>Ga0075431_100000973_pt1 | contig 25449 bp, 27 predicted proteins | sample RhiMetdeltSRZDD5_FD_75297 | JGI IMG/M metagenome (GOLD analysis project Ga0075431, IMG submission 75297) | Populus rhizosphere microbial communities from Tennessee, USA - Rhizosphere MetaG P. deltoides SRZDD5 | ecosystem: Host-associated > Plants > Roots > Rhizosphere > Soil | place: USA... | reverse complement strand
CGGCCGGCGCGGCCGTGCCCGCCGCCACACGCCGATGCACGAGATCAACGTCACGCCGTTCGTCGACGTCATGCTCGTGCTGCTGATCGTGTTCATGGTCACGGCGCCGCTGCTGCTGTCTGGGCTGCCCGTCGACCTGCCCGCCGTCAAAGGGCAGTCGCTCAACGTGAACAAGGAGCAGCTGACGATCACGCTCGACGGCGAGGGCCGCGTGTACCTCGGTGCCTCGGAGGAGGCGATCGAGCTCGGCCAGCTCGCGGCCAAGCTCAAAGCGATTGCAAAGGAGGACGAGGCCATTCTGTTCCGCGGCGACCGGCGGGTGCCGTACGGCCGGGTCTCGGAGGTTCTGAACGCCGTTATCCAGGGAGGCTACAAGAAATTCACGTTTGTGAGCGGTGCTGAGGAGATCCAAAAGGCGCCAGCGAAGCAATAGCGAGGCGGACGCGTGCACTTCGGGCTGATCATCTCAGTGTTCCTGCACGTCGCGATCCTGGGGTGGACTCTGTTCACGTTCCACTCGCAGCGCCAGTTGCTTCCGCCCGAGCCCGAGGTGGTGGCGGTGGGCATGATCACGCCGAGCGAGGTCACCAAGGTGCGCCAGGGGATCAAAACCGCCAAGCTCACCGAGGCCGAGGCCAAGGAGTCGCCCAAGGGCGAGCTGGCAAGGAAGGAGGCCGCCAAGGCGCGCCCGGTGCCGGCGGCTCCGCCTCCCCCGCCTCCTGCGCCAACGCCGAAGGCGGAGGAGAAATCCGACCCGGTCGCCGAGAAGCTCAAGGAGGCGGCCCCGCCCCCGGCCGTGCCCCCTCCTGTCCCCACCACGCCTGAGCAGAAGAAGGCCGACGCCACCCCCCCGCCCGCGCCGGAGAAGCTCGAAGCCGATGCGCTGCAGGCCGCCGAGCAGCGCAAGATGGAGGAGAAGCGCGCGGCTGAGCAGAAGCGCGCCGAGGAGCAGAAGCGCGCCGAGGAGCAAAAGCGCGCCGCAGAGCAGCGTCGGCGCGAGGAGCAGCGCCGCCAGGCCGAGAAGCGCAAGGCGGACGAGAAGCGGCACCGGGACGAGGCCACGGCCAAGAAGCGGCGCGACGATGAGAAAAAGCGCCTGGAGGCCGAGGCGCAATCGAAGTTCGACGCCGACAGGATTGCCGCCCTGCTCAGCAAGGTCCCCAGCGCGAGCACGCCGCCGCCATCCGCCCCGCCGGACCAGCCTACCAAGGCCAAGGGGCCGGCGCTGGGCGCCCCGGATGGCCGCGACAAGCAGCTCTCGGCCAGCGAGAAGGCCATGCTCGAGGGCATCATCGAGAGCCGCCTCAACGCATGCTGGCGCCTTCCCTCGGCGGGCGGCGGCAGCGATACGCCCGCCGTCACGCTGCGCTGGCGCCTGCACCCCGATGGAAGCCTCGACGGTGACCCGGTGGTGATCGAAGCCACGCGCAATGACGCCTTGTTCCAACTCGCCGCAGAGAATGCGATACGGGCAGTGCGGGAGTGCGCGCCGTTTCCCCTGCCGCGCGACAAGTACCCCCACTGGAAGACGATCATCCGGGACTTCGACCCCCGGGCGATGCTGAGGTGAACGGTTTTTTTGCGATCAGCGAGGCCGAAATCGAGATGGCATTCTTGCGGTGCACACGTCGAGACCTGCGCGGCGGGGCAGACCTGGAGAGGCGCCGGGTGGCGCTCGGTCTCGGCGCCGCCGCCCTCGCGCCGCTGGCCGCCCTCGCTTGGACCCGCCCGGCAGCGGGGCAGCAATCGGGCGACAACGAAAGCGCGCTGCGCGGGACGCAGCGCTCGGGCACCATCACTCCCATCCCCATCGCCATCCCGCTTTTCCTGGGCGAGGACGCGCGCTTCGTGGCCGAGCTGACGGCCGTCATCACTGCCGACCTGGAGCGGTCAGGGCTGTTCAGGCCGCTGGATCCAGCAGCCTTCATCGAGCGGGTGCGCGACGTGAACGCTCCGCCGCGCTTCCAGGACTGGCGGGTAATCGGCGCCCAGGCGCTGGTGGTAGGCCGGGCCGGGCGCGCGCCGGACGGGCGCTACGCGGCCGACTTCAGGATTTTCGACGTGCTTGCCGGTCGCGAGCTGCTGGCGGTCCGGCGCATCGCGATGCCTGCCGTTCAGTGGCGGCGGCTGGCACACCGCATCGCCGACCAGGTGTACGAGCGTCTCACGGGGGAGAAGGGCTATTTCGACACGCTCATCGCGTTCATCGACGAGACCGGGCCCAAGGACCGCCGCCGCAAGCGCCTCGCCCTCATGGACCAGGACGGCGCCAACGTGCGGCTGCTCAGCCAGGGCGCGGAGCTGGTGCTGACCCCGCGCTTCAGCCCCAACGCCCAGGAGGTCACGTATCTCCAGTACGTCGGCGAGCAGCCGCGCGTGGTGCTCCAGAACCTCGACAACGGCCAGCGCGAGATGGTGGGCGACTTCCCCGGGATGACGTTCGCGCCCCGCTTCTCGCCGGACGGCCAGCGCATCGTCATGAGCATCGGCGAGGGCGGCGCCTCGGCCATCGTGGAGATGGACCTGCGCAACCGCCAGACCCGGCGCCTGACCCAGCTCGCCGCCATCGACACGGGCCCCTGCTACAGCCCCGACGGGCGGCGCATCGTGTTCGAATCCGACCGCGAGGGGACCCAGCAGCTGCACGTGATGAACGTCGACGGCTCGGCGCCGAGGCGCATCAGCTACGGCGAAGGCCGCTATGCAACACCGGTGTGGTCGCCGCGCGGCGACCTCATCGCCTTCACCAAGCAAATGAGCGGCAGCTTTCTGATCGGGGTCATGCGGCCCGACGGATCGGGCGAGCGCATCCTCACCGAGGGCTTCCACAACGAGGGGCCGACCTGGTCGCCGAATGGCCGGGTAATCCTGTTTTTCCGCGAGAGCCAGGGCGCCACCGGCGGGCCGAGGCTGTTTTCCATCGACCTCACGGGCTACAACGAGCGCCAGGTGCCGACACCGGCGTTTGGCTCGGATCCGGCGTGGGGCCCCTTGCGCGCCTGACACCCTTTACGCTGCCTTAACCGGATTAGTGTGTCTTTCACGAGTGAGCGGGGCCCGGCTGCATCGGTGGGGGCCTGCACGCAGCCTCTGTGTACAGCGTTTACGGCAAACCGATGCGCTACCCAAGCAAGTGGCATTTCGGCACCAACGACGATGCAAAAGCCCTCGGATCAGAAGCTGCGTCCTTGATCTGGGCGTTGCGCATCGGTAGCGAAATGGGTGCGATTGCCGAACACGTGTCAGGAGAGAAGACTATGAAGCTCAAAATGATCGTTACCTTGGCGCTTGTCGCCGGCGTAGCCCTGGGCGCCTGCCGCCGCGAAGTCACCCACGAGCCCATGAAGCTCGGCGCTGGCGACGTGGCCGTCGAGCAGGCGGCTCGCTGAACCCAGAGCTGAGGGGCACCGGTCTGGTGTTGCGCGTTCCCGCCTTGTGAGAGCGGGATGCAAGCCGACCGTCGGGTTTTCTAGCTGGGCCTCATCGCAGCACGCTGCTGCGGTGTGGCCCTGATTTTTTTCCTGTTTCTTAACCTTCCCGATGCACCTTGGGGAAAACCTGCGGTGGCGGGGTTGCCAGACCTCGCCGAAGCAGGGTTCAGCTGAGCCTGCGCACGTCATATTTTGGCCGTGCCGTCGGCTAAGACCCGGAACGGGCCACAGAATTCGTTAGTGTCCAGCCGCCGCACGGCGCCAGAAAAAAAGGGGGCTTTGCGATGATGTCATCAGCTTGGCACCGTCCGGGAGTGAGCCTTCTCGCGGCCGCTCTCCTCTCGCTTCCGCTCGCGCTCGGCGGGTGCACCAACAACCAGCGGCCCGAGGACCTCGCCAAGAACCACGACTACAACACGCCCGGCTCCCTGCGCGACTTCATCAGCAAGGCCGGGGACCTCGTGTATTTCTCGACCGACAGCGCGGAGCTGAGCGTCGAGTCGCAGCAGACACTCGCCAGCCAGGCACGCTGGCTGAAGCAGTACGTGCAATATCCCATCACCATCGAGGGCCATGCCGACGAGCGCGGCACGCGCGAGTACAACATCGCACTGGGAGCCAAGCGTGCCCAGGCCGTGCGTACGTTCCTCATCCAGCAGGGAATCTCCGCCGGGCGCATCCGCACGGTGTCCTACGGCAAGGAGCGGCCGGTCGCGGTCTGCAACGATATCTCGTGCTGGTCCCAGAACAGGCGCTCCCAGACCGTGCCCAACGGCCGGTCCGACGCTCCCTCATGAGGGCGAATAGCGAATAGGCGGAGGGCATGTGGGCGAGCGACGCCAGTCTCTATTTCGCTGTTCGCTGTTCGCTGTAGATGTGGCCTTGCTCCCGTCCCAAAGTCGTGTTCGAGAGGCCTTCCCGCGCAGCCCCCCGGCGGGTGCTCTCACCGTTCAATTCCGACCGCCCAATGAGAACGCCAAGGTGATGATGGGGACGCCAAGACTGTGGACCACGGGCAGTGCGCTTGCACTTGCACTCGCCGTTCTCGTCGCGCTCGCGCAGGCGCAGAGCCCGCCACCGGGCAAGGTGTCCCCGCCGGCCGGCAAGGAGGCGGCGCAGGGGCCCGACGCCGGGCTGCAACGCCGTGTGGAGCAGCTCGAGGAGCAGCTCGTCGATCTACAGGTGACCATCGGGACGCTCGAGTCGCTGACCCGCGGCACCAACCCACCGCCCACCCGTACGCCGCCAGGCAACGGCGCGCTCAGCGCCGCCGACGCCGGGCGGCTCGATGCCCTGGAGACGCAGATCAAGGCGCTCGCGTCCCAGCTCGAGCACCTGCAGGAGCAGGTGCGCAGCCTAGCGGAACGCGCGCCCGGTCAGACGCCGCCGTCGGGCTTCGGAGACGTGACGGTGGCACCGACGCCGCCGCCGAAGGACGAGATCGACCGCGTGTTCCAGCCTCCCAAGGCCGACCCACCGCCCAAGAGCGAGCCGCCCCCGAAGCGCGAGGCGACCGCCAAGGAGCCGCCGAAACGCGAGGCGACCGCCAAGGCCGAGCCGCCGCCAAGCGATCCCGGCCCCAAGGCGCCTCCGGGCCTCGCCGACGACCCGCCGCCCCAGCAGCTCTACGAGCAGGCCTACGGCTTTCTGCTGCAGAAGGACTACGGCGCGGCCGAGCAGAGCTTCGACGATTTCCTGAAGCGCCACCCGACGCACCACCTGGCCGGCAACGCGCAGTACTGGCTGGGAGAGACGTTCTTCGTGCGCGGCCAGTACCGGCCTGCCGCCGCCGCCTTCCTCAAGGGCTACAAGGACTACGGCAGCAGCCAGAAGGCGCCGGAAAGCCTCCTCAAGCTCGCCATGTCCCTCAATCGGCTGGGCCAGAAGGACGCCGCCTGCTCCTCCTTCAAGGAGCTGACAACCAAGTTCCCGACCCCGCCGGCCCACGTGCGCAGCCTCGCCAAGACGGAGCGCCAGCGCGCCGGGTGCTGAGCCCGCCCGCGCGGAGACGCTCAACGCTGGCGCTCGATGAGCAGCACGTTGCGCACGAGGTCCGCGATACTGCCGGCGCCCATCCGCTCCATCACCCAGGCCCGATAGTTCTCGACCGTGCGCGGGCTGATAGCGAGCCGCAGCGCGATCTGCTTGTTGGACAGCCCCTCCGCGACCAGTTGCATCACCTCCCTCTGGCGCGGCGAGAGCTCGGCGACGCGCTGGAGCAGCTCCTGGCGCTGGCTTTCCCGGGAGCGCTTTGCCTGCTCGGCCGCCAGCGCCGTCTCGATCGCGGCGATGAGAAGATCGGCATCGTAAGGCTTCTCGACGAAGTCGAAAGCCCCCTCTTTCATGGCCGAAACGGCCATGGTGATGTCGCCATGGCCGGTCATCAGGATCACGGGTACCGCCCTGCCTCGTGCCTCGAGTGCGCGCAGCAGGTCGAGCCCCGACATGCCGGGCATGCGCACGTCGCTGACGACGCAGGCCACCGCATCCTCCGGGAGACACGCCAGGAACGCCTCGGCGGACGCGAAGCCTTGCACCGCCAGTCCGCGGCCTTCGAGCAGCAGGCGCAGAGATTCCAGGGCCGCCTCGTCGTCCTCGATGAGCGCAATCGTCATCCCGCACTCCGTGGCTCGGCGGGCGCCGGCAGCGTGAAGGAGACGACCGCGCCCATGGAGCTGCTCTCGATCGACAGCCGGCCGCCGTGGCCCTCGACAATCGAGCGGGCCAGCGAGAGGCCGAGCCCCAGCCCGTCCGCCTTGGTCGTCGTGAACGGCATGACGGCCCGCTCGGCAACGCCGGGGTCGAAGCCGGGGCCATTGTCGCGCACGCGAAGGATCACCGATCCCGCCGCCTCGCGCTCGGCCTCGACGACCACCCGGCCGTCGTTGCGGCCAGCCTCGGTCAGGGCCTCGGCGGCGTTGCGCACCAGATTGACGATCACCTGCTCGATCTGCAGGGCATCGACTCTGACCGGCGGCAGATCGCGCCCGAGCCGCAGCTGCAGCGCGACGCCCTGCCGGTCGAGCTCCACGCGGCAGTAGGACACCGCCTCGTGGAGCAGCGTCGGCACCGCGATAGGTGACATCTCGCTGCGCCCGAGCCGGATGAAGTCGCGCAGGCGGCGCACCACCTCGGCGGTGCGTTCGACCTGTGCAATCAGCCGGTCGGAGGCTTCCGATGCCGCGGCGCGATCGGGCGCGCTCCGCACGAGCCGCGCGTAGTTGGCCACTGCGGTCAGCGGCTGGTTGATCTCGTGGGCGAGCGCGGCGGCGAACTCTCCCGTCGTGCCGACCCTCAGAGCACGGCTCAGCGCCTCCTGATTGAGCCGTAGCTGCTGCTGCGTGCGCTGCTGCTCGCTGACGAGCACGCCCACGGCGAGCCCGGTCAGCGCCAGGACCACCATGAGGGCCTGATAGGCGGTCACGTCGGCGCCGTCCTGCTCGGTGAAATGGATGGCGGCGATCAGCCCGACCTGGGTCAGGAGCAGGCCCGCGGTCACGCCCTCGAGGCCGAAGCGCACGGCCGTCCAGACCACGGGAAGGAAGAACAGGTAGAAGAGGTGGAAGCGGAACGCCTCGGCCAGGCCGAACACGACCCCCAGCGCCGCGACCAGCAGCGCAATGAGGGCGAGCGCCTCCAGGGACGGCGGCATCGGGCGCCGCCGCGTCATCGCCACCAGCAGAAACGGCGTGAGCACGATGATGCCGATGGCGTCGCCCACCCAGAAGCGCAGCGCGGCGCGCCAGAAGTCGGCGCCGGGCAGGACGCCGAACAGGACGAGCATGCCGACATAGGCTGCGGCGGCGGCACACTCACGCCCTACGCCGCGCCGCCGGTGCTGATGGTGGCCGACAAATGGGGGCTCGACGTCGCCACCATGCTCCGAAGCTTCGGCTGGAAGGCCGCCCTCGCCGTCGTTGTGAACGCTGCCGGTGCCACCTGGGCCTACCACATGTACCTGCGCAAGCTGCAGACCGTCTCCCCGGGCCTGGCGCGCCGCGATGTCCCGGCCTGGATCAGCGCCGTGCACCTGCTTGTTCTGGCAGGCGTGGTGGTCTTCAGCCACCATGCGGTGGTTTTCATCGCCCTCTTCCTGTTCTTTCTCGGCTTCGCCGAGGCCTACAAGCACTGGCAGAAGCGCCTCATCGTCCGCGAGGGCCTGCTGGTCGCCTTCTTCCTCGGCGGCCTCGTCGTGCTCGGCGGCCAGCAGCGCTGGTGGCTGCAGCCCCTGCTCGCAGACCTGAACCCCACGGCGCTTTACTTCGGGGCCACGCTGCTCACCGCGATCACCGACAACGCGGCGCTCACCTACCTGGGCTCCCAGGTCGAGGGCATCTCCGACGCCTTCAAGTATTCCATGGTGGCTGGCGCCGTCACGGGCGGTGGCCTCACCGTCATCGCCAATGCGCCCAACCCGGCGGGCTTCGCCATCCTCAAGGACAGCTTCGAGGACGGCGCTATCGGTGCCGCCGGCCTCTTCGCCGCTGCCACACTGCCCACGCTCGTCGCCGTTGCCGCCTTCCAGCTCCTGCCGGGGTGAGAGATGTCGCCGATCGAGACACCCGATCCCTGGCCCGCCGGCCACAACCCGGCCCCACCGGTGCGTCCGGTCAGGTTGCTGATCGTCATCGACGGCTCGGAGCGGACTGGCCGCATCATGGACCTGGCCCTGGACCTCACGCGCAAGGGGCTGGTCATCGAGGCGATCCTGCTCGGCGTGATCGCCGAGCCGCCCGACGGCCGGCTGCGCGGCTACGGCTCGTTCAAGCGCAAGGAGGTCCATGCCCGCCTCCACGACCTCATGGGCACCCGCGCCGTCAGCGCCGCCGCACGCCGCCTCGACCGGGCCGGCATCGTGCACCAGGAGCGCCTCGAGGTCGGCGATCCCGCCCGCACCATCCTGCGCATAGCCGACGAGGAAGCCTGCGACCTCGTCCTCGTCGCCGATGCGCGCGCTGGGACCTTCCGGCGCCGGCTGCCCGAAGCCATCGGCCTCATGGTGGCAACCGTGGCGAGCCGTGTCGCGCAGCTCGCATCCGTGCCGGTGATCGTGGTCAAGTAGCGCGGATCCCCGTTCCGTCGCCGTTCGAGAGGCCGGCTCGGCTCACGGAAGATACGTGTTCATGAAGCATCATCCCGTGGCTCCGGCGCAACAGGATTGGGGCAAGCCGCTACGGGGTTGCGCCGCCTGCTGCGTGTCGCCGGGCGACGCCATAGCATCGATCAGGGCTCGAACCTTTCCTCGCGTCGGTGCGACTAACACGGGGGACCTCATCGAAAGGATCGGAATTCATGACACGCACTGAGCTTCGCAGGGGTGCTGCGCTTTTTGCCGGCAGCATGTTGCTCGCATCCGCGGCTCTCTGCCCGGTCGCCGCGCAGACCGAGGGCGGCCGCAGCGTCGCCCTGGTGCTCGACGCCTCCGGCAGCATGAACGCCAAGCTGCCCGACGGCACCACGCGGATCGACGCCGCCAAGGCCGCCGTCGCCGACCTCGTCGGCAAGCTCCCCGGCGACACGCGGCTCGCGCTGCGCGTCTACGGCCACCAGTCCCCGACGAGCGCCAAGAACTGCCAGGACACCGCGCTGCTGGTGCCGTTCGGCAGCGTGGCAGGCAACAAGTCCGCCGTCGTTGCGGCTGCGCGGGGCGTCCGCGCCCAAGGCTATACGCCCATCACCCACTCCCTGAAGCTCGCCGCCGAGGACCTCGCCAGGGAGGAGAGCGCTTCGCGCGTCGTGGTCCTCGTCAGCGATGGCCGTGAGACCTGCGCGGCCGATCCGTGCGCTACCGCCAAGGCGCTGGCCGATGCGGACGCCAAGCTGGTCGTGCACACCGTCGGCCTCGGGGTCGATGCCGCCGCGCGCTTCCAGCTGCAATGCATCGCCAACGTCGCGCGCGGCATCTACGTGAGCGCCGACAGCTCCGCGGAGCTGACTTCCGCCCTCGCCAAAACCGCCGAGGCGGCGCCGGCACGCAAGACGACCGAGATCGGGGGCAGCACCGCGAAAGGCAAGATCCTCATCGGCTGGGCTCCGCCGGCCTTGCACGAGGTGATCGACGCCGCGACCGGCAAGAAGGTCGACACGATCAACACCGGAGCGCCCAGCTGGGTGGAGGTGCCCGCCGGACTCTATAGCGTGAAATTCCAGAACGGTCTGTGGATGGGTATCGAGGTCAAGGCCGGTGCAACGACCACGCTCAAGCCGGGCATCCTCAAGATCGCGCGTGGCGACCTCTGGGGCAGCAAGCTGCTCGATCCCGAGACGCAGGAGATCGTGGGCGAGGTGAGGGTGCTCAGCAGCATTGCCCTGCTGCCCACGCGGGTCCTGGTCACCTTCGGCAACCGCTACAAGCTGCTGTGGCCGGAGCCTGTCGAGATCAAAGAGGGCGCCGCCATCACGCTGCATCCCGGAAGCATCGAGACACGTTCGGCCTCCGGCAAATACTACAAGGCCGTCATCAAGGGCACCGACGGCCAGGTCGTCAGCGACATCGGCGGCGGCATTCCCAGGATCGCGCTGCCGCCGGGCCGGTACGTCGTGGAACTCGACGGCCGGCAGACCCCGGTCGACCTCGCCGAAGGCCATGACGTGAAGATCACGCTTCCCTGAGGGCGCAGATCGCCGAAGGCAGCGCCCGCGGGCCGCGGCGGGCGCTGCAACGCTGCCGTCCATCCCGTCCGGCTTGCGCCGTCGAGGGGGCTCCTCTACGATTCTGCGGTGGTGGAGGAGCGCCGATCCATGAAAATCCTGCAGACCCGCACAGCGCCCAATCCGAGGCGCGTGCGCATTTTCCTGGCGGAGAAGGGCATCGAGGTCCCCTACGAGGAGGTGGACCTGATGAAGGGGGACCTGAAGACGCCCGAATTCACCAGGCTCAACTGGTTCCAGCGCGTTCCCGTCCTCATCCTGGATGACGGCGCCGCAGTCGCCGAAACGATGGCCATCTGCCGCTACTTCGAGGAGACGCAGCCCGAGCCCGCCCTGTTCGGCAAGGGCGCGCTCGGCCGGGCCAGCGTGGAGATGTGGAACCGACGCATGGAGCTGGGCCTTTTGCTCAGCGTGGCGCAGGCGTTCCGGCACCTGCATCCGGCCATGGCGCACCTAGAGGTGCCGCAGGTGGCGGCCTGGGGCGAGGCCAACAAGCCCAGGGCGCTCGAGATCGCCGCCTTCATGGATCGCGAGCTGGCAGCGCGCAAATTCATCGCCAGCGACGAGTTCTCGGTCGCCGACATCACGGCGCTGGTGTCGCTGGACTTCATGAAGCCGGCGCGCATCCAGCGCCCGCCGGAGCTGAAGAACCTGGAGCGCTGGTACCAGGAGGTTTCCTCCCGCCCCAGCGCCAAGGCGTGAGGCGGCTCGCGCCGGACTTGCACATGAGGCTTACATGAGGCTCACCGTCGTCGGCTGCGGCGATGCCTTCGGCTCGGGCGGGCGGCTGCAGACGTGCTACCATGCCGAGGCCGCCGGCACGCGCTTCCTGATCGATTGCGGCGCAACCACGATGATCGGCCTCGGCCGGTTCGGCATCGACCCCAACGCAATCCCGACGATCTTCGTCTCCCACCTGCACGGCGACCACTTCGCGGGCCTCGTCTGGTGGCTGCTGCACGCCCAGCACGTGGCGAAGCGCAGCGTGCCGCTGACCGTCATCGGTCCACCGAGCATCGAGGCCCGCTTCACCGCGGCTTGCGAGGCGCTGTTCCCGGGGTCGAGCCGCGCGCAGCGCCGGTTCGAGCTCAAGTTCGTCGAGCTGCTGGCGGGGCAACCGCTGGAGGCGGGACCGCTGCGTGCCACCGCCTTCGAGGTGAGGCATCCGTCCGGCGCCCCGTCCTATGCCCTGCGCTTCGAGGCCGAGGGCAAGGTGCTGAGCTTCACGGGCGACACCGAGTGGGTGGAGAGCCTGGTGCCGGCCGGGCTCGGGGCGGACCTCTACATCATGGAGTGCTACAGCTTCGAGGGCGCGCCCAACTACCACATGAGCTGGGAGAAGATTGCGCCCAACCTCGACCGCATCGGCGCCAGGCGGGTCATGCTGACCCATATGGCCGAGCGCATGCTGGCCCGGCGCAGCGAGGTCGCCGACGCCCGCGTGGTGCTGGCCGAGGACGGTCTCGTGCTCGACGTGTGAGGGCGCCATGGCTGGACAGGTGCGGCAGCTCGCGCGTCTGGTGCGGGAGATCGGCGCCTGCCGCATCTGCCGCGACGCTCCGGAGGGGCCGCCACTGCCGCACGAGCCGCGCCCGGTGCTGCGGCCCAGCGCGACGGCCCGCCTCGCCATCTGCAGCCAGGCCCCGGGCGTGCGCGTGCATGCCTCGGGCACGCCGTTTACCGACCCGTCGGGGGACCGCCTGAGGGCCTGGCTGGCCTTGACGCCCGAGGAGTTCTACGACCAGGCCCGCATCGCCATCGTGCCGCTGGGCTTCTGCTTCCCGGGCCACGACGCGGCCGGCGGAGACCTGCCGCCACGGCGCGAATGCGCCGCGCATTGGCACCATCGCCTGTTCGCGGCCATGCCGCAGCTCGAGCTCCTCCTCCTCGTCGGCAGCCACGCCCAGCGCTGGCACCTGGGCCTGCCCGGCAGCAAGGGGATGACGGCAACCGTCAGGGGATGGCGGGCGCGTCTGGCCGCGTTCGACCGGCCCCGGCGCATCGCGCTGCCGCACCCCTCCTGGCGCAACAACGCCTGGCTCACCGCCAACCCCTGGTTCGAGCGCGACATGCTGCCGGCCCTGCGGCACGAGCTGCGCCGGCTCATCGGCTGATCTGGCTATGCGACGGGGAAGCTGCCGGAAAATGTTGCATCTGCGCATTGCAGCCGCGTTGTGGCGACCCCGACGGGTCTGCTAGCTTGCCCCACGCGCAGACGAGGGCGGCAAACGGTGGAATACTTCCTCCAGCAAGTGATCAACGGGGTTACGCTCGGCTCCATCTACGGCCTGATCGCCATCGGCTACACCATGGTGTTCGGCATCATCGGCATGGTGAACTTCGCCCATGGCGACGTCTTCATGCTGTCGACCTTCATTGCCCTCATCTTCCTGATGGTGCTGACCCAGGTGCTGGGCCTCGGATCGCTGGCGGTCGCCCTCTTCATCGTGCTGATCGCCGCCATGCTGCTCACCTCGCTGTGGGCCTGGGCGATCGAGCGGCTGGCCTACCGGCCGTTGCGCGGCTCGTTCCGGCTCGCGCCCCTGATCTCCGCCATCGGCATGTCGATCTTCCTCTCCAACCTGGTTCAGGTGACCCAGGGACCGCGCTACAAGCCGGCACCGCCGATTCTGGGCGATGTCATCACCCTCACCGCAGGCAGCGGCTACAGCGTGACCGTCTCCCACAAGCAGATCCTCATCGTGGTGGTCACCGCAGGGCTGCTGGCCTGCTTCTGGTACCTGGTACAGAACACCTCGATCGGCCGCGCGCAGCGCGCCTGCGAGCAGGACCGCCGAATGGCCGCGCTGCTCGGCATCGACGTGGACCGGACGATAGCGCTCACGTTCGTGATGGGCGCCGCGCTCGCCGCCGTCGCCGGCCTCCTGTTCATGATCTACTACGGCGTCGTGTCCTTCAACGACGGCTTCGTGCCGGGCGTGAAGGCCTTTACGGCAGCGGTGCTGGGCGGCATCGGCTCGCTGCCGGGCGCCGTGCTCGGCGGCCTCCTGATCGGCCTCATCGAGACCCTGTGGTCGGCGTACTTTTCCATAGACTACAAGGACGTAGCCACCTTCTCGATCCTGGCCATCACGCTGATATTCCTGCCCTCGGGGCTGCTCGGCAAACCCGAGGTGGAGAAGGTTTGAGGCCGATGGCCGTGGTCGCTGCCGAACGCTCCCGAGCCGCAAGCCGCCTGCCGGCGGCGATCAAGGACGCAGCGGGCACGGCGCTGCTGGCGCTCGGCCTGGCGGTGCCGATCCTGGCGCTGCGCATCGATCAGAACATCAACAACGAGCCGATCCTGCGCCCGCGCTGGGACTATGTCGCGATCGCCGTGGCGGTGGCCTTCCTGGGGCGGCTCGCCTGGCTCCTGATCCGGCCGAGCCGCGCCGGCGCCGCAGCCGCCAAGCCGCAGGGGGCGAGCGGAGGGCTCGCCGCCCTGAGCGCCTGGCTCTCGCGGGCGTTCGCAACCACGGGCGTCATCCTGCTCGTTCTCTACCCGCTGCTGGCGCTGTCGCTCGCCGGCTGGGCCGGCGCCATCAAATGGATCGACAACTTCGGCATCCAGATCCTCATCTACGTGATGCTGGGATGGGGCCTCAACATCGTGGTCGGCCTCGCCGGGCTGCTCGATCTCGGCTACGTCGCCTTCTATGCGGTCGGCGCCTATTCCACGGCGCTCCTGGTCCACAATTTCGGCTTCGGCTTCTGGTTGTGCCTGCCGCTCGCCGGCATCTTCGCGGCGCTGTGGGGCATCCTTCTGGGCTTTCCGGTGTTGCGCCTCAGGGGCGACTACCTAGCCATCGTGACGCTCGCGTTCGGCGAGATCATCCGGCTCGTCCTCATCAACTGGGTGCCCCTCACCAACGGCTACGCCGGCATCTCGGGCATTGCGCGGCCGTCCTTCTTCGGTCTGCCCTTCAATGCCAGCGACCAGGGATTTGCCGCCTTCTTCGGCCTCGAGTTCACCCCGCTCCACCGCACGATCTTCCTGTTCTACGTGATCCTGGCACTGGCGCTCGTTACCAACTGGGCCACACTGCGGCTGCGGCGCCTCCCCATCGGCCGGGCCTGGGAGGCGCTCAGGGAGGACGAGATCGCCTGCCGCTCGCTCGGCATCAACACCACCAATACGAAGCTCACGGCGTTCGCCATCGGCGCCGCCTTCGGCGGCTTCGCCGGCTCGTTCTTCGCGGCACGGCAGGGCTTCATCAGCCCGGAGTCCTTCACCTTCATGGAGAGTGCGATCATCGTTGCCATCGTCGTGCTGGGCGGCATGGGAAGCCAGATCGGCGTCGCCATCGCCGCCATTGTCATGATCGGCGGCACCGAGCTTCTGCGCGAGCTGGACTGGCTGAAGCAGATCTTCGGCGCCGACTTCGACCCTACGCAGTACCGCATGCTCGTGTTCGGCCTGGCCATGGTTCTGCTGATGATCTGGCGGCCGCGCGGGCTCATCGCCACCCGCCAGCCCTCGATCTTCCTGCGCGAGCGCCGTGCGGTGCGAGCCGATCTCGTCAAGGAGGGGCATGGCTAGATGAGTGCCGATCCGGTCCTGGCCGTGGAGCACCTCACCATGCGCTTCGGTGGCTTGGTGGCCATCGACGACGTGTCTTTTTCGGCACCGCGCGGCCAGATCACCGCCATCATCGGCCCCAACGGCGCGGGCAAGACCACCGTGTTCAACTGCATCACCGGGTTCTACAAGCCGAGCAGCGGACGCCTCCTCTTGAGCCTCGGAAGCTCGCCGGCAGCCGAGGAGCTCCACACCCTCACCGAATCGGGCGGGCGCTCGCGCGCCACTGCGGCCGGTTCGATCTTCCTCCTGGAGAGGATGCCGGACTACGAGATCGCCGCCCGCGCCAAGGTTGCGCGCACATTCCAGAACATCCGCCTGTTCCCCGGCATGACGGTGCTCGAGAACCTGATCGTGGCACAGCACAACCCGCTGATGCAGGCCTCGGGCTTCACCGTGCTCGGGCTGCTCGGCGCGGACAGCTACCGGGCCGCTGAGCGCGAGGCGGTCGAGCGCGCCAAGTACTGGCTGGAGAAGACGGAGCTCGCCGATCGCGCCGACGACCCTGCCGGCGATCTGCCCTACGGGGCGCAGCGCCGCCTCGAGATCGCGCGCGCCATGTGCACCGAGCCGCAGCTCCTGTGCCTCGACGAGCCGGCCGCGGGCCTGAACCCGCGCGAGACCGCCGGCCTCACGGAGCTGCTGCTGTCGATCCGCCGCTCGCATGCGCTCTCGATCCTGCTGATCGAGCACGACATGTCGCTCGTGATGGAAATCTCCGACCACGTCGTGGTCCTCGACTACGGCCAGAAAATCGCCGACGGCTCGCCCGAGGCCGTGCGCAACGATCCCCGGGTGATCGCCGCCTACCTCGGCGTCGAGGACCAGGAGGTGGAGGCCGTCGAGGCGGAGATCGCCCGATGAGCAAGAAAGGGGTCAGACCCCTCGCCTCCACCGGTGAAGTTGAACGCGAGCGAGGTCGCGAGGGGTCTGACCCCGTCGAGCCGCTGCTCTCCGTGCGGGGCGTCACGAGCTTCTACGGGCCGATCATGGCGCTCAAGGGCGTCGACCTGGAGGTGCACGCCGGCGAGATCGTCACCCTGATCGGGGCCAACGGCGCCGGCAAGTCCACCCTCATGATGACGATCTTCGGCGCCCCCCGCGCGCGCGAGGGACGCATCCTGTTTCGCGGGCGCGACATCACCCGGCTCGCCACGCACGAGATCGCCCGGCTGCGCATCGCCCAGGCGCCGGAGGGGCGGCGCATTTTTCCGCGCATGACCGTGCGCGAGAACCTCCTGATGGGCGCCGGCATCGACGACGGCATCCATTTCGAGGAAGACCTTAAGCGCGTCTGCTCCCTCTTCCCGCTGCTCGGTAAGCGCCTGGACCAGCGCGGCGGCACGCTGTCGGGTGGCGAGCAGCAGATGCTGGCCATTGCCCGCGCGCTCATGAGCCGGCCGCACCTGCTCCTGCTCGACGAGCCCTCGCTCGGGCTGGCACCCATGATCGTGAAGCAGATCTTCGCCGTGATCCGCGAGCTCAACAGGACGGGCGTGACCATCTTCCTGGTGGAGCAGAATGCCTTCCACGCCCTCAAGATCGCCGACCGCGCCTACGTCATGGTGAGCGGCACCGTCACCATGACCGGCACCGGGCAGGAGCTCCTGGCGCGCCCCGAGGTACGGGCGGCCTACCTGGAAGGCGGACGCGAGGTCCCGGCATGACCGGCATCTACGAGACCGGCAACCCGTGGGTGTTCCTCTTGGTAACCATCGTCATCGGCGGCGGTGCGGCCTTCATCTCCGGCCGCGCTGTCGCCCAGACCTGGCGGCCGTTCTGGCAGGTTCCCGTCTACATGCTGGGCATCGCCGCCGGCGTGCGCTTCCTGCACTACGCGCTGTTCGACGAGGTCCTGCTATCGGCCTGGAACCTCGGGACCGACTTCGCCGTGGCCTTCATCGCCGCCACGGCCGGCTACCGGCTGGTGCGGGCCGGCCAGATGGCACGCCAGTACGGCTGGCTGTTCCGCCGCGCCGGCCCCTTCGGCTGGCGCCGGGTGTAGGCCTCGTAAGGTATCACACCCCTCCGGGTCCGATACCTTATGACACCGTGCGTGTTCAAATCGGCGTGACAGTGTCCGACTTTCGTTGAATGATGCGGGCGCCGCGGCGGGCTCGCCCGCCGGGGAAGAAGGTGCGTCAGGTTTCGATCGGGAAGGGAGATCCCTCTATGAAGAGGCTGTTTTTGCCGGTATTGGCCGCCGTGGCGGGCCTGGCTGTCGCTGGGGCCGCCAGTGCCCAGGTCAAAGTCGGCGTCGGCGGCCCGTTGACCGGTCCCAACGCCTCGTTCGGCGCGCAGCTCAAGAACGGCGCCGAGCAGGCCGCCGCCGACATCAACGCCAAGGGCGGTATCAACGGCCAGCAGGTCGTGCTGAGCTTCGGTGACGACGCGTCCGATCCCAAGCAGGGCGTGTCGGTCGCCAACAAGTTCGTGGGCGACGGCATCAAGTTCGTGGTCGGCCACTTCAACTCCGGTGTGACCGAGCCCGCCTCCGACGTCTATGCCGAGAACGGCATCTTCATGATCACGCCGGCGGCAACCAACCCGAAGATCACAACGCGCGGCCTCTGGAACGTCTTCCGCACCTGCGGCGACGACGACAACCAGGGACAGACCGCGGCCAAGTACATCGCCGAGAAGTTCAAGGGCAAGAAGGTCGCCATCGTTCACGACAAGACCACCTACGGCAAGGGCCTGGCCGACTTCACGCGGAAGTACGGCAAGGCGCTCGGCGTCAACGAGGTGCTCTACGAGGGCATCAACCTCGGCGAGAAGGACCTCTCCGCGCTGGTCTCCAAGATCAAGGCGTCGGGCGCGACCCTCGTCTACTGGGGCGGCCTGCACACCGAGGGCGGTCTCCTGGTGCGCCAGATGCGCGACCAGGGCGTCAAGGCGACGCTGATGGGCGCGGACGGCATCGCCTCCGACGAGTTCGCGGTGATCGGTGGCCCCGCGGTGGAAGGCACGCTGATGACGTTCGGGCCCGACCCGCGCAAGTACCCCTCGGCGAAGGAGGTCGTCGCCAAGTTCCAGGCCAAGAACTTCAACCCCGAGGCCTATACGCTCTACAGCTACGCGGCGCTCGAGGTGATCGCCCAGGCCGCCGCCGCCATCAAGTCGTTGGACCCGAGGAAGGTGGCCGCCGAGGTGCGCACCGGCAAGACCTACAAGACCGTGATCGGCGATCTCAAGTACGACAAGAAGGGCGACATCACGCGCCCCGACTACGTGATCTACACGTGGAAGAAGGGCGCCGACGGCAAGGTCACCTACGTCCAGAACTGACCCTCGCCCGCCGGCCGGGCGCGTCGTGCAGCGGAGGCAGCCCCCGGGCTGCCTCCCTTTGTGTCCGGGCCTCGTATCCGGCACCCGCGATCGGCTGTTGACGCAAGCCCGCACCTGGCGCCAACCTTGCCCGCGCATACGCTAAGTCTCGGGCAGGCGGAGGTCCCCTTGGACGCCCGTGCCAACCTCATCACCGACGTTCCGGGCGTGCTCGTCGGTAACGCCGCAGATGCCCGCATCGCCAGCGGCGTCACCGCCGTCGTGTTCGAGGCGCCCGCGGTCGCCTCCGTCGACGTGCGCGGCGGCGGCCCCGGCACGCGCGAGACGGCCCTGCTCGATCCGGCCCAGACGGTGGAGCATATCGATGCGATCGTGCTCGCAGGCGGCTCCGCCTTCGGCCTCGACGCCGCCTCGGGCGCACAAGCCTGGCTCGCCGAGCAGGGCCGCGGCTTTGCCGTGCGCTCGGCGCGCGTGCCGATCGTGCCGGGCGCCATCCTGTTCGACCTGCTGAACGGCGGCGACAAGGGTTGGGGCCGATTTCCGCCCTACCGCGAGCTCGGCTACGACGCCGCCCGCATGGCCGCGAGGGACTTCGCGCTCGGCAGCAGCGGGGCCGGCCTCGGCGCCACCACCGTGAACCTCAAGGGCGGCCTCGGCTCGGCTTCCACGTCGTGTGACGGGTTCACGGTGGGCGCGCTGGTGGCCGTCAACGCTGCCGGCAGCGCGGTGGTCGGCGACGGCCCCTGGTTCTGGGCCGCGCCTTTCGAGCAGGCGGGGGAATTCGGCGGCCGCGGCTTCCCGGCCGCGTTCCCCGACGCTGCGCTTCGGCCCGCGACCAAGGGCAGCCCGCAGGCGAGCACCACCCTCGGCGTGGTGGCAACGGATGCCGCCCTCACCAAGGCCGAGGCCAGGCGCCTCGCGGTGATGGCGCAGACCGGGCTGGCGCGCGCGCTCTACCCGGTGCACACGCCCCTCGACGGCGACGTGGTGTTCGCCGCTGCGACAGGCAAGCGCCCGCTTGCCGACCGGGTGCTGGGGCTCGCCGCACTCGGCAGCGCCGCCGCCAACTGCCTGGCACGCGCCGTGGCCCGCGGCGTCTACGCTGCGACCGCCCTGCCGTTTGCGGGCGCGCTGCCGTCCTGGCGCGACCGCTTCGCCCACCACGGAGCCCGACCGTGAGCCGCCAGCGCCTCGTCATAGCGGTGTTCACGGCGCTGGCGATCGTCGGGCTCCTGGGCTGGCAGCTCCATCGCGACCGCCTGGTCAAGGCGTGCCTGGACGGCGGCGGCGAGTGGTACGGGCCGCGCTCGGTCTGCAAGGCGCCGCTGCGCCCGATCCTGCAGCGCGACTACCAGAGGTCGTGAGTGGTGGTCAGACCCTCCGGGTCTGACACCTAAAACCGCTCGGCGCGGTATGGCGCCGGATCGGTGAACGGCGCCTCCCCGGTCATCATCTCGGCCAGCAGCCGGCCCGTGACCGGCCCCAGCGTCAAGCCCAGATGATGGTGCCCGAAGTCGAACCACAGACCCTCCTGGCCCGGCGCAGGGCCGACGATGGGCAGCATGTCGGGCAGGCAGGGGCGGCGGCCGAGCCATGGGCTCGCATCGACGCGCTCGCCGAGCGGGAAGATCTCGCGGGCGAGCGGCTCGGCCCGATCGAGTTGCGCCGGCGTCGCAGGTGCATCGCGCAGCGCGAACTCCGCGCCCGTTGTGAGGCGGATGCCACGCACCGTCGGTGTCAGCACATAGCCGTTCTCGGCGTCGATCACCGGCCGTGACAGGGCGGCGTTGCCTGCAGGCTTGTAGTGCATGTGGTACCCGCGCTTGACGCCGAAGGGAAAGCGGTAGCCCAGCCGGCGGAAGGCATCGTCCGACCATGGGCCCATCGCCAGCACGGCCAGGGGTGCCTCGATGGGCCCCTGGTTCGTGGCGACGCTCCATACCCCGCCGACCCGCTGCAGGGTCTGTGCGTCGCCGCGCAGGACCCTGCCGCCGCGCTCCTCCAGGAGGCCCGCATAGGCCCGCACCATTCCCGCCGGGTCGGCGACGCTCGCCGGCTCCGGCATCAGCGTGCCGCCGGCGAGCGCGGCGCTCTCCAGGTGCGGCTCGAGCGCGCTCAGCGTGCCGCCGTCGGCCGCCTCGAACTTGACGCCGTAGACGGCATGGTCGTGCTCGTCCTTGGCGCGGGCGGCTGCCAGCGCCTGCGCCGACCGGTAGACCTTGAGATAGCCGGTCCGCCGCAAAGCCCCCGCGATGCCGGCCTCCTGCATCAGCGCCTCGTGCTCGGCAATGCAGCGCTCGACCAGCGGCCGCATGGCGCGAGCCGTCGCCGCGATGCGCGCCGGCGTCGAGGCGCGCCAGTAGCGATAGAGCCATGGCGCGATGCGCGGCAGCGCGCGCCAGTGCAGGTTGGCCTCGGGCAGCATGTTGAGCGCGTACTTGGCCATCAGCACGAGATCGTGGGGGAAGGGGTAGGGCACCACGCCCTCCCGCTGGATGATGCCGGTGTTGCCGTAGCTCGTCTCCTCGCCCACGCCGCGCCGGTCGACGAGCGCCACGGATCGGCCGCGCTTCTGCAGATGCAGCGCCGCCGACGTGCCGACGATGCCGGCCCCCAGCACAATGATATCGGTTCGGATCATCTCCACCGTCCCTGGGGCCGGTGCGCGTCGCCTCGCGCACACCGCCGCATCGCAAGACCTTATATCGCGAGACCTGCATATAGGGTGCCCGGCGCCACGCCGCAGCTCCAAAGCCGCAACCGGTTCAGGGCGGGGAGTCGATCGAGCCGGAGCCGCTAATCAAAGTCTAAGCTGCGGTGATGGGCGCGGAGGCCGCTACATCTTCCCTTGACCAGCTCGAGAAAAGAGCCGCGGGAGAGTTTTCGACAAGTGGCGGCATTCAGGTGCGCTGCAGACAGGGCCCATCGCCGGACTGACGTACGCGGGGCCTACCGAGCCGGCCGATGTTGCGATTCTCGAAGGTAAAGGCGAGGACGCAGGTCCGCACCGGCGATCGGGCCCAAAGGCGAGCCGGCGACCTGCTGGTGAGGGGTCCTTCCAGCAACGATGCCGAGGCGAGCAACTTCGAGGTCGACTTGCTTGGAACGACACCACGCCACTTGAACATGCGATCCCGAACAGCTCACCCCGGCTGGATGCGGGTTACTTGGGCGGGGGCGGTAGGTCGGGCACGGGCTCTTTCACCGGCTCTCTCACCGGGCTTACCCCCGACGCGGTCACGGCCTGCAGCGTGGGCCCCTTCACCAGGGTCGGTTTTTCGTAGGCGCGCTTCATAGTTGATATCTCCTTCACGGGCGACATTCAGCCGCAGAATCACGCTCAGCACACGTTGACTCTCTAAATCTCGCGCACAAGTTGTGACAACGGGCCCCTCTATCACTCGTTGCACCAGAAGCGCATTTTCGCAAATCGGGGTGCGCAAATGCCACAACGGCGTGGGCCGCGGGGGCCATGCACGCCAAGGCGGCGGCCGACATTTCCGGATCTCACGCGACCAGAATTTCCGTCCGATGATCTTGGCGAGCTTGTTGCGCATGTGCGCACGCTCGGAGGAGACCGGACGCTTGTCCTGAGGAGGCCGTTGGTAGTCGCCGCCGACCGACCATCGCGCCATTTTCAGCGGTGCGGCTGAGTACACCGATGCGCCCAGGGTCTCCGGCACCGATCGCGGGCGCAGCGACCGCCAGCGCCGGAAGCCTCAGATGGTAGTTCACGCCACTATAGCCACCAGCATAGGACGGACGATGGATCTGGGTATCCTGACCAAACCTCGGCCCAGATGAAATCGCCGCCGAAGCCGGTGATGGTCAGACGGTTCGCGAGCAAATGCTCGCTGCCAGGCAGCGCCGATCGGCGACCTCGACTGCCTTCCCGCACTGCGCCTCGACCCGGCCGGACGGATCGGTGCGTGCAGCCCACGCGAGAGGTGGCAAGCCGGCGGCAACCCTGGCTCGGAAGTGCACGCAGCGTCTCCACACAGCTGATTCGGATCCCATATAGCCGATAGCGCACGCCGCTCGGGCTGCTGCCGGCGGACGGTCCACAGATATGACGCTGTCCCGATCTGGATACGGAGGAGCGGGGCACCCATAGTGCGCAATGGAGTCGCTATCGGGGCATGTGACATGATCCAGGATGCAACGGTATTTGCTCTTGCAGAGGGCATCTCCTTCCAGCCTCTCGGGGCCGGGGAGGGCGCGGTGATACTGACCATAGGCTCGGGGCAGCTCTACACCTGCAACGACACGACGGCTGCGTTTCTCGGTGTCGTGGACGGCAGGCGCACGTTCGCTGAGGTGGTCGAGGACCTGCACGCGACGTTCGACGTGTCGCGTGACGCCCTGTATCGCGACCTTGCCGAGCTCGCCGAGACCCTTGTGGCACAAGGCATTGTTCGGGCCGAAGGGCCCGAGGCTTCCGATCAATGGCACTGACACTGCAGGATCTTCGCTTTCGGTCGTCTCTCTGGCTGTGGTCGAAGCTCGTGCCCCTGATGGCTCGTGATCGAGAATTGGGCGCGCTCCTCGCCCTGACGTGCCCACCGGCGGCCACGCCGTATCGCGGGCTTGCCGCAGACCACATCGTAAAAAGCGTCAGGCGCTCGTGCCGGCGGCCTTGGCTGATGCGCGACCGGCGCTGCCTCAGGGAGGGCCTGCTCGCCTTTCGGTTCCTGTCCATGGCAGGCCACACGCCCGTGCTCCGGTTCGGTGTAGAGAGGGGCAGTGTGGCCCTCGGACAGAGCCTGAGCGCACACTGCTGGATCGACGTCGAGAACGAGACGATCCTCAACCCACCCCTCCCGGACATGGTCGAGATCCTGTGTCACACGCCTTCCGCCGCACACCGTGATGGGGCTCGGACCAGCAAAGATCGAGGTGCCTCTTGATCGAGCAATGGTTCGACCTCAACGGTGCCGCTCTGCAAGTCACCGCCGAAGACGGCGCGCTGCTGGCGCCGCTGCTACCATACCTGCGTGAGCTCGAGACGGCCCCTTGCACTGACGCAGACTTTGTTCTGAGCATCGCTCGGGTTGGCAGCCTGGCGCCGCCCGACGAAGCCGAAGTGCTCTTCGAAGGCTGGTTGCCGGAGCGGATCCACGGCCGGCTGTCGAGGTGCCACAGCGGTGCCCGCCTGCTCATTGTGCCGGACCGGCTCGCGCTGGAGATCGCGCCGGATGCAACGCGGGCCCGGATGGCCGTGCAGGCCGGTGACGAGGCATTGATCGGCGGGTCCGCCGGCCTTTACGTGATCGCCGCGGCGCTCGCGGCGAACGGCCAGCACCTGTTGCATGCGGCCGGCGTGCGGCTGCCCGGCGGGAAGGGCGCGATGCTGCTGTTCGCCCCGAGCGGCGCCGGCAAGACGACGGCCGCGCTCGCTCTCGCGCTCAACGGCTTCGGGTTGCTGACCGATGATGCGGCCGTGATCGCCCCGCGGAGCGGTGCGTGCCGGGAGCCGCACCGCGTCTGGGGGCTGCCGCGCGCATTGAAGGTCCATCGGCGCACCGCGGCGATGCTGCCGCGGGTGGGCGCGATGCTCCCTGATCGGTGGGACAGTGACGACGAGCAAGTCCTGACCCGAGAGGCATTGGCAAGCGTCGCGGATGTCTGCGCTGCGAGGCCCATCGCGCTCGCCGCCATCGGGGTGCTCGGACCGCGAGCCTCGGGGCCGCACGCCATACGGCCGATCGAGCGCTCGCAGGTGCTCGTGCATGTCGCGACCGACAATGTGTTTCGAGCGCCGCGCGGCGTCCTCGCAGATGATCTGCACCGCTTCCAGAGCATTTCCAGGATCGTGGTCGATGTCCCCGTCTGCGAGCTGAACGTCGGCCCGGACCTGTCAACGTTGGGGTGCGCCGTGGCCTCCGCTCTGGCGTGACCTCTCGACATCGACAGACGCATTGGAGGCAGGATGTCCCCGCATACGGACCGTCGCCCGCGCCGGCTGCGACCCGCCGCGAAGGAGTGGCTCGCACATCTCGCCGATCCCTTGGCCCGCGCGCCGAGGCCGACACATCCGCTGCGGGCCAGCGACCCTACGGCACTCCTTGCCGCGGCCGATCGCCACGGCGTGCTGCCCGCTGTCATCCGCGCAATCGCGAGCCTGGCCGCTGGCTGCACGGCCGGGCCCGCCGTGAACGGCCTCGCCGGGGCTTTGGTCACGGCACGCGCGAACGCCGCCTTGCAGGCGGGCTTCGGATTGATGCTCAGACACCACGGGAAGCGAGCGACCAAAGCCTTCGAGGCACAGAGCATCGAAGGGGCCGTCGTCAAAGGCGCGGTGGTCGCGGAGCGGCTCTACTGCGATGCATCCTTGCGTACGTTCACCGACATCGATGTGCTGGTCGAAGCCGCTCATCGTGCGCGCACCGCCGATGTGATGCGGGGCCTGGGCTTCGAGCTGTTCACGTTCGGCGACCGCCTCGGCAAGGACTACGAGGAGGACAAGTGGCTCCTGAAGGACGAGCCCCGCGCAATGGTTGAGGTGCACACCAACCTGGTGCACTCGCCGAAGTTGCGTGCCTCCATGAGCGTGGGCTACCAGGACGTGCTGGACGCGGGAGATGGCGACTGCGCCGCGCCCACTGCCCTCCTCTTCGTGGCGGCGGCGCACGCGGCCATCGGGCATCAATTCGACCGGCTCCAGCAGCTGGTAGATATTGTGCAAGCCGCCCGCGGTGCGGCCGGACCCATCGATGTCGAGCGCTTGCGCAGGGTCTGCGGGCGAGCGGGAGTCCTGTTGGCCGTGGTGACTGCGATCGAGCTTGCCGGCCGCACTTTTGGCGAGCTCAGGTGCACCGATCTCGCGCGCCGGCTCGACCCCGCCTATGCTCGATGCTGGCGTCGCCTTCTCGTGACGCCCGGCGTGGTTGTTTCCGCGCAGACCCCGGAGCGCGCGCTCGGTTCGTGGAGGCGCAAGCTCTACCGGCAATGTCTGGGATGGAGCCGACGCGGGCACTCCGATACAGCGGGGTCAAGACGGTAGGGGCGAGCAAGACACTTTCGTAGCAACCCCCGCGGCAGGCGAACGGGTGGACGCCGGCCGCCGGGACCGCTAAATCCTCGCGCGCGAGGCAGATGTAGGTTGGTCAGACGACGCTCAGCCCAACCGCGCCGGGTTGGACGCAACCCCCTGAGCTGCCGAGCCAAACACGGGAAGGGCAGGCGGTGAAACACGAGACCAGCAGCGCCGCGACGCATCGCGACATGGCCAACGCCATCCGCGCGCTCGCCATGGACGCGGTGGAGAAGGCCAAGAGCGGCCACCCCGGCATGCCCATGGGCATGGCGGACGTGGCCACCGTGCTCTTCACCCGGTTCCTCAAGTTCGATGCCGCCGCGCCGGATTGGCCGGACCGCGACCGCTTCGTACTCTCCGCCGGTCACGGCTCGATGCTCCTCTACGCGCTCCTCCATCTCACCGGCTACCCGGACGTGACCATGGAGGAGATCCGCAACTTCCGCCAGCTCGGCTCCAGGACC
>Ga0075431_100000972_pt1 | contig 25462 bp, 25 predicted proteins | sample RhiMetdeltSRZDD5_FD_75297 | JGI IMG/M metagenome (GOLD analysis project Ga0075431, IMG submission 75297) | Populus rhizosphere microbial communities from Tennessee, USA - Rhizosphere MetaG P. deltoides SRZDD5 | ecosystem: Host-associated > Plants > Roots > Rhizosphere > Soil | place: USA... | reverse complement strand
CCGACGAACAGCAGCAGGGCGATGGCCGTGGCCGTGACCGCCGCCAGCTTCCCGTCCGCCGCCGAGGCGAAGAGGTCCGAGTAGTTGATGCTCCCGATCGTGGCGAAGGCCAGGAACATGGCGACCATGAAGCCCCAGTCGCCGATGCGGTTGGTGACGAACGCCTTCTTGCCGGCCGAGGCGTTGGCCTTGCTGCCGAACCAGAACGAGATCAGCCAGTAGCTGCAGGCGCCCACGCCTTCCCACCCGAGGAAGGTGACCAGCAGGTTTCCGCCCAGCACCAGCATGAGCATCGAGAACACGAACAGGTTCAGGTAGACGAAGTACCGGGGGAAGCCGGCGTCGCCGTGCATGTAGCCGACCGAGTAGAGGTGGATCAGCGTCCCGACGCCGGTCACGAACAGCGCCATCGTGATCGACAGCGGGTCGGCCAGGAAGCTCAGGTCGACCTGCAGGCCGCCGACCGGCAGCCACTCGAACAGCGTCTTGGTGAAGTGCCGCTCCTCGGCCGGCCTGTCGAGTAGCCCGAAGAAGACCACGACGGTGGTGACGAAGCTGCCGAAGCACATGGCCGTGGCCAGCCACCCCGCCAGCGGCTCACCGAGCTTGCGGCCACCCAGCAGCAACAGCAGGAAGCCGGCCAGCGGCAGCGCAGGGACGAGCCACACGATGTCGAGCACGATCTCTCCCCTGTTTCCTCTAGCCCTCGAGCAGCGCCAGGTCGTCGGCCGTGGCCTCGGGCCGCTTGCGCAGCAGGGCCACGATGATCCCGAGGCCGACCACCACCTCGGCAGCCGCCACGACCAGCACGAACACCACGACCGTCTGGCCGCCGATGTCGTCGAGCATCCGCGAGAACGTCACGAACGTGAGCGTGACGGCGTTCAGCATCAGCTCGATGCACATGAACATCACCAGCGGGTTGCGCCGCACCAGCAGGCCGACCGCGCCGATCCCGAAGAGCAGCGAACCCAGCACGAGGTACCAGGCGGGCGTCACGTGCAACGTCTCGGCGAGCATCACACCGGCACCTCCTGGTCCTCGGACGCCTCGGACTCCTCGCGCGCTGCTGGGGTCCCGTCCTCGTCGAAGACGTGGGCCCGGCTCTCGGCCCGGGCGATGCGCTCGGCGATCTCCTCGGCCCGCTCCTCCTGGCCCGGGTCGACGATCTCGTCGGCCTTCCGGACCCGACGGGACATCACCACAGCGCCGACAACGGCGATCAGCAGCAGCACCGAGGTCAGCTCGAAGGCGAACAGGTAGCGGGTGAAGAGGGCCTCGCTGAGGTTGTCGATGTCGTACGTGCCCTCTTTGGCGAGCTTGCCGACACCGCTGGTGACGCCGGTGGCCTCCCAGTCGGTGCTGGCCAGGGCGGCGATGACCAGGGCGACCACCCCGGCGCCGATCACGCCGGCGGCGATGCGCTGGCCGCCGAGCGGCTCGACCCGCAGGTCCTCGGCCTTGTCGACGCCGAGGAACATGATCACGAACAGGAAGAGGACGACGATGGCGCCGGCGTAGACGATGACCTGCACCGCCGCCAGGAAGTTGGCTTCCTGGGCCACGAACAGCACGGCGATGCCGAACAGCGTTGCGACCAGCGAGAGGGCCGCGTGCACCGGGTTGCGGCTGGCGACGACCCCGACGGCGCCGCCCAGGCACACGGCGCCAGCGACAGCGAACACGAAGAGCTCGACCATCAGTGCCCCCCGGCCTCGTGCTCGTCGTGCTCGTCCGCCTCGTCGTGCTCGGCCTCGTGCTCGTCGGCCGCCAACGTGGCGCTCTCGGCCGGGGAGGCCCCGGTCGCCTCGGCGGTCTGGCCCTGCTCGGGGGGCCGGACGCCGTAGCCCAGCTCGCCGGCCCAGGAGACGATGCCCTCGAACTCGGCGGCACCGGAGGGGGCGGTGGCCCGCATCCAGGCCGAGGTGTTGGCCTCCACCTCGTCGATGTCGGTCCAGTCCTCCCAGGGCAGCTGCTTGGGCCGGCCGTCGTCACCGACCACCAGCTCGGCCTTGGTGTAGATGGCGTCGTCGCGGTTGGTGAAGCTGAACTCGAAGAGCTTCGACTCGGTGATCGCCTCGGTCGGGCAGGCCTCGACGCACAGGTCGCAGTGGATGCAGCGCAGGTAGTTGATCTCGTAGATGAAGCCGTAGCGCTCACCGGGCGAGACCGGGTTGTCGAGCGGGTTGTCGGCCCCCCGCACGTAGATGCAGCGGGCGGGGCAGACACCGGCGCAGAGCTCGCAGCCGATGCACTTCTCCATCCCGTCCTCGTAGCGGTTCAGCACGTGGCGGCCGTGCAGCCGCTGCGGCTTGGCCCGCTTGCCGCCCTCGTCCTTGCGGTACTCCTTGGTCAGCCGCTTCTCGATGAGCTTGTGCAGCGTGACCTTGAACCCGTCGAGGTAGCCCATCAGACCAAGACCCCTTCGGTCTCTTCCTGCTCGGCGTGGCGGGCCTGGCCCACCCGCAGCGCTGCGCTGATGGCGATCCACCCGACGATCAGCACCGCGAACGACGAACCCACGACCACACCCGGGTTCCAGTCGCGGTCGCGGCCGATGTTGATGGCCGCCAGCAGCAGGAGCCAGGCCAGCGACAGCGGGATGAGCACCTTCCAGCCCAGGTTCATCAGCTGGTCGTAGCGGAAGCGGGGCAGCGTGGCCCGGAACCAGATGAACACGCAGAGGAAGGCGAACAGCTTGAGGGCGAACCAGAGGATGCCCCACAGCCAGTCGGGCCCGCCGAAGACGGGGCCGGCCGGGCCGCCGAGGAACAGCGTCACGATGATGGCCGACAGCGTGATCGTGTTCATGAACTCGGCCAGGTAGAAGAACGCGAACCGGATCGACGAGTACTCGGTGTTGAACCCGCCGACCAGCTCCTGCTCGGCTTCGACCAGGTCGAAGGGCGGCCGGTTGGCCTCGGCGGTGCCGGCGATGAGGAACACCACGAACGGCACGAGGCCGGTGACGATGATGTTCCACTTCGGCAGGCCGAAGCTGCCGAACAGGTTGAAGCCGTCGCCGGCCTGCTCGGCCACGATGGTGTGGGTCGACAGCGAGCCCGACAGCAGCACCACGGCCACGATCGACAGGCCCAGCGCCGCCTCGTAGGAGACCATCTGGGCCGATGCACGGACGGCGCCCAGCAGCGGGTACTTCGAGCCCGACGACCAGCCGGCGAGCATGATGCCGTAGACCGCGATCGACGACATGACCAGCACCAGCAGGATGCCGATGGGCGGATCGGCCAGCTGCAGGTAGGTCTTCTCGCCGAACATGCTGACGGTGCCGTTGTGGTCGCCGTCGAAGGCGCCGCCGATGGGCACCACGGAGAACGTGACGAACGCCGGCACCAGCGACAGGTAGGGCGCCAGGATGAAGACCCGGCGCTCGGCCTTGTCGGGGATGAGGTCTTCCTTGAAGAAGAGCTTCACGCCGTCGGCGAGGCTCTGCAGGATCCCCCACGGTCCGGCGATGTTGGGGCCGATGCGGTTGCCCATGTCGGCGAAGAGCTTGCGTTCCCACCAGATCATGAGCATGACGCCGACCAGCAGGATGCCGAAGACCACGACGGTCTTGACGACGACGATGCCGACGTCGGCCCACCCAATCTTGTCCAGCAGCAGAGGGTCGAGCGCGAGAAGGTGCCTCATGGCCGCTCCACTCGGACATCGGTGACCACGGTCTTGGAGTCGATCAGGGCGTTGACGTTGACCCGGCCGCCGCTCTGGTTGACGTGCAGCAGGGCGACACCTCGGGGCACCCGCTCGTCGGGCTGGGCCGGCACCAGGACGTGGGTGCGGGCCGAGGTGACCCGGGCGTCGTCGCCGGGCGACATGCCGAGGCGCTGGAAGTCGTGGGGGTTCACCCGCACGACGGCACCTTCGGCCAGGCCCATCAGCGAGCCGCTGTGGCGCAGCTGGGTGCCCTGGTCGTAGAGCTTGCGGGTGGCCACCAGCCGCAGCCCGTAGGCGTCGACGGCCGGCGGCTCGACGACGGTCCAGTCGGGCAGCGGGGGCAGCTCGTGGGGCTCGGGCGAGGCGCCGTTCGCCCCCACGACGTGGCCGGGGTGCGTGGCGGGCGGGGCGACGGCGTCTCCGGGGGTGGCGGTCTCGTCGGCGCCCATGGCGTCGCCCAGCTCGCTGGGGCCGCTGCCGCTGGTGGCCTCCAGCTCGTCGACCGAGGCCCGGCGGCGGGGCCACTCGAGCACGACACCGCTGCCGTCCTCGTCGGCGGCCACCGGGCTGATGCCGGCGAACAGCGGGGCGATCCGCTGCAGCTCGTCCCACACCTGCTCGGGCGACTCGATGCCAAGGTCGTAGCCGAGGCGGCGGGCGATGTCGGAGGCGATGACCCAGTCGGACTGGGCGGTGCCGGGCGGCGTGACCTTCTGGCTGACCGTGGTGATGCGGCCCTCCAGATTGGTGGTGGTGCCCCGCACCTCGGCGAAGCCGGCGGCCGGCAGCACCACGTCGGCCTGGCGGACCGACTCGGTGAGGAACAGGTCGGTGGCGATGACCGTGCGGGCACCGGCCAGGCCCCGCTCGGCGAGGTCGCGGTCCGGGAAGTCGTTCAGCGGGTCGGCGCCCAGCAGGAACAAGGTGTCGATCTTGCCGGCGGCGGCCGCGGCCAGGATCCCGGCGGCGTCGAGGCCTCGTTCGGTCGGCACGCGGGGCCACACCCCCGAGAGCGCCTCGGTGCCGTCGGCCAGGCTGGCCCGTCCGGCGAGCAGGCCGGGCGCCATGCCCATGTCGAGCGCGCCGTGGACGTTGGCTCGACGCAGCGCCGAGAGGAACTTGACCTCGGGGCGGGCCACGTTGATGGCCTTCGCCGCGGCGGCGAGGGTCTCGGCGGCCTCGGTCAGGTTGGCCCGGCCGATGATGACGGTCAGGGGGCGCTCGCCGAGGAGGCGGGCGACGTCCTCGATCTGGTCGGCGCGGATGCCGGCGACCTCGGTCGGCAGGTCGTCGCCCGGGTCGAGCAGCGCCTTGACCAGGCCGTGCACCTCGCCGGGCCGGTAGCGCAGCGAGTGCGTGGCCAGGTGCGACGTGGCGGTCTCCACCGACGACAGCTCCACCAGGTCGACGCCGTCGTTGAGGACGGCGTGACGTAGCCGCAGGAAGAGGATCGGCAGCTCCTCCTTGGGGTCGGGCCCGACGAGGAGGACGACGCCACCGGGGGCGCAGGCCTCGTCGATGGTGGCCCGGGGCATGCCGGCGATCAGCTCGGCCGGCAGGCCGTCGTCGAGCTGGCAGTCGATGTTGTCGGTGCCGATGATGCCCTTCGCCAGCTTGACCCAGGCGTAGGCATCCTCGTTGGTCAGCCGGGAGCCGCCGAGCACGGCGACGCCCTCGGGGCCGCTGCGGTCGATGCCCTGCTGGAGCGCGCTGGTGGCCCGCTCCAGGGCCGCCGACCAGGTGGCCGACTCCAGGAGCAGCCCCTCGTCCCGCAGCAGCGGGCTGCCGAGGCGCTCGTCGCTGTTGACGGCCTCGAAGCCGAAGCGGCCCTTGTCGCAGAGCCAGCCCCAGTTGACCGGGTCGAGGTCGACGCCCTGGTAGCGCAGCACCTGGTTGCGGCTCGACTGCACCACCATGCGGCAGCCGACCGAGCACGACGTGCAGGTGGTCTCGGCCTCGGTCAGGTCCCACGGCCGGGCCTTGAAGCGGAACGGCGTGGCGGTCAGGGCCCCGACCGGGCAGATCTGCACGGTGTTGCCGCTGAAGTAGCTGGCGAACGGGTGGTCGGGGAACGTGTTGACCTGCGTCTGGTTGCCCCGGTCCTGGAAGTGGATCAGCGGGTCGCCGGCCACGTCCTTGGCGAAACGGGTGCAGCGGTCGCAGAGGATGCAGCGCTCACGGTCGATCAGCACCACGTCGCTGACCGGGATCGGCTTCTCGTAGTGCCGCTTCTCCTCGACGAAGCGGCTCTCGCCGGGCCCGTAGGACATGGTCTGGTCCTGCAGCGGGCACTCGCCGCCCTTGTCGCAGACCGGGCAATCGAGCGGGTGGTTGATGAGCAGGAACTCGAGGACGCCCTCCTGGGCCTTCTCGGCCGCGGGCGACTCGGTGGTCACCGTCATGCCGTCGGCGACCTCGATCATGCAGGACGGCTGGAGCGCCGGGCCGCGGCCGGTGTCGATCTCGACCAGGCACATGCGGCACATGCCGACCGGCTCCATCCGCGGGTGGTAGCAGAACCGTGGGATGTACGTCCCGGTCCGCTCGGCGGCCGCGATGACCAGCTCACCCTTCTTAGCGAGGATCTGCTTGCCGTCGACGGTGACCGCCACCATCCCCTCCGGGACCTCCGGGGCGTCGACAGCGTCCTGGGTGTCCGTCACGCCGGGGCCTCCGCAGGCTCGGGTTGCTCGGGTTGCACGGGTTGCGAGAGGTACGCCTTGCCGTTGATGGCGACCGAGACCTCGGCGTCGCCCTGGCACAGCGCCTCGAACTCGTCCTTGAAGCGCAGGACCGCCGACGCGATGGGCGACACCGCGGAGGGGCCGAGCGGGCAGATGGTGGTCTGCTTGGGCGGCCAGGTGATCTGCGGGCTGATGTTGTCGCAGACATCCATCAGCTTGTCGACGTCACCCTTGCGGCCCTGACCGTCGATCATGCGGCGCAGGATCTTCTCCAGCCAGGCCGTGCCCTCGCGGCAGGGGGTGCACTTGCCGCACGACTCCCGGGCGAAGAAGCGCACCACCCGCCACGCCGCCTTGACCGCATCGGTGGTCTCGTCCATGACGACGATGGCGCCGGAGCCGAGCATCGAGCCGGCCCCGCCGACCGCGCCGGCTTCGAGCGGCAGGTCGAGGTGCTCCTCGTAGAACCAGGGCGCCGAGGCGCCGCCGGGGATGAAGGCCTTGAGCCTGTGGCCGTTGCGGATGCCGTCGCCGTACTGCTTGCCGTAGAGCAGGTCGCGGAACGTGGTGACGCCGAACTCGACCTCGAACACGCCGGGGTTGTTGACGTGGCCCGACACCGCGAACAGCCGGGTGCCGGTCGACTTCTCGGCGCCCAGCTCGGCGAACGCGCCGCCGCCGTTGCTGACGATCCACGGGAGGTTCGACAGGGTCTCGACGTTGTTGACCACCGTGGGCTGCAGGTACAGGCCCTTGGCGGCGGGGAAGAACGGTGGCTTGAGGCGGGGCATGCCCCGGTTGCCCTCGAGCGACTCGATGAGCGCGGTTTCCTCGCCGACGATGTAGGCGCCGGCGCCCCAGTGCAGCACCACGTCGAGCGAGAACTCGCTGCCCATGATGTTGCGGCCGATGTAGCCGGCGGCGTAGGCGTCGTTGAGCGCCCCGGCCAGCCGCTCCTGGGCCAGGGCCATCTCGCCCCGGACGTAGAGGAACGCCTGGCCGCAGCCGATGGCGTAGGCGGCGATGAGGATGCCCTCGATGAGCTGATGGGGGTCGCGCTCCATCAGCAGCCGGTCCTTGTAGGTGCCGGGCTCGGACTCGTCGCCGTTCACCACCAGGTAGCGGGGGAACACGCCCGGCGGGCAGAAGCCCCACTTGACCCCGGCCGGGAAGCCGGCGCCGCCCCGGCCGAGCAGGCTGGCGGCCTTGACCTCCTCGCCCACTTGGGCAGGGGTCATGGTGTCGAGCGCCTTGCGCAGGGCGGTGTAGCCGCCGGTCGACTCGTAGCGATCGAGCGTGAAGCCGTCCTCGAGGTCCCAGCGGGACGAGACGATGCGGGGGATCTCCCGCGGCCCGGCCTCGCTCACGACGACTCCCCGGTCGAGTTGCGGGCAAGCCACACCGGCTCGACGTTGACGTTCGGGCGGGCCACCCGGGCGCGGCGCTCGGGCGCCACCTTCTGGCGGACCCGGGAGAGCGTGCCGTGCTTGGGCACCTCGTGGGCCAGGCGGCCGGCGCTGAGGTCGTCGAGCACCTCGTCGACCTGCTCGTTCGTGACCTTGTGGAAGTACCGGTAGTTGACCTGCATACACGGCGCCTCGGTGCAGGCCGCGATGCACTCCACGTCTTCCAGCGTGAACTTGCCGTCCGGGGTGGTGCTGCCGGCCTTGATGCCGAGCTTGTCCTCGAGGTGCTCCAGCAACTCCTCGCCGCCGACCAGCAGGCACGAGATGTTGGTGCAGACGTTGACGAGGTACTCGCCGACGGGCTCGCGCTTGAACATCTCGTAGAACGAACAGGTGCCCAACACCTCGGCGGGGGTCACGTCGAGCAGCTCGGCGATGTGCTCCATCGCCTCGTCGGACACGTGGCCGTCCTGCTCCTGGGCCAGGTGCAGCAGCGGGATCATGGCCGACCGGGCGACCGGGTAGCGGTCGATGATCTCCTGGGCCAAGGTCGTGTTCTCTGGGGTGAAGCGGGCCATGGCTACCGATCCACCTCGCCCATGATCGGGTCGACCGACGAGATGCACGCCACCCCGTCGGCGATCAGGCCGCCCTTGAGCATGTGCGGCAACGTCTGCAGGTTCACGAACGACGGCCCTCGGATGTGCATGCGATACGGACGGCCACCGCCGTCGCTGACCATGTAGCACCCCAGCTCCCCGCGGGGGCTCTCGACGGCCCGGTAGACCTCGCCGGCCGGCACCTTGAAGCCCTCGGTGAAGATCTTGAAGTGGTGGATCAACGCCTCCATCGACTCGTCGATCCGGGCCCGGGGCGGCGGCGTGACCTTGCGGTCCTGGATGCGGTAGTCGCCACCCGGCATCTGGTCGACGATCTGGCGGACCAGCTTGATCGACTCACGGATCTCGTTGAGCCGGATGGCGTAGCGGTCGAAGCAGTCGCCGTAGCTGCCGACGAGCACGTCGAAGTCGAGCTTGTCGTAGGCCAGGTACGGCATGTCCCGCCGCAGGTCCCAGGCGACACCGGTCGAGCGCAGCACGGGCCCGGTCGCACCGAGGGCGAGGGCCTCCTCGGCGGTGATGACGCCGACGCCCTGCAGCCGCTCCCGCCAGATGGGCTGGCCGGTGAGCAGCGTGTCGTACTCGTCGAGGCGGGGCGGGATCAGGTCCATGACCCGCAGCACCTCGTCCCGCCAGCCGTCGGGCAGGTCGGCGGCGACCCCACCGGGGCGGATGTAGTTGTGGTTCATCCGCAGGCCGGTGATGAGCTCCAGCAGGCGCAGCACCTCTTCGCGCTCGCGCCAGCCGAAGATCATCATCGACACCGCGCCGATGTCCATGCCGTTGGTGGCCTGGAACAGCAGGTGCGAGGAGATCCGGTTGAGCTCGCACAGCAGCATGCGGATCCACTGCGCCCGGGGCGGGATGTCCTCGTCGATGCCGAGCAGGGTCTCGGTGGCCAGCGAGAAGACCAGCTCGTTGAACAGCGGCGAGGCGTAGTCCATGCGGGTGACGTTGGTGCCCCCCTGCATGTAGGTCAGCGTCTCGCCGGTCTTCTCCATGCCGGTGTGCAGGTAGCCGATGACCGGCTTGGACCGCACCACCGTCTCGCCGTCGAGCTCCAACATGATCCGCAGCACGCCGTGGGTCGACGGGTGCTGGGGCCCCATGTTGATGATCATCGTCTGGTCGTCGGCCGGGACCTCGGACGGCGTCTGGGCCTCGGCCTCGGAGATCCGCAGCACGGAGTCGGCCTCGCGGAGCAGGTCGTGCTCAACGGGCATCGGACACCCCCTTGAACTGCACCGGGATGGTGCCGACCGGGTAGTCCTTGCGCAGTGGGTGGCCCTCCCACTCCTCGGGCATGAGGATGCGGGTCATGTCGGGGTGGCCCTCGAAGGTGATCCCGAACATGTCGTAGGTCTCGCGCTCCAGGGCTTCGGCCCCAGGGTGGACCTCGAACAGCGAGGGGCAGGTCATGTCGTCGGCCGGGACCTGGACCCGCAGCCGCAGCCGCTGGGCCTTGCTGTGCGACAGCAGCCCGACGACCACCTCGAAGCGCTCGGGCTCGATGTCCTCGGGCAGGTCGCGAGGGGCGGCGAAGGCGATGTAGTCGACCGCGGTCACGTCGACGCAGACGTTGAAGCCGTCCTCGTCGCGGAGCCGACGCACCTCGGCCACCAGCTGGTCGCGTGCGATGTGGCGAACGTCCTGGCCGCGGCTGTCAGGCATGGCTGTCGGCCTGCAGCTGCACCTCGGCCCCCCGCCCGCTGGCGCTACGCCGCCGGGTCAGCTCACCGGACTGGACCAACTCGTGCAGGGTCTCGATGGCGTGCAGCAGCGTCTCCGGGCCCGGCGGGCAGCCGGGGGCGTAGACGTCGACCGGCACGATCTGGTCGACCCCCTGGACGAGGGCGTAGTTGTTGAACATGCCCCCGGTGCTGGCGCACACGCCCATCGAGATGACCCACTTGGGCTCCATCATCTGGTCGTGGATCTGGCGCAGCACCGGCGCCATCTTCTGCGACACCCGGCCGGCGACGATCATGATGTCGGCCTGCCGCGGCGAGGCCCGGAAGACCTCCATGCCGAAGCGGGCGAGGTCGTAGTGGGCGCCGCCGGCGGCCATCATCTCGAGCGCGCAACACGCCAGGCCGAACGTGGCGGGCCACGACGACCGGGCCCGGGACCACTTGACGAGGTCCTCGAGCTTGCCGGTGATGAAGTTGTGGTCGAGGCCCTCGAGACCCTTGTCGACCTGCCATCCGACGGGCATCAGGCGGCCTCCTCGGTCCGGCCTTCGAGGCCGACCCGGCGCACGGTGGTGGTGGCGGTGCGCTCAGGCGAGACCATCTCGCTGTCGGTCTGGCGCTGCGCCTGGTTGACCGGGCCCCACTCGAGGGCGCCCTTGCTGATCAGGTACAACAGGCTGACCACCACGGCCGCGGCGAACACGAGCACCTCGACCAGCCCGAAGGCCCCGAGGTTCCGGTAGTTCACCGCCCACGGGTACAGGAAGATGATCTCGATGTCGAAGACGATGAAGATCATCGCCACGAGGTAGAAGCGCACGGGGAAGCGCTGGGGCTGCTCCCGGCCCGGGATGATGCCGCACTCGTAGGGCGCCCGCTTCTCAGCCGTCGACCGTCGGGGCGCCAGCAAGCTCGACGCGACCAGGCTGAGAGCCGCGAACACGATCGCGAGCACCGTCATCGCGAGGACGGGGAGGTACTGGCCCATGGGTCACACTTTTGCAGGCACGGGTAGGGGTGCGGAGAGATGTTCCGCCAGCCGGCGGTCCCGGATGTGCAGGGCGTAGCACAGCAGGCCGAACATCGAGCCACACACGAGGGTCACCAGGGCGGCGGGCAGGCGGCGGTTGCCGATGTCGCGCTCCATGATCACCGACATGATCTTGGCGTCGGGGTCGCACTCGGGCACCGGCGGCGCCTTGCCGGGTTCGGCGGCCTCGGTACGGGTCTCGACCGTGCTCGGGCACACCTGCATGACCAGGTAGTGCGGCGGGTTGGTGATCCGCAGGGTGTTGGTGATGCGGTTCTTCACCCGGTCGATGGTGCTGTCGCTCTCCCGCATCGGCTTGCCGCCGGTGTCGAAGGCGAACGTGTCGACGTAGTCGTCGGTCGTGTCGATGACGTCGTTGGCGTTGAGGCCGACGTAGTTGCCGTTGGTGAGCTCGGTGTCGACGACACCCTTCGACTCGCCGAAGGCCTTGTCGGACTCGGCCACGACCCGCCACGGGTCGATCGCCGGATCGACCTTCTCCTTGACGCCCTCCACCTCGACGGCGGTCAGGTCCCCGAACTTGTCCGGGTCGGGCAAGCCCGCGCTCTCGGCGGCGTCGACGTCGAGCTTCCGGGCGACCGGGACGTTGGACTCCTTCAGGTCGCCGTAGTTGACCTCGATGACCTTCCACTCGGGGACCCGGCCGGCGGGGCCGGTGGCCGAGGGCTGGATCCACCAGAAGACGCCCATGATCGTCATCCACCCGAAGAACCCGGTGAGGGCGACCATGAACCCGAGGCGGTTGCCGAGGTTGGTGCCGAGCAGCAGGTACACCGAGCCCATGAGCACGCCGACGCCCACCAGGACGACGAGGATGCCCTTGATCTGAGGGTCCCAGGCGATGCCCGCCAGGACCTGCGTTGCAGCCGTCATTGGTTCAGAGCCTCATCGGAGCAGAAGGCGGGCTCGGGCGGGGTGACTTCCTCACCCGGAGGCGCCGTCGTCGTGGTGGTCGGCTGGGTCGGCGGCGGGGCCGGCACCTCGGCCAGCGGCGGCTGGTCGCCCTGCAGGGTCGAGGCGTAGCGGGCCAGGGCGCACACCATGGCCTGGGTGTACATGCCGTCGTTGGCGACTTCCTCGGTGTTCGGATCGTCGAGGAAGCCCGGCATGCGGCCGGTGCCGAGGCCACCGTTGCCGTAGGCCTGGCCGCTGACGGAGCCGGTGCCGATGAACTCGGCCAGGTCGTCGACGCCGGCGAACTTCCGGGGCGTCAGCCCGTCGAGGGTGAAGGCGTAGCCACCACCCGAGCCGTCCTGGTAGTCGGTGTAGGGCCCGAGCAGGGCCTTGGCCGACTCGGGCTGCACGGCGTCCTCGCCCTCGGTGATCATCGACCAGCCGCGGGTGTGGCAGCGGCCGCAGGCGTAGGCGCCGTTGGCGAAGCCGTCGGTCTTGCCGAGGTTGAAGAGGGCCTTGCCGGTCTCGAGCGACTTGTAGTCGATCTTCTTGATGGCCGCGTCGACCTTGTCCTCGTCCGTGGCGTCGTCGGCGCTGAGGAAGCCGAGCTGCTGGGCGAGCTCGACCTCGACGGCCCGCTTCGACTCCTTCGACGAGAGCTGGATCGACGCCAGGTAGTCGATGACGTTCTCGATCTGCTGGGTGGTCCGGGGGCCACCGCCACCCACGCCCCAGCCGGGCATCGGGGTGTTGGGCCGGCCGTGGTCGATGATGTCGGCCAGCTCCTCCCGGGAGAAGCGCAGCAGCGCGGTGTTGAGGGCCGGGGCCCGCCACTGCAGGGTGGCCACGAACGAGCCGTTGGCGTCGGTCAGGGTGTAGGCCGCCTGGCCGCCCACGCCCTCGGGCCCGTGGCAGTTGACGCACTGCGAGCCCTCTTCGTACTGCTCCAGGCCACGGCGCTCGAACTCCTCGGTCGAGTTCTTGACCGCCCCCTCCTGCCGGCCGGGCTCGGCCAGCCAGTAGAGCGGCAGGCCCACCGAGACGATGCCGAGCAGCACCACGCCCGAGGCGAGGGTGCGGTTCAGCTTCTTGGTCTCGAGGGTGTCGTCGTCGTAGTAGGGCTTGCGGTTGGGGGCCAGCTCCAGCTCGGAGCCGATCTCCTCGCGGCCCGACCGCACGTTGGCCAGGACGTAGACGGCCACGCCGATGAAGGTCAGCACCGCGATGACGGCACCGACGCTCTGCACCGTGCTGATGGCCAGCACGGTGGCGCTCACGCTGTGCATCAGTGGCCACCTCCGCCCGAGACGCAGTGGGGGCCTTCGGCTTCCTGGCCCGTGGTGTTGGTCCCGATGACCGGGCCCTGGATGACGTTGCCGGTGTCGACGGTCAGCACGTCCCCGGACACCTCGGTGCCGAAGCGGTCCATGCCCCGGGGCGCCGGACCACCCTTCTTCTCACCGACGTGGTTGTACTGCGAGCCGTGGCACGGGCACTCGAACCACTGCGAGGTCACGCAGCTGGGCACCCGGCAACCGAGGTGGGGGCACTTCTGGTAGAGCGCCACGACCCCGGCCTCCATGGCGGGGAGCACCGGCGCCGGGTACACCGCCCGGGCCTTCTCGAGCGCCTCGGCCGGGTAGGGCGTGATCCACAACCGGCCCTCGGGGTAGTAGGCGAAGCCCTGGCCCTCGTCGATCTTGGACATGATGTCCTCGATCTTGCCGACCCGGATCTTCGAGCCGAAGCCGCCCTTGGACTCGGTGTAGAGGAAGCCCAGTGCGGCGGCGCCGAAGCCCGAGATGCCGAGGCCGAAGAGCCCGACGATCGACCGGTTGAAGAACTGGCGCCGGGTCACTCCGATGGTCTCGGCGTCGGGCGGCACCCAGGGCACCACCTCGGCCGGCTTCTCCTCGATCGGGACGAGGCCACCACCCTTGCGCTCCAGCGCCGCCGCCCGCTCGACCTCTCGGCCGGTCACCGGGGGCGCTCCCTCGTCGAGCAGCGGGCTGACGGGGCCGCGGTCGCGCTTGGCGGTCTCGTGGCTCAGCTGGCCGATCGCCTGGTCGGTGTCGCGGCGGCGGGCCGCCGCGAACAGCACCAGGGCAGCCAGCACCACGAGCACCGGCACGGCGATGACGACGATGGTGGTGGTGCTCATCTCTCGCTCTCGCTCACAGCTCGAAGAAGATGCCGTCGTTCCACGGGAAGACGAAGTTGAAGCCCGGGCCCCGGAAGAAGGACCCGATCAGCACCAGCACCGCCCAGAACATCAGGAAGATGGTGAACAGCGAGATGGCGAACTTGCGGTCTTCGGGCTTGTTGGACGGGTTGCGGTCGGTGTACGGCGCCAGGATCAGCGCCAGGAGGCCGAGGCCGGGGATGGTCACGCCGGCGACCATCGGCTGGAACATGGTCAGCAGCTCCTGGAGGCCCAGGAAGTACCACGGCGCCTTGGACGGGTTCGGCGTCTGGTTGAAGTTGGCGAGCTCCAGCAGCGGGGCGTTCACGAACACCGAGAACACGAACAGGAACGCCGTGCAGGCCAGGGAGGCGACGAACTCGACCGCCAGCAGGTGGGGCCAGACGTGGACCTTGTCCTGGGGGACGGACTTGACGTCCTGGATCGAGCCGGACTTGACGACGGTCAGCAGCCGCTGGGTGTGACCACCCGGGCCTGCCGCCAGCGGCGGAGCACCGGCCCCGGCTGCAGCAGGTGCCGCGGTCGCGACCGCAGTCGCGGTGGCCGTGGCGGTGCCGCCACCGCCGCCCCCTTCGTCGCCGGCTGACGCGCCTGCGCCGGCCTGGGCGCGGGCCTTGGCGGCCTTGGAGCGCTCCAGCAGGGACGCGGGGATGCGGCTCTCGGCCTCGGACGGCGGAGCGGCCTCGCCGCCACCGTTGCCACCGTTGCCGCCGTTGCCCGCGTCGCCGGCGGGTGCACCGCCGGACTCCGCAGCCTTCTTTGCCTCAGCCTTGCGCCGGGCCTCCTCGGCCCGCTTGCGAAGGTGCTCGGGGATCTCTGCCATGTCGGTTCCTCGTCGCTCCTCGGATCAGAGCGGACCTGAGATGCCGCCGTCCTTGCGGACACGCCAGAAGTGGATGGCCATGAAGATCACGATGACGAACGGCAACAACAGCACGTGGAGCACGTACCACCGCAGCAGCGTGTCGGACCCGATCTCCTTGCCGCCCAGCAGGACGAACTTCACCTGGTCACCGAAGACGGGCGAGTAGCCCATCATGTTGGTGCCCACGGTGACCGCCCAGAGGGCCAGCTGGTCCCACGGCAGCAGGTAGCCGGTGAAGGACAGCAGCAGGGTCAGTGTCAGCAGGATGACGCCGATGACCCAGTTGAACTCGCGGGGCGGCTTGTAGGCCCCGTGGTAGAAGACCCGCGCCATGTGCAGGAAGACCGACAGCACCATGAGGTGCGCGGCCCATCTGTGCATGTTCCTCACCAGCAGGCCGAAGGTCACCGAGGTCTGCAGCGTGTAGATGTCGTTCCACGCCTGGGCCGCGGTCGGGCGGTAGAAGAACATCAGGAAGATGCCGGTGATCGTCAGCACGATGAAGAGGAAGAAGCTGAGGCCACCGAGGCACAGCGTGTAGCTGACCTTGACTGCGTGCCGCTTCACCTTCACCGGGTGCAGGTGGTACAGCACGCTGTTCATGATCACGTACGAGCGGTTCCGGGGGCTGTCGGCGTAACCCTTCCGGAAGATGGAGCCCGGACGGAAGATCGAGTTCCACGCCTGCGAGCCCTGGATGTTGCTGGGAAGGTCGCGCATCGCCTTCTCGGCCCGCTCGCGCAGGGGCGGCTTCGTGTCCATGGTCTTGGCCATTACTTCACAGCACCCTCGTTGGTGATGGTCCCAGTGCCACGGGTCGCCGTCATCCCAGACGCATCCCGTAGCCGTAGCCGTGCGTGTTGGTTCGCTGGTGCGCGTCGCCCGTCGCCACTGGGTCGCCGACCTTACCGAGGATGATCACCCCGGTCGGGCACCGGTCGACGCACAGCGCGCAGCGCGTGCAGACGTCGTCGTCGATGATGAAGACGACGTGATCTGAAGGGTCTTCGCCCGGCAGCTCGGTCCCGACGGCCTCGTCGATGGCTTCGGGGGAGACCATGTAGATGCACTTCCACGGACAGATGTCCACGCAGCCCTCGCACATGATGCACTCGGACTGGTCGATGTGGATGAACTGCTTCGGCTTGACCGCTTTGGAGAGCCATTGCGCGTCGACTTCCTGGAGGACGTAGTCCTCCCGGAACTCCGGCATCGGCGGGTTGGCGTCGGTCTTGGCCATGGCGGGTGCCCCGATCAGCCCTTCCGCACCAGCGGTCGGCCGTAGCGGGAGGCCGGCACGACGGCGGGCTTCTCCTTGGCCCGGTCCTGCCAGTAGGCCCACATGGCGATGTGGAGGGTGATGCCCACGCCGTAGACGAGCAGGACGATGAGGTCCTGGATGACGGCCATGGTGATGTCGAGCGGCCACCAGTTGAGCCACTCCTGACCGAACAGGGCCTGGCCGGCGTGGGCGAGGAACTTGTCCTTGCGCCAGCCGAGCTCGTTGTTGGCGTAGAGGATCCAGGTGTTGGGCACGACGCCGTACCACCAGAACCCCATGAAGAAGGCGAACGTGGCTGCGGCCATGGCCTGGCCCCAGGAGAGCGGCGCGCCAACGGGGCGGCGCTTGCCGTAGAGCACGACCGCGAGCGCACCCAGCAGGCCGATCAAGCTCGATGTAACAAAGGCGACCACGTCGTGCGACTCCTCGTGAAATCGCTCACATTGCTCGTCGCTGTCCCGGGCTGGGAAGCAACTCTTTCGGCTGGTTTAGCACGGCCGCTCAGCGGCGTTCACATTCCAGAGCCTGCCGACACGATCCGGTCAGAGTCGTACATGATCCGTTGGTCATCGGGCTCCCGTGGCGCCGGGACGGTCTTGGTACCGGACGGCGGCACCTGCCTAGAGTGGCCCGCCGAGGACCGTCCGCGGAGGCTTCGTTGACCGAAATTCCCGAGCATCTTCTGCAGCGCTCGCGTGAGCGGCGTGCCGCCCTGGGTTTGGGTGGCGACGCGCCGGCACCCGCGTCCGGGGGCGAAGCTGCCTCGCCCGCCCCTGCAGCCGCAGCCGCGACGCCCGCCACCGGCGGTGGCGCGCAGCCCCCGGCCACGCCCACGCCGGCCGCTCCGGCCGAGGCCAAGCCCGAGCCGCCCAAGCCGGTGCCCGAGTACGTGCAGGCCGCTTACCGTCGGCGCCGCATCCCCTACTGGGCCATGCCGGTGCTGGCCGCCCTGCCGCTGTGGGGCTACGTCTACGTCCGCACCCTCAGCCCGCCGCCCGTCGAGAACGACCCGGTCGAGCTCGGCGGCGAGCTGTACTCCGCCAACTGCTCCCGCTGCCACGGCGGCACCGGTGGCGGCGTTCCCGGCGGCGCCCCCCAGCTGTCCGACGGCGCCGTGCAGAAGACGTGGGGGGACTACCGGGACCACATGATGTGGGTGCGCCTCGGTGAGGCCGACTGGCCCGGCGCCGTCTTCGGCGACAACGACACCGACAAGCAGACCAACGGCGGCGTCATGCCGGGCTTCGCCAACCTGACCGACCAGGAGCTGGCCCAGGTCGTCCTCTACGAGCGGCGGGTCCTCTCCGACGAGGAAGCCCCGGCGGAGGCCGACGACGAGCTGCTGCAGATCGCCAACGGCGAGAAGACCTTCGCGGAGGCCGAGCTCGGCCCGACCTCGGAGAAGGACGGCGTTCCCGAGGACGAGCTGGGTTAGGGGCTGAGCGCCCGCCTATGACGTCCCCGCACCGCTACGACGTCCTCGTCGTCGGTGGGGGGCCGGCAGGCGCAGCCGCGGGCTACTGGCTGGCCTCGGCCGGTCGCGACGTCTGCATCGTCGAGCGCAAGACCTTCCCCCGCGACAAGACCTGCGGTGACGGCCTGACCCCTCGGGCCGTCAAGCAGCTGGCCGACATGGGCCTCGAGCCCGCCATCGCCGCGGCCCACCACCGGCACGACGGCCTCCGGGCCCTCGCCCACGGCATCACGCTCGAGCTGAAGTGGCCCGAGCACCCCGTCTTCCCGTCGTACGGCTACGTCGTGCGACGTCGCGACCTCGACGGCCTGGTGGCCGACCACGCCGCGGCCGCCGGCGCCACCCTGCGGACGGGCGTCGAGGCGCTCGGCCCGCTGCTGCGCGACGGCTTGGTCACCGGGGCCAGGGTCAAGGACAAGGCGTCGGGCGAGACCGAGGAGATCCACGCCCGCTACGTCGTGGTGGCCGACGGCTCGCTGTCCCGCTTCGGCCGGGCGCTCGGCACCTCCCGCAACAAGCGCTACCCCCAGGGCATCGCCATCCGGGGCTACTTCGAGAGCCCGCTGTCGAAGGACCCGTGGATCGAGTCGGCCCTCGACGTGCGCGACCGCGACGGCCGCAGCATGCCGGGCTACGGCTGGATATTCCCGCTCGGCGACGGGACCATCAACGTCGGCATCGGCCTGCTGTCGACGTTCAAGGGCTACCGCGAGGTCAACACCACCCACCTCATGCAGGAGTGGGCGGCCACCGCCCCGGAGCACTGGGGCATCGACGCCGACGCCATCCTCGCCCCGGCCACCGGCGGCCGCCTGCCGATGGCCGGCTCGGTCAACCCCAAGGTCGGCCCCAACTGGGTGGTCATCGGCGACGCCGCAGGGTCGATCAACCCGTTCAACGGCGAAGGCATCGACTACGCCTACGAGACCGCTCGGATGGCGGCCGGGCTGCTCGACGAGTCGCTGACCGAGGGCACCGCCCTGCCGCTGCAGCGCTACCCCGAGCTGCTCGCGGACGAGTACGGCCTCTACTTCAAGGTGGCCCGGGCGTTCGCCACGGTCATCGGCCAGCCCGCGCTGATGAAGGAGCTGACCCGGGTCGGCATGCGCTCCCGCACCCTCATGGAGTGGGTGCTGCGGATCATGGCGAACCTCCTCCGGGAGGACGAGCTCGGCCCGGCCGAAGCCGCCTACCGCTCGGTCGCCCGCATCGCCCGCCTGGTCCCCGAACCGGTGTAGCTCACTCCTCCTGCAAGGCGATCAGCCCGGCCTTGGTCGGCGTGAAGCCGCAGGCGTCGACGTAGAAGGTCTCGAGGTCGTCGTCGAAGTCGACGTGGAGCCACTCGCAGCCGGCGGCCCGGGCCTGGTCGCGGGCGACCGCCACCAGCTGGACGCCCACCCCACGGCGCCGGGCCGACCGGGCGACCATCGTGTCCTGCAGCCAGGCGTGGACGACGCCGTCCCAGATCACGTTGACGAAGCCGACCAGGCCGGTGCCGGCCCGGGCGACGACCCAGCCGAGGCTGTGCTGTTCGACCTGGTCGCGCCAGTTCCACTCGGACTCGTCGTAGACCCGGGTCTCGAAGGCCTCGGCGTGGAGCTCGTTGACCTCGGCGGTGGTGAAGTCGCCGCGCCACTCGTAGGTGACGCCGGCGGTCACGCTGGTTCGGAGCCGCTCTCGACGGGCTCGGGCTCGGCGTCCTTCTCGTCCTCGTCCGTGCCGTCGACCGTGTCCTCGGAAGCCTCGGATCCCTCGATGTCGGCTTCCTCGGCCTCGACCTCAGCCGCGACCGGCTCGGCTTCCTCGTCCTCGGGCTGCTCGTCCTCGACGTCGGCCTCGGCCTCGGCCGGCTCAGGCTCCTCGGCGTCCTCCGACTCCTCGGCACCGACCTCGGCGTCCTCGTCCGAGTCCTCCGGGGCTTCCAGCTCGTCGGGGGCCTCGGGCTCCTCGCCGTCGGACGAGTCGTCCTCGGTCGACGCCAGGAGGCTGCCGTCCTCGGGAACAGGGAGGTCGAGGGGCAGGCCGTTGGGGCCGACCAGCTTCGACACCTCGGGCCGCACCTTCAGCCACACCCAGATGCCGTAGGGCACCATGACCAGGCTCATCCACTGGGCGCCGGTCATGTGCAGCAACCGCTCGTCGTTGACCCGCAGCGTGTCCAGCAGGAACCGCTCGATGCCGCCGTACACCATGAACAGCGCCACCAGAGTGCCCGGCTTCACCTCGGTGCCCTTGCGGCGGGCCCACAGGATCATCCCGGTCATGACCACGAACAGGGCGCCGAGCGTGATCATCTCGTAGAGCGACGTGTTGTGGAACGTCATGCCCTTGACCAGCTGCACGTCGCCCAGGGTCGGCTCCCGCACCTTGCCGCCGTCGTAGCGGGTGGCGAGGAAGAAGTCGCTCTGCCGGCCGAAGTGCTCGCCCACCGAGTAGCAGCCGACGCGCCCGAGCGCGATGCCCGCGGTCAACCCCCAGGCGTAGCCGTTGAGCACGTTCCAGCGCTGGGCCTTGGTCCACTTGCGGAACATGGGGTACCCGACCGCGAGCGCGGCGATGAACCCGCCCGAGAACTGGATGCCGCCTTGCCAGATCGCGATGACGTCGACCGGGTTCTTCACCTGGTCGGTGTGGGTGGCGACCCATGTCAGCCGGGAGCCGATGATCCCGGCCAGCACCATGAGGGTGCCCGTGCGGTAGCTGTCCTCCCGCAGCACCCCGAAGCGCTCGCCGTAGGAACCCCCGAGGCGTGCGCCCACCAGGACGCCCGCGGCGACCATGAGCCCGAAGACGCGCAGCGTCAGGGGCCCGACGTTGATCTCCGGGAACGTCGTATACGGAATTGCCGCAATCACAGCCGCTTATCCTGACCGCCCACGCCGGGAGATGCTAGGCGGGCCGACGGGCGTACCCGGCCCGCATCCGAGACCCGACAAGGCTAGGCGCTGACGCCCCCGGGGCCTCAGGCGAGGGGCTCGATCCAGCCCCCGACCGGCGCCGCGATCGACTCCGCCCGGGACGGTCCCCAGGTGCCCTTGTGGTACAGCTCGACCTCGGGCGGGTCGTCCAGCACGTCCTGCACGACGCGCCACTGCTCCTCGACGCCGTCGGCCCGGCCGAAGCGCCGGTGGTCGCCGTCCATGGCGTCCTCCAGCAGCCGTTGGTAGGCCTCCTGGCGGTGTGGGAAGACCGACTCGTAGTCGACCTCGAGGTCGACGCCCCGGGTCACCAGGTTCTCCCCGGGGGTCTTGGCCTGCATGTGGAGGGTCACGCCGTCGTCGTGGCCGAGCCGGAAGCGCAGCCGGTTGGGCGACGGCCGCGACGCCTTGGACCCGGTGAACAGCAGCCGGGGCGGCTGGTTGAAGGTGATGATCGCCTCGGTGGCGGTGACGGCCAGGTCCTTGCCGGCCCGCACCAGCCAGGGCACCCCGGCCCAGCGCCACGACTCGATGCCCAGCTTCAGCGCCACGAACGTCTCGGTGTCGCTGCCGCCGTCGACGCCGGGCTCGTCGACGTAGCCGCGGTACTGGCCCCGCACCACGTCGTTGGGGTCGATGGCCTTGATCTGCCGCCACAGCCGCACCTTCTCGTCGCGCAGCGCGGCCTCGTCCGACGAGACCGGCGGCTCCATGGCCAGCAGCGCCACGATCTGCAGCAGGTGGTTCTGGAAGACGTCGCGCAGGGCGCCGACCGACTCGTAGAAGCGGCCCCGACCCTCGACGCCGAACGACTCGGCCATGGTGATCTGCACGTGCGAGACGTAGTTGCGGTTCCACACCGGCTCGAGCATCGAGTTGGCGAACCGGAACACCAGGAGGTTCTCGACCGGCTCCTTGCCGAGGAAGTGGTCGATCCGGAAGATGGCCTCCTCGGGGAACACCTTGTGGAGGACGTCGTTGAGCTCGCGGGCCGACTCGAGGTCGCGCCCGAACGGCTTCTCGACCACCACCCGGCTGCCGACCCCGTTGAGCCCGACGCCCGCGAGGCCCTGCACCACGTCGTCGAACAGCGACGGGGGGATGGCCAGGTAGAACAGTGGGCGCTCGCAGCCCGACAGGTGCTGGGCCAGCCGCTCGTAGGTCGAGGCTTCGCGATAGTCGCCGCTGACGTAGCTCAGCCGGGTGGCGAGGCTCTTCCACGCCACCTCGTCGACCGGGCCCTTGTCGGTGATCGCGGTGCGGGCGTGCTCCCGCAGCTCGTCGTCGTCCCACTCGGACGACGCCACGCCGACCACCGGGACACCCTTGCAGGCCCCCGACAGCTCCATGGCGTAGACGGCCGGGAAGATCTTCTTGTGGGCCAAGTCGCCCGTCGCGCCGAACAGCACCAGCGCATCGCTGCGCGGCGCACCGTTGCCTGTCATCAACCGGGTTCCTTCCCGCCAGGTTCGGACACCACACCGTGCCCGCCGAACTGGTTCCGCAGCGCGGCGACCGCCTTCATCGCCACCGAGTCGTCGACCTGGGAAACGAACCGGGCGTACAGGGCCGCGCTGATGGCGGGTGTGGCGACCCCGCGGTCGATGGCTTCGAGCACCGTCCACCGCCCCTCGCCCGAGTCCTTGGCGACGCCGGCGATGCCCTCCAGGTCGGGGGCCTCCTGCAGCGCCCGCACCAGCAGGTCGAGCAGCCACGACCGCACCACCGACCCGTGCTGCCAGGCTTCCAGCGCGGCCGGCACGTCGATGCCGAGTCCGGAGCGCACCAGCAGCTCGTAGCCCTCGGCATAGGACTGCATGAGCCCGTACTCGATGCCGTTGTGGACCATCTTGGTGAAGTGCCCGGTGCCCACGGGACCGACGTGGGCGTAGCCGCCCTCGGCCGGGCGCAGGGCGTCGAACAGCGGCTGGACCGTGGTGACGTGGGCGTCGTCGCCCCCGACCATCAGCGAGTAGCCGTTCTCCTTGCCCCAGACGCCGCCGCTGGTGCCGCAGTCGACGAAGCCGATGCCCGCCTCGGCCAGCGCGGTGCCCCGGCGCACCGAGTCGCGCCAGTTGGAGTTGCCGCCGTCGATGACGATGTCGCCGGTCGACAGCAGCTTGGCCAGCTCGTCGACCGACGACTGGGTGGGGTCGCCCGACGGCACCATCAGCCAGACCACACGCGGGGCCTCGAGCGCGGCGACGAGGTTGGCCAGCGACGCGACCTGGGACGCCTCCGTGTTGAACGCGTCGTAGCCCACAACTTCGTGCCCGGCAGCGCCGAGCCGGGCGGCCATGTTGGCGCCCATCTTCCCCAGGCCGACCATGCCGAGCTTCACTTGGCCACCTCCAGCAGCTCGGCCAGCGACACCCGCGCGGCGCGGCGGTCGCGCTGGCGGAGCGTGATGAGGTCGCCCGCCGCCTGGGCCTGGATCAGCGTGCCGAAGTCGAACGGCTGGCCGGGGATCGGCACGGCGGTCGTGTCGTCCCCGACGACCTGGATGAACACGCCGCTGTTCGGCCCGCCCTTGTGGAGCTGGCCGGTCGAGTGCAGGAACCGCGGCCCGAGGCCGACGGTCGTCGCCACCTTCAGCCGGTCGCGCAGCACCACCCGGACGACGTCGAGGTCCGCGACCGCGGGCGCTCCCGGGTCGACGAACGCCTGGATCGCCACGTAGTCACCGGGCTTGACCTGGTCGAGCAGGTACGAGACCTCCACGACCGGCTCGTCGGGCAGCCCTTCCTCCAGCACCTGCTTGGTCGCGGCCTTGGCGGCCGCGACATCGGGCTGGTCGAACGGATGGATCTGCAGCAGCGCGCCGCACAGCGCCGTCGCCACCTCCCACAGCAGCACCTGTGCGCCCAGCTCGTGGACCCCGGCGAACGGCACGACGTGCACCGGGTGCCCGGCCGCGGCGAGCGCGGCGAGCGCCGGGCTGGCCGTGCCGTCGGACAGCGCCACGAAGACCCGGTCGTCGCCGTAGAAGGTGGGGTCGGCGAGCGGCTCGCCGACGATCGGCACCACGCCGGTGCCGTCCTTGCCGGTCGACTCGGCCAACAGCTGCTCCAGCCACAACCCGAAGCTGGCGACCTCGGACGGCAGGACGACGGTGACCTTGTCGCGGCCGGCCCGCACGCCGGCGGCCATGACGGCGGCCAGCTCGGCGCCGGGGTTGATCGAGACCGCGCCACGCAAGCGCTCGGCCATCATCGACGCCGAGGTCAGCAGCACGCCGGCCTCCATCCCGGACAGCAGCGCCGGGACGATGCCGAAGTGCGAGAGCGCCGAGTAGCGGCCGCCGATGTCGGGCCGGTTCTCGAAGACCCGGGCGAAGCCCCGCTCGGCGGCGAGGCCGGCCAGCTCCGAGCCGGGATCGGTGATCACCGCGAAGCGGGCGGGGTCGGGGTGCCGCTCCCACGCCCAGTCGAGGTGGCTACGGGTCTCCAGCGTCGTGCCCGACTTGGACGATGCGATGTGCAGCGTCCGCTCGGGGATCAGGTCCTCGGCCAGCCGGGCCAGCGCAGTCGGGTCGGTCGTGTCGACGACCTCGAGCAACGGTGCACCGGGCTGGCGCCCGAACGAGCGAGCGAGCACCTCGGGGAAGAGGCTGGAGCCGCCCATGCCCATGACGAGCACGGTGTCGACGTCGGCGGCGAGCTTGGTGCACTCGGCGGTGAGCGTGTCGAGGTGCACGAGCATCTCGGGGACCACGGTCAGCCAGCCGAGCCGGTCGCTGATCTCGGTCGGGTCCTCCCGCCAGAGGGTGTGATCGCCGGCCCAGAGCCGGGAGATCGCGTCGCGTTCGGACAGTTCGGCTTGGGCTGCTGCGATGTCGGGGATCACGCCCCCTCTTGCTATCAGCCTCCGGGCTGAATGGCTGACATGGCGTCCGCGAGCTGCTGCAGGACGGCGTCGTCGTGGGCCAGGCCGGGGAAGAGGACCTCGTACGCCCCCGGCGCGAGCGCCACGCCTTGGTCCAGCAGCGCATGGAACAACCGGGCGTACGCCACCTCGTCGGTCCGCTTTGCCGACTCGTAGTCGACCGGCGCCTCGTCGCCGAGGTAGAGCCCGACGAGCGAGGCGACGACCGGCACCTGCGCCGGGAGCCCGAGCTTGTCGAGCCCAGCCCGCAGGACATCGGCCAGCGCCTCGGCCTGGGTGCGCAGCCGGGCGTAGGCGTCGTCGTCGAGCAGCTCCAGCGCGGCCAGCCCGGCCGCGGTGGCCAGTGGGTTCCCCGACAGGGTCCCGGCCTGGTACACGGGCCCGAGCGGGGCGATGACATCCATCACGTCGCCCCGGCCGCCGTAGGCGCCCACGTTCAGGCCACCGCCGATGACCTTGCCCATGGTCGTGAGGTCGGGCCGGATCCCGTACAGCTCCTGGGCGCCACCCCGACCCACCCGGAAGCCGGTGATGACCTCGTCGAACACGAGCAGCGCGCCGACCCGGTCGCACTCGGCCCGCAAGCCCTCGAGGAACCCGGCCGCCGGGGCGACCAGCCCCATGTTGGCGGCCACCGGCTCGACGATGACGCACGCCACCCGGTCGTCCAGGGCCGGCACCACGTTGTAGGGCACCACCACGGTGTCGGCGACCGCCCCGCCGGTGACCCCCGCCGAGCCCGGCAGCCCGAGCGCGGCCAGGCCGGAGCCGGCCTCGGCCAGCAGCAGGTCGCCGTGGCCGTGGTAGTTGC
>Ga0075431_100000970_pt1 | contig 25471 bp, 26 predicted proteins | sample RhiMetdeltSRZDD5_FD_75297 | JGI IMG/M metagenome (GOLD analysis project Ga0075431, IMG submission 75297) | Populus rhizosphere microbial communities from Tennessee, USA - Rhizosphere MetaG P. deltoides SRZDD5 | ecosystem: Host-associated > Plants > Roots > Rhizosphere > Soil | place: USA... | reverse complement strand
TGACCCAACCTACTTGCGTCCTCCGCCATGATCTCCGCCAAGCTCGCTGGTGTGGCCATCCTCGGCGCGCCGCTGATCGTGCTGGCGTGGGCCGTGCTACGCCGCCAGCCGCGCCCCGTGCTCTGGTTCGCCCTCGCGCTGATCCTGGTGGGGCTCGGCTATCTGGTGGCGACCGGCGCCACCGACGACATCGCCCGCAGCATCGTGCCCGGGCGGGTGCTGCAGCCCGCGGGCTGATCTGAGACCGACGCGAGGAGACACCGCCATGAGCACCCCCAAGACGCTGCTCGAGCTGTCCGGCGCCGACCTGCGGCCCCCGCCGCTCGCCCAAGCCACGCTCGTCATCATCGACGCCCAGAACGAGTACCTCGACGGCAAGCTGGCCCTGCCCGGCATCGCCCCGGCGCTCGATGCGCTCGGACGACTGCTGGCCAAGGCGCGCGCGGCTGGTGCGCTGGTGGTGCACGTCCAGCACAAGGGCCGCGCCGGCGGCCTGTTCGACCTCGATGCACACGGCGGTGCCATCATCGACCAGGTGCGGCCGGCGGGCACCGAGAGCATCGTCACGAAGCCGCTGCCCAACGCCTTCGCCCAGACCGATCTGGACGCCACCCTCAAGCAGCTCGGCCGCACCCAGCTCGTCATCGCCGGCTTCATGACGCACATGTGCGTCTCCTCCACCGCCCGCGCCGCCCTCGACCTCGGCTACAAGGCCGCCGTGGCCGCCGACGCCGCCGCCACCCGCGACCTGCCCGATCCCATGGGCGGCGTCATCGCGGCCGACGCCCTCCACCGAGCCGCCCTGGCCGAGCTTGCGGACCGGTTCGCCATCGTGGCGAAGGTGGATGAGATTCCGGGGGCATGACCCGCCATGGCTGAGCTTCTGCTGGAGCTGTTTTCCGAGGAGATCCCGGCGCGCATGCAGGCGCGCGCGGCGGAGGACTTGAGGCGGCTCGTCACCGAGGGGCTGCAGGCTCAGGGCCTGCAAGCCGGCGAGGCCAAGGCCTTCGCCACACCGCGCCGGCTCACGCTGACGGTGGAGGGCGTGCCCGCCCGGTCTCCCGATATCTCGGAAGAGCGCAAAGGCCCGCGCGTCAACGCACCGGAGCAGGCCATTGCCGGCTTCGTGAAGTCGGCGGGGCTCCGCTCCATCAAGGACGCCCAGATCGTCAAGGACGACAAGAAGGGCGACTTCTACGCCGTCAGGATCGAGAAGCCCGGCCGGGCCGCCAGCGAGATCGTGGCCGAGCTAGTGCCGGCGGTGGCGGCCAGGTTCCCATGGCCGAAGTCCATGCGCTGGGGCTCCGGGCGCACGAGCTGGGTGCGCCCGCTGCACGCCATCGTCTGCCTGCTGGACGGCAAGGTGGTGCCGTTCGCCATCGAGGACGTAGAAGCCGGCCGCTCTACCCGCGGGCACCGCTACTATGGCAATGCGCCGTTCGAGGTGAAAGGCGCGGCCGACTACGCCAAGGCCCTGAGGAGCCACAACGTCATCCTCGACGCCGCCGAGCGCGCCCAATCCATCGCAAGCCAAGCGCGCGCGCTCGCCCGGGAGCACAAGCTGGCCCTGGTCGAGGACGACGCCTTGCTCAACGAGAACGCCGGCCTCACCGAGTGGCCCATGGTGCTGATGGGCACCTTCGACGAGTCCTTCCTCGACGTGCCGGCCGAGTGCCTGATGGTGTCCATGAAGCAGCACCAGAAGTGCTTTTCGCTGCGGCACCCGCGTACGGGCAGGCTCGCCAACCGGTTCCTGCTGGTCTCCAACCTAACGCCCAAGGACGGTGGGGCGGCCATCATCGCCGGCAACGAGAAGGTGATCGCGGCCCGGCTGTCGGACGCCAAGTTCTTCTGGGAGCAGGACAAGAAGCGCCCGCTCGACGAGATGGCGGGGGCGCTGGCCGGCATCACCTTCCACGAGAAGCTCGGCAGCCAGAAGGACCGCGTGGAGCGCGTCGCCGAGCTGGCCTGGCAGATTGCCGGCGCCGTTGATGCCAATAAGGAGGACGCGCGCCGCGCGGCGCAGCTCGCCAAGGCCGACCTGGTCTCCGGCATGGTCGGCGAGTTTCCCGAGCTGCAGGGCCTGATGGGCCGCTACTACGCCGAAGCCGGCGGCATCAAGCCGGAGACCGCCCGCGCCATCGAGCTGCACTACAAGCCCAAAGGGCCGAGCGACACGGTGCCCAGGGTGGAGGAAGGCGACGCCGTGGCCGTGGCCGTGGCGCTGGCCGACAAGCTCGACACGCTCGTTGGCTTCTGGGCCATCGGCGAGAAGCCGACGGGCTCGGGAGATCCGTATCAGTTGAGGCGCGCGGCGCTGGGAGTGATACGGATCGTGCTGGAGAATGACTTGCGGTTGCCTCTTTCCGAGGCGCTTGCTCACGCGATCAATGGATACATTGCTCAGAAGAACGAAGTTGTTCGAGAAGGTGTAAGGAGTTGGGCAGGTGGACCTGGCGATGATCTCGACGACATAGTGAGTAGGGCCTACGACGCGTTCACAGGTTCCAAGCTACGAGACTTCATGGCGGATCGCCTCAAGGTTCAGCTGCGAGAACAGGGCGCAAGGTTTGATTTGGTCGACTCTGTTTTCGCGCTGAGAGGCGATGACTTGGCACTGATGGTTAGGCGCGCTGAGGCACTGACGACATTCCTCCAGACCGACGACGGCGCCAATCTCCTGACCGGCGTGCGCCGCGCCATCAACATCATCCGCGACGAGGAGAAGAAGGACAAGAAGAGCTACGCTGGCGCCGCGGACTCCGCCCTGCTGCGCGAGCCCCAGGAGAAGGCGCTCTACGCGGCCATCCAGAAGGTCAAGAAGGACACGGCGGGCGCCATCAACGTGGAGAACTTCGCCGGCGCCATGCGCGCGCTGGCCGAGCTGCGCGCCCCCGTGGATGCCTTCTTCGACAAGGTGACCGTCAACGTCGCCGATCGTCCCGACGCCGCCCAGCTGCGCGCCAACCGCCTCGCCCTCCTCTCCGAGATCCGCGCCGCCACCCTCACCGTGGCGGATTTCTCCAAGATCGCTGGGTAACAACGTAGGTTGGGTTAGGCCCGAAGGGCCGTACCCCAACATGGTGGAGGATGCCGATGTTGGGTTACGCCGCTTCGCGGCTAACCCAACCTACAGCGGCTAAAGCAGCCTCGTCGCCACCACGAAGAACGCAATGGCCGCGGCGGCAGCCATGAGCAGCAGGACGAGTGGATCGCGGAAGAGCCCCATGGTGCAAAAACGCCGGACTCCGGCAACGGTTCCGCCAGTCAGGTTCAGGACCCTATCACGCCGTGCGCCGGAGGTCGGTCGACAGCAAGCTCGCGCAGGGATAGGCTGCATACCCACGAACCATAACGGGAGAAACGCTTATGAAGAGGCTGCTCGCGATTGCAGCGGGGCTGGCGCTCGCCGCATCGGTCGGCTTTGCCCAGACCATCACGCCGCCGACAAAGGAGCCCGTCAAACGCACGCCGCTGCAAAAGACCGAGTACCCCGACGGGCATGTCATCCACATGCAACTCGTCGAGCTTGCCCCGGACACACCGGTCGCGCGCCACACCCACCCGGGTGTCGAGACGAGCTACGTGCTGGAGGGCGAGCTGCAGCTGGCTGTCGAGGGGAAGGCGGCGGTCGTGGTCAACGCCGGCGAGAGCTTCGCCGTGCCGGCGAACACGCCGCATGAGGGCAAGGCCGGTCCGAAGGTGACCAAGCTGATCGTCACCTATGTGGTCGATAAGGCCAAGCCGATCGCTTCCCCCGCGCCGAAGTAGCCGCCGGGCGGGAGTAGCCGGCTACCCTCGAGCCGGCTGCGCCGGGTCTTGCGGCAGGGCAGCACCGCGCGCGCCGGCTTCGCAGGCCCAGAGCCAGACGGGGGCCTTCGTGCCGATCGATGCCAGCACCGCGCCGATCAGGGCGATCAGTAGCACGGTCGCGACAACGATGGCGCGCAGGGTCCGCGCCCAGTCGATTCTCGCGCTTCTTGCGCTCATGGACGGCATGGTGTTGTGGGCGGCTGAAAGCCTCGGCTTCGCTGAAAGCGCCGCAGCAGCGGCCTGAAAGCCAGGTACAGGGCCTCTTGGAGAGGGCCGCCTCGATCCTTTCTACCGCCTCAAATGGCTATGCCCGGGGCGCATGGAAAGCCCGTCTCACGCGGGGGTGAGCAGTCTTGATAGGCGGAGCCTTTGGGCACCGGCGCAAAAAAAAGACCGGGCGCGAGGCCCGGTCTTGAGGGGGACTGTCTGCCCACGTGGGGCACTTGAAGGCGTCGAAGGGAGGGTAGCTGCCTTCAATAGCTGTCCGTCACAGCTGTGTGTATAATGGGCAATTGCCGCAACTTGAGGTAGACGGAACAGGGCATGCGAGCCATGCGCTCGTGCATGACTCAGTACTTCCACTGCCGCGCCTTGGCGACCAGGAAGTCGCGGAAGACCTGCACCTTCTTGGCCGTCTTCAGCTCCTCCGGCAGCACGAAGTAAATGGGTACCGTGGGCAGCTCCACGTCGCGCAGCACCGGCACCAGCTCGGACTCGTCCTCCGTCAGATAGTCGGGCAGCATGCCGATGCCGATGCCCGCCCGGATCGCGTACTTCATGGCGATGATGCTGTTGGCTGAGAAGGTCGGCTTGCGGGGCGCCTTGCCATCCACGCCTGCCGTCTCCAGCCAGCGGATAGACGACAGATGCGCCGCCGGCGTGCCGCTATAGGACACGAAGGCGTGGTCATCCAACTCGTGCACCGTCTCCGGCGCGCCGTAGCGGCGCACGTACTGTGCGGAGGCGTAGGCGTGGATCTTCATGGTGAAGAGGCGGCGGCGGATGAGGTCGCTCTGCTGCGGTTCGGCGGTCCAAATCGCCACATCGGCGGCGCGCATGGCGATGGCGATCTGCTCGTCGCTCAGGATCAGGTCGATGCGGATCTCGGGGTAGAGCTCGAAGAACTCGCGCAAACGCTGCGTGACCCAGATAGTGCCGAGCCCGATGGGCGCCGTCACCTTGAGGTCGCCGGATGGCTTGGTGGTGGTGTCGGTGAGCAGCGTCTCCGCAGTGGAGAGCTTGTTCATGATCTCGCTGGCCGTGCCGAACAGCATCTCGCCCTGTTCGGTCAGGACGAGGCCGCGCGCGTGCCGGTGGAACAGCGCGACCTTCAGCTCCTTCTCCAGCGCCGAGACCTGTCGGCTCACGGCCGACTGGCTCATGCGCAGGGCCTCGCCCGCATGAGTGAAGCTGCCGGCCTCTGCGGCGGCATGAAAGATACGTAGCTTGTCCCAGTCCATTGAGCTTTTTTCTGTGACGGACAGTTGTGCGGGTTTACGCCTCGACGGCGGCTCCCGCGGTGTTTTCGACCTTGGCGAGATAGCGTTCCGCCTCCAGCGCCGCCATGCACCCCATGCCGGCTGCGGTGACGGCCTGGCGGAACACTTCGTCTTTGACATCACCGGCGGCGAACACGCCGGGTATGGACGTGCGCGTGGAGTCCGGCGCGGTGATCAGGTAGCCTGACCGCGTGGTCTCCAGCTGGTCCTTGAAGATCTGCGTCGCCGGCGCGTGCCCGATGGCGACGAATACCCCATCTACGTCGATCCTCGTGGTCGCACCGGTGTCGACGTTCTTCAGAGCCACGCCACGGACGGATTTTCCATCGCTGGAGCCCAGGATCTCCTGGACCACCGAGTCCCACACCACCTCGATCTTTGGGTGGTTGAACAGGCGCTGCTGGAGAATCTTCTCAGCCCGGAAGCTGTCGCGCCGGTGCACGACTGTCACCTTGTCGGCGAAGTTGGTGAGGAACAGCGCCTCCTCAACCGCGGTGTTGCCGCCGCCGATCACCACAACGCGCTTGCCCTTGTAGAAGAACCCGTCGCAGGTGGCACAGGCGGATACGCCATAGCCTTTGAACCTCTCCTCCGACGGCAGGCCCAGCCAGCGCGCCTGGGCGCCGGTGGCGATGATCAGCGCATCGCAGGTATAGATGTCGCCCGAGTCGGCCTCGAGGCGGAAGGGCCGCGTCTTCAGGTCCACCTTGACGATCAGGTCCATGATCATCTCGGTCCCCACGTGCTCGGCCTGGAGGCGCATTTGCTCCATCAGCCACGGCCCCTGCACGACATCGGCAAAGCCTGGGTAGTTCTCCACGTCGGTAGTGATGGTCATCTGGCCGCCGGGCTGGCTGCCCTGGATCAGCACCGGCTTCAGCATCGCACGCGCTGCATAGATGGCGGCCGTGTAGCCGGCCGGGCCGGAGCCGAGGATCAGAACCCTGGCATGCTTTTTCGTCATGGCAAATCTGCCCCAGCCACGCTTTTTGCAGAGAACGAACCCCGAACCGATATGGGTAGCCTATACGGCCAGTGCAATGCTGCGGTCAATGTACCGCAGTTCAGGGACCAGGTTTCAGGGGATCAGGCTTCCAGGACCGAGCCGCGCTCGCTGCAACCCTGACCCCCAGTCCCTAGAGCCTGAAACCTGACACTTCACATCAACTTCATCGCCTTCAGGCTCTTGTGGCCGTTGCGGCCTACGATCAGGTGGTCGTGGACAGCAATTCCGAGCGGCCTGGCCGCATCCGCGATCATCCGGGTCATGTCGATATCGGCCCGCGAGGGCGTGGGGTCCCCCGAGGGGTGGTTGTGCACGAGGATGATGGCGCTGGCCGACAGCTCCAGCGCCCGCTTGACGACCTCGCGCGGGTAGGCGGGCGTGTGGTCCACAGTGCCGCTCTGCTGCACCTCGTCGGCAATGAGGTGGTTCTTCCTGTCGAGAAACAGGATGCGGAGCTGCTCGACGGCCGCATTGCCCATCCTGGCGCGGCAATAGTCGAGAACCGCGTCCCACGATGACAGGACGTTGCGTTTGTCGAGCTCGACTCGCGCAAGCCGGAGCGCAGCCTCGCGCACGAGCCTGAACTGATCGACAACCGAGTCCCCGACCCCCTTCACCTCCTTCAGCAGTCCCGGGGGAGCGCAGATGACCTCGGCGAACGAGTTGTTGAAGCGCTTGAGTAACGCCTTGGCGATCGGCTTGGTGTCCCGGCGGGGAATGGCGCTGAACAGGATGAGCTCCAAGAGCTCATAGTCGTGCAGCGCCCCCGGTCCGGCGTTGGCGAAGCGCTCCCTGAGCCGCTTCCGGTGCCCCTCGTGGTCCGCAACCGGCGCTTGCTGTGGCTCCTGGTGGTCGAAGAGACCCGCGGCGGCGTTGCCATCCCTCAATCCGCGGCCCATGGACACCCCCACGGTGTTGCTCAGGATATGATGCTCAGGACGTGCGGTATGGCGGCCGCAGCAGACCGTTGGGAGAGTAGGTGAACACCTCGCATCCCGTCTCCGTGACCCCCACGGTATGCTCGAACTGCGCCGACAGCTCGCGGTCGCGCGTCACGGCCGTCCAGCCGTCGGCGAGAACCTTCACATGCGGCTTGCCCAGGTTGATCATGGGCTCGATGGTGAACAGCATGCCCGGCTCCAGCACCACGCCCTCGCCGGGCTCGCCGTAGTGCAGGATGTTGGGCCGGTCGTGGAACACGCGCCCTAGCCCGTGGCCGCAGAAATCGCGCACAACGCTGCAGCGCTCGCCCTCCGCGAAGGCCTGGATCGCCGCGCCGATGTGGCCGGTGGTGTGGCCGGGCTTGACCGCAGCCACGCCGCGCATGAGCGCCTCGTAGGTGACATCGATCAGCCGCTCGGCCCGACGGGAAATATTGCCCACGGCATACATGCGGCTGGTGTCGCCGTGCCAGCCGTCCACGATCAACGTCACGTCGATGTTGATGATGTCGCCGTCCTTGAGAGGCTTGGAATTCGGGATGCCGTGGCACACCACATGGTTGACGGAGGTGCAGATCGCCTTGGGAAAGCCGCGGTAGTTGAGCGGGGCTGGAATGGCGTTGTGACCGACAGCAAACTCCATGATGAGCTCGTCGAGCCGCTCGGTGGTCACCCCCGGCCTGACGTGGTCCACCAGCGTGTCGAGCGCCGCAGCGGCGAGCTGCCCGGCCTTGCGCATGCCCTCGAACGCTTCGGCTCCGTGCAGCTTGATCTTGTTCTCGCGCGTCTGCCCGCGCGCCATGTCGAGGTTCGCCATCCGCGTCCTTCGCTACCGGTGGATGCCAGGCCGGGATTTTGCCCCTGCTCCGGAGAATCTAGTGCAAAAGCGCGTCCGTGCAACTCACCACGCCCTTGTCGGCCAGGTCCTGGAGCATCGAGACGACATCCTGCAGGATTCTCTCCTTGGGCGCATCGTATCGCAAGGCCAGATTTTCCGCGATCTCGGCGACTGTGCGGCTGCCGTCGCAGAGCTTGAGCACCTCGACTGCAATCGGATCCGGGCTGAAGACCCGCTCAGGGGCCTGGATGACCCATCGATCGCGGGTCTCGTCGTGGTATAGCCTCCGTCCCCGGGCCAGGCCGGCCTTCGAGGCTGCTGAGACGACGGCGCGCTGCCGCCGGCCGACACTGCCCGGATGGTCGCTCATGTCTCGCTCGGCCGGAAAGCCCCGGGCGGGATGAGCGCCGGCGTGACATAGGCGTGATGGAGCGCGTCGAGCTGCGCCCACAGCACGTTGCACTTGAAGCGCACCGCCTCGACGGCCGCCGCCTGCTCCTCCGGCGTCCGCGCGTGCTCCTTGACGAAGGCGAGCGCGAAGTCGGCGTCGCGGTTGGCCTGATCCAGCCGGCGGTGGAAGTACTGCATCGCCCGCTCGCCCACGAATTGGTAATTCTCAAGCATGCCTGAGATGCGCTCGCGGTGGATCGAGGGCGCGAACAGCTCGGTCAGTGACGAGGCGACCGCCTCGATCAGCGACCGCTCGCGCACAAAATTCACGTACGCCTCCACGGCGAAGCGCGTCGCCGGCAGCGCGCCCTGCATGGAGACGACGTAGTCGCGGTCGAGCCCGAGGGCGTGGGTCAGCACCAGCCAGCGCTCGATGCCGCCCTCCTCGCCGCCGCTGCCGTCGTGGTCGAGGATGCGGTGCACCCACTCGCGCCTCAGCTCGCGGTCATGCGCGCGGCTCAGCAGCGCGGCATCCTTCCGTGGCACGCCGGCCTGGTAGCAGTAGCGATTGAGCGCCCAAGCCTGCACCTGCCCCTTGTTGAGCTTGCCGCCGTGCAGCAGCCGGTGGAAGGGGTGCTTGTCGTGGTAACGTTCGGCGCCGACCTCGCGGATCGCCGCCTCCAGCTCGTCGGGGCTCAGCGCGCGGCTCGATTCCGGTCTCATGGGCCGTGTCTCATGGGCGGATCTCCATGCCGTCGAACGCCACCTCCCAGCCCGCCGCCTCCACCTCGCGCCGCTCGGGGCTGTCCTCGCGCAGGACGGGGTTGGAGTTGTTGAGGTGCACGAAGATGCGTCGCTTCACGCCCAGCCCACCGAAGGTAGCGAGCGAGCCCTCCGGCCCCGACATGCTGATGTGCCCCATACGCCGGCCGGTCTTGCTCGAAAGCCCCTGGGCGATCATCTCGCCGTCACTGTAGAGCGTGCCGTCGAACAAGACCAGCGAGGCACCGCGCACCCGGTTAGCGAGGGCTGTATCGACGGCCGCGCAGCCCGGAATGTAGAAGAACGAGGCGCCCGAGCCGGCATCTGCCACCCTGAGCCCGATGGTGTCGCCCTCGCGGGTACCGAGGCCGGGGCCGGCGTTGGGGTCCTCCAGGTAGAGGGCAACCTTGCCAGGCACCGGGAACGCCTCCAGCGTCAGCCCGAGACGCGCTGCCCCGCCTGTCAGCTCGACAGGCCTGCCGATGGTCAACGGCACGCGCTCGACCAGCCGGGCGTCGAGCACATCGAAAATGCGGTTCTGGGTCAGGGTCTGGAGCACCCGCTCGGCCGCATAGAGCGTGAAGGCAAAGCCCTCGCGCAGGCTGAGCAGCCCGGCGACGTGGTCCACATCGCCGTTCGTCAACGCCACGGCCTTGATAGGGCTCATGCGAGCCCGGGCTTGAGCCCCCGGCGCCAGCTCGGGTGCGGCGCCGACCTGCTGACGCAAATCAGGCGAGGCGTTGAGAAGCAGCCAGCTCTCGCCGTCGCCGGTGACGGCGACTGAGGATTGCGTGCGCGCGGTGAGCCCCGGCCTGCCCTGGCGCAGGTCAGCGCAGTTGCGGCAATTGCAGTTCACCTGCGGGAAGCCGCCGCCCGCCGCGGAGCCCAGAACCTTGATCAGCATCGGGCCTCACCCTGGCGCCGAGTTTGAAGCGGTCAGACCCCTGGCCAAAGGCGTTGTCGTGGTGCCGCTGCGGTGGTGGCCAGGGGTCTGACCCCTATTGCGGCGCCCGTCCAAAACGTCAGCGGCGGTCCGTGCAACGCGAGATGCACTGCGGGACCGCCGCCAATCGATGATCTAGGGTTCCGGGGCGCCACCCCGGGTGCCTCAGGCCTCGTCGAGCTCGGCAGGCAGGTAGCTCGTCACCTCGAGCCCAACGTCCTGCTCGGTCACTTCCGGCTTGTGCCATTCCTGCATGTGCGTTCCTCCAGAAGCGTTGCGGACTGAAGGCAATTCTGGAGCCCAGCCCAATCTCCGTCAAGGCCCGGTACGCTGCAAACCGGGTGCTGTGCGAGTAGGCGGCTACCGATCCCCCTCCGTGTCCGTGGGATGCCATCTTCCCTTCCGACCGCGGCATAACGCCTGCGAAAACATCCATAGGCATACAGGTGACAAGGCTTGGCGGCCGTGTGAATCTGCAACTTTGCTGACATATTATTGTGATTGTGCAACTTGATGGCGCCACCTGGGAGAGAGATTTGCGTGTCCGGTGATCGAAGCGACCAATCGGGAAGGGCGGGGCCGCGTGCGGCTGGCCCCGGGCGCAGACTTGCGGAGGACCTCACGCCGCCGGGCCGGCGTCGGCAGCGCGCGGCGCCGGCAGACCTCGGCGGCCTTGACGCTCTCGTGGGCTACGTCGTGCGCCGCGCCCAGCTCTGGATGATTCAGGACTTTCGGCGTGCTCTGAAGGGGCTCGGTATCACTCCGGCGCAGTTCTCGGTCCTGCGGGTGATCGCCTGCAACCCCGGCGTTTCTCAGGTCAGGGTGGCGGAGGCGCTGGCCATCGAGCGGGCGCGGTTGGTGCAGATGATCGACAGCCTGGAGGCGGCGGGTCACGTGGAGCGTACGCGCTCGGCCATCGACCGCCGCTCCCATGCCCTGCACCTGACGGAGTCGGGCGCGGCGCTGGTTAAGCAGGCGCAGGCGCCGCTGGAGGCACACGAGCGCAATGTCGTGGCGCGGATCGGTGCCCGGGAGAAGGATGAGCTGCGTCGTATCCTTGCACCGTTCCTGCATTGAGCCGAGGCCGCAAGGAGCGGCCCCAGCGCCCAGCTCAGGGTTCCAGCTCGGTATCCCAGTAAAGGTAGTCCACCCAGCTCTCATGCAGGTAGTTGGGTGGGAACAGGCGGCCATTGCGGTGCAGCTCGAATACCGTCGGCCGGTACGGCATCTGCCTGGGCCGCATGCCGGCGTGGTCGGCCAAGTCGCCGCCCTTGCGCAGATTGCACGGAGCGCAGGCCGCCACCACGTTGTCCCATCGGGTCTGGCCGCCGCGCGAGCGTGGCACCAGGTGGTCAAACGTGAGGTCGTCCTTGTCGCCGCAGTACTGGCACATGAAGCGGTCGCGCAGGAACACGTTGAACCGGGTGAAAGCCGGGTAGAGGGCCGGCTTCACGTAGGTCTTGAGCGAGACCACGCTGGGCAGCCGGATCTCTCGCGACGGGCTGCGCACGAAGCGGTCGTACTGGGCGACGATGTTGACCCGGTCAAGGAACACAGCCTTGACCGTCTCCTGCCAGCTCCAGAGCGACAGCGGATAGTAGCTGAGGGGGCGGAAATCGGCGTTGAGAACGAGTGCGGGGAAGCTCTCGGGAGTGGCGACGCAGGGGTTCACGGCTCGCTCCTGTTCATCTCACGGCCGGTTCTCTTCCTCTGTACGTTCGCACTCCGTCCAGCTCGGCGTTTCAGGTTGCTCTCGTGCGGCACATACTAGCCGCGTGTGTCGCGGATGTGAAGCCGCGGCTAGGCTGCGGGCGGATAAGGAGATTCCGGCGAAATTTGGGCCGCAGGGGGGCAACGCTACGTGCGCCGCCCGCCTATGCACTGCGCCATGAAGTGCCCGGCAAGGTGCTGGCCGACGTGGTCGATGCCGTGCCCGAGACCCTCGCGCACGTGCCACTCGACCTCCACGCCGGCCTGGGCGAGCTGCTCGCGGGCGATGTGGAGGGCGTCGACCGGGATCAGGTCGTCCTCGGCGCCGTGGATGAGGAGGACGGGCGAGCGGGCCGTGATCTCGCCTAAATGCTCCGGCCCGGCCAGCAGGCCCGAGTAACCGACGATGCCCGCCGGAGCGGTCTTGCGGCGGAGCCCGGTGTGGAGCGCCAGCATGGTGCCCTGGCTGAAGCCCACCAGCACCAGGCGGTCGTCGGACAGGCCGTAGCGGGCGAGCTCCGCATCGACGAAGCTGTCGAGCCCCGGCCTGGCAGCCACCACCCCGCGCCAGCGCTCGGTCGGATCGCGCAAGGTGAGCGGGAACCACTGCAGCGCTCCTGGCATGCCGGGGATCTCTTCCGGCGCATTGGGAGCCACGAACGCCGCCTGCGGCAGCTGCCGCCGCCACCCCTCGCCCAGGGCGATCAGGTCGTCGCCGTTTGCGCCGTAGCCGTGCAGCAGCACCACCAGGGCCGCTGGGGCACCGCGGGGCTCGATGCGCGGTCCGTCGAGGTGTACTGGCATTGCCGTCCGCCTTATCTCCTGGGAGCGGGCCCCGTAAACCGGAAACCCGTCCCCGTCACCGTCACCGCAATGGCGCCGTTGGTGATGGTGGGGTGGACGATGCGCACGCCTAGCACGCCGTCGTAGCCCTTGGCCTGCGCCCGATCGGCGAGATCGCCGAGGGCGCGGGCAATGGTCTGGTCGAGCAGGGCCTCGTATTTGCTCATGCGGCCGCCGATGGTGTTGACGACCGCTTCGCGCATGTCGCGCAGGATGTTGGCCCCGCTGATCGCCACGGCGTAAATCATCTCGCCGCGCTCTATGGCACCGTCGACGGTCTCGGTCGTGAGGATCTGCATCAGCGATACTCGAAGCGGCGCCTGGGGCCGAGCAGCGCCCGTTTCAGCACCAGGAGCAGCATGAGGCCCAACAGGGCCGCCGCCACCAGCACCAGGCCGTGCTTCTCCCACAGCAGCACCGGGCTCACGCGCCCGTCGAGAACCAGCCTGGCGTGGGTGATGGGCGCGCTCGGGTCAAGGTAGGACGCGGCCTGCAGCATCATGGAGACCGCCGCCGACTGGTCACGGCTGGCGATAATGGCCTCGCGCACCCGCGGGCTCGCCAGGTCGGCCATGCGTGTGGGTGACTGGGCCACGGCGCCGAGCACGCGCTGGGCGGCGCCCTTCTCCAGGGCGGTCAGGTAGCGGGCGAGGCTCTCGAGCTGCGGCTCGTCCAGCGTCCGCGCCAGCTTCACCAGGGCCGGGCTGTCCAGCTCCAGCAGGGCGTCGCGCGTTACCGGCGGCAGTGCCGCCAGCCGGACTGTTGCAAGCCGGTCGTCCAGCGCCAGCAGCCGCTGCAACCCGGCCTTGGTGAACGACTCGGGCGCCGCACGGCGGTGGACCTCCAGCTCCGCGATCTTGGGCAGGCTCTCGCCGGCCACCGCCCACCACTTGAACGCCGTCTCGAGCGAGCGCGCCTCGCGCGCGATCTCGATTGCGCCCGGTGGCAGGGCGGAGACGGCTTTGTGCAGCGTGCCGTCGCCGAGACGCCGAGCGATGCCGGCCTCGCCTTCGCTGGCCAGCACGAGGGCCGTCACTTCGTCGAGCCGGGGCAGGTCGGGCGGCCTGATGGTGTCGAGCAGGCGTTTGAAGTCGGCGTTGCGTTCGGCCAGCTCCAGCACCTTGGCGTGGGCGCGGCGGAACTCGAGCCAGATGTCCACCACCCGCTCGGCCGTGCCCTGCGCGATCTCTTTGACGCTCTGGCCGACATGCTCGGCGAGCGCGCCGGCGATCTCCTGGCGCACCTTGTCCTTGGTGGCCTTGCTCTTCATCTCCTCGGCGATGATGGGCAGCACACCGTGGCGGAAGTCCCAGATGTCCTTGGCGATCAGCACCACGCCGACGACCCCGGCCACGCTGGAGACGAGGCGGCTCAACACCGAGCCGAGCACGCGCTGGCCGATGCGGGCCGCCATCCGCGACAGCTGGCGCCTCAGCACCAGCACGACGGCCCCGGCGATGCCCTCCTTGCCCTCGACCAGCACCTGGCCCGTGGAGACCTGGGCGCCGCCCGTGACCGGATCGATGGCATATTCCCGGCCCGTGTCGGCGCTGACCACGCCGGCCACCGTCGCGCCATAGCGCCGACCCAGGAAGGCCTGCATGCACAGGGTCGCGGGGCCGGCGGTATCGACCACGGCCAGCTCAATGCGCCTGCCGATCTCCCTGGCTACGTCCGCCGAGATCCGCTCGATGCCCTGCTTGATGGCATCCGAGCGGTAGACCCGCTCGGCGGCGGACGTGGCCAGCTCCTGAGCGCTCTCGCGCGAGGCGAGCGAGGACCACAGCTGGAACCAGGTGGACTCGTCGCGAACCTGGGCGATGGCCCCGTCTACCTGGCGGTCGATCGTCTCGTCGAACCTTTCGCGCCGCCAGGCATCAGCAACCAAAGGCCCATAGTCGAGCTTGGCCAGCCCGGCCTCCAACCCCTTGAGCGTGAGCGCTTCGATCGCCCTGCGGAAGCCCTCCTCGTCCTGGGCCTGGCAGGCCTCGTAGTCAGCCTTGGTCAACGGATCCGCGGCGCGCGCTCCGGGAGTCTGAGCAAGCAGGAGAGCCGCGGCGGTGAGGCAGGAGACGGCGGACCGGAAGCTGCTTTGGCCCATAAGTCGGAATCGCCTGTCGAGTTTCCCTGTCGGCACCATGCGCCCGTCAAGGACCGTCATGGCGACGCGCTGCATATGGGGATCGCCGTCGATGGCGCGCAGAGGAAGGTTAACGCGACAAATAGGCGACAACTAAGGCGCGCACCCCAGGAGGCACCAGGGACACGCAAGGCCGTTTAGGGTGGTATATAGGGTTGTGCCATCTCATAAGTCTGTTCTTTCGCGCTGCGCAGCTTTGCACCCTTGAATGACGCGGCTGTATGCGGCAGCCTTTGAGACAGTGGAGCTGAGGCGCACTTGCCCAGGCTTCAGAGTTTGGGCTACGACTTGGTATACCAGGGTGCGTCGGACGCACCCCAAAAAGCAGACCCCAAGGGTGGACTTGGCCGGTCAAGGGAGACGCGGAGGGTGGCAAGCGACGTTGCGTCGAGCCCCGGAGCTTTGGCATTTGCGGACGAGGCCGTTGGCGCCGCCGTGCAGCCGAAGTCGCAGGCGCTGCTGGAAATAGATGACCTGCATGTCCAGTTCGTGACCAGCCACGGCAGGGTGCGGGCCGTGGAGGGCCTCAGCTACGCGGTCCACCCCGGCGAGATGGTGGCCATCGTCGGCGAGTCGGGCTCCGGCAAATCGGTGTCGGCCCTGGCCGTCATGCGGTTGCTGCCCGCCGCCACGGGGCGCATCACGGGAGGCAGCGTCCGCTTCAACGGGCGGCAGCTGCTGGCGCTCTCGGAGGAGGAGATGCGCCGCGTGCGGGGCCGGGAGATCGCCATGATCTTCCAGGAGCCCATGACCTCGCTCAACCCCGTGCTCAAGATCGGGCTCCAGATCATGGAGCCGCTGAAGATCCATCTCGATATGGACGATACGGCGGCGCGGGCGCGAGCCGTCGAGCTGCTCACCCTGGTCGGCATCACCGATCCTCAGAGCCGGCTGGACCAGTATCCGCACCAGCTGTCGGGCGGCATGCGCCAGCGCGTGATGATCGCCATCGGGCTCTCATGCAACCCGAAGCTTCTGATCGCCGACGAGCCCACCACGGCGCTCGACGTCACCATCCAGGCGCAGATTCTGGAGCTGATGAAGGACCTGTCGCGCCGGCTGGGTGTGGCCGTGGTCATCATCACCCACAACCTCGGGATCGTGGCGCGCTACGCCGACCGGGTGAACGTGATGTATGCCGCCCGGCTGGCCGAGAGCGGCACGGCGGAGCGCGTGTTCGGGCGGCCCCTGCACCCCTATTCGCGCGGCCTGCTCGGCGCCGTGCCCAGGCTTGACCGCGGCCGCAGAGTCAAGCTGGCCACCATCGACGGCGCCCCGCCCAACCTGCTGGCACCACCCGAGGGCTGCCGCTTCCATCCGCGCTGCCGCTTCACGACGGACCGGTGCCACACGGAGCCGCCGTTCGAGGCGGCCGAGCCCGGGCACCTCGTTGCCTGCCATCGCGTCAACGAGATCGAGGCCCTGGACGGGCGCTCCCCCGGCACCGCGACCGCAACAGCCGCCGCCAGGGTGTCGGCCGACGGGAGCGCCGAGCGGCTTCTCGATGTGAAGGGCGCCAGCAAGTTCTTCCCCGTCCGCATGGGGCTGCTGCGCCGGCCCGCGCAGATCCGCGCGGTCAACCAGGTTACGCTCGACATCAAGCGCGGCGAAACACTAGGCCTCGTGGGTGAATCGGGCTGCGGGAAGTCGACCTTGGGCCGCCTGGTGCTGCGGCTGGACGATCCCACCGCGGGCGAGATCCGCTTCGAGGGCGTCGACCTCGCGCGCTTGAGGCGCGACGAGCTGCTCGCCGTGCGCAAGCGCATGCAGGTGATCTTCCAGGATCCCTACTCCTCGCTCAACCCGCGCATGACCGTGGGCCAGATCATCGCCGAGCCCATGCGGGTGCACCGCATCCTGCCGCCGGCCGAGATTCCAGGCCGGGTGGCAGAGCTTCTCCAGACCGTCGGGCTCTTCCCCTACATGGCGCTGCGCTACCCGCACGAGTTGTCGGGTGGCCAGCGTCAGCGCGTCGGCATTGCCAGGGCGCTGTCGGTCAACCCGCACATGATCGTGTGCGACGAGGCTGTGTCCGCGCTCGACGTGTCGATCCAGGGCCAGGTGATCAACCTGCTGGAGGATCTGCAGCAGAAGCTCGGGCTCACGTATCTGTTCATCGCCCACGATCTCGCCGTGGTGCGCCACATCTCGACCAGGGTGGCCGTCATGTATCTCGGCCGCATCGTGGAGGAGGCGCCCGCCGAGCAGCTGTTCTCGACGCCCAGGCACCCCTACACCCAGGCTCTTCTGGCCGCTGCGCCGATCCCTGATCCCGCGATCGAGCGCGCCCGCCCGCGCCAGATCATCAAGGGCGAGCTGCCGAGCCCCCTCAACCCGCCCTCGGGCTGCGTCTTCCACCCGCGCTGCCCGCTGGCGACGGAGGAGTGCAAGAAGGCCGTGCCGGCCACCCGCGAGCTGGCCCCGAGCCACCACGTCGCGTGCATCCACGCTTGAGTCCCCTCTCCCCGCGCTGCTGGAGCGCAAGGCGAGGTCAGCGATGCACGGGGAGAGGGAGGGCCTACACGTCCAGCGCGCGTCGCACCTCGTAGACCTCCATGATGCGCTTGGACTTGTGAGGCCAGTCGCATACGAACTGCCAGGTGCCGTCGCTGTAGGTGTCGCACACCTTGACGCCCTTGATCACCACCCAGTGCCCCTGCTTGCCCACATGCAGGGCCAGGACATAGTGCACCCATGGATTGCGCTGGCGCTGCATCCAGTTGCCCCATAGGCCGGGGCGCTCCCTGCGGGGCAGGTGCATGTAGCTCTCCTTCAGCTCCATGCGGTAGCCGAAGTGGGCGAGCGCGGCGGCCACCTCCTCCGGGTAAGTGCCCTTCACGATGCGCTCACGGCCCCTATCGACCGTGGGCTCGACGCTGCGGAAGGCGTGCACCTCGGCTTCCACCTTGGTCACCGAGTAGCCCGTGATGGCGCTGACCACGATCGGCCCGCAGAAAGCGGTGCGGCCGGTGTCGTTGTTGGCCTCGTGCAGGCTGGAGGACAGGCGGGCGTGCGCCTCCTTGAGCGCGGGGGGCATGTTCTGAGGCCCTGGAGACGTGGGGGACGCGCGTTAAGCGGCGCGCAACGAATCTGCCCGCGCATGCTTAAGAAAGCGTTACCTGGAGACAGCCGGCAGGTCAGCGTGGGTGTCGTTGCTGCACAGTGCGGGCCATTTCACCAGCTCGCGGCACGCCGCGCCTGCCGCCGGCTCGGGGACCAGCTGCTGAGCCTGCCGGCCCCGACAGCGACGTCCTCCTGTCGGCCATGCTCCGAGCCAGCCTCAGGGCCTGTTGGGGGCGTGCTTGTCGGCAACGCGGCTCCCCTGGCATACCCAGCGCCGCCGAAGCCCATTTCTGACGGGTGCCGTGGCCTGAAATCCCCTTCGATGTGGAGGAAGGCGTTCGACACGCAACCTGACATTGACGCGCCGGGATTGCCGCGTAGGAAGGTGCGGCCATCGGGGCTGCCGCCTTGCCGTGCAGGCCCACGAGGATGGCACGGGTGGTCAATATCTGGGGGCTTTCATGCGTCGAGCGACGTGCGCGGGTTGGCTGTCGGCGGGAGTGGCGCTGGGTCTGGCGGTAGCCGGGTCCATGATCGGACTGATGGCCGGCAGTGCTTTCGCGTTGGAGGAGGACAAGGGCGAGAAGGGGAAGCTGGAGGCGTGCGAGAAGAGCCTCTGCGGCATTCTCGTCAAGCGCGAGGCATCAGGCGGCGACCTGCAGTGCGGCCTGCAGAAGACCTGGGCCGGCGCCAAGATCAAGGAAGGGGTGGAGCAGAAGAAGCTCACCTGGGGCTTCGGCGACGTGCGCTGCTCCATCGACCTCACGGCCAAGCGCCAGGAGTTGCTCGACGCCCTGACCAAGCCGGAATTCGAGTACAAGCTCGGGACGCACACGGTGAAGTGCGACGTGGAGCGCGAGAAGGAGGTGCTGAAGGTCTCCGTGGCCCTGTCGCCCAGGTTCCAGTTCAAGGATGGCAAGGCCACAAAGGCCTGGCTCGGCATCGGCACCATTGACGCGCCGACGGTGGTGAAGGGTGCCATCTGGACGGCAGCGCAGCTCGAGGACACCTTCGGCATCGTGCATAGCGATCTCATCCGCGAGATCAACAAGTTCGTGCACGACCGCTGCCCGAAGCGGCTCGAGGAGCTGAAGTAAGCTTCCCCCAACCTCATCATCCCGGAAGCCGAGGCCGATGGCCGGGGCTTTCCGGGATCATCGTACCGACCTCGCGAGATCCCGGTTCAGAGCGCCGCTCGCGCAAGCGCTCACGTCGCTCCGACCGGGATGATGACGGTAGAGACCCTCACCGGTTGCCCAGCTTCGCCTTCTCGGCGAACCGCACCGCCTCCTCGGCGGCCTTGAACAGGGCGCGGGCCTTGTGGCCGCACTCGGCCTGCTCGGCGGCCGGGTCGCTGTCGGCGACGACGCCGGCGCCGGCCTGCACGTACATGACGCCGTCCTTGAGCAGTGCCGTGCGCAGCACGATGCAGCTGTCCATCTCGCCGTCGGCGGAGAAATAGCCCACGCACCCGCCGTAGGGGCCGCGCTTCTCCTTCTCCAGCTCGTCGATGATCTCCAAGGCCCGCACCTTGGGGGCGCCCGAGAGCGTGCCGGCCGGGAAGCCCGCCATCAGCGCGTCGATGGCGTCGTGGCGCTTGTCGAGCCGACCCAGCACTTGGCTGACGATGTGCATGACGTGGCTGTAGCGCTCCACCGCGAAGCTCTCGGTGACGCGCACGCTGCCGATCTCGGCCACGCGGCCCACGTCGTTGCGGCCCAGGTCGAGCAGCATCAGGTGCTCGGCGCGCTCCTTCGGGTCGGCCAGCAGCTCGGCCTCCAGCACCTTGTCCTCCTCGGTAGTGGCGCCGCGGCGCCGCGTGCCCGCGAGCGGGCGGATCGTCACCTCGCCGCTTCGCACGCGCACCAGGATCTCGGGGGAGGAGCCCACCAGGGCGAACGCGCCGTAGTCGAGATAGAACAGGAACGGCGAGGGGTTGGTGCGCCGGAGCGCCCGGTAGAGCGCGAACGGCGGCAGCGAGAAGGGCACCGAGAAGCGTTGCGCCAGCACCACCTGGAAGATGTCGCCGGCGACGATGTACTCCTTGGCGCGCTCCACCATGCCCATGTAGTCGGCGGGTGACGTGTTGGACACCGGCTCCGGCAGTGCCAGCTGCACCCCGGCCATGGCGGTGACATGCGGCAGCGGGGCGTCGAGCGCTTCCACCACGCCCCGCAGGCGCTCCACTGCGTCCGCGTAGGCCGCGTGCGCGTCGGCCCCGGACTCCGGGCGCACGGGCGTGACGACGATCATCTCGTCCTTCACGTTATCGAAGACCACCATGATGGTAGGACGCACGAACATCCCGTCCGGCACGCCCAGTGAGTCCGGCGGCTGGCTGGGCAGGCGCTCGATCAGCCGAACGGTGTCGTGACCCAGGTAGCCGATCACGCCGGCGGCGATCGGCGGCAGCTCCGGTGGCAGCTCGATGAGGGATTCCGCGAGCAGCCCACGCAGCGACTGCAGGGTGGGAGCGGCCTCGACTTCGAAGCGGTCGGGATGAACGTGCGCGGCGCGGTTGATCTCCGTCCGCTCGCCGTTGGCGCGCCACACCACGTCCGGCGCCAGGCCGATGATGGAGTAGCGGCCGCGCGCGGCGCCTCCCTCTACCGATTCCAGGAGGCAGCTCAACGGCCGCCCCTCGCTCAGCTTCAGCATGGCCGAGACGGGCGTCTCCAGGTCGGCTACCAGCCGCGTCCATACCACCTGCGCCTTGCCCTGGCGGTAGCGGGCGGCAAAATCACCCCGTGCCGGCTCGGCTTCGAACTCGCGGCTGCCGCCGTAGTGCTTGGTCATGAGTGCTTGGCCATGGGCCTTCGCGCTGCGCCCGGTTTGAGCTCCCGGCGGCCCCGCCGCCGGCGTTTCAGTTGGCGGCCTCCTGCTGCGGGCTGAGCGCCTCGACCAGCCGCTTCTCGTCCACCGTGTAGCCGTAACGCGTGCGCAGCCCGGCGACGTACTGGTCTATGAGGTCGATGCGCAGCTGCCGGGACAGGTCGGTCTTGAGCGCTGTCTCCTCCTCGGCAGTCGGGCTCTGTGCGGCGATGACGTCCGCCACCCGGAAGATGGTGCGCGACTTGCCGTCGGCCGTCGGCATGGACGCCACGCCGCCTTTCGTCATCGTGAACGCCTGCTGCAGCAGCGGGGCTGTGATGCCCGGGGGGAGCGCCTCCGGAAGGCGCTTCACCGGCTTGGTGCGCTCGATCTTGCCGCCCAGCGCCTTGGCGATCCTCTCCAGCCCCTCGCCCGGCTTGAGCCCTTCCACCTCCTTGGCCACCAGGGTCGCAATCTCCTTGCGCCGCTCCTCCTCCACGAAGCTCGCCCGCACCTGAGCCGCCACCTCGTCGAACGCCCGTGGCCGCTGCGGCGTGACGCCGAGCAGGTCGAACCAGGCGTAGCCGCCGTCGGTCAGCTCGATCACGTCGGTCTCGATGCCCGGCGAGGCGCCGAACATGGCCTCCACGATGCGCCCCGCGTCTGCGTGGTTAATGACCGCCTTGCCGTCGTCGGTCTTGCCGGTCCGGTTGACCGCGGCGACCTCCTGGAACGGCAGCTTGAGCGTCTCGGCGATCTCCTTGAGCGGCGTGCCCTTGGCGCGCGCGGCCTCGACTTGCTCGTGCAGCGCCTGCAGCTGCTGGCCGACGCGCTCGGCAGCGATGTTGTCGCGGATCTCCGCCTTCACCTCGTCGAACGAGCGCTGCTTGCCGCCCTCGATCTCGCTGACGCGCAGCAGCACCGTCGAGAACTGGCCCTCGACGGGCTTCGACAGCTCGCCCTTCTTCAGGCTGAAGGCGGCATCGGCGATCTTGGGGTCGATCATCTGCGCCTTGGTGAGGAGACCGAGGTCGATGTCCGTGGCGGGGAACCCGGCCTTGGCGGCCGCCTCGTTGAAGTCCTTGGCCTTGGACAGCTCCGCATAGGCCTTCTCGGCCGCGGCCTTGTCCGGGAACGTCAGCTGCGCCACACGGCGCTTCTCGGGCATATCGTAGGAGATCTTGGTTTTGTCGTAGGCGGCCTTCACGTCCTCGTCGGTAATCTTGACCCGCGACAGGGCGGCATCGCGCGGCACAAGCAGCAGATTGGCCTTGCGGTCTTCCAGCGCGACGTAGTGGCCCTTGTTCTGCTCGAAGTACTCCTTGAGCCGTTCGGCCGAGGGCTCGGCAACGGCGAGCTTGGAGAAATCGGGCGTGAGGTGCTCGATCACGCGCGTCTCGTTGCGGTAGCGGTGCAGGGCGTCGATCGCGAACTGCTGCGGCTGGGTCCAGGCGCCCAGCGTCTCCACCAGCTGCTGGCGCACGAGGTCGCGGCGGCGCGCCTCCTCGTACCCCTGGATGCTGTTGTAGCCGGACTGGCGAATGACCTGGACGTACTTCGCCATGTCGGTCTTGCCATCGGGACCGATGACGGAGGGGTTGTCGGCCTTGATGAATTGACCGACGATCTCGTTGGTGGCGGTGATGCCGAGGTTGCTGGCGTGAAGATCGAGGGCGGCGACACCCGTCAGCCGCAGCAGGGTGCGCGGCACAACGCCCAGAAGCTGGGCCTCCTCCGGGGTCGCGGCGCGGCCGAGGCGCCGCGCGATCGTGTCCATCTCCTCCTGATAGACCCGCTTGAAGTCGTCGATGGAGATGTCCTTCTTGCCGACGGTGGCTACAGTGTTGCTCTGGCCACGGCGGCCGAAGACGTCATAGTCGCCGATGCCCCAGAAGGCGAAGGCAATCACCAGGAGCCCAAACAGGATCTTCACGAGAATATTCGTGACGCCCCGTCGCATTGCAGTGAGCATGGAAGTGATCCGGTTCTGGCTGTCTGCCGCAGCCCCGCGTAGGGGTGCCGTCTTACCGACGACACCGCAAATGTCCAGGGTTTTCAGATACCCCGCCGTTGTCGACCGGGCGCCAAGCGCGCCTCAGGATCCTGGCCGTGCTCGCGAGCCGCTTTCAACAGCGGGGCCGCCCGGAATATGGCATAAGCGATCAGGCGTGGTGCAACACAGCATCCCTGGGCGCGTTGAGCAGATGCACAAGGACCTTGTGGGAGGCAACGGGAATGGCGGCGGCGGGCATTCGCCCTCTGGTGGCGGGCAACTGGAAGATGAACGGCCTCGCGGCTTCGCTGGCGGAGGCGCGGCGGGTGCAGGAGCGGCTGGGCGAGCCGGGGTTTGTGGCTGGGGCTGATGTCATGATCTGCCCGCCTGCGACGCTGGTGGCTGCCCTGGCCGTCCAGGCGGCCGGCTCGCGCCTCCTGGTCGGGGCCCAGGACTGCCATGGCGAGCCGCGTGGCGCCCACACGGGCGACATAGCCGCCGAGATGCTGAAGGACGCCGGTGCCAGCGCCGTGATCCTTGGTCATTCCGAGCGCCGCGCCGACCATGGCGAGCGGTCTGGCGACGTGAGGCGCAAGGTGCTGGCAGCCCGTCGCGCCGGCCTTGAGGCCATCGTGTGCATCGGCGAGACGGCTGGCGAGCGCAGGGCAGGGCTTACGCTCCCCGTGGTGGCGCGGCAACTCGGCGAGTCGCTTCCCGACGCGGCCATCGCATCCGACACGGTGATCGCCTATGAGCCGGTGTGGGCCATCGGCACAGGGCTCACGCCATCGGTCCGCGATGTGGCCGAGGTGCATGGTTTCCTGCGCAACACCCTGGCGCAGCGCTTCGGGGGGGAGGGCCGGGCCATGCGCATCCTCTACGGCGGCTCGGTGAAGCCCGACAATGCGCGCGAGCTGATGGCCGTGCCGAACGTCAACGGCGCGCTGGTCGGCGGGGCCAGCCTGAAGGCCGACGACCTGCTGGCCATCGTCGTTGGCTGCGGCGCTTGACCGGAACCTGCGATCAGGCTTAGTGCGCGAGCTGCGAAGCCCCTGCAAGGGCTGACCAGCTCGTGCGGGACGGAGCCAAGATAACCCATGAGACCGGGCTGCCTGCCATTCCTTGTCGCTGTGCTCGTCGCCTCCGTCGCGGTGCTGACGCAGGCCCGTGCGGCGCCGCTCGATGCCGAGGCCTGCGCCAAGCTGCAGACCGAGCACACCGACCTGGAGCGCGCCGGCGTCGAGAAGGACATGGAGAAAGGCCCCGACTGGGCCAAGGCCAACCTGGGCCTGGAGAAGCTGCAGCGGGTGCAGCGCTTCATCGAGCTCGAGGAGCTGCTGATGTTCCGCTGCCGAAGCCGGGCGATCGTGCACCTGACCCCCGAGAGGGAGTGGAGCACGGACCAGGACAATGACGACAAAGACGACAACAAGGACGACAAGGACGACGACGACAACAAGGCGGCGACGCCCAAGGGCGGGACCAAGGCCGCCGACCCGAAGCAGAAAACCGATCCCGGAAGGAAGGCGGCGCCGCCGTCGGCGACGCCCAGGAAGGAGGCGCCCGGCGCCAAGGCTCCGCCAGCCAAGGCGGCAGCCGGACAGGCAGCCGAGCCCAGCGTCACCTCCATCGAGAAGCGTCCGCCCAAGGCCAAGGTTGACGATGCCTACAAGGCGCCGCCGCCGGACCCGTCGGTCAATCCTTTCTCCAATCAGCTCAATCCAAGGTGAACCGCTGAGCCGTCCACGCCCCGCTCGCGCCCTCGACCGGTGACAAGCCGTGGGCAGCTGGTGTAGAAGCCGCGACGAGCTTCCCGAAGGTAAGACCCCGCATGGCCACCGTTCTTCTCGTCATCCACCTCATGATCGCGCTGGCGCTGATCGGTGTGGTGCTGCTGCAGCGCTCTGAAGGGGGCGCGCTGGGAATCGGCGGCGGCGGTGGCGGCGGCTTCATGACCGGCCGCGGCGCCGCCAACCTGCTGACCCGCGTGACGGCGGGCCTGGCGGCGGCATTCTTCGCAACGAGCCTGATCCTGTCGCTGGTGGCGACCCGAGGGAGTGCGCCGCGCTCGATCCTCGATGCGCCGGCGTCCTCGGCACCAGCGCAACCCGGCCAGCCCGCTCCGCAGGCGCCCAAGCCGCCGTCCGGCTCGCAGATGCCCCAGATCAAGCTTGAGAACCTGCCCGGCGGGCAGGTGCCGGACGACGCACCCCGCGTGCCGCAGTCCAAGTAGGTTAAAACGGGGTCAGACCCCTCGCCTCGACGGTCGAGCAAGAATCGCGAGAGTGGGCGCGAGGGGTCTGACCCCGTCGCGCCCGCGACAGCGCGTCGCGGGCTGCAGGCGCGGGCTCACCTGACCGCGACGAAAGAGCATTGGAGAGGGCCAAAAAACCACTCTTCGAATCGGCACTGGCGGGGGTATTCTGCAAGCCCATGGCGCGGTACATCTTCATTACCGGCGGCGTGGTCTCCTCCCTCGGCAAGGGACTGGCTTCAGCCGCTCTTGGAGCGCTTCTGCAGGCGCGCGGCTACAAGGTGCGGCTGCGGAAGCTCGATCCCTATCTCAACGTCGACCCCGGCACCATGAGCCCTTACCAGCACGGTGAGGTGTTCGTGACCGACGACGGTGCCGAGACCGACCTCGATCTCGGCCACTACGAGCGCTTCACGGGGGTGCCCGCGAAGAAGTCCGACAATGTTACGGCCGGGCGCATCTACC
>Ga0075431_100000963_pt1 | contig 25558 bp, 23 predicted proteins | sample RhiMetdeltSRZDD5_FD_75297 | JGI IMG/M metagenome (GOLD analysis project Ga0075431, IMG submission 75297) | Populus rhizosphere microbial communities from Tennessee, USA - Rhizosphere MetaG P. deltoides SRZDD5 | ecosystem: Host-associated > Plants > Roots > Rhizosphere > Soil | place: USA... | reverse complement strand
ATAATCCGCTGCGGATCGCTGAGGACTACGCGACCCTGGACTGCTTGAGCCGTGGGCGGCTCGAGTTTGGCATCGGCCATGGCTTTATCAAATGGGAATCGTTGACTTTCGGCACGCCGCTCGAAGATCTGCGCGAACGCTTCAAGGAAAATCTTGAGATCATTCTCAAAGCTTGGACCGAGGCCAAATTCAGCCATAGGGGTCGATCTTACCAGTATGACAATGTTGAGCTTTTGCCGCGTCCCGCGCAGAAACCGCATCCGACCGTATGGCTGGGAGCGACCTCTACAGTCGAGTCGTTCGAGTTCGCCGGCCGCAGCGGTTTTCACTTGATGCTGATTCCCTTTTTGCACGAGATAGACGAGCTGCGTTCGATGGTCGAAATTTACATGAAGGCGCGGAAAACAGCAGGACATGATCCTTCAACAGCGCGCGTGATTGCTATGTATCACATCTACGTCGGGGCGAATTCCGCGGAAGCGCGGGCCTCCGCCGAGCCGGCGCTAGCGGCTTACCACGCGGCAGCCGCCGAGGCGCGCAACTTAACGCAAGGGATTCCCGAGCCGGAGTCCTACCGGACTCACGACGAGCACCGCGCCAAGATGCGCAAGCTTACGTTCAACGATCTGGTCGATCAAAATCGCGTGCTCGTCGGCGACGCGGCACAGGTGCGGGAAAAGGTCGCGCACGTCCGCGAGCACCTGCACTTGACCGATCTGGCCGGCAACTTCGCTCTCGGCAGCCTGCCGGATGCTGCCACGCGCGCCACGCTGCGGCGGTTTATGGAAGAAGTCGCGCCTAAGGTCTAAGAGAATCACAGCGGGTTCAAGTTGTTTTAAGCCGTTCAAAACGTTCAAGTCGTCTGAAAAATCGGGAGATTCAGCTATGGAGTGCTGGACCTTGAAATAACTGGCACGGCTTGAAAGTTTGGAACTATCGAATCCTTACTTAGCCGTCCTAATCCCAAACAGTGCGAACCAAACCGGATTCCTGGATCTTTCCGTCGCCGGTGATAAGCGGCAGGCCGGCAACTCTGGCCTGGGCGATGATCATTTGATCGTACGGGTCTCGAACGGTCGTGAAAGTTGCTGCTTTCAAGCAGTACAGCGGTGTCATTGAAGGCCAAATCTACGTTAACGCTTTGTCCAACGACAGAACAAAATCTCGGAGTGGCATGGGGATATGAATCCGCCCGATCTCGGTTAGAAGAAGGACTTCTTCCAGTACGGGAAAATGGTACGACGATCGTGTCCGTGCCGCGATCGGAGCGATCAAAGATACTGCGCGCTCGTCGTCCCAACCGTTGTTTCCGGCCGGTTACATGATAGACAAACGGATGGGTATCTGTAACGTACGTCACGAGAAGTTTTTGATCACGGCTTCAATCCGTGACTTCCGCAACTCACGAATGGCTTCATCGATATCGCCAACAGCCTTTCCGATTCCCCCGAGCTTGAAGATTTTGTTTCCGCCGACATTTTTTAAATACTTCGAGGCGCCCGAGAGTTCCCGGTATCGGTCGATGCCGATGATGACGGCACGAGGTTTTTGCCGCTTGGAAACCACGTAAGTTTCTCCATGGTCGGCGACCCGGTCGACAATCTCGCTGAGTTTTGACCGAGCCTGCACGAATGTCATGTTTTTTTCTTTGGCCATGCTCATCTTCTTATGTACACATTAAATGTCACTAAGGCGTGAAATGCGGTTAATTTGGCGGAAAGTTGTTACGCAGGTTCCGACCGGTCGCTGGTGTTTTACGTTTAGCAGACCGGCGGATCGCGTTACTTAAGGCTAAGGAGAGGATTCGAAATTAAGGTAAACGGCTTGAACGTTTGGTACGGCCAAATCGTTCAAGCCGTTTGTATCAGCATGATAGAGCGGAAGCTATTTTACCGGAGTAGGCACTCCCGGCGGCTTGGTCTTGTCGTCGTAGTACTCTTGCGAAAACTCCGGCTTGCGTCGTTCAGAGAAGGCCGCCGAACCCTCGTCGTAATCCTTGCTCTGGCGCAGGTGGGCGTAGAACTCCCGGTGCACTTCGAAGCCTTTTTCCCAACCCTGGATCTCGTAGAGTAGTTTGTCTTCGATAAATTCCACGGTATGCGCGGCGATCAGCCGGCCGTTGCGATTGATCGTTGTCGCCAGTTCGACGCATTCGTCGAGGAGTTTGTCCGGCTCGCAGATTTTTTGCACGAGTCCCAGGCGAAAAGCGGTGTCGGCGTCGATCATCTGGCCGCTGAGCGCGAACCAGTAGGCCCATCCGGTCGGCAGTTGGCACACATAACTCGGCCAGGCCGCCATATGCGACCAGCGCACTTCCGAGCAGCCGAATTTCGAGGCCGGCACGCAATAACGGATGTGGCACGACAGCGCGAGGCTGAATCCGCCGCCGACGGCGTAGCCGTTGATCGCCGCGATGATCGGCTTGTGCATTTGCAGCGGGCGCAGGCTGGAATAGCCTCTGGGCCCGGACCTCGGTCCTTTCATCTCGCCTTTGGCGAAGGCGAGATTTTCTTTCAAATCGCCGCCGACGCAGAAAGCGTCGGCTGTTCCGGTCAAGATAATCGACCAGACGTCGTCGTCGGCTTTAGCTTTTTGCCAGCACTCATCGAGCGCCCAGTAAAGATCGCGGCTGATGGCGTTCTTTTTCTCGGGACGGTTAAGACGAATAATCGCGATATGCGGATCGCGTTTTTCGTATACACACAGCGGTTGCGGTTCAGTCATGGATCCTCCTTGGTAACAAAGGCAAATTTAAAAAGGTAAAAAGAAATAATCAGGAATCGGACTTCCAGTCGGTCCGATTCCGAAAAAATTCATTTTTGATTTTAACTTTGCATTTTTAATTGTTTCTAATACAGCACTTTCTCCTCATCCAACTTCTTGATTTCATCATCGCTTAGGCCGAGCAGGTTGCGCGCGATCTCGTGGGTGTGTTCGCCCATGAGCGGCGCGAGGCCGCGCACCTTGCCCGGTGTTTCGGACAGGCGCAGCGGGACGTTTTCGGTGACGACATCACCGGCTTCCGGTTCAGTCATGTTGACGAGATAACCGGTCGCGGCGTATTGCTTGTCGCGCTTGAATTGATCTTCGACATCCTGCACGACCGCGGCGCAGACGCCGATGCCCTGGAGAGTTTCCATCACCTCGTAAGGGTCGTGCTGCATCGTCCAGCTCGTAATCCATTTATCCAGGTCATCTTTATGGCGCACGCGCTGAAGATGTGTGGCAAATTTCGCGTCGGCTTTGAAACCGGATTTTCCCAGCAAGGAAGCGAAGCGTTGCCACTCGTCGTCATTATAGACGGCAATGACGCACCAGCGATCGTCGCCCCTACACTGGTAGGGGCCGTAGGGCGCGGCGATCAAGCTGCGATTACCTTCCGGTTTCGGCTCGCGTTTGTTGACGGAGTATTCCAAGTATTTGGGTCCCAGTAACGATGCGCCGATTTCCGCTTGCGCGCTGTCGATCCATTGGCCGCGGCCGGTTCTCTTGCGCTCGATCAGCGCCAGCACGACGCCGAAGGCGCCGGTGACGCCGCCCATGAAGTCCGGGTGTTGCGTGCGCGGCTCAGCGGTGGCGGTGGTAGCGCCGGGGTAGTTCCACAGGTAGGTCGTTGCCATGGTATTGCCGACGTTCGGTCCATAGGTGAGATCGGCGGCATGGGGCCCGCTGCAGCCCATGCCTTTGACGCGGATAAGGATCATCTGCGGATTGATTTCTTTCAGGTCCGGCCAATCCAGCCCCCACTTTTCCAAAATGCCCAGGCCGAAGTTTTCCACGAGCACGTCGGACTTTTTCACCAGCTCTTTCACCAGCTCGCGCCCTTTGGCGGTCTGCATATTGACGGTGAATGATTTCTTGCCGCGCTGAAGTTTCATGAAGTCGGGCTTCTTGTTCCACAGTTTCGGGTCCTCGCCGCGATGGCCGTCGCCGCGCAGTCGCGTTTCGCAGCGGATCACTTCAGCGCCGAACTCACACAGCACGCGCGCCACGGTCGGACCCGCCGCGCCGGTCGTAAGCTCGATGACGCGAATTCCTTCAAGAGGAAACTTACTCATAGTGTTCAATCCCTTTGGAGTGTTGGAGTAATGGAGTATTGGAGAGCTGGGTTTCCCGAATTTTCCAACACTCCATCACTCCAGTTCGTCTTCAGATCACTCCGCTCGCGCGTAAAGCCGCGAGATCGTCGTTGTTCATGCCCAATTCGTCGCAGAATATTTCTTTATTGTGCTCGCCGAGCAGCGGCGCGGTGCGGGTTATGCCGCCCTTCGACTCGCTGAAACGGGGCACGGGACCAAATTGCGCGTATTTGCCGATCACGGGATGTTCCATGTCGACGAAGGTCTCGCGCTCCTTGACTTGCTCGCTGTTGATGAACTCGCCGGCGGTATTGATCGGTGTGACCGCAATGCGGCGCTTCTGGCCTTCCTCGTACAGTTCTTCCTTGGTATGGCGCGCGCAGAATTCCGCGACCGCTCCGACGACGATTTCCGGGTGCTGCCGCCGATAGGACATCTTCTCGAATTCGGGTCCGGAAATCGACGCAGGCCGTCCCATCCAATCGACCAAACGCCGCCACTGTTCGACGGGTATGATAAAGATGCGCGCGTAACCGTTTTTCGTCGCGTAGGGATCGTACAAGTCGGTCTCTTCGCCCTTGCGCGAAGCGCGCGCCGGCTTCGCGCCCGTGTAGCCGTAGTTCGGAATGAAATAACCGGCGATATGTCCCGCGCATTCATGCATGGACACATCGATGTATTGCCCGTTGCCGCTTTCGAGGCGGTGATAGAGCGCGGTGGCGATGCCGAACGCGCCGTAGGTGGACGCCATGCCATAAGCGATTTCACCCGGCGGTTGCAGCGGCGGTTCGCCGGGTTCGCCCGCCAGGTAGAGCAGATTCCCGAGGGCGATGCCCGCCATGTCGTTGGCCTTGTAGTCGCGCCAGGGACCGGTCTGACCGAACGGTGTGATCGATGCGTAAACCAGACGGCGATTTTGTCCGCGCAGCGCTTCGTAACCGATTCCCAACTCGTCCATTCTTCCCGGCTTGGCGGTTTCGAGCACGACGTCGGCCTTGCGGGCGAGCTCGAGCAGGATCGCGCGGCCGTCGGGCTTTTCGACGTCGAGAGTGATGCCGCGCTTGTTGGTATTGAAATGCAGAAAATAGAGACTTTTTTCCGGATGCGGAATGTCGTCTTTGAAGGGCGGGATGCGCCGCGACTCGTCGCCCGACGGCGGCTCGATCTTGATCACGTCCGCGCCCATATCGGCTAAAAGTTTGGTGCAATGCAGGCCGAGCGGTCCGGCAAGATCGAGCACGCGATAGCCCTCTAATGGTCCTGATGCGTTTCCCATCAATTTCCTCAAGAAAATATTGGATTCGTCGAGATTCTTACTTGGAGCGCTTGAGAGTGTCAAGGCATGACGGACGGTTTCGGTGTGCGCGGGCCGTTGATTTTCCATTTGCAAACGGCGGCGATGCGGATAAGTATCGGAGTCGCGCGGGATGCGTCGATTTTTTTTCTACAATGCCGATAAAAACAATAATAGTTATCCACCTTCTCATGTTTTTGTTTTCCGCTCCGCCGGTTGGCGAAGCGCAGACGCCGTTTTTCGAAGGGAAGACGATCCGGATCATCGTCGGCTATCCCGCCGGCACGACGCACGACACCTGGGCAAGGCTGGTAGCGCAACACATGAAAAAATACCTTGCCGGCGGCCCCGATTTTCTCGTTCAGTCCATGACCGGCGCAGGGTCGATGGTGGCGGCCAATTACGTGTATGGCGTCGCGAAACCCGACGGCTTGACGCTCGCCACTTTCAACGCGTCGCTTTATTTTGAGCAGCTCATCGGACGCAAGGAAGCGCAGTTCGACTGGCAGAAGATGACCTGGGTCGGCAGCTCCACGCCGGCCACCCGGTTATTTTATATTCGCGCCGACAGCCCGCACGCGACGATTGCCGACCTGCGCAAAGCCGCCGACCCGCCCAAGTGCGGCACGACGGGCCGTGGCACGACAGGGTATATTCTGCCGAAGCTCTTCGAGGAGTCGCTCGGATTGAAGCTCGCGATCGTGACCGGGTATCCGGGCGGCGGAGAGGTCGACCTGGCCATTGAAAAAGGCGAGATCCACTGCAACTCCACTTCGCTGTCGGTTTATTTCGGGCGCGAGCCGTTCGATAGCTGGCGCAGGAAAAACTTTGTGCGTGTGCTCATTCAAACAGGGCGCAAGCGCGACGGCCGGTTGCCCGATGTGCCGACGATTTACGAGCTGATGGATCAATATAAGACGGCGGAGGCGAGCCGGCGGCTCACGGCGGTGTTTCTGGATGCCGGTCGCTTCGGCTCCTGGCCCATCGTCGCGCCGCCGGGAGTTCCCGCGGAACGGATAAGAATTCTCCGTGACGCTTTCATGAAGGCAACGAACGATGCGGCCTTGCTGGCGGAGGCTAACAAGAAACAACTGGAGGTCGAGCCGATACGCGGCGACGATCTCGAAATCTTGGCAAGAGAAGTGATGGCCCAACCGCCGGAAGTGATCGAGCGGCTAAAAGAACTGCTGGGGAAGTGATGGCGCCGCGACGATCTTGACAGCGCCTCAGGGGATTGCCTAAACGCGGCAAGGCGACGATCAAGACATTGCGGAACGGGTTGCGCGCTGTGAAGCCGATAAAAAGCATGCGGACTTTCTTCTCTCTGTTCGGGCTGACGATGGTCCTCTTGGCCGGGTCGGGGGCGCTGGCCGCCGACAAGGTGCGGCTCGCCTACGTCAGCCCGAGCGTGTCGCTGTCGCTGCCCTGGATGGCCAAAGAAACCGGGATACTCGGCAAATATGATTTAGCTGCCGAGGTTCTGCTGATCACGGGCAGTCCGAGATTGGTTCAGACCCTTATCTCCGGCGACGTGGATGTCGCCTTCGCCGGCATCACCGCGATAACCCGCGCGCGGATGCGCGGCGCCGAAGTCGCGATCCTCGGCGCCGCGGCCAATGTTTCAAGCCAAAAACTTATCGTCGGCCGCAACTCTAGAATACGCCGTCTGGAGGATTTGAAAGGCGCGATCATCGGCGTCTCGCAGTACGGTTCGGAGGCGGACACCTTTACGCGCAATGCGCTGGCGCTGGCCGGACTGAAGCCGGACAGGGACGTGACGTTGCTTCAGCTTGGCGGTCATCCGCAGGTCGCCGCGGCGATGGTCGCGGGTAAACTCGACGTCGGCGCGCTGGCCGGTCTCGCCGCGCTGACCGCGGAGAAAGCGGGTGCGCGGCTTCTCGCCAGCGCCGCCGAGCTGAAGATCCTTTCGCCGTCGGGCACCTTTGCGGCGACTCGAAGTTTTATCCAGCGCAAGCGCAGCGTGGTCGACCGGCTGATGCGCTCCTTCGTCGAGACGATTCACTATCTCAAGACCCATCGTACGGGTTCCATTGCGCTGCTGCAGAAATATTTCGGCGGCTTGAGCGCTGAGGAGGCGAGTTATCTTTATCAGGAGCAGATCGATTTGATGGAAGCTCTGCCCGCGCCCAATGACAGAGCATTGCAAGCGGTGCTCGATCGCGAAGCCGATCCGAAGGCGAAGAGCGCGGCGGCGGCGGATTTTGTCGATGCCAGCTTTTTTAGAGAGATTGAGAAAAGCGGACTGATAGAGAAATTGTATCGGAAATAAAAGCGTCAGATCGAGCCCATGAATTTTTTACAAACCGTTAACCACGAGAGGAGATAAACCATGGCACGCATCAGACACATTGCATTGCTCACGAAGGACACCGAAAAACTCGCCGAGTTCTATAAAACCTCCTTTGGCCTCAAGGAGGTGGCGCGCAGCGGCGAAGCGAGCGAGCATGGCCGGGCGATCTATCTTTCCGACGGCCATATCAATCTTGCCGTCCTGCCGGCGCGCAATCGCCGCGAAGGCATCTACCATTTCGGGATGGAAGTTGAAGATGTGAAAGGCGCGACGCAAACCGCGCTCTCGGCCGGAGCCACCGGCGGAACGGCGAATCTTCCTCGAGACGGACGTTTTGCCGAGACGTTTGTCCTCGATCCGGTCGGCACCCGCGTTGATCTCTCTCTCGGATGGAAAGTGTAGCTGTCGCGGCGAAGCCCAATAAGACTGCGCAGCACGCTCAGGTCGTTGCGGCGCACGGCGGTATCCGGCGGCAATAAAAATCGCCAACGATCGCGATCTCGGCGAGAATAGAATGGCTCACATCTGGCGATCCAGACTTCGGTACTGGATCGCTTCGGCGATGTGCGAGGCTTCGATGTTTTCGGCGGCGGCGAGATCGGCGATGGTGCGGCCGACTTTGAGGACACGGCTGTAAGCCCGCGCGCTTAGGCCGAGCTTGTTGATGGCGGTCTCCAATAATTTTTCCGCGTCGTCTTTCACCGAGCAGTAGCGTCGGATTTCCCGCGTGCCCATCTGGGCGTTCGAGTGCAATTTTGTTTTTTCGAATCTTTGCAGTTGCAGCACTCGTGCTGCATTCACGCGCTGGCGAATCAGCTCTGAGCTTTCACCGGCATCTTTGGTCGCGAGCTCCTGATAGCGCAGCCCCGGCACTTCGACCTGAATATCGATGCGGTCTAGCAGCGGGCCGGATACCTTGGAGCGGTAGCGTTGGATTTGCAGGGGCGTGCAGACGCATTCCTTCTGCGGATCGGTCAAGAAGCCGCACGGGCAGGGATTCATCGCGGCGATCAGCATAAAGCTCGCCGGATAGTTGATCGAGCCCATGGCGCGCGACACGGTGATGTTACCGTCTTCGAGCGGCTGGCGCATGACTTCCAGAACATTGCGGCGGAACTCCGGCAACTCGTCGAGGAAGAGCACGCCGTTGTGGGCAAGCGATACTTCGCCAGGCTTTGGCACCGTGCCGCCGCCGACCAAACCGGCATCGGATATCGTGTGATGCGGCGAGCGGAACGGCCGCGTGGCGATGATCGCCTGGCCGTTGAGCGTTCCCATCACACTGTGGATTTTCGTCGTTTCCAGCGCTTCGGCTAAGGTCAGATCCGGCAGGATCGTCGGCAGCCTTTTCGCCAGCATCGTCTTGCCGGAGCCGGGCGGGCCGACGAGGATGACGTTGTGGCCTCCGGCAGCGGCGACTTCCAAGGCGCGTTTGACATGCTGCTGTCCTTTCACCTCGTTAAAATCGGCGTTGTACTGCGAATGTTGATTGAACAGGTCCGCGACATTCACCCTGGTCGGCTCGATCCGCCGCGCGCCGTTGAGAAACTCCACCACCTGCGGCAGGTTGCGCACCCCGAGGACTTGGACTTCGCTCACCACCGCGGCTTCGGGAGCGTTTTGTTCCGGGAGAATGAGACCTTTCACTTGCTCCTTTTTCGCCGCCATGGCGATCGGCAAGGCGCCGCGCACCGGTTTCACCGATCCGTCGAGCGATAGCTCACCGATCAAAAGAAATTCATCGAGCAAGGTTTTTTCGATCGACTCCTCGGCGGCCAGAATGCCGACCGCCATCGGCAGATCGTAGGCCGATCCTTCCTTTTTGATGTCGGCCGGCGCGAGGTTGATGGTGATGCGCTTGGCGGGAAAATTGTAGCCGCAGTTTTTTACCGCGGCGCGGATGCGGTCTTTGCTTTCTTTAACCGCGCCTTCCGGCAGTCCGACGGTGGCGAGTTGCGGCAACCCCGATGCAAGATCGATTTCTACTTCGACGCGCAATGCGTCGATGCCGTAGAGCGCCGCGCTGTTTACTTTGGCGAGCATAGTCGGGCGAGAAGCGCCCCGTACGCTACCAAAGGCCTGTCGGAATCACAACCGGAATCTGGTCGAGGATCGATGATCGAGGATGGAGGATCGAGGATCGCGATCGTTCCGCATCTCTACACGAGATGATTGAGACGGTGGTCCTCGGAGGGGAAACAACCTTTTCGTTAGAATTTGTCTTTTTTAAATGACTTGAGCGACGACGGCCGGGTGCGCAGAGCGTCGTCCTTGGTAACCCGGTCAAAGACGTGAACGCCGCGATTGTGGAGCAAGGTCGGTTGAGAGATTGCCCGCTTGGCGGCGCCGGCGCACACATCGCAGCGTTTGAGCGGCTTGTCGGTTACTTTTTGTATCGCTTCGAAGCAATGACCTTTGGTGCATTCGTATTCGTAGAGCGGCATGGAGAAGGTTTCGTACCATACCCTAACCCTCTTCTCAACGTAACCTTCCGATGACGAATCCCCTCGGACAGATCCAACCCTCGCATCCTGATTTTGGGACGGTTGCCAATGCGGTTCTTTGAATTCGTTATGGAAACTGCGCTGCGTTTCTGGCAGGCGATTTGCGTGAGTCAGAGGACGGCGGCCAAGATTATCGCGATCCTGAGCCGCAAAAAAATTTCTGAAGGAGCTATCATGCCTGGCAATATTTTTTACATCATCGGTGTGGTTGTTGTGGTTCTGTTCATCCTCGGTTACTTGGGACTGCGGTAGGTTTGTTGTCAGCGCTGCTGTCGCGGTCGATCGCAGTTACCAGCGCCAACTTCTTACTGTTGCACCATACACGACATCTGTAGCTACTCTTTTTGTTCGTCAGGGAAATTTCCACTCAATGCCTCGATGTTGATCGCTCATGCGTGCCAAAACCGCTGCGGTGAGGATTCATCCCGGCGCCACGCTTCATTGACCAACTGAATCATCGACCAGGAAGCTGCCGGTCCGGCCTGCTTGCCGCTCAAAAAATTTCCTGGTATAAGACTTCATGTTTGCTTGTGAACAAACGAGCAGCGGCGAAAACCCAGGCCCAGGTCTGGGTTTTTTTTTAGCTTCGCTCGGAGGTGAACGATGCTAGAACAAGAAGTTCTGCCCGTCGGCTTGACCTTCGATGATGTCTTGCTCATTCCCGCCGAATCTTCCGTTTTGCCCAAGGAAATCGATGTTTCGACTCGCTTAACCGAGCGAATTAGCCTCAATATTCCGCTGGTGAGCGCGGCGATGGACACGGTTACCGAGTCCAAAACGGCGATCGCCATGGCTCAAGAGGGCGGCCTTGGGATCATCCACCGCAACCTTTCAGTCTGGGCCCAGGCAGCCGAAGTCGAAAAGGTGAAAAAGTTCGAAAGCGGCATGATCACCGATCCCATCACTGTGGCGCCAGACCAGAAAATCTCCGACGCTCAGGAGATCATGAATAAATATGGAATTTCCGGTTTGCCGGTGACGAAGAACGGCCGGCTCGTCGGTATTCTCACCAATCGTGATCTGCGTTTCGAGAAGCGCCACGACCGTTCGGTATCCGAGGTGATGACGAAGGAAAATCTCGTGACGGTGCGGCCCGGCGTCGATTTGGATACCGCAAAAGAACTGCTGCACCAACACCGCATCGAAAAACTGCTGGTCGTGGACGAACGCTTCGAGCTCAAGGGTTTAATCACGGTCAAAGATATCGAGAAGAAAATTCAGTATCCCAATGCTTGTAAGGACGAGCGCGGCCGGCTTCGGGTTGGCGCCGCGGTCGGCGTGGGCGCCGATTGGGAGGAGCGAGTCGAGGGTTTGGTGCGCGCCGGCATCGATCTCGTCGCCGTCGATACGGCGCACGGACATTCGAAAAACGTACTCGACATCGTCGGCCAGATTCGCCGGCGCTATCCGGATCTCGATCTTGCCGGGGGCAATGTCGCCACCGATGAGGGCACGACCGCATTGATTCAAGCTGGCGTCAACGTCGTTAAGGTCGGCATCGGACCCGGTTCGATCTGCACGACGCGGATCGTTTCCGGCGTCGGCGTGCCGCAGATCACAGCGATCGGCAGCTGCGCCAAGGCGGCGGCGCGACATAACGTGCCGATCATCGCCGACGGCGGTATCAAGTATTCGGGCGACATCACCAAAGCGCTCGCCGCGGGCGCAGATTCCGTCATGATCGGCAGTCTCTTTGCCGGCACGGAAGAGAGCCCGGGCGAAACGATTCTTTACCAAGGGCGAACCTACAAAGTATATCGCGGCATGGGCTCCATCGGCGCCATGGGGCAGGGGAGCCGCGACCGTTACGGACAGGCCGACGTGATGGACTCGAACAAGCTCGTGCCGGAAGGCATCGAAGGGCAGGTGCCGTACAAAGGCTCGCTGGCCTTCAATATCCACCAACTCGTCGGCGGTCTGCGCGCCGGGATGGGCTATCTCGGTTGCCGCGATGTCGCGACCATGCGGGCCAAAGCCAAGTTCATGCAAATCACTTCGGCGGCGCTCCGCGAAGGCCACGTGCACGACGTCTTCATCACCAAAGAGGCTCCTAACTACAGAGTCGAATGATCCTCGTTCTTGATTTCGGTTCGCAGTACACCCAGTTGATCGCCCGGCGCATCCGCGAAGCCAAGGTTTACTGCGAGATCCATCCGTTTAACGTTTCATTGGAAAAAATTAACGCACTGCGGCCCGAAGGAATCATTCTTTCCGGCGGGCCGGCGAGCGTTTACCAGGATAACGCTCCCAAAGTTCCGCGCGAGCTATTTGAGTCGCCGGTACCTTTCTTCGGCATCTGCTACGGCATGGGCCTCGTCAATATGACTTTCGGCGGCGAGGCGGCGCGGGCGGAGCGGCGCGAGTACGGTCCCGCCGAGCTGGTCGTCGACGACGACACCGATCTATTTCATGGCTTTGGCAGGAGCGGCGCGACGCGAGTGTGGATGAGCCACGGCGACAAGATGACGAGCTTTCCCGCGGGATGGCATGTGCTTGCGCACAGCGGCAATTCGCCGATCGCCGCCTTCGCCGATCCGACCCGGCGCTTTTTCGGCGTGCAGTTTCACCCCGAAGTGGCGCATACGCCGCGCGGCCGCGAGGTTTTGGAGAATTTCGTTTTTCGCATCTGCGGCGCTCGTCCGGACTGGACCATGGAACATTTCATCGAGACCTCGGTCAGCCAGATCCGCGAGCGGGCCGGCGGCGGCCGGGTGCTTTGCGCGCTCAGCGGCGGCGTTGACTCCGCGGTCGCGGCAACCCTGATTCACCGCGCGATCGAGGATCGCCTGGTCTGTGTTTTCGTCAACAACGGCCTGCTGCGCAAAAACGAAGCCGAGCAGGTCTGCGGTTTGTTCGTCGAAAGATTCGGTTCGAGCTTTCGTTACGTCGATGCCGCCGAAGAGTTTCTTGCCGGGCTCCAAGGCGTTGAAGATCCGGAAGTCAAACGCAAGCGTATCGGCAACAAATTTATCGAGGTTTTTGAAAAGGAAGCGCGTAACCTCGGCGAGATCGAGTTTCTCGCCCAGGGCACGCTCTATCCCGATGTGATCGAGTCGGTTTCGGTGCTGGGGCCGTCGGCGACGATCAAGTCGCACCACAACGTCGGCGGTTTGCCGACCCATATGAAATTCAAGCTGATCGAGCCGCTGCGCGAGCTTTTCAAAGACGAGGTAAGAATACTGGGTAAGGAGCTGGGTCTGCCCAACGAGATGATCCAGCGCCAGCCTTTTCCCGGACCGGGCTTGGCGATCCGTGTTCTTGGCGAAGTGACCGGGGAGCGCCTTCAAGTGCTGCGCGAAGCGGACGTGATCGTGCTCGACGAAGTCAGAGCCGCCGGTTATTATGAAAAAGTCTGGCAGTCCTTCGCCGTGCTGCTGCCGATCAAAACCGTGGGCGTCGTCGGCGACGAGCGCAGCTATGAAAATGTCGTGGCGCTGCGCGTGGTCGATAGCCAGGACGGCATGACGGCCAACTGGGTGGCGCTGCCGTTCGAGTTGCTCGGCAAAATTTCCAACCGCATTTTAAATGAAGTGCGCGGTGTTAACCGCGTCGTCTACGATATCTCTTCCAAGCCGCCCGCCACCATCGAGTGGGAATAACTTTTGTCGCACTTCATCTGCGTTCACGGTGAACCTGCCGACGTGATGCGGAACAATATTTCGCTATGGCAAAAAATAACGAGATCATAGCAATCGAGGGTTGGGGCGTAGGTCCCGATGCCTCCGAGGTGGCGCGGTTTCTCGCCGGGCCCCAGCGAAGGATCGATGAGCTGCTGCGCGTGCTGCGCATATTTTTTGAGTTCCTGCGCGGTTTTCGCGCGTTTCACTTCGTCGGGCCATGTGTGACTGTTTTCGGCTCCGCCCGCTTCGGCGAAGATCATCCTTACTATCAGCTCGCACATCAGGTCGGAGCCGAGCTCGCCCAGGCGGGTTTCACTGTCATGACCGGCGGCGGCCCGGGTATTATGGAGGCGGCCAACCGCGGCGCGAAGGAGGCCGGCGGTCGCTCGATCGGCTGCAACATCAAGCTGCCGAAAGAGCAGAAGCCGAATCCCTACCTCGATCTGTGGATTACTTTCCGTTATTTTTTCGTGCGCAAAGTCATGCTGGTGAAATACTCGTATGCTTTTATAGCCCTGCCGGGTGGATTTGGCACTCTCGATGAAATTTTTGAAACCGCGACCCTCATCCAGACCCTAAAGATTCGCGAATTCCCGCTGGTGCTGATGGGCAAAGAATATTGGCGCCCGTTGCTCGCATTCATGTCCGAGAAAATGGTCAAGGAGGGCACCATCGATCAAGCCGACCTCGATCGATTCATCTTCACCGACTCGGCTCAAGAAGCGGTCGAATCGGTCACCGCGATCGCCAAACGCGCTTTTGGATTGACCTATGGCTCGCGTATGCGCAAGCGCTGGTTTTTCGGCGAGCGCTAGCCGGCTCATCGACCACCTATGAAAGAAATCGCTCAGATTTTATTGTTCGACCGGGAAGGCAGGCTGCTGATCTATCTCCGCGATAACAAACCGGAGATTCCCTTTCCCGACTGTTGGGATTTTTTCGGAGGACATATCGAAGCAGGAGAAACGCCGGAACAAGCTCTGGTGCGCGAGGTCAGCGAGGAATTGGGCGTGCGGTTGGACAGGTGGCAATTCTTTCGGCGCTACGAGTGTCTTTCCGGCGACGCTTATCCCAACATCAAGCATATCTTTCATGCTCAGATCGATCGCCGGGCTGCCGAGCTCACGCTTTTCGAAGGACAGCGAATCGCGGCAATCCGATGCGACGAGCGATTTGAATTTAGATTCGCCAATATTCTCGCGGCGATTTTGGCAGATTTTGTCGGCTCCGGCCTGTGGCCCCATCCTGTGGATAACTCTTTTCGCGGTATCCCGGCAAAATAATTGTCGCGCCATTGGCTTTGTGCTAGTTGTGATTTAACCCGATGGAACATTCCCGTTTCGTTCATCTTCACTGCCACACCGAATACAGTCTGCTGGACGGCGCCAACAAGGTCGATAAGCTTTTCGAGCGCATCAAAGGGCTCAAGCAGCCTGCCGTCGCCATGACCGATCACGGCAATATGTTCGGCGCGGTGGAGTTCTATCGCGAAGCGAGCAAACAAGGCATCAAGCCAATCATTGGCTGCGAAATCTACGTGGCGCCGACCAGCCGCTTCGAAAAAAAAGGCGTCGACAAAGGACCCCGGGAGTATAACAATCATTTAATTCTCCTGGCGATGAACAACCAGGGCTACCGCAACCTTTGCAAGCTGGTTTCCCTCGGCTACATGGAAGGCTTTTATTACAAGCCGCGCATCGACAAGGAGCTGCTGAGGGAGCTTAACGGCGGGCTGATCGCTTTGAGCGCCTGCCTGCAGGGCGAAGTTTCGCAGGCGCTCAACTACGGCATTTACGAAAAGGCCAAGACCGCCGCGGAAACCTATGCGGCGATTTTCGGCGATCGCTATTATATCGAGATCCAGGACAACAAGCTCGCCGAGCAGGAGAAGGTCAACCGGCAACTAGTGGAGTTGGCCAAGGAACTCTCCATCCCCGTGGTCGCCACCAACGATTGCCACTACGGCGAGCGGGCGGACTTTCATGCGCACGACGTGCTGCTTTGCGTGCAGACCGGAAAAAACGTGAGCGATGAGAATCGCCTGAAACTCGAGACCGACGAGCTTTATCTAAAATCCGCCGAAGAGATGAATCAGGGCTTCGATTATTGTCCGGGCGCGGTCGAGCGCACGTTGGAGATCGCCGATCGCTGCAACGTCGACATCGAATTCGGCAAATATCATTTCCCGAACTTCACGCCGCCCAAGGAGATCAGCCTCGACGACTATCTTGACGAGCTGGCGCGCGCAGGTCTCGAACAACGGATCGAAGGGATCACCGACCCCGGGACGCGAAAAGGTTACTACGAGCGGCTGGAATACGAGCTCGACGTGATCAAGCGGATGAAATTTCCCGGCTACTTTTTGGTGGTCGCGGATTTTATCAACTATGCCAAGCAGAGCGGTATTCCAGTGGGTCCCGGACGCGGCTCCTCGGCCGGCAGCCTGGTCGCCTATGCGCTCAAGATCACAGACCTGGATCCGATCCGCCATGTCTTGCTATTCGAGCGGTTCTTGAATCCCGAGCGCCGCTCGATGCCGGATATCGACGTCGATTTTTGCATTCGCGGACGGGCGCAAGTCATTCAATACGTCAAGGACAAGTACGGCGCCGACCGGGTGGCACAGATCGCGACTTTCGGGACGCTCAAAGCCAAGGCGGCGATCCGGGACGTCGGACGCGCAATCGGTATGTCGTTCGCCGAAACCGACGCCATCGCCAAGCTGATTCCCGCGCCGAAGCAGGGTTTCGACTATCCGCTGACCGAGGCAATGAAGATGGAGCCCCGGCTGCCGGAGATGATGAAGGGCGATCCGCGGGTAAAAACTTTGATCGAGCATGCGCTGCGCCTCGAAGGGCTGGTGCGCCATGCCTCGACGCACGCCGCCGGTGTCGTTTTGTCCAACCTGCCGCTGGTCGATTACCTGCCGCTGTTCGTCGATAAGGAAGGCGGCATCGTCACGCAGTACGACATGAGCTGCGTCGAGAAAATCGGGCTCGTCAAGTTCGATTTTCTCGGTCTCAAGACGCTGACCCTGATTCACGATTGCTTAAAGCTGATCGAAGCGACGCGCGGCGAAAAGATCGATATCAATCGTCTCGAGCTTGACGACAAGAAAACCTACCGAACGCTTTGCAGCGGCAATACCACCGGGGTGTTCCAGCTGGAAAGCACGGGCATTCGCGAGATGACGGTGAAAATCCGGCCCAATTGCTTCGAGGACCTGGTCGCCATTCTCGCGCTGTATCGCCCCGGTCCGCTCGACAGCGGCATGGCGGAAGAATACATCAAGCGCAAACACGGCAAGGAAAAGATCAAATACTTGCATCCACTGCTCGATACCATTCTCAAGGACACCTACGGCGTCATCGTTTACCAAGAACAGGTCATGCAGATCGCCCAGGTGCTCGGCGGCTACACCATGGGCGACGCCGACATCCTGCGCCGCGCCATGGGCAAAAAAGATCCGGAGGAAATGGCGTCGCAGCGCGAGCGCTTCGTCGACGGGGCAAAAAAGCAGAAGATCGACGACAAACGGGCCACCGAAATTTTCGATCAAATGGAAACTTTCGCGCGCTATGGCTTTAACAAGTCGCACTCGGCGGCCTACGCGCTGGTTTCCTATCAGACCGCTTATTTGAAAACACACTATCCGGTGGAGTTCATGGCGGCGCTGATGACCTCGGAAATGGGCGACACCGATAAAGTGATCAAGAACCTTGCGGAATGCCGCGAAAAGCAGATCGAAGTTCTCGCGCCCGATATTAACGAAAGCCGTTCGGACTTCACGCCCGTCGGCGCCAAAATCCGCTTCGGTTTGGCCGCGGTCAAGAACGTCGGCGAGAAGGCGGTGGAAGTGATTCTGCAGAGCCGTGACCAGGACGGTCCATTCGAATCGCTCTTTGAATTTTGCCGCAGGGTGGATATGACCGCGGTCAACCGGCGTGTGATCGAAAACCTGATCAAATGCGGCGCCTACGATTCGACCCAGGTTTCGCGCGCGCGCATGTTCGGCGCGCTCGACGACGCCATGAGAGCGGGCCAAGCGCATCAACGCGATCAGGCCAGCAACCAGATCGATATCTTCGGCATGCTCGGCACGCCGGGCAAGGGCGCCAAGAAAGCTGGCGATGTTTATCCGCCGGTTACCGAATGGACATCGCAGGAGGCGCTCGCTTTCGAAAAGGAAGCTCTCGGCTTCTACATTTCCGGCCACCCGCTCGATAAATATGATCGCGCGATCAACAGAATCACCAGCGGAACCGTCGCCGCTCTAAGGGAAAAGGCGACGCCGGGAGAGGTGCGGCTTGGCGGGGTGGTGTCGGCGCTAAAACTGCGTAATACTAAGAAGGGTGATCGCTACGGCAATTTCAATCTCGAGGACAAAACCGGCTTTATTGAAGTCATCACCTGGCCCGATACTTATAAGCAATGCGCCGAATTGCTTGTCGCCGACGATCCGATTTTTGTTAGAGGACGATTGGAAGTGGGCGAGGACCGCATGCAGGTGATTGCCAACGAGGTCGTTCCCTTGGCCGACGCGGTGAAGCATCAGAAAAATGGTTTTGCCAATGGCAAGATCAATGGCAACGGTGAGAAAGTTCATCTTTACGTGCGAGAGTCCGACGTGTCCGCGCAAGAGCTGGTGCGATTGCGCGACACGCTGCTCGACTATCCGGGACGATCTGTCGTTTTTCTTCACATGCTTGGCGCCGGTCAGGGCGAAACCATCATCGAACTCCCCGACCAGGTGCGGATCGCTTCGAGCCCGGAACTTGAAGCGACCGTGGAGCAGCTTTTCGGGGCCCGCGTAAGCTTTCATTCACTCGACTCTTGAAGACAGTTACCTCAACCCGACAGCCGAAGGAACGCGCCGTGCTCGTAGGCGTGGCGCTGCCGTCGCGCGATCATTTGACGCCGCTCGACATTAACCTAGAGGAGCTTGAACGATTGGCCGAAACCGCCGGCGCCACCGTGCTCGAAAAACACAGCCAACAGGTAAAAAACATCACGCCGGCGACTTTGATCGGCCGCGGCAAGGTCGACGAAATTCAAAAGTCCTTGCAGGAGAGCCACGCCGACCTCGTCATCATCGACGAAGACTTGACGCCGGCGCAGCAACGCAATTTGGAAGCGGCGTTTAAAGTCCGCGTCATCGACCGCAGCCAGTTGATCCTGGATATATTCGCCCAGCGCGCGCGCAGCAACGAGGGCAAGCTGCAAGTCGAACTTGCGCAGCTCGAATATCTACTACCGCGCCTGACGCGCCAGTGGACCCATCTATCGCGGTTGGGCGGCGGCATCGGCACGCGCGGCCCCGGTGAAACGCAGCTGGAAGTCGACCGCCGGCGAATCCGCGAGCGCATCGGTCATTTGAAACAGCGACTCAAGACGGTCGAGCGCACCCGCGCGCTGCAGCGCAAAGAGCGCCACGAAGCGCCTTTTGCTACGGTGGCTCTTGTCGGCTACACCAATGCCGGAAAATCCACCCTGATGAATACGCTTACGCGCGCCGGTGTCTTCGTCGAAGACAAGCTCTTTGCGACGCTCGACCCGACGACGCGCGCGCTGCGTTTGCCCAACGGTGATAAAGTCATGCTCGTCGATACCGTCGGCTTCATCAACAAGATCCCGCACTCGTTGATCGAGGCGTTTAAGAGCACGCTGGAAGAAGTGAGCCGATCCGACTTGTTGCTCCATCTGGTCGATATGTCCAATCCGCTCCACGAAGAGCAGATCCACGTGATCGAAAAAGTATTGAACGAAATCGGCGCGGGTGAGATTCCGACCCTGCTCGTGCCCAACAAAGTCGATGCGGCTCCCGGCGTTCCATTGCGCCAGCTCAGGACCGAAGCCGCGCTCGCTGTCTGTCCGATTTCCGCTCTAGCGGGAACCGGCGTCGACCGACTCCTGGAGGTCATCGGCACGGTTCTCGATCAACGAAAGGAAGAGTTTTACGCCTGCTTTTCGCCGGCCCAGGGCGAGTTGATCGCGCTCTTGCGCGAGCGCGGCCGCGTCGTCGAGGAAATCTATGACGGCGAGATGATTCGCGTGACCGCCATGGTCACGCCAAAGCTGGCGGGGCAGATGCGCAAGCTCCTGCGAACGAGCACCGTTCACGGCGAGCGGATGTCATGATGCTATGCTCAACCTGGCCAATTGCCTCACGCTCTTCCGTATTTTAACGATACCGGTCTTTCTCGAATTCCTTGCCTATCATTTTTACTGGGAGGCGCTGTTGGTTTTCGCCATTGGCGGATTCACGGATTTTCTCGACGGATATGTGGCGCGCCGCATGAACCAGCAAACCGCTCTCGGCGCCTACTTGGATCCGGTGGCGGACAAGCTGCTCGTGATCACATCTTTCGTCATGCTGGGATCGATCGGCGGCATACCCGTTTGGCTCACGGTGATTGTCGTGGCGCGCGATATTTTCATCGTCCTGGGCTACGCGATAATTTACATCTTGATCGACGAACGGCTGGAGGTCCGGCCAAGTCTCATCGGCAAGTGGAGCACGACACTACAGTTATTGACCTTGGCGGTGGCGCTGCTCATGCTCCACGATCCGCGACTGATAAGCGACCGGGTACTCGACGTGTTTGTCGCGGCGAGCGCGCTTGCGACAGTAGTGTCGGGGTTTCAATATCTTTATCGAGGCTTGGTCTGGCTACAAAATCGGGCATCTTCGATCACTCCCCCAGGTTGACACTCCGTCCATAAATTGGTAATAAAATCAGTCTCTTGCATTGTTCAAGTGATTGGCGCTGGCTGGCCGTCCCTTGGGGGGCCCGATCTTTAAGCGTCGATCCCCAAACAGGCGATTTTAAGGGGAATTGCGAAGTTGGTTGATTTGATCCACTACTATTCGTTCGCGCAGGCACGTAGCTCAGTGGGAGAGCGCTTCCTTGACACGGAAGAGGTCGGCAGTTCAATCCTGCCCGTGCCTACCATTTTCTAATCGTTTAAAATGGACAGCATTCACGTCACTTTTCCCGATGGCAAGTCCGTCGACGTTCGCGCTGGGACCGGGATCGATGAAATCGCCGCGTCCGCAGGCGTGCGGAAGACTGCCATTGCGGCTAAAGTCGACGGCCGGACCGTAGATTTGGCCGGTACTCTGGACAAGGATTGCGCTCTCGAATTTATTTTGCCGGACAGCCGTGACGGCCTCGATGTTCTGCGTCATTCCACGGCGCATCTGATGGCGCAGGCGGTACAGAGCCTGTTTCCGGGAACCCAGGTGACCATCGGGCCGACCATCGAGGAGGGCTTCTATTACGACTTTAAGAGCGATCGGACTTTTTCACCGGAAGATTTAGCGCTCATCGAAAAACGCATGCTGGAGTTGGCGAAGGCCGACTTGAAAGTCGTGCGCGAAGAGATGCCGCGCGGCGCAGCGATCGAGCTATTTCGCAAGATGGGCGAGGACTATAAGGTCCAAATCATCGAAGGCATCCCGGAGGAAAAGGTTTCGCTCTACCGCCAAGGGGACTGGGTCGATCTTTGCCGCGGCCCGCACGTGCCGAGCACCGCCGCGATCAAGGCGTTCAAGCTGACCAGCATCGCCGGCGCGTACTGGCGCGGCGACTCGCGCAACGAACAGTTGCAGCGCATCTACGGCACCGCGTGGGCGAACCGAAAAGACCTGGACGCCTACCTGAAGCGTATCGAAGAGGCCAAGCAACGCGACCACCGGCGGCTTGGCCCGGCTTTGGATTTGTTCTCGCTACATCCCATCGCGCCGGGATCGCCGTTTTTTCATCCCAAGGGCACGATTATTTATAACTTGCTGGTCGAACACGTCCGCGGTCTATACGGCCGGTACGGCTATAGCGAGGTCGTGACGCCGCTGATCTACAAGACCGATTTGTGGAAAACTTCCGGCCATTACGAGGCGTTCCACGACGACATGTTTTTAATGAACGTGCACGACGGCGAGTACGGTGTAAAGCCGATGAACTGTCCGGGGCACTGTTATCTGTTCGCGGCAAAAAAATATTCCTACCGCGATTTGCCGATCCGCTATGCCGACTTTAGCCGGCTGCACCGTTTCGAGCCGTCGGGGGTCCTTTCCGGCTTGACCCGTGTGCGGTCGTTCGCTCAGGACGACGCCCATATCTACTGTACGCCCGAGCAATTGGATAGCGAGCTCGAACAATTTGTCGCGATGACCAAGGAGGTCTACAAAGTATTTGGCTTCGACCGCATCGAAGTCACTTTGCAGACAAGGCCGGAGAAGTTTCTCGGCCGGGTGGAGCTGTGGGACGCCGCCGAAGCTGCGCTGCGCCGCTGCCTGGAACGCTCGGGATTCACCGTGGAAGTCCTGCCGGGCGAGGGCGCCTTTTATGGACCGAAGATCGGCTTCGATTTTCGTGATGTCCTGGAACGGTCATGGACGCTCGCCACCGTGCAGATCGACTGTGCCATGCCCGAGCGGTTCGGTTTGAGATATGTTACACCAGAGGGTACCGAAGGGACTCCGGTGATGTTGCACCGGGCGATCTTGGGCTCCATCGAGCGCTTCATCGCCATCCTTTTGGAGCATTGCGCCGGCGCTTTTCCCCTGTGGCTGGCGCCTGTTCAATTGAAAATCTTAACGGTTACGGGCGATCAGAAGGAATACGCGGCCAAAGTTTTCGCGCAACTGCGCCAAGATGGCTGGCGCGTGGAGTTGGATGGGCGAAACGAGAAGCTCGGCTACAAGATTCGTGAAGCTCAACTGGCGAAAATTCCCTACGCTATCGTAATTGGCGACAAAGAGGTCGCGGCCGGCATTGTCGCGCCGCGCCGGCGCGGCGGCGAAAACCTGCCTCCGCTGCCGCTGGTTGAATTTATCGCCCGTTTGCGCGCCGAGGTTGCACAAGAATTCGGAGAAGCATAGAAATAAGGATCAAACGAGGAGTGGAGGTGCCCTATCGCCAGAGAAGCGAGGATCAATCATCAGATACGCGCCCGTGAAGTCCGGGTAATCGGACCGAAGGGCGAGCAGCTCGGGGTGTTGCCGCTGCATGAAGCGCTCAAACAAGTCGACGCGCTGGAAATGGACCTGGTCGAAGTCGCGCCCGATGCCCAGCCGCCGGTTTGCCGGATGATGGATTACGGCAAATTCCGCTACGAGCAGAAAAAACGCTCGCATAGCGGCAAGAAGCCGTCGGTCGTGGAAATCAAAGAAGTCAAAATGGGTTCCCGCACCGATGCTCACGACATCGAGCATAAAGTTCGCAACATTCGCCAGTTCATCGGCAAAGGGCAACGAGTCAAAGTATCGGTTTTCTTCCGCGGCAGGGAAATCACGCATCCTGAATTGGGCAGACAAATGCTCAAGGGTGTGGTTGTGCAAGTGCAAGACATCGCCAAGGTCGATATCGAGCCGCGCTTGGAAGGCCGCAATATGGCGATGCTGCTGACGCCCAAGGCATGATCTGAATAGGAACAAAGCTTAGAGGAGTAAAAAGTGCCCAAGATAAAAACCAACAGAGCTGCAGCCAAGCGGTTTCGCGTGACCGGAACCGGCAAAATTAAGCGCAATAAAGGATATAAACGCCATATTCTGTCGAGCAAAAGCAAAAAACAAAAGCGGCATTTAAGGAAGGCGGCATTGGTGTCGGCGGTCGAGTCGCGCAACATTCGCCAGATGATACCCTATAAATAAATAAATAAAACTGCCGCGTTGTGAGCGTCGGGTGCTGAGCATGGAGTCGGACGATACCAACTTCCCAACTTCTCGGCATTCGGCCTACGTCAAGCGGTGTTAAAGAAACGGAAGGAGTATTTCCCGTGCCTAGAGCTAAAGGTGGAAGCAAATCGAGACAGCGGCGCAAGAAGATCATGAAGCTCGCCAAAGGTTACGTCGGCGGACGGGGGCGATTGTATCGCTCGGCGCGCGAGACGGTGGAGCGCGCTTTGGTCTTCGCTTATCGCGATCGGCGGGTCAAAAAGAGGACGTTCCGGGGATTGTGGATCATTCGGATCGGCGCGGCGGCGAAGATCAACGGTTTATCTTACAGCCAGCTCATCAAAGGTCTTAAGCAAGCTGGAGTGGAGTTGGATCGAAAGGTGCTTTCGGAAATCGCCGTGGCCGACATGGCGGGTTTCGGTCAGTTAGCCCAGACCGCGAAATCTCATCTCAACGCTTAGACTCCTGAGCCTTTCAGTCAAATGAACGATTCACTGGAAGCTCTCCAAGGAGAGGTTCTGGATCGAATTCAGCGATCCGACTCCGAAAAGGATCTCGAGCAAATACGCGTCGAGACTTTGGGCCGTAGCGGCAGTGTCACTTTATTGCTGCGCGGCATGAAGGACGTGCCGGCCGAGGAGCGGCCGCGGCGCGGCGAGGAGTTGAATCACCTGCGTCGAGCCATCGAGGCATGCTTGAGCGAGCGGCTCAGCGCCGTGCAGCAGCAAGCCAAAGCGCAGGCGCTGGCCGATGAGCGGATCGATGTCACGCTCCCGGGCACTCGCTTTGTCAGGGGCAGCCTTCATCCGCTGACGCTCGTCATCGATGAGATAGTCGACATTTTTTGGAGCATGGGTTTCGAAATTGCGCGCGGTCCCGACATCGAGGACGACTACCATAACTTCGAGGCGCTCAACATTCCCAAGGATCATCCTGCGCGCGACATGCAGGATACTTTCTTCGTGGCGCATGGCCGTTTGCTGAGAACGCACACATCTCCCGTGCAGATCCGTACAATGGAGAGCCGCAAGCCGCCGCTGCAGGTCATCGTGCCGGGCGCGGTGTATCGGCACGACGACGATGCGACCCACTCGCCGATGTTTCATCAGGTCGAAGGGTTTATGGTTGACCGCGAGATCGCCTTTTCCGATCTCAAAGGCGTGCTGACGCATTTCTTGCGGCACATTTTCGACCGTGAGCTCGGTGTGAGGTTTCGTCCGAGCTTTTTCCCGTTTACCGAACCGAGTGCCGAGATCGACATTCAATGCGTGATTTGCGATGGCCGCGGCTCGAACAAGTCAGGTCAATCCTGCCGGGTTTGCAAAGCCACCGGTTGGCTGGAGATTCTCGGTGCCGGCATGATCGACCCGGCAGTGTTCACTTTTGTCGGCTACGATCCGGAGCAGGTTTCCGGCTTCGCTTTCGGTATGGGCGTCGAGCGCATCGCGATGCTCAAATACGGCATCGACGATATTCGCTCGTTTTTTCAAAACGACCTGAGGTTCCTGAACCAGTTTCGCTAGACCAAAGAGAGTGGAGTTACCGGAGTATTGGAGTGATGGGCCGAAGCAGCATCAATCCGGTACTCCATCACTTCGTCACTCCCATTTTATGAAGTTCACCTTCAATTGGCTAAAAGAATTCGTCGAGATCACTCTGCGGCCCGCGGATCTCGCTAAGAGCCTCACAATGGCGGGACTCGAAGTAGAGTCGTTGACAGTGATACACGAGCCGGAAGGCGCCCAGGAAGACTGGTTGTTTGAGGTCGGGGTCACGCCTAATCGGGGCGATTGTTTGGGCATCGCCGGGATCGCTCGCGAAGTCGCGGCGCTGACAGGAGGAAAACTGCAGGCGCTGTCGCTTAGCGCGGCTGCGAAAGATCCGAGTGTTCTAAAACGGATTTCCATCTCAATTGAAGATTCGCTGCTCTGCCCGCGTTACTCGGCGCGAATTGTCGACGAAATCAGCATCGCGCCGTCGCCAACGCGGTTGCGTCACAGGCTCGAATGCTGCGGCATTCGCGCGATCAATAACGTTGTCGACATTACCAACTACGTGATGCTTGAAACTG
>Ga0075431_100000956_pt1 | contig 25586 bp, 25 predicted proteins | sample RhiMetdeltSRZDD5_FD_75297 | JGI IMG/M metagenome (GOLD analysis project Ga0075431, IMG submission 75297) | Populus rhizosphere microbial communities from Tennessee, USA - Rhizosphere MetaG P. deltoides SRZDD5 | ecosystem: Host-associated > Plants > Roots > Rhizosphere > Soil | place: USA... | reverse complement strand
CATTGGCGCGAGACGGTGATCCGCATCGAAGGGCCGGTCGTGATGCAGTTGCAGTTCGCGTTTCTCGACAACTGGGTCAAGAGCCGCGGCGAGCTGCTGACGGGACTCGACTACTTCCCGCGCATCGAGCCGCGCGGCGACTGCATCGCGCAGGTCGTGAAGTCCTCACCGTCCGAGGGCTCTTCTGCGGCGAAGCTGTTGTACGTGGTGTCGATCGTGTCGGCGAAGCAATCGATCTACATCAACAGTGCGTACTTCGTCCCCGACTCCGACACGATGCGCGCGCTGGAAGGCGCGGTGCGGCGCGGCGTCGACGTGCGCGTGATCGTGCCGGGCGAGCACACCGACGTCCCGATCGTGCGCCACGCGGGGCGGTTCTATTACAACCGGCTCCTTCGCCGCGGCATCCGCATCTTCGAGTATCAGCCGACGATGATGCACGCGAAGTCGATGGTAGTGGATGGCATCTGGACGACGGTCGGCTCATCGAACTTCGACGACCGCTCGTTCCGCCTGAACGACGAAGTAAACGTGAACGTCTACGACGAGGGCATCGCCGCGCAGATGGAAAAGATGTTCTTCGAAGACCTCGCCCGCAGCGAAGAGATCACCCGCCTCCGCTGGCTGCAACGGCCCTGGCTGGACCGGATGAAGGAGCGGGTGGCGGAGTGGTTCAAGCCGCAGTTGTGAAACGTAGGGCGTGGCTTCAGCCCGCCTCCCCCGTGGAGGGGCGGGCTGAAGCCACGCCCTACGTCACTCCCACTCACTGTGCACGAACGGCGCGTCCGCACCTTTGTCGCTGCGCTGATACGTGTGCGCGCCGAAGAAGTCGCGTTGCGCCTGGGTGAGGTTCTGCGGGAGGTTCGCGGTGCGGTAGCTGTCGAAGTAGGCGAGCGACGCGGAGAACGCGGGGACGGCGATGCCGTTGCTCTGCGCGAACGTCGTGCAGCGGCGCCATGCGTCCTGCGAGCGCGTGAGGTCGTCGCGAAAGGCGTCGTCGAGCAGGAGGGTCGTGACGTCTTCGTTGCGCTCGTACGCGCGCATGATCGAGTCGAGAAACTTCGCGCGGATGATGCAGCCGGCTTTCCAGATGCGCGCGATCTCGCGCAGGTCGAGCCCCCACTTCCATTCGCGCGATCCGGCACGCATCAGCGCGAACCCCTGCGCGTACGAACAGATCTTGGCCGCGTACAGCGCATCGTGGACATCGCGAACGAATTGCTCGCGATCCCCGGGCTGAAGCCCGGGGCTAACGCCGAACACGCGCGACGCCGCAACGCGCTCGTCCTTCATCGACGACAACACCCGGGCGTCAATCGCAGCGGCAATCGTCGGGATCGAGACGCCGAGGTCCAGCGCGACTTGCGCGGTCCACTTGCCTGTCCCCTTCTGCCCTGCCTTGTCCAGCACCTTGTCCACCAGCGGTCCGCCGTCGGCGTCGCGCACGCGGAAAATCTTCGCCGTGATCTCGATGAGGAACGACTGCAGCGCTCCCTGGTTCCAGCTCTCGAAGATCTCCGCGAGCTCGTCCGCGCCACAGCCGAGGCCGCGCCGCAGCAGGTCGTACGCCTCGGCGATGAGCTGCATGTCGCCGTACTCGATCCCGTTGTGGACCATCTTCACGAAGTGGCCCGCGCCGTCGGGACCGCAGTACGTCACGCACGGCCCCGAGTCACTGCGCGCGGCGATCGCTTCGAAGATCTCGCGGATCGCCTCCCACGACTCCTTCGTGCCGCCGGGCATCAGCGACGGACCGAAGCGCGCACCTTCCTCGCCGCCCGACACACCCGAGCCGACGAAGTGCAGTCCGGTCTCGAGCGCGAGCTCCGCTCGCGCCTGCGTGTCCTTGAACCACGAGTTGCCGCCGTCGATGACGACGTCGCCCGGCTCGAGCAGCGGGATCAGCTTGCCGAGCATCTCGTCGACCGGCGCGCCCGCCTTGATCATCATCATGATCCGGCGTGGCCGCTCCAACTCGTTGACGAAGTCCACGAGAGCGCGCGTCGCGGTGAGAGGCTTGTCCGGATTGGCCGCGCAGAACTTCTCGGTCGTTTGCGGCTCGCGGTTCCACGCCGCGACGCGGAATCCGTGATCGGCGACGTTGAGGGCGAGGTTCGAGCCCATCACGCCGAGGCCGATCATGCCGAACTGCGAGCTCACGCCTTCACCATCTTCACCGCTTGCGCGAGTTGCTCCAGACCCGCGTCGACGTCCTCGCCGAGATCGATGCTGAGCGCGCGGCGGCCTCGGCTCGCCAGCGACTGGAAATCGCCGATCGCCTGCGCGCGAGCGAGCGCGCCGAAACCGAACTTCTCGTCAGGGATCGGTACGTCCTCGCGCGGACCGCCGGTGAGCTGGAGGAACACGCCGTTGTCGCCGCCTCCCTTGTGGAGCTGGCCGGTCGAGTGGAGGAAACGCGGCCCGTAGCCGCTCGTCGTCGCGACGCGCAGCTCGCGCGCAATCGTCTCGCGTATCGCCGCGATCTTCTGTTCGCGCGAGATGGTCTCGCCGAAGTACTGCGTGAGCGCGACGTAGTCGCCCGGCTTCACGCCTGCGAGCAGAGACGCGATCGCGTTTGTGTCGGAGACCTGCACGCGCTTGCCCGCCGGTCCGCCGGCGCCGGTCATCGTCCCTTTCTCGCTGAACTCCGCGAGCAGCGACTTCGTGTTGTCCTTCGACTCCTGCACGTTCGGCTGGTCGAACGGATTCACGCCGATGATCGCGCCTGCAACCGCGGTCGCGAACTCGAACAGGAAGAAAGTCTCGCCGAGGTCGAGCGGATCCTCGAGCACGATGTCGATGACGGGATGTCCCGCGGCCGCGAGCTCGCGCAGGCGCGCGGTTTCATCACTGCCGCGCAGACGCACGGCGACGAACAAACGATCGTTGCCGTAATCGTTCGCGTTCAACGCGGGCTCGCCCGCGATCGGAACGATGCCCTTCCCTTCCTTCCCCGTGCTCTCCGCAACGAGCTGCTCGACCCAGAGGCCGAGGGTGTCGAGCGGCCGCGGGGTGATCAGCGTCAGCTTGTCGCGGCCCTGCAGCGCAGCGCCGCCGATGGCCGCGCCGAGGAGCGCGGGCGCGTTCTTACGCACCTGCGGCAGATGCGAGACGTGCACGGCATGCAGCGCGCGATCGAGCAGCGTGACCACGTCGACACCGGTCATCGCCATCGGCACGAGGCCGAAGAATGAAAGCGCGGAGTAACGCCCGCCGATATCGGCAGGATTGACGAAGATCTGGCGGAACTTGTCACGCAGCGCGTCGGCGGAGAGCTGCGTGTTGGGATCGGTGACGGCGATGAAGTTCTCGCCCGCGCGCTCGCCCTTCACGGACTTCACGAGATCGTAGAAGTAGCGATGGAACATCATCGGCTCGGTGGTCGTGCCGGACTTCGACGCGACGATGAAGAGCGTCTTCGCAACGTCGATGCGAGCCTCGAGCAGGCGCACGGCCTCGGGCACCGTAGAGTCGAGGACGAGCAGCTCCGGATACCCCTCCCGTTTTCCAAACAATTTCTTTACGACCTCGGAGCAGAGACTCGATCCACCCATACCGAGGACGACGACGTGATCGAAGCCCTGGCGCAGTTCGTCGGCCAACTCGACGAGCGCCTTCGCATTGCGCTGCATCATCTCGACGACCGGCAGCCATCCGAGCGCGTTGTCGATGATCTTGCGATTCGCGTCGTCGGACTTCCAGAGCGAGCTGTCCTTCGCGTGGATGCGCGCGACGAACTTCTCTTTCTCCGCGCGCGCGATCGCGTCGTCCACATTCAGCCCGTGCAGCGTCACGCGCTCGGCGAGCCCGCGCACGACGGCGTCGCGGCGCGCTTCGATGGTGAGCATGAGCTGTTCGAAGGATTCGTTGAACGACTTCACCCCATCGGCCGTGAGCTGCGTCGTGATCGCGTCGAGGCTGAAGCCTTTCGCCTCGAACGCCTCGAGCACCTGACGCGCTTCGTCGACGTTCTGCTCGATCGTCATCTTCACTTCGCCGTGCTCTTTGAAGGCGTCGTAGGTCGCGGGCGGCAGCGTGTTGACGGTGTCGGGTCCGATGAGCGACTCGACATACAGCACGTCGCGATACTTCGGGTTCTTCGTGCCGGTCGACGCCCACAGCGGACGCTGCACGCGCGCGCCCTTGTCGCGGAGCTTCAGGAAACGCTCGCTCGTGAAGACCTGCTTGAAGAGCTGATAGGCCATCTTCGCGTTCGCGATCGCGATCTTGCCCTGCAGCTCCGTGACGCCCTTCGCCTCGAGCTGCTTGTCCGCCTGCGTGTCGATGCGGCTGACGAAGAAGCTCGCGACGGAGGCGATGTACCCGATCGGCAGTCCCTGCGACGCGCGCTTCTCGAGACCGCGCAGGTACGCTTCGATGACCTGCGCGTAGACCTCGTTGCTGAAGATGAGCGTGACGTTGATGTTGATGCCGGTGGCGATCGCTTCTTCGATCGCGGGGATGCCCTCCGGCGTCGCCGGGATCTTGATCATGACGTTCGGCCGCGCGACTCTCGCGAACAGGCGCTTGGCCTCGGACACCGTATGCGCGGTGTCGTTCGCGAGGAGCGGCGAGACTTCGAGGCTGACGTAGCCGTCGTCGCCTCCCGTTTTCTCGTAGACCGGCGCGAAGACGTCCGCGGCGTTGCCGATGTCCTCGATCACGAGCTCGTCGTAGATCTCGTCGCGCGACTTCCCCTGCGACGCGAGCGTGCGCAACTGCCCGTCGTAGTCCTCGCTGCCGCCGATGGCCTTTTCGAAGATGGTGGGGTTGGAGGTGAGGCCGCGCAGGTCGTCCTCGTCGATCATTTTCTTCAGCTTGCCGCTCGTGAGGAGCTTGCGCTCCATCTGATCGAACCAGACGCTCTGTCCGGTTTTCGCGAGCTCGGTCAGGGGATTCTTCATGTTCGTGCCTCCGGGTCAGTAAGCATATTCGAGTCCTCTTCTACGCCGGCCCTGCGAATCGCGTTCAGCGCGATCCTTCCAACGAACACGGCCACGGCGATCGCGCCGACGGCGGTGACGAGGAGGAGGATACGGTTGCCGCTGCCGGTGAGCGCGGCCGCGCCTGCCGCGCCGGCGTAGGTGAAGGCGAGCGTGCCGGGGATGATGCCGAGGAAGGTGATGAGGACGTAGGGCGCGAGACGGACGCCGGTCAGGCCGAATGCGTAGTTCACCCACGTGAACGGCGGAAAGCCGGAGAGGCGGACGAGCCAGAGGATCTTCGTCCCCTCGCGTGTGATGGCGCGGTCGAGCGCGCGGAACTTCGCGTTGTTCGCGGTCATCCGCTCGACGCGATGACGCAGCACGGTGCGCGCGAGGATGAACGCCAGCGTCGCGCCGATCGTCGCGCCGACGATGACGACGAGCGAGCCCGCGACGAACCCGAAGATCGCTCCAGCGCCGAGGGTCAGTGCGAGCGCGGGAACGATGAGCACGCAGCACACGGCGTACGCGAGCACGTAGACGACGTAGCCGAGCGGACCGATGCCGCGCACCCAGGTCTGGAACTGCGTGATCCACTCGCCGAGGGGAAGCATGCGCACGGCGATGACAAACGCGACGACGATCGCGATCGCGAGGGCGATTTTCAGGATGCGCACGATGGAGAGATTATCTGGTCTGCGCGCGCTTCGACGAATCTCCTTTCATCGAGCCATACGTGCGCGCGTAGACCTGCGTGAACTCCGCGCCGAGGAAAAGGATCTGCGCGGACCAGTACACCCAGATCAGCAGGATTACCAGCGAGCCCGCGGCGCCGTACGCGGAGCCCGGCGCGGCCTTGCCGAGGTAGACGCCGATCGCCCATTTGCCGAGCGAGAACAGGAGCGAAGTGATGACCGCGCCGAGCCACACGTCGCGCCAGGCGATCTCGAGATCGGGAAGGATGCGGAAGATCGCGGCGAACAACACCACCGCCACCACGAACGACAGTGCAAAGCTCAGGAGATACGCGATCGATTCGCCGCCGACGTACTGCGAAACGGAATCACCCATCGCCGAGATCACGGTGTCGAGAACGAGCGTGACCAGCAGCAGGAACCCGATGCCGAGGACCATCGCCATCGACAGGAAGCGCTGCTTGATGAAGCCGACGATGCCCGCGGCCTTCTTCTTCTCCACGTTCCAGATCGTGTTCAGCGCGTCCTTGAGCTGTCCGAACACGCCCGAGGCGCCGAGGATCAGCGTGACCAGGCCGACGATGGTGGCGAGCGTGCCGGTCTTCGGCTTCGCCGCGGCCTGGACCAGTTGCTCGAGCGACTTCGCCAACTGCATCCCGAAGATCTTGCCGAGCTCGGCGGAGATCTTCCCCTGCGCCGCCTCCTGCCCGAAGAAGATGCCGGACATCGCGACAGCGATCAGCAGTAGGGGTCCGACGGAGAAGATCGTGTAATACGCGAGCGCGGCGCCGAGTCGCGGGGCTTTGTCTTCGGCAAATTCGAGAAAGGTTTCTTTCAGAAGGCCTGCGAATCTGCCCATCGCACGGGTTCAGAGCAACGGACGTTCCACGCCACGCAGGCGAAGGAGAAAAGGTTAAAGAGAAAAGAGAAAAGTGGCTTCGCTGCTTTCAGCTTTTCTCTTTTCTCTTTTACCTTTTACCTTTTACCTTTCTCCTTCATCCATTCGATACAACGAAGCAGCGATTCACGCATCGAAGCGCGCGACAAACGCACGGGCCGTCCGTGGCCGGGAAGGACCCATTCGAACGAATAGTCCAGCAATCGCTCCATCGAGCGGACCTGCTCGCTCCACGAATACCAGCACGCGTCGCGGAACGCGTAGAGGTGCCCGCGCCGTGGGCTCCACGCGAGGTGATCGCCGGTGAAGAGGAACTTCTCGCGATAGAGGAACACGACGTGGCCGCGCGTGTGGCCAGGCGTCGGGATCATCAGGATGTCGTCGCCGAGGTCGATCGGATCGGTGCCGCGCGGCATGAGCTCGAACGTGCGGCCACGCGCGTCGTCGAAATGCAGCACGCGCTCGCAGCCGAATCGCTCGTGGAACTTCGCGTGATCCGCGATGTCGTCCTGGTGCGTGAGCAGCATCCGCCGCACGTTCGGCAACCGCTTCACGAGCGGCTCCGCGAACCGCGGCGAGTCGATCAGGATCTCGCGGTCGCGCAGGAAGTAACTGATCGCTCCGAACGAGCTCTCGCTCGCGTAGCCGCAGCGGTAGACGTCTTCGTCGATGTGCTCGGGCAGCGCGTCGATCGCCGCGCGCGCACTGCGAGAAGAACCGATCGACGACGTCGGGCACGTGATCAGCGCCTTCTGCGCCGCCAAAAGTTCCTCGTCCGTCTCCGGCTGATGGAAGACGAACGACTGATCGGCCTCGTCGCTGAACACCGTCGGCGCGAAGATCCGGCACGCGTCGCAATCGATGCAGGTGGAGTCGACGAAGAAATCACCCGGGACGTTGTCCGGCAACCGCAGCGCGGGATCGGCCATGGACGATTCAACGACGCGCGCGCCGCACGACTTCCAGCCGCAGCTACGCTTCGCTTCACTGCGCACTCCACATCGCGCAGCGCGGCTGCCTTCAGCCGTTTTGTCGCCCGATAACGTTAGAATAACTTTGCGAATTCGACCTCAAGGTAGGGTTGAATCAGGGGGGGTAGGGAAATCCTTCGTTCCAGCCTCACCTAAGTGAGACGCCGAGGAACGAGGCGCAAGTCGTTCCCGCGCAATCGCTGTGTTTGAACCTTGAAGGAGGAGAGAGTGAAGCACGTTTCAACGTTTCTCGGTCTCTTATTCTTGGTGATTGGTACAGCCACCGGCGATGAACCGGCGCGAAGCTCAGCGAACCTCTCAAGCGCAACGGCTCCGGATCGCGCAGCAAAACCGCCATGGGACTGGACGATCGACGAGCGGCTGTCGGATCGATTCAATCCCGAGAAGATTCATGAGCGCGAGCTCGCGTATAGGGCCAGGTATCCTCAGGCGGCGGGCAGTTCCGACCGAGCGATAACGGAGAGCAGCGGGACGTCCGAGAGGCAGCCGTTCGTCCACGGTATCGACGGCAGCCGCAATCCGGAGCTCTTTTTCCCGTATGAGCTCTTCGATGGGCTAGTGACCGGACTGAGCCCAAACGAATCGATGCGAGTCAAGCAGCGTGCGTACCTTCGAAAGTCCATCAGGGCACGCGGTTATGACGACGAGGTGTTCTGGGATGCACTCGAGTCCGTCTCGGCGAAATATCTCCCGCTGCGATTCGGGAAAACCTATCCAGCCCCGCCCGCTGAAATCGAAGCGGCGGCTGTAGCGAAATGCCGTGAACGTTACGACGCGCTCGAAGCTGCCCGCGTGTTGTTCGGCCGTCGCCGGTTCGATGTCCTGCTCTACACCGTCATGGCTCCAGTCTCGCAGTTTTCAGAAGCCACATTCGATGCTGATCCGAGCGCCAAACACCGACGCGCTGATAAGGGGTGCCGGTAATGCGAGCACGATTATCGTCGCTACTTCGGATCCTCTTCCTTCTCTTTCCGGTAGTGGTTGAAGGATCTGATCAAGTGTCGCCCACGGTCAACATATCCATCAACGGTACCGCGGTATCGTCACATGGCACGGTCTGGTACCATTGCGGCACGCTGATCTTCAGCTGCTCAGTAAGTGGGTATCACGATATCCTCGACATCGGGGCCGGCACCTACCCCATCTCTTATCTGTTCCCCGCGACGAGCGTCGCCAGCGGTGCGTCTGTTACGGTCTACGAAGGAGACCTCGAGACCACGGGAGACGCTGGGGACTGTTTTCAGGCGAGCGCGGCCGGAACGGGGTCCGAGGGGTCGAGCCAGCGAGTGACGAGCGGCTCGCCGTGCATTGCAAGCCCGCCGGGTTGTACTGGATGCGGCTGCAACGGCACGATATGCGAGCAAAGCGAATCTTGTCCCTTAATCCTTGACTTAAACGGGGACGGCATCCACACGACTGGACTCGACGATCCCGTGCATTTTTGGATCGATCTTCAGGGACGCACAGAGACGACCGCATGGACTGATCCCCATACAGAGGAAGCATTCCTCTGGACCGATCTCAACGACGATCATGTCGCACAGGTTACCGAATTGTTCGGCAGCCGGATGATTGCGCCTGGCGGTCAGTACCATGCCAATGGCTTCGAGGCGCTGCTGAAGTACGATCGTCCGGAGTTCGGTGGAAACGGGGACTGGCAGATCACGCATAAGGATCGTTTGTGGCCGCAACTAAAGCTGTGGGTGGACAGAAACCACGATGCCGTTTCACAGCGGCGTGAGCTCTCGAGGCTCGAAGAGCACGGCATCGTGGCGCTAAACCTAGGATATTCCGACGGGCACGATTACGACGCGAATGGCAACGAGCTCTATCTCGTGAGCAGCTACGCCGCCCGCGTGCGCGGCACGCGAGGCAATGGAACTGAACTGCGCGCACTTGCGGACGTGGAGTTCAAATACATACCGAACGAGTAAGCGACGATCACGCGGCGCGCCCTGCAGATACTGCGGGCGTCCGCCGCGTGGCGAGCAGCTCGAACGTGCGGCCTCACGTCGTCGAAATGCAGCACGCGCTCGCAGTAAAGGTGGTTCGTCCAGTTCACGTTCGACGCCGCTGGTTTTTCCAAGAGGTGCACGATCAGCTGGTCTCCATCATTCTCCGGTGTAAAGACACTCCTTAATTCATGAAAGCCGTCGTAATAGGCGGCGGGATAGAGCGGTTGTACTCTCCAGCCTCTTCGCTCGCGACGTCGGCAAAACCGCGGCGAGCAATCTCCGCCTCGAATTTCTTTCCCATTCTCAGTTTGTACGTGGCGAGGTTCTCGTCGGGATGGGGATGGATGTCGGACCGCGCTCGCAGGGAGGAGATCGCCAAAAGAGAGACGACGACAATGTCCAATGCCAGTTTCACAAGCGCTTCGCGCGAGCGCGATCCTTCGTCGTTTCGAACTCGCCGACACGATGACGGGCCCACGCCGCGCGACGCACGGCCGTCACTGCGATGTTGCGTCTGTTGCGTTTTGTTGCGATCGTCCGCTCCATGGCGATGAAGCGACTTGCGCTGATCCTTCTCTTCGCATGCAGCGCGGCGGCTTCCGAGATCGCGGTCACCTTCGACGACCTGCCGGCGGTGACGTCTTCGGATCCGATCGCGCGCCAGCGGCAGATCACCCGCGATCTGCTCGTGCACCTCACGTCACGGAAGATCCCCGCGGTCGGTCTGGTGAACACGAGCAAGCTCGCGACGCCGGCGCATGTCGCGCTGCTCGATCGCTGGCTCGAGGCGGGCTTCGAGCTCGGCAACCACACGGACTCGCTTCCCGATCTCCATCGCATCACGCCGGAAGCATTCGAGGAAGACGTCGTCAAAGGAGAGACGCCGCTTCGCGAAGTGATCCGGCGCGGCGGGACGCTCCGCTACTTTCGCCATCCGTTCCTGCACACCGGGCGCACGGACGAAGTGCGTGCTCGCATCGACGCCTTCCTCGCGAAGCGCGGCTACACGGTGGCGCCGGTGACGATCGACACCTCGGAATTGATCTTCGCCCGCGCCTACGAGCGCGCGAATGACGCAACGAAGAAGAAAGTCGTCGTCGCGTACCTCGACTACATGATGGCAAAGGTCGCGTACCACGACGCGGAGGCGAAGAAGCTGTTCGAACGCGAGATCCGGCAGGTCCTGCTCGCCCATGCGAACGCGCTCAACGCCGAGGCGTTCGGAAAACTCGCGGACCGCCTCGCTAAGCGCGGGCATCGCTTCATCACGCTCGAGCGCGCGCTGGAAGATCCCGCGTACCAGTCGCGGGACGCATGGCGCGGCGCGGGCGGGATCTCGTGGCTCGACCGCTGGGCGATCACGCGGGGTGTTCCGAAGGGGTTCTTCGCCGACGAGCCGCGCACGCCGCAGCGGTTGCAGGATTTAGCGGGAATCGCTGAGTGAAGCCCCGCATTCTAGGAGCCGGCATGTTCGACAATCTGCAGGAAAAAATGGATCGGGTCTTCAAGACCCTGCGCGGTGAGGCCAGCCTCAACGAGTGGCACATCGACAACGCTCTGAAAGAGATCCGCGTCGCCCTCCTCGAGGCCGACGTGCATTTCAAGACCGTCAAGGACTTCACCAACCGCGTGAAGGAAAAGGCGAACGGGTCGGACGTCCTCACGGCCTTCTCGCCCGCGCAGCAGGTCACGAAGATCGTCCGCGACGAGTTGCAGACGCTCCTCGGCGGCAACGAAGTCGGCCTTGCGCTCGTCGGGTCGCCCGCGGTCGTGATGATGGTCGGCCTGCAGGGCTCCGGCAAGACGACTACCTCGGGCAAGCTCGCCCTGCACATGAAGAACCGCGGGCGGCGTCCGCTGCTCGTCCCGTGCGACGTCTACCGTCCCGCCGCCATCGACCAGCTCCGCATCGTCGCGAACAACGTGAAGGTGCCGTTCTACGAGATCGGCGACAACCGCAATCCGATCGAGATCGCGCGCAAGGCTCTGTCCGAGGCGAAGACGCTGCTGTACGACACCGTCATCCTCGACACCGCCGGCCGCCTGCACATCGACGACGAGCTGATGAAAGAGCTCCACACGATCCGCGACGACGTCCGTCCCTCGGAGATCCTCTTCGTCGCCGACGCCATGACCGGCCAGGACGCGGTGAAGTCCGCGAAAGAGTTCGACGAGCGCCTCGGCGTCACCGGCATCGTTTTAACGAAGCTCGACGGCGACGCGCGCGGCGGCGCGGCGTTGTCGATCAAGTCGGTCGTGAACCGCCCGATCAAGTTCGTCGGCGTCGGCGAAAAGTACGTCGACCTCGACGTCTTCTATCCCGAGCGCATGGCCCAGCGCATCCTCGGCATGGGCGACGTGCTCTCGCTCATCGAGAAGGTCGAGGCGGAGGTCGATCAGAAGGAAGCCGCGCGGCTTGCCGAGAAAGTCGCGAAGGACAAGTTCACGCTCGACGATCTCCGCTCGCAGCTCCAGCAGGTCAAGAAGATGGGACCGCTCTCCTCGCTCGTGAGCATGCTCCCCGGCGCGGGAAAGATCAGCGAGGAGGACATCGACGAGAAGGCCATCCTGCGCATGCAGGCCATCCTCGACTCGATGACGAAGAAGGAGCGCGAGTTCCCGCAGATCATCAACGGCCACCGCAAGAAGCGCATCGCCAAAGGCTCCGGAACGTCGGTGCAGGAGATCAATCGCCTTCTGAAGCAATACCTGCAGATGAAGAAGATGATGCGGACGTTCTCGAAAGGATTCGGCGCGCGGAAGTTCGGAAAGATGATGAAGGGGCTGCCGCCGGAATTCCTGCATTAGACTGTGGCGATCTGAGGAGGTCGCTATGGTCCCGCTGACTGATCTCTGGCTCCCGATCCTCGTCTCCGCGGTCTTCGTTTTCGTCGCCAGCAATATCCTCTGGATGGCGTTGCCGTTCTGGCACTACCGCGACTACAAGAAAGTGCCGAACCAGAACGTGTTCGTCGACGCGGCGAAGTCGCTCGCGTCCGGGCTCTACATCTTCCCGTGGATGGACTGGAAGACGATGACGCCGGAGGAGAAGGCAGCAGCCCAGACCGGCCCCTCGGCGATGATGATCGTCCGCAACCCGGCGACGTTCAAGTTCCCGAAATCGCTGCTGCTGTACTTCCTCTACTGCCTGCTCGGATCGGTCATGGCGGCGTACGTCGCGGGCGCCACGCTCGCGCCCGGCTCGGCGTACATGCAGGTCCACCGCATCGCCGGAACGGCGGGAATCCTGTTCTGGGCGTTCGGAACGAACATCTCCGACGCGATCTGGTACGGCAAACCGTGGTCGGTGGCGATCAAGCACGTGATCGACGGCGTGATTTTCGGATTCCTGATCGGCGGGACGTTCGGCTGGCTGTGGCCCGCGTAAAAGGAATTCGCCCCTTGGGGTTGCTGTTCGGCCGGACGCTCGGGTACGATTTCGCGCCCAAATCTCAAGGAGTTATCGATAAATGCTGAAGATTCGTTTACGCCGCGGTGGAGCCACTCATGCCCCCTTCTACCGCATCGTGGTCTCCGACTCGCTCAAGACGCCGTCCGCGGCGACGGTCGAGCAGATCGGCCACTATGATCCGAAGAAGAACCCGGCTGACGTGAAGATCGACCGCACGCGCGTCGACTACTGGGTCAGCAAGGGCGCGCAGCTCTCGCCGACCGTGAAGTCGCTGCTCAAGAAGTACAAGGCCTGAGGTGCCGTGCGCGAACTGATCGAGTTCCTGGCCAAGTCCCTCGTCGACAATCCCGACGAGGTGAGGGTCCGCAGTCACGATCGTGACCAGCAGACCGTCCTGGAGCTCGAAGTCGCGCCGGCGGACCTCGGCAAGGTGATCGGGCGCCAGGGCCGCACGGCCCGCGCCTTTCGCGTGCTCCTCAACGCGGCCGGCCAGAAGACGCGCCGCCGCTACTCGCTCGACATCCTGGACTGAGCGATGTCGGGACGCATCGCCGTCGGCGTCATCCGCAAAGCGCACGGAGTCCGTGGAGAAGCGAGCATCGAGCCGTGGACCGATTCCGTCGACCGCTTCGACGAGCTGAAGTCCGTCACGCTGGTCTCGCCGGATGACAAGGAGACGCGCGAGGCGCGCGTCGAACACGTTCGCAACCACGCGGGCCGCGCGCTGATGAAGTTCGCGGGCATCAACACTCCCGAGGAAGTGCAGCTCCTGCACAACTGGACGCTCGAGATTCCGGAAGAAGACGCGCGCGAGCTCGAGGCGGACGAGTACTTCCTCCACGACCTCCCCGGCCTCACGCTCGTCGACGCCGAGGGACGCGAGCGCGGCGTGGTGACCGACGTTTACGAGGGCGGTGGCGGCATTCTCCTCAACGTGAAGCGTGCCGACGGCAAGGAGTTCGAGCTGCCGTTCGCCGCGGACATCTGCACGGAGATCGACCTGGAGGCGAAGCGGATCGCCGTGTCGATTCCGGAAGGGTTGGAAGATCTGGATGCGATCAAGGAGTAGCCATGCGCATCGACTTCGTCACGATCTTCCCGAACATGTTCGCGCCCTTGTTGGCCGAGGGGGTGATCGCGCGCGGGGTCAAGCAGGGATTGCTCGACATTCGCGTGTGGGATCTGCGCGATTACGCGAGCGACCGCCATCGCTCGACCGATGACGAGGCCTACGGCGGCGGGCCGGGCATGGTCATGCTGGGCGAGCCGGTGTTCCGGTGCGTGGAAGCGATCGGAGATGGGCACCTCGTGATGACCTCCCCCCAGGGCCGCCGTTTCGACCAGCGCGTTGCCAAGGAGCTCGGCGACAAAGACCACGTCGTCTTCCTCTGCGGTCGCTACGAAGGCTTCGATCACCGCGTGCACGAGGAGTTGCAGCCGGACGAGATCTCGATCGGGGACTTTGTCGTCTCCGGCGGCGAGTTGCCGGCGATGCTGATGGCGGACGCGATCGGACGACTGATCCCCGGCGTGGTCGGCAATACGGGGTCGGTCGAAGAGGACTCGTTCTTCCGCGGGCTGCTCGACTACCCGCACTACACGCGTCCCGAGGAGCTGCGGGGGCGCCGCGTTCCCGACATCCTCCTCTCCGGCCATCATGAGAACATCCGCAAGTGGCGGAAGGAACAGGCCTTGCGCGCGACGCTGGAGAAGCGGCCCGATCTTCTGGAGACCGCGGAGCTCCATGGCAATCTGGATGATGAGGCGCGGGAAATACTCCGGAGGCTGGGCAAGTTCTAGCCCGAGCCCGCCGGGGTCGTTTCTCGTTCCTCGTTGCTCGTTCCTGGTACGGCTCCGTTTCCAGGAACTAGCAACGAGTAACCAGCAACGCTATACTGACGCGCTTTTCTAGCGAAACACGGAGTTACTACCCATGACAGAAATCATGAAACTCGTCGAGTCGGCGGAGATCACGCGGACGGACCTTCCGTCCTTCGCTCCGGGCGACACGATCAAAGTCCACGTCAAGGTCAAAGAAGGCGAAAAAGAGCGCATCCAGATCTTCCAGGGTGTCGTGATCTCGCGCCGCGGCGGCGGGTCTCGCCAGATGTTCACCGTCCGCAAGGTGTCCGGCGGTATTGGTGTGGAGCGTATGTTCCCGCTCTACTCTCCGACGATCGATAAGATCGAGGTGGAACGTCATGGCCGCGTCCGACGCGCAAAGCTCTACTACCTCCGGGACCTCCGCGGCAAAGCCGCGCGCATCGAAGAGCGCCGCCAGAAGTAGGCGCCGCACCCCGGACGAACGACTCCACGACTCCCTCTTCGCGGAGCTCGCGCGCGTCGCTGAGATGTCAGCGATGGAGCGCAGGCTCCGCGATTTTGGTTTTCGCTGTATCGCCGGCACCGACGAAGTGGGCCGCGGCTGTCTGGCCGGCCCCGTCGTCGCGGCCTGCGTGGTCCTCCCCTCCGACCCCACGCTCTTCGGCGTCAACGACTCCAAGCTCGTCGATCACGAAGACCGCCTCGGCATCTGCCGTCTGATCCTTTCGCGCGCACGCGCAGCGTCGGTCGGCGTCGTCGAGGCATCGACGATCGATCGCATCAACATCCTCCGCGCCAGCAAGCTCGCGATGATGCACGCGGTCGAAGACCTCCACGTCCGTCCCGACGTGCTCCTCCTCGACGCCGTGACGCTCGAAGATCTGGAGATGCCGCAGGTTCCGCTGATCGGCGGAGATCGCCGAAGTGTCTCCATTGCCGCGGCTTCCATCGTGGCGAAGGTCTATCGCGATCTATTGATGGAGTCGTATCATGCGCGTTACCCCGTTTACGATTTCAAGCACAATCGGGGATACGCGACTGAAGGACACCAGGCCGCATTGAAGATGTACGGCCCGAGCCCGATCCATCGCGTGTCGTTCGAAGGGGTGGAGGAGCCGAGGTTGCTTTTCGGCAACAGCGAGGGACATGGCGGTTCAACGCGATAAAGTCATCGCGAGCGCGGAAAAGCTCGTTGCCAAGGGAAAGATCGAGCCCGCGATCAAGGAATACGAACGCCTCCTCGAAGACAACCCCAACGACGTCAACACCCTCAACCGCATCGGCGACCTCTGGGTCCGCATCAATCGCAACGACGAGGCGGTCAAGGTCTTCGGCAAGATCGCGGACCACTATTCGAAGGACGGCTTTTTCCTCAAAGCCATCGCGATCTACAAGAAGATCAACAAGCTCGATCCTTCGAAGCTCGACATCTACGCCAAGCTCGCCGACCTCTACGCGAAGCAGGGTCTGGCGATGGAGGCGAAGAGCCAGTACCAGGTCCTCGCGGACTACTACCTCAAGCACGGCGAGCCCGGAAACGCGCTCCAGATCTACAAGAAGATCTCCGAGCTCGACCCGAACTCGATCAACGTCCACGTCAAGCTCGCCGACCTCCACTCGCAGGTCAACAACACCGCCGAGGCGCTGAAGGAGTACGACCGCGTCGGGCGGATGCTGCTCAAGCGCGGCATGCTGGACGAAGCGGTGCAGGTCTTCCGCAAGGCGCTGAAGATCGACCCGAAGAACACGGAGCTCGTCGACTCGCTCGTCACTGCGCTGGTCGAGGCGAAAGACTTCGAGAACGCGAAGCAGATCGTCGACGCGGCCCTCGAGTCGAATCGCGACAGCCCGAAGTTGCTGGCGATGCTCGGCCGCATCCAGCTCGGCCGCGGCGACGCGCCCGGCGCGCGCGCCACGCTGGAGCGCGCGACCACCGCCGATCCGAACGACCCTTCCGTCCGCGAGACGCTCGCGGATCTCTATCTCAAGCAGAACGACGCGAACCGCGCGCTCGACATGATCGCTCCGCTCGCGGAGCGAGCCCTCGGCCGCGGCGAGCGCCACGTGGCGATCGAGATGCTGAACCGCATCCTCCGCGTCGACTCCGGCCACACGCCGACGCTGGAGCGCCTGGTCGCTCTCTACTCGCGGCTCAACGAGGAGACGAACGTCCTCGCGTCGATGAACAGCCTCGCCGAGGCGCACATGGCGCGGGGCTCGTTCGAGGATGCGTCGAAGGTGCTGGAGAAGCTCATCCAGCGCGAGCCGCAGAACTCGCAGCACCGCACGAAGCTGCAGTTCGTCCGCTCGCAGTTGGGCGGCACGGACACGCTCCCGCCGCGGGCGACGCCTACGCCTCCGCCGTTGCCGGCGATTCAGTTGCCGTCACTGGAGGTCGAGGAGCCCGCGCCGTCGTTCGACATGGGCAGCTTCTCCGAGCCGGACCTCTCGCTCGACCTCGACACCTCTCCGCCGATCGAGCTCGATTTCGAGCTCGACGCTCCCGCGCCCGCACCGCCGCGGCAGCCCGCACCGCCCCCCTCGGCACCGCCGCCTCCGCCACAGCGTCTGCAGCCCGCGGTGGAGCTCGCGGCCGCGGACATCGCGGAGTCGAACGACGATCTCGACTTCATCACCGAGCATCTCACCGAGGCGGAAGTGTTCGCGAAGTACGGCCTCGCGGAGAAAGCGGCGGAGCATCTCCGCGCCGTTCTCGAGCGCGCGCCGAAGAACCTCACCGCGCACGATCGGTTGTTCCGCATCCTTCTGGAAGAAGGCGAGATCGACGGCGCGCGCGTGGCGGCGCAGGCGTACACGAACCTGCTCATCGAGAAGGGCGACACCGCGACGATCAACGCGGTGAAGACCGAGTTCCTCACGCGCGGCCACACGTTCGAGCCGGAGCCGGCGAAGACGCTGACCCGTCCGACGCCCGCGGCTGCGCCGGTGCCCGAGCCGGTGCCTGAGCCGGAACCGGAGATCGAGTTCGATCTCGGCACGCCGTCGGAAGAGCTTTCGTTCGACCTCGACGCGCAAGTGCCGGAGCTCGAGTTCGACCTCGAAGAGCCCGAGGAAGTCGCGGAGCCGGTTGCCGAGACGCTGTCGATCGAGGAACCAGAGGTCCTGAAGTTCGAGCCCGAGGTGGATTCAATCTCGGAGTTCACGTTCGACGAGGAAGTCGAGCTCTCGCCGGAGCCGGTCATCGAAGAGCCCTCGTTCTTCGAAACCGCGGAGCCCATCGAGGAACTGGGCGAGCCGCTCACTGGATTCGACGAAACGCCGCTCGAGCTGCCCTCGATCGAAGAGGTCGTGGAGCCGGTTGCGGATCCGTTCTTCGGCGTCGAGGGATTCGATCTCGAGACGATTCCGCTCGAAGAGATCGGCGAGATCGACTTCTACATCGAACAGGAGCTATACGACGAGGCGCGCCGCAAGCTCGATTCGCTCGAGGCGCGCTTCCCCGGCAACGCGGACCTCGTGACGCGCCGCGACCGCGTCGAGAAAGCGGCGGCAGCCGCGGCAGCCGCGGCAGCGGCCATGCCGCGCCCGCCCGCGCTCTCGCGCGACGAGATCGAGAGCGAGCTCCTCTCCGCGATTCCCGACGAAGACGACGAGCTGACGTTCACCGCGCCGCCGTCGCCGCCGGCGATCACGCAGCCCGAGGAAGAGCCGCTGGTCACCGCCGCGCTCGCGCAGGAGGAAAACCTCTTCGCCGACGAGGAGAACTTCTTCGACTTGGCCGCGGAGCTCGAGTCCGAGCTCGCGGATGAGGAAGAGGCGATCTCGCTGTCGGAAGAAGAGCAGTCGCTCGAAGAGATCTTCAAGGAATTCAAGAAGGGCGTCGAACAACAACTCGACTCCGAGGACTACGACACCCACTACAACCTCGGCATCGCCTACAAGGAGATGGGCCTCATCGACGAGGCCATCGGCGAGTTCCAGCTCGCGTCGAAAGATCCCAAGCGCGCCGTCGAGTGCGCGTCGATGCTCGGTCTGTGCTTCCTGGAGAAGGGCATGCCCCAGCTCGCGATCAAGTGGTATCGCAAGGGCCTGGAGATGCCGGAGATCACCGAGGAAGAGCACATCGGACTCCTGTACGACCTCGGATCCGCCTACCAGGAAGTCGGCGACACCGAGAACGCCCAGAAGGCGTTCATGGAGGTGTACGGGATGAACTCGAACTACCGCGAGATCGTGACGCGGATCAAGGCGCTGGAAGACTCGCGTTCTCGGTAAGCCCTGAGCGAGCAGCGCGAGTCGAACGGGTCAACTGAGCCCCCACGCTGCGCTTGCTGAAACATGCTGCGCGTGCGGCGTCGAAGGCAAGCGCAGCGTGGGGGCTCACTTGGCCCGTTCGACTCGCGCGGCTCGCTCAGGGCTAGGGAAATTCGGAACCTTTTCAACACTCATGCGTTCATCAAGTGGAATGACCGATGACGCGTTGATGCAGAGGGTTCGGGAAGGCGACGACGACGCCTTCGGCGAGATCGTCGATCGCTACAAGGACTCGCTCGTCAATTACCTCACCCATCTCGTGCGGTCCCGGGACCGCGCCGAGGAGGTTGCGCAGGACGCGTTCGTCCGTCTGTATCGCAACTCGGACAAGTACAAGCAACAGGAGCGGCTCGGCCCTTACCTCTTCCGCATCGCCACGAATCTGGTCGTCACCGAGATCCGTCGCGAGCGGCGGTGGAGCCTGCTGCTCCCGCGCCTTCACGCCAGCACGCGCCAGTCGACACCCTCTCCCGACACGAACCTCTTCACTTCCGAGATCCAGAGACAAGTCGCCGCGGCCATCGATCGCCTGCCGATCAACTTCCGCGCGCCGCTGGTCCTGTTCGAGGTCGAAGAGTGGTCGTACGACGAGATCGCCAAAGCGCTCGACGTTCGCGTCGGCACCGTGAAGTCGCGCATTTCCCGCGCGAGAGAACTGCTCCGCAGACATCTCGCACCCTGGTGGACCGGAGGAGAAGCCCATGAACGAAACACAACTCAGCGACTTGATGCGCAATCAGCCGCGCACGAGCGCGTCGCCCGCATTCACACATGAGGTGATGCGCGCTGTGCGCGCTCCCGCCCGGCCGCGCCCGATGTTCTGGCGCCTGGCTGCGGCGTTCGCGATGGCGGCCGTGATCGTCGCGCTCGTCAATGTCGCCGTGCTCCAACATCGCCAGCAACAGCAAACGCTCGCGCTGCGCGCCGAACGACAGAAGCTCGAAACGGAGCTGGCAGCCGTGAAGAAGATCGCCAGCGAAGCGGAACCGATGGTCGTGCTCGAGAACGACCGCGGCACGCGCGTGATCATGGACCTCGATACCGCCATCCAGCCCGCATCCCAGCGCAACTACGACTAGGAGCTCACATGAAAAAAATCATCATCATCGCAATCGCAATCATCTTCACATTCGCCGCGTTCGCCGACGACGCACCCGTGCGGCGAACGCTCATCGTGAAGGACGGCAAGGTCATCACCGACACTCTCGAAGGCCCGCCATGGGAAGGCCTGCTTCCCGGCGGACCGCGCGCCTACATCGGTGTGAGTCTCATGAACATCTCTCCCGAGCTCCGCGAGCACTTCGGCGCGCCGAAGGACGCCGGCGTGATGGTGGAGAGCGTGCAGGCCGACAGCCCGGCCGACAAGGCCGGCGTGAAGATCGGCGACATCATCCTCGCCGTCGACGGCAAAGACGTGACGTGGTCCGGCGATCTCCGCGACGCGTTGCGCGAGAAGAAAGACGGCGAGACCGTGCGCATCGAAGTGCTGCGCGGCCGCAGCCGGCAGACGCTCGTGACGACGGTGAAGGAGCGCGAAGCTCCGCGTCTGATTCAGCTCGACGAGCTGCCGGGAATGATCGGCCGTCCCGAGTGGCGCGCACGCATCGAGCGCCTCGGCGGCGACTGTGGGGATCTGCAGCACAGGATCAAAGAGCTGGAAAACCGGTTGAAAGATCTGGAGAAGAAGCTGCAGAAGTAGGACAAAGAGGACACACGGGACTCATAGGACGTATAGGTCCTATGAGTCCTATCCGGACTATCACGTCCTATACTTGTGCTCGTGAACCGCACCATCGAATCGGCGCTACGTTTCATCAACCTCACCACGGCGGGCCTGCTCGCCGGATCTCTCGGCTTCGGCAATGCCGCGCTGGTCCCCGGTTGGAAGGAAGAACTTCCGACGCACGACGGACACTCTCTCGACCCGATCAAGACCGCGAACTACTTCAACGCCATCGGCCCCGTTGCGCTCGGCACTGCCGTAACGCTCGCGATCGCGGCCCCGCGCAACGGCGCGCGACGCCTGCTCGACTCCGCGTCCGCCCTCGGTCTCGCCGGCGTGCTCGCCGCGACGATCATGGTCACTGTGCCGATCAACAAGGAGCTCGAGGCGCAACCCGCGAGCGATTACCCCAGCGAGAAATCACAGTCGCTGGTGAAGAATTGGAGTCGCGCCCACGCAGTCCGCACCACCCTCGGCATCGGCGCGTTCGTCTGCGCCGTCGCCGCGTCGAGCATGAACCGGCATCACGCGAAGTGATCGTAACCGCCGGCCGCGAGCGGCCGCGCGACGCCGTCTTCCTTCAGCAGCACGCCCCGCTCCTTCGTCATTCTTCCGATCGCGTATACCGGACGGCCGACTCTTTCGCACAGCTCGGACTCGCGCAGTGACGACGTGAACAGGAGCGCGTACTCCTCGCCGCCGTGCAGGACCACGTCGCGCACGTTGATCCCGAGCTTTCCCGCGAACATCTGCAGGTCGGGAAACACCGGGATGCGCTCCTTCTCGATCTCCGCGCCGCAGTTCGACGCGTCGCAGAGGTGATGCAGATCGGTGGAGAGTCCGTCGGAGACGTCGATGCACGACGTGACCTCGGCGATGTGCGCGAGCGCGAGCCCCAGCGCGAGTTCCGGCTCGGGATCGACATGACGTCGGATCGCGGACTCGATGAACTCGCGATGGACATAAGCCGCTGCATCCCCCGTGGACCGCTGGCGTCCCGCCGGCTGATGCGCGGGCGTCTCGCCCGCGCGCGGGTGGCGGCGAGACGCCGCCACGTCAGCCGCCGAGACGGCGGCGGTCCGCAAGTCTTTGCCGAGCAACGCAAATCCCGCTCCGCTGCCCCCGATTGGCCGCGAGAGATAAATCCGATCTCCCGGTTTCGCGCCGCTCCGCAACAGCGGGCGCGTGACGATGCGTCCGATCGCGGTGATGCTGATCGTCAGCTTCTCCGCTTTCGAAAAATCGCCGCCGACGATCTCGATTCCGTACTCGCGCGCCGCTTCCGCGTACGCGGTCAGCATTTCGTCGATGTGATCCATCGCCCATGATGGCAGCGCGAGCGCGAGCAGCGCGTACGACGGCGCCGCGCCCATCGCGGCGAGATCGGACAGATTGACCGCGAGGCTCTTGCGCGCGATGAGCCGCGGCGCGATCGCGCGGGTGAAGTCGACGTCTTCGACGAGGAGGTCGGTTGTGAACACCTGACCGTCGACTACTGCAGCGTCATCGCCGATGCGGTTCGAGAACAGCTCTCGGACGCGCGCGACGAGCTCCGACTCGTTCACTTAGCGACTCTCCACGGGCACGATCGGGATCAGCGGACGCTCGAGCGGCTCGCGCTCGTACATGATCGCTTCGAGGAACAGTCCGGACGGCGGCGCGGTCGGCGCCCAGTACTCGCCCTTCGAGTGCAAGCGCTTCACGATGTCGTCCGGTGCGACGTTGCCGCGTCCGACCTCGACGAAGTACGAGATCAGCTTGCGCACCATCTTCCAGAGAAAATGCGACGCCGCGATGCGCACGAGAATCAACTCGCCTACCTGCGCGAGATCGCAGCGCTCGACGACGACGATGCGCGACTCGTCTTCCTTCAGACGCTTGTCGCTGAACGCGGAGAAGTCGTGGCGTCCCGCGATCACGCTCGCGGACTTCTGCATCGCGGCGGCGTCGAGACGGTCTTTGATCCACCAGACGAACGGCTTCGCGAACGCGGTACGGCGCGTGGCGATCTGGTAGAGATACACGCGCGACTCCGCGTCGTGACGCGCGTGGAAGTTGTCGCGCGCGCGTACGGTGTCGAGGATGTTGATGTCGTGCGGGAGGAGATCGTTCAGCTTGCGCGTCAGCTGCAGCGGCTCGATCGATTTGCGCATGCGGAGATGCGCGACCTGACCGCTCGCATGCACGCCCGCGTCCGTGCGTCCCGCGCCGCCGATGTCGACGTCGCCGAAGACCTCGCCGGCGGCGCGGAGCAGATGGCCCTGCACCGTCTTCTGCGTGTTACCCTGCGCCTGCCATCCGGAGTAGCGAGTGCCTTCGTACTCGAGTGTCAGTTTGTAAGTCGGCATGCGCCCAAAGTCTTATCAGCTGGTCGGGGATACGTTCGTCATCGTCTGGGAAGACGGCGTCGAATCATACTACCCGCTCGAAGCGCTGCGCCGCGCGTGCCCCTGCGCGGCCTGCAGCGGCGAGCCCGACCTGTTCGGACGCATCTACGGCGGCGCCCCGCAGCGCTACGGTCCCAACTCGTTCGTGCTGCAGTCGGTCGAGCCGATCGGCAATTACGCGCTGCAGCCGAACTGGGCGGACGGGCATAGCTACGGGATCTGGACGTACGAGCGTTTGCGCGCGTTTACGCCTGAATGATCGTCCCGTCCTTCCCTTCCAAAGCCTCGCGAAGCACATCCACGTCCGTGATCAACACCTGCCGCCCCGTTGCGCGCACGAACTGCAGCGCGCTGTCGATCTTCGGGCCCATCGAGCCCGCGGGGAACTGGCCGTCGGCCATGTGTTTTTCGGCTTCGGCCACCGTCATGCGAGACACGAAGCGCTGCGTCGGCTTGCCGAAGTCGATTGCGACCTTCGGCACGCCGGTGAGGATGATGAAGATGTCCGCCTTCAGATTCGCCGCGAGCAGCGCAGACGCGTAGTCCTTGTCGATCACCGCCTCGATGCCGCGCCACTGGCCGTCGCGTCCCTTCACCACCGGGATGCCGCCACCTCCCGCCGCAACGACGACCGCCGCGGAGTCGAGCATCCGCTCGATGGTCTTGATGTTGAGAATGCGCAGCGGCTTCGGTGACGGCACGACGTGGCGCCAGCCGCGTCCCGCGTCCTCGCGCATGACCCATCCGAGGTCGCGCTCGAGGGCTTCGGCGCGGTAGCGCGTGAAGAACGGGCCGATCGGCTTTGTCGGGCGCTTGAACGCGGGATCGGAGACGTCGACTTCGACTTCCGTCAACACCGTCGCCACCTCTCCTCCGATTCCAATCGATTCGAGACGATTGCGGATCGCCTGCTGCAGCATGAATCCGATCGAGCCTTCCGTTTGCGCGACGCAGACGTCGAGCGACTGCGGCGGAATCTTCGTCGACGCCTCTTCCGCCTGCACGAGGATGTTCCCGACCTGCGGCCCGTTGCCGTGCACGACGATTAGCTTGTAGTCGTGACGCACGATCTCCGCGAGCCAGCGCGCGGCCTGCTTCGCGCGCGCGATCTGCTCTTCCTGGGTTCCGCGGTCTTCCGGACGAAGCAGCGCATTGCCGCCAAAAGCAACGACCGCCAGCATCAGAGGTCCTCGCGCTCGAGCGGCATGGTCATGCAACGCGGACCGCCGCGCGCGCGCGACAGCTCGTTCCCCGCGATCTGCAGCGCGTACTTCTTGTCCGTCCACGTCTCGAGCTCGGTGCGCCCGAGGAGCAGGTCGTCTTCGTAGACGATGTGATAGCCGTGGCGCGCGAGCTCCTCCGCCGTGCGCACGTTGCGCTCGTACAGCAGGATGATCCCCGGCGCGAGCGCGAAGGCGTTCGCGCCGTCCGTCCATTGCTCGCGCTGCTGATCGACGGCCGAGGGGCCGCCGCAGTAGATCGGCTCGAGGTCGAAGCCTTTCTTCTTCAGCGCGGACAGGAGCGACTTCTGCTCCGTGTACGCGACCGAGCGTTTCTTCGTCAGGTCCACCGTCGTCACCTTCGCGGCCTGACCGCCTTTCGGCAGGATCACCGGCGGATAGATCAGGCACTCGTGGCGGTTGATGAACGTGAAGATCGTGTCGAGGTGCATGAACGACCTTTGTCGAGGAATGTCGACGATGATCACCGACTCCACCCCCGCCTCGGCCGTCTTCAATGAACGGATCAACGCCTCGACGCCGGCGCGATTCGTCCGCTCGGTGATGCCGACGAGCAGGAGGTCGCGGCGCGCCACGATCACGTCTCCGCCTTCGAGCGTCGGCGTCCTGCGCGACGTCGGTCGCTCCGGTTCGGTGGCCATGAGGTCCACCCAGAAACCCGCCAGCCCCCGAAAGTGCGGATGGTTCTCGAAGACGTACTTCGACAGCAGCGATTCGCGGCGTCGCGCCTGCGTGGCCATCGACGAGACGACGACGCGGTCTCCGAGGACGATCTGCGGGTCGCGCATGAAAAAGAGGTTCGGGATCGGGAAGAGATCGAAGTCCGGCAGGCCACCGGACTTCGTCTCGCGCGCGATCCCGGCGATCAGCACTTCCGCGAGCGCGCCCGCGGGAAACTCGCGAAGCTGCGCGACGAGTCGCCTCGACAGGCCGGTGCGCCTCGCGAGGTCGCGGAGGATCTTCGCCCGCGCGTCGCCGTTCTCGAGGACTTCTTCGAGCAGGTCCTGGAGGTCGAGGACCTCGTCGGCGATGAAGCGGATCAGTTGCTGGAAGCGGCGATGCTCTTCACGCGCGACCTGGCCGTAAAGGATGTCGTCGAAGAGCAGTTGGGCCATCATCGGCGGGACCATCAGATCGATCTCCCGCCCGGGGAGGTGGACCAGCACGCTCTTCAGGCGGCCGATCTCACTGGTAACGTTCAATCGCATGCGGGGCGGATTCTACCGTTCCTCGCGTCCTTAGCCCTGAGCGAGCGCAGC
>Ga0075431_100000950_pt1 | contig 25611 bp, 25 predicted proteins | sample RhiMetdeltSRZDD5_FD_75297 | JGI IMG/M metagenome (GOLD analysis project Ga0075431, IMG submission 75297) | Populus rhizosphere microbial communities from Tennessee, USA - Rhizosphere MetaG P. deltoides SRZDD5 | ecosystem: Host-associated > Plants > Roots > Rhizosphere > Soil | place: USA... | reverse complement strand
TTAGCTAAGCGTAACGGTGAAACGGTCTATGGACACAACGGCCATCATTTCGGCATCAGCGCCCAGCTCGATATCTACAAGAAGTCAGGGAAGATCGTGGCCGTTCTCTCCAACTACGACCCTCCTGCAGCTCCTGTGGTTGCGGAAAGGATCGGCCTACTGCAATGACGCGTGACAACAAACATGCAAAGCTGGTTACCATCCTTTGGTTCGTCGCCGCACTGCTGGCATTCACCGCCGTGTGTATCCGCTACTTGGCCGATAGAGAACTGAACGGGGCGGTTGCTGCGGCGGGTGCATTCTGCCTGGTCATGGGGTTCACAAGCTTGGCTCGCACTCGGCAAGCCCCCCCTAACCCCTAACGCCAATGCGTCCTCGCCGGTCTCCCTGAAATGAAAGAGCCTGTTCAGCCCCCCACCCTCGAAGAGTTTCTGGCCTGTTGCCGCTCGGCATGCGAGTTCCTGGTCCGCGACTACGGTTTTGAGCTCCTGAACTCCCCTCGCGAATACAACGAGTTCAGCGTGCAATATCGCAAAGGGGAGATCGGGGTCGACGTCTACGGCGAAAACTGGGGGGAGAACGCATCGTGCTCTCTCTTCCGGGGGAAGGATGAGTTGGATCTGGTGTTCCTCATGCCATCCAAGGAGCCCCGGTCAAAAAAGCGCATCAAAGTGAGACCCGGTCAACTCGAGCAAGTTCAGATCCTCGCATTGGGCCTGCAACAGCGTGCACCTGATTTCCTGCGCGGCGATTTTACTCGGTTTGACTCGGCCTTGGCGGAGTGGCGGCGCCTGACTCGGCCGCGGCAGCTGACGGAAGCGGAACTGGCCGCCCGTCGTCTCCAACAAGCGGTATCGGTGGCCGGGCACGCCCAGAAGCGCGGGGACCATGCTGAAGTCGTGAGACTCTTGGAACCCCACGCGGAGGAATTGTCACCCCATCAGCGACGGATGCTCGACACGGCCCGGGGAAAGGTTGTTTCCGGCACGGCAGTCGAACACCCGGCCAAGGCCATGGTCCAACGCCCGCTCGGAATTACGGCAATGAGCCTGTTTTTCATGATTGGCGCCGAAATGGCGCTCCTATCCGCTGTCTCCTTAACGTTGCCGGGAACGATGCTCGATGCGATGTGGAAGCTCAATTCCCGCGCTTACGGCAAACTCGTGGCGATGGGTCCACCGGCCATCCCGCTCATGTCGATCGTCGTGTTGTGCTGTGCCGCATCCGCCGTAGGCCTATGGCGAGGAAAGCGTTGGGGCCGAGTCCTCGCCATCAGTTTGCTTACCATCAATTTGATTGCCAGTTCCTTGAACGCGATTTTCGGCGCGGAACCGCGTACACTTGTGGGTATTCCAATAGCTGGTGCGCTTATCGCATACCTGTTCAGCTCTCGGGTGCGGTTGTATTTCACTAATAGGAGGTCGGGGGCTTGAAAAGAACTTCCTTCGATCCGCCCCGGCTTTCGCTGCTTCGGCACCCGAGCGGTTTCCTCCCCGTAGTCATGTCGCTCTGTGCCATCGCCGTCGTGTTGGTGTTCCTCGCCCGTGAAGGGCCTGCCCCCCAAGCCGATGAAGGTTCCGCCGCCCACATCTGGCAGCTGCTCATGGCCGCGCAGGTGCCGATCGTGCTCTTCTTCATGATCAAGCGCTTGCCCGAATCACCGCGCCAAGGTGTGCTGGTTCTCATGCTGCAACTCCTCTCCGCCCTCGCCGCGATGGCTCCTGTTTACCTGCTCCACTGGTAGGCCTCATGGAGCCGTTTGCCAATGGGGTCATGGTCTTGATTGCCGGGGCCGTCGTCACGGGTGTGCTGGTGGGCGCCATCGGAGGGGCAATCGTTTGGAGACTACGGGGCAACCTCCTCCTCGGCGGTTTTTTGACTCTTTGCGCGTTGGTCCTCGTGCTTGTAATTGATGAGCTCGATAACTTTGCCTGGCTTAGCTCGAAGCTTACCTGGGCTCTGCCATCTATGATTTTCACGTTTCTTCTCGCGTCGATCGTTGCGCGTTCGATGGCTGAACACCTTGGGCTCCGCCCTCTCTGGATTGCCGTGGCGGCCTTCTTGACGAGTTTGGCATTGGGATTGGTGTTTCTCAGGATATTCCGGTTCAGTTTGCTGGCGCCGGTCCTCGCATCACTTGCTCTCGCTGCTTACCTCATCGTGCGCTCATGGCGACATCGCAGAACCAGACGGGGCGCTTTCCAGGGTTCATAGCCAGCGAGACCTCGGCACCCACCTCGACGAAGGCCGCTTGGCGCGATATTCTCCCGCCACGTCAAGGCGTTGACTTTCACCACAATCCGGGGGGGTAATGAATTACACGTTTCTCTGTGTCGTTTGCGCGTTGAGTCTCACGCTGGTTGGGTGCTCCACAAAGACGAAAGAGACCACCACCTCCGAAGTGCAGTCCAAGCCCGCACTCCCGCCCGAACCGATCGTGAACCATACGCCAGCCAACGCCGAGGCGGGCCAGAAGATCGACCACGGCGAATTGATTCTCGATGCCGATGAGACGCATCGGCAGCTCAATGCCCAGCATCACAGCTACCGGGTCATCGAAACGCGCCGCGTGCCCGGGCCATGGGCGCCTGCTCCCATGACGGACGTCAAGGATTTCGCGCTCTCCAAAAGCGATCTCGACGTGATCAACCCCGGCCCCGGCGAGTTCGTTCATGTCATGGAGGGCCAGCGTCACGGCTATCAGAACTTGACCATCGGCATCACCTACACCGCGCCGGGCGGCGCACCGCCGATGCACACGCATCAAGGCGAGGAATCCCACGTCCTCTTGAAGGATCAGAAGATCCTCTACGCGCTCGGCGACAAGATCTTCGTCAAGGAAGGCCCCTACATCGTCAACATCCCCCCCGGCGTGCCGCATTCGTTCCAGAATCTCGACGATGAAGTTGCGGAGCTGGTCGTGATCTTTCCCACGAACGTCTGGGGGTACGACGTGCTCGATTACTTCCCCTTCAACACGCCAGAAGCCAAAGCTCTCGCCGAGGCGGCAAAAGGTGGCGCCCCGGCGTCACAGGAAGGCGCATCGGAGAGCACTGGCTCGAAATAACGAGAACTGACCCCCGGCACTCTCTTTTATATCCCGCCCGAACCACACGATAGCTGGGTGGTCGGTGATGAGGCATACGTCTCCCTGCATTTTCTTGGCGCGTCTTACTACGCCAAGTGAGCGACCGCTTGAAGTAGTTGAGGTAGCATCTTTTCCCGTTGCGTCTTCATCGAACCAGAGTAAGATCATGATAGGAATTGCCAAGAAATCTATTCGCATCGGGGCTTCACCTATGCTGTTTCCCACTGAGCCGGTTAAACGCGCAGAGGCCGAGCTTCTAGAAGCCAAGGAAGCGCTCTGGAAGCAAGCGGAATGGCTTCGTGTCACCCTGGCCAGTATCGGCGATGCGGTCATTACGACCGACACCGACGGCAACATACTCTCCATGAACACCGTCGCCCAAAACCTGACCGGCTGGAAGGAAGAGGACGCGAAAGCGCGGCCCCTGGACCAAGTGTTCAGGATCGTCAATGAAGCTACGGGCTCCCCAGTTGAAAACCCGGCCCACCGCGCCCTCAAGGAAGGACGCATCCTCGGTCTTGCGAATCACACCCTGCTCATCTCGCGTAACGGCACCCGCACCCCCATCGACGACAGCGCCGCACCCATCCGCGACGAGCAAGGTACGGTGTACGGCGTGGTGCTCATCTTTCGCAACATCGCCGATCGGCGTCGAGCGGAAATCGCGCTTCAGGACCAGGCTCGGCTCGCCGCCATCGTCGAATCGTCCCAAGACGCCATCATCAGCAAGACCCTCGAGGGAATCATCATGTCGTGGAACTCCGGCGCCGAACAGATGTTCGGTTACACCGCCCTAGAAGCGGTCGGCCGGTCGATCACGATCCTCATACCATCCGACCGCATCGATGAAGAGCGAATGATTCTCGAGCGAATTCGCGGCGGGCAGCGAGTCGAGCACTACGAGACGGTCCGGGTCACCAAGAATGGCGGGCACATTCACGTGTCTTTGGCTATTTCTCCGATCCGCGATTCATCGGGAAGAGTCATCGGCGCCTCGAAGATCTCTCGAGACATCTCGGCGAGGAAGCGAGCCGAACAGCGACTCAACATTCAGAATACGGTCACGAATGCATTAGCGGAATCGGCCAACCTCACCGAAGCCGCTCCCAAGATCCTGCAAGCCGTGTGTGAGGTCCAGGAATGGCAGGTCGGTGCCCTCTGGTGCGTCCAAAAGGACGCCGAGGTCCTGCGCTGCGTGGACGTCTACCACTTGCCCGAGGTCAAGGTGCCCCAGTTCGAGGCGCTTTGCCGATCCGGGGCCACGTTCCCTCCGGGCGTGGGTCTTCCCGGCCGCATCTGGGCGGAGCGCAAATCGGTTTGGATCCGGGATGTAATGGAAGACCCGAACTTTCCCCGCGCCTCCATTGCCCGCTCCGAAGGTCTCCACGGCGCGTTCGGTTTCCCCATCATCCTGAATAATCAAGTGCTGGGGGTGATGGAGTTCTTCAGCCACGAAATTCGCGAGCCCGACCCCGAGTTGCTGCGCATGATGAACGCGATCGGCAGTCAGGTCGGGCAGTTCATTGAACGGCGGCATGCCGAAGAGTCGCTCCGCGCCAGCGAGAAGCGGACCGAGGAAACGGCACGGTTTCTCGCCGATGCGAGCGGCGCCCTCTCCGAGCTCACCGACTACAAGAGCACGCTCCAGAAAGTCGCCGCCCTGGCAGTGCCGTTCTTCGCCGACTGGTGCGCGATCGACATGCTGGACAATGACGGGTCGATCCACCGGCTCGCCGTCACCCACAAGGATCCGGCCAAGGTTGAGTGGGCGCGCGAACTGATGCGCCGCTATCCCCCGGATCCCAACGAGCCGCGCGGAATCTACCAAGTGCTGCGTACCGGTAAGACCGACTGGCTGGCCGAAATCCCCGAGTCGTTGATCGAACAATCGGCGCGCGATGACGAGCATCGGCGCATCCTGCGAGAGCTGCGTCCCAAGTCCTACATCTCTACGCCGCTTTGCTCCCGCTCGAAAACGATTGGCGTCATGACGTTCGTGACCGCGGAATCGGGCCACATCTATGATGCGGCCGATGTGGCGGCGGCCGAGGATCTCGCCCGTCGCGCGGCGATTGCAATCGAGAATGCCAGCCTGTTGGCCACACTCAAGGAGACGGATCGCCGCAAAGACGAGTTCCTGGCCATGCTCGCCCATGAGCTCCGCAATCCATTGGCCCCGATTCGTAACGCGGTACAGATCTTCCGGGGAAAGGGGTTGCCGGTTCCGGAGCTACAGTGGGCAACGGAAATCATCGACCGGCAAGTGCGGCAACTCAGCCGTTTGGTGGATGACCTCCTCGATGTGTCGCGCATTACCCGGGGCAAGGTCGAGCTTCGCAAGGAACCAGTGGAGCTCGCGCAGGTGATCCAAAGCGCGGTCGAGGCCAGCCGGCCCTTGATCGAAAAATGGGGGCACGACCTCACCGTCACCATCCCACCCGAGCCTATTCCTTTGGAAGCCGATCCGACGCGTTTGGCCCAGGTATTCATGAACCTGCTCAACAACGCGGCCAAATATACTGACCGCGGCGGACAGATCCAGCTCAGTGCCGAGCGGCAGAACGGCGACGTCGTTGTCCGGGTGAGCGACAACGGCATCGGCATGTCACCGGACATGCTGCCTCGAGTGTTCGAGTTGTTTGCCCAGCTTGATCCCTCGATGGAGCGGTCCGAGGGCGGGCTCGGCATCGGACTGACGTTGGTGCAGCGTTTGGTTGCCATGCATGGCGGAAGCGTGGAGGCAAAGAGCCAGGGGCTCGGCACCGGGAGCGAGTTCATCGTTCGCCTCCCGACGCGTACGGGCGCCGCGAAGAAGAGCCCCCAGGCGGCCGAGCAACCCTTCCCCACCGAGACCCGCCGCATTCTCATCGTGGACGACAATCGCGATGCTGCCGACAGCCTCGCCGTGTTGCTCCGCATGATGGGCAGCGAGGTCCACACCGCGCACGATGGGCTGGAAGCCGTGGGCGCCGCGGCGGCGTTCAAACCCGACGTGGTACTGCTCGACATCGGCCTGCCCAAGCTCAGCGGATACGATGCTGCTCGTCGCATCCGAGAGCAAGAAGGCGGGAAGAACATGCTCCTCGTCGCCCTCACCGGCTGGAGCCAGGAAGAAGACCGCCGCCGCTCCCGCGAAGCCGGCTTCGACCATCACATGAACAAGCCGTTGGATTTCAATATCCTGAAGCAACTTCTGACGGAGACGAACCGCAAGCCGTCGTCCCCTGCTCGTTGAATCATTCTCAAGGCCCCAAAGAACTGGACTCGTTGCGCCTGGCCACCAGCGCCACGCTTCACTGCCTCTTAGGCTGTGGTCTGCCGCATGGCCGGTCAACCTGTGGCTCGTGGGTCGTGGCGTTCGGCATCGGCATTGACTACAGTTCCTGCCGTGGCTCGTAGCAACCACCTCCCCCGCGTCATCGTGGCCAGCTTCATCGGCACCACGATTGAGTGGTACGACTTCTTCCTCTACGGCACCGCCGCCGCGCTCGTTTTTCAGCATCTCTTCTTTCCGAAAATGGATCCACTGGCGGGCACGCTGAGCGCCTATGGCACGTTCGCGGTGGGCTTTGTTGCGCGCCCCTTGGGCGGCATCATCTTCGGCCACTTCGGCGATCGCGTGGGCCGGAAGACCACGCTCGTGTGGTCACTGCTCATCATGGGCGTCGCCACCGCGCTCATCGGGCTGATTCCGACCTATGACACGATCGGCGTCTGGTCACCCATCTTGCTCGTGTTCTTGAGGTTCATGCAGGGGATCGGCGTGGGCGGCGAGTGGGGCGGCGCCGTGCTCCTCGCCGTTGAGCACTCCGGAGGCAACCGCCGCGGTTTTCATGGCGCATGGCCGCAAATGGGGGTTCCGGCCGGGCTCCTACTGTCCACCGGGGTGTTCGCGACGGTGAACGCCCACCTTTCCGAGGGGGCATTCCTATCCTGGGGATGGCGCATTCCGTTTCTGGTGTCCGTGGTCCTGATCGGCATCGGCCTCTTCATTCGTCTGCGCATCCTGGAGACGCCGGTGTTCGAAAAGCTGCGGGAAACAAACCGCGAATCCCGCGCTCCGCTCCTCGACGTCTTTCGCCACCATCCGCGCGAAATCTTGGTCGGCATGGGGATGCGCTTCGCCCAAAACGTCCTTTTCTATGTCTACACCGTGTTCGTGCTGAGCTACGGAGAAAAGACGCTCGGCTATTCTCGAAGCGCGCTCCTCCGCGGCATCGTTGCCGTATCCGTTCTCGGCCTCATTGCCATTCCCTTCTGGTCGTATCTCTCCGATCGCGTGGGCCGAAAGCCGGTCTATCTGGCGGGAGCGATCATCGCGCTCGCCTCGGTGTTTCCTTTTTTCTGGATTCTCGGCCTGGGCCCGCACTACATTGCGCTCGCCATGATCCTGGGCATGAACTTGGGCCACGACATGATGTACGGCCCCATGGCCGCGTACTTCTCCGAACTCTTCGGCACGCACGTTCGCTACAGCGGGGCCTCGTTCGTGTATCAGCTCACCTCGGTCTTCTCGGGCGGGTTGGCACCCTTCATCGCCACGCTCCTCCTCGCCCGCCATGGCGTCAACGCGGTGGCCGCCTACGTTGCCTTCTGCTGCGTGGTGACTTTGATCGCCACCTTCTTCGCCCCCGAAACGCACCGGAGAACGCTCGATGGCATCCAGCGAAGTGGTAGAGTCACCACCCCCTAGACGTCCATGCCCGATCGATTTCATTCGAGGAACGCGCGCATGATGATGAGGCCGCGGAGCAAAATTGCATGGGTCGTTGTCGTGCTCCTGCTCGCCGCCGGCTGGCTCATGTTGCTTAACCGACCGCTCGCCTACGATCGTCATTACGACACCCACGTAGCGCAACCGGCCTACACCAACAACGGGCCGGTCGTTCTCTACGATCAGGCCCACCGGAACGTTCACAAAGCCGACGGGGCGTACAAACCGCTCATTGACATGATGCGTCATGACGGATACCAAGTGCGCGTTCTCGAACAACCCCTTTCCGCTTCGTCACTCACCGGAGCAAGCGTGCTTGCGATCGTCGCCGCCCAAGGGGCCAACGATACCAATGACATGCCCGCGTTCAAGGAGGCCGAAATCACCGCGCTAGATGACTGGGTCAAGGCCGGCGGGTCACTCCTTTTGATCACGGATCACTGGCCGTTCGGCCCCGCGGTTGTTCCTCTGGCCCAGCGTTTTGGCGTGCGTGTCGGTACGGGATTGGTGGAGGACGAGACGTATCACGATGCAGAGCGAGGGAACAGTCATCTCATCTTCGCGGAGGACAACGGACTGCTAAAAGACCATCCCGTTGTGCGGGGCCGTAACGACAGCGAACGCGTGCATCGCGTGCTCACTTTCACCGGCACCTCGATTCAGGGTCCGGATGGCGCAGTGCCGTTTCTGGAACTCTCGGAGAGTGCCATCGAGTACCCGCCCACGCCGCCCACGGTCGACAAGAAGGGGGGCAACGTGCGCGTGAGCATGAACTATGGCGATCCGGTTCCGACGCGGGGGGCCCAAGGCATCACGATGGAACACGGCAAGGGGCGCATCGTGATCCTCGCCGAAGCCGGCATGCTTCGCGCCGAACGCGGCAAGAAAGGCATGTTGGTGGGCATGAACGTCCCCGGTTACGACAACCGGCAGCTTGCCCTCAACATCATGCATTGGCTTTCGAGGGTTATTCAGTGAGCGCCAGGGCCAACTTGCTCGACGCAATCGGCGGAACCCGACTCTTTGCTCTAGAGCACATGGTCCCCAAATCGGGCGCCCGGATCCTGCTCAAGCTCGAGTACGAAAACCCCACCGGAAGCATGAAGGACCGCATGGCCCTGGCCATGGTCGAAGCCGCGGAGAAAGACGGGCGTCTTCGGCCCGGAGGCTCTGTCGTCGAATACACCGGCGGCAGCACGGGCGTGTCGCTGGCCTTCGTTTGTGCGGCCAAACACATCCCTTTGAAGATTGTGACTTCGGAAGCGGCGAGCAAGGAGAAGCGGGATCACATGACCGCCCTCGGGGCGGAGATCACGATGGTCCACAGTCCCACCGGCGGCACGACCAAGGCCCTCGTCATGGAAATGATCGAGACGGCTCGAAAGCTCGCCGCCGCTCCGGGCAGCTACTGGACGGATCAACTCAACAACACGGACCAAGTGTCGAGCTACACGCGCATGGCCGATGAGATCTGGGAACAATCCCGCGGCCAGGTGAGCGCGTTCGTGCACAGCGTGGGCACGGGGGGTTCGATTCGAGGAACGTCCGCACGACTTCGAGTCTACAACCCGAAGCTGCGGGTGGTGGCCGTCGAGCCTGCCGAATCGGCCGTTCTTTCCGGTGGCGCCACCGGCTCTCACAAGATCGAGGGCGCGGGCGCCGGCTTTGTCGTGCCGTTGTGGCAACCGGACATCGCCGACGAAATCCAGACCGTTTCGACGGAGGACGCCATGGCCATAGCGCGGCGCCTTGCCCGCGAAGAGGGCATTTTTGCCGGGACGTCGACCGGCGCCAACCTCATGGTTGCACTACGCGTGGCCGAGCGGCTGGGGTCTCGGGACACCGTGGTCACGATTGCCGTCGATTCCGGGATGAAGTACTTGAGCACGGAGTTGTATTCTCAGCCGCGATCCTGATACCGCTTCGCATAACCCGGGAGAATTCCTTTGGACCCCATCCTGGTCGGCAAGGGTGAACGGCTCGTCTACTTGCTCCCCAAGTACGGCAACCGCCATGGCCTGGTCGCCGGCGCGACCGGCACTGGAAAAACCGTGTCGCTTTTGGTGCTCGCGGAAGGATTTTCGCGGCTCGGCGTGCCGGTCTTCATGGCCGACGTGAAGGGTGACGTCGCGGGCTTGTCTCAACCGGCGGTGCCCAGCCCCAAGGTTCAGGAACGCATTGCCCAGATCGGTATCTCCGATTACTCGCCCCAGACCAGCCCGGTTCTGTTCTGGGACCTTTACGGCAAGGCCGGTCATCCCGTCCGCGCTACGCTGAGCGAGGTCGGGCCGACGCTTCTCGCCCGCATTCTCGAACTCAACGACACGCAGGCCGGCGTGCTCGAGATCGCGTTCCAGCTCGCCGACAGTCAGGGCCTCTTGCTCCTGGATCTGGACGACTTGCGGGCGCTCCTTGGCTACGTCGCCGACCATCGCAAGGACATCTCCACCGAATACGGGCTCGTCAGCACGCAATCCATTGCCGCCATCCAGCGCGCCTTGCTCACTCTCGACCGTGAGGGGGGCGAGCCGTTCTTTGCCGAACCCGGCCTGGAACTCAAGGACCTGATGGGTACGGATTCGGAAGGACGAGGCGTCATCAGCATTCTTGGCGCCGATCAGCTCATCTTGAAACCGAGGCTCTACACGACGTTTCTGTTGTGGCTTCTTTCGGAGCTTTTCGAAAACTTGCCCGAAGTAGGCGATCTCGAGAAACCCAAGCTCGTGTTCATCTTCGACGAAGCCCACCTGCTCTTCGACGACGCGCCTCCGGCGTTCCGGCAACGCGTAGAACAGGTGGTGCGGCTCATTCGATCGAAAGGCGTTGGCGTCTACTTTTGCTCTCAATTTCCGGACGATGTACCCAGCGAGATCCTGGGTCAGCTCGGGAATCGCATTCAGCACGCCCTTCGGGCATACACCCCACGCGATCAGAAAGCAGTTCGCACCGCCGCGGAAACGTTCGTTCAGAACCCCAAGCTCGATGTGGCGAAGGTCATCTCCGAGCTTGGCGTGGGAGAAGCACTGGTATCGACGCTCCAGGAAAACGCCGTGCCGATGCCGGTCGAGCGAACGCTGATTGCCCCTCCGCGCTGTCGCATGGGCGCGATCACACTCGAGGAGCGCTCTCTAGTGCGCGCGCAGAGTGCGGTGGCCGGCAAGTACGACACTGCGCTTAACCGGGAGTCCGCCTACGAACTGCTCGCGCAACGTCGCGCCGCACCCGTGGCTCCATCCCCTACGAAGGAACGCCAGCAAGGCCCATTCAAGGAGAAGCCAGGAAAAGAAGCTCCCGATCGCACGGCCGGCGAACGAATGAACGACATGGTTTTTGGCACCCGGCGGCGCCAAGGCATGGTGGAAACAATGGCTAAACAAGCCGCACGAACCGTGGGCAGCCGGGCTGGCCGTGAAATCTTGCGCGGAATCCTGGGCGGCATTTTGGGCGGCTCGCGCCGTTCGTGACATGATCATCGCCCTCGCATCCCCCCGAGTCGCAACCTCGTTCGAGAACGGCCTGGATCGCATCGAGACCCTCATGGCCGAGGCCTCGCGGCAGAAAGCCGAAATCGTGTGTTTCCCCGAGGCCTATCTTCCCGGCCTGCGCGGGCAGGATTTCGAGGTGTTTCCCTGGGACAAGGACCAGGAACAACACGCGTTCGACGCCGTAAGCGCACTCGCCAGCAAGCACCGGATCGCCACGATCATGGGCATGGAGCATGTCACGGAAGCCGGCCGGCAGATCGTCGCGGTCGTCTTTGATGCCCAGGGGAAAACGCTCGGCGTGCAAACGAAGAATCAAATCGATCCCACGGAAGATCGCTTCTACGTTCCCGGAAACACCCGCAAACTGTTCGAAGTGAGCGGGGTCAAATTCGGTGTCGTGATCTGCCACGAAGGATGGCGCTATCCCGAAACCGTGCGCTGGGCGGCCGTGCGGGGGGCCAAAATCGTGTTTCATCCCCAGCACACGGGATCGCACACGAGCGGGCCGAAGCTGACCACTTGGGGCGCGGCGGACAATCCGTACTATGAAAAGGCCATGATGATGCGGAGTCGCGAGAACACGATTTACTTCGCCAGCGTGAACTACGCATTGCCCTTTCCGGAAGCGGCGACCAGCCTCATCGCCCCCTCCGGTGAGTGTCAGGCCTACCTTCCCTACGGCCGGGAAGGCGTCCTCGTGCAACACATCAATCCCGAGGAGGCAACCGGTTTGCTGGCAATGCGGTATGCCCCGGACCGCTATCAAGAACAAGGAGCCTGAACGTGCCTCAGGTGATCTCGCCCAGTGGCGTTTCGATCGCGTACGAAACCCACGGTACCGGGAGTCCCGCGCTCGTTTTCGTTCATGGCTGGTCGTGCGATCGGGGCTACTGGACGGCGCAACTCGAACCATTTTCGAAACGGTTCACCGTGGTCGCCGTCGATCTCGGAGGACATGGAGCCTCGGGAGATCAACGGTCTTCATGGTCGATCCGAGAGTTCGGGAGCGACGTCGCGGCCGTGGTCGAGAGTCTCCGCTTGAATCGCATCATCCTGATCGGACACTCCATGGGCGGGGACGTGATTGTGGAAGCGGCTCGAATACTGCGGAGTCGTGTGCTGGGCCTGATCTGGGTCGATGCCTACAAGAAACTCGGACATCCGCGGTCCCCGGAGGGCATTCACACATTTGTCGCCTCCATTCAAAGCGATTTCGTAGAGAACACCGGTGCGTTTGTCCGCACGATGTTTCCGCTTTCTGCCGATCCGGCGTTAGTTGAACGGGTAGCCCAGGACATGTCCAACGCCCCTCCTGCGATTGCACTTCCCGCACTCGAAGCAGCCCTTTCCTTCGATCGGGAAATACCCTCCGCCCTGACCGAGTTGGGATTGCCTGTCGTCGCCATCAATCCGGATCACTCACCCACCGACCACGCGTCCCTCCACCGGCACGGGGTCGAGGTTATGATCATGCCCGGCAGAGGACACTTCTTGATGCTCGAGGATCCCGAAGGGTTCAATCCCCTGCTCGAAACCGCCATCGCAAAACTGGTTGATCAGAGTCCTTCTCGCTAAAGGGAGAACGCACGATGTTCAAGCACGTCAAATTCACCGAAATTCCCGTGGACAACCAAGACCGCGCCCTGCAGTTCTACCGGGACACATTTGGCCTCAAGGTAGCCCAGGACGCCAAATTCCAGGGCGACTGGCGGTGGATCGAGCTGGAGATCCCCGGCTCCCCCACCCGGCTCTTGTTCACCCAGCGAAAAAGCTCTGATCCGTCCAACATCGTTCTCATCACGGACAACGTCGACGCAACGTATAAAGTGCTTTCCGGCAAGGGGGTCACGTTCACCAAGGAGCCGGCCGATTCGCCCTGGAGCCCAGGCGAGCGCTTCGCGCAGCTTAAGGACAGCGAGGGCAACAACATCGTGGTCAGCACCTCGTAACCCGCCCCCAATCACCCGTTCTAGAAATTTTTTTCGTGTTGACACTCCCCGCTTCTTAATATACCTTTTGGTTAATTAACCGAAAGGTTTAACATGACCACCGACACCCTGAGCGCAACCTTCGCCGCCCTGGCCGACCCCACTCGGCGAGCCATCCTGGCCCGCCTAGCCAAGGGTGAATGCTCGGTCTCGGATCTAGCCGCACCCTTCGATATGAGCCTCCCCGCCGTATCCAAACACCTTCGCGTTCTGGAACGGGCGGGGTTGATCGTGCAACGGCGCGAGGCGCAGTGGCGCCCCTGCCGGATCGAAGCCGCGCCGCTCAAGGACGTGGCCGACTGGACTGCCTACTACCGTCACATCTGGGAAGCGCGGCTCGATCGGCTCGACGGTTACCTCAAGGAACTAAAGGCACAACGCGCCAAGGAAAAGACTGGGAAGAGCAGTCATAAAAAGGAGACCAGCCATGGTCGTAAAAAGCACCGCAAATAAGGACACTTATCAGGTCAGCACACCCTCGGACGAGGAAATCCGTCTGACCCGGCTCTTCGATGCGCCCCGGCAGCTCGTCTTCGAAGCGATGAGCAAGCCCGAGCACGTGAAACGCTGGTGGGGTTGCCTGGGCGAGGGCTACTCGGTCCCGGTCTGCGAGATCGACTTTCGCCCCGGCGGAAAATGGCGGTTCGTGAGCCGCCATCCCCAAGGCGAGGCCGCCTTCCACGGCGAATATCTCGAAATCGATCCGCCCCACCGAATGGTGTTCACCGAAATCTTCGAGCCGTTTCCAGATGCGGTATCGGTCGTGACATCGGTCCTCACCGAAGAAAGCGGCAAGACGCGCCTCACCGCCACGGTTCGCTACCCGTCCAAGGAGATCCGCGACATGGTTGTGGGCACCGGAATGGCCAAGGGGGCGGGAATCAGCTACGACCGCCTCGAAGATCTGCTGGGGGAGCTGCAGCGGTCTTGAGTGTTGGCGGCCGGCCCCTCCCGAGGCCGGCCGCTTCGTCGTCACGCGGGCAGGTGGTGATCGATCCAAGTCTTGATGTCCGCCATGACCTTTTCCTTGTCGATATCGTTGAGCGGGTCATGAAAGGATCCCGGATAGAGCTTCAGCGTCTTGTCCGTGGATCCCGCGGTGTCATAGAACACCTGGCTACCGCTGGGCTTGGTGACTTTGTCCATCGTGCCGTGGATAATGAGGAGCGGAATCTTCATCTCCGGGAATCTCTTCTTGAGTATCTCGTCCGCCCGCACCATCTCGCCGATCGTTCGGGAGGGCTGCACTTCGTGGGCGATGAGAGGATCGTCGTTCAGGGCGGCGACAATCTGGGGATCCCGCGAGAAGTCCTCGTTCTTCAGTTTGAGCACATGCGCATGCGGCGCGACGTGCCCCAGGCCCCTCAGCACCGCCAGAGCAAAATCGGGGGCCGGTACCTGGAAGGCGAAGTCTTCGCAGATGAAGCCGGCCAACTCGGGCTGGTGATCGAGCGCGTACATGCACGCCACCACGCCTCCCGCGCTATGACCAAACAGAAACAGCGGGAGCCCCGGTTGACGTGACTTCGCCAGCGCCACGAGCTTGCCCGCGTCGTTGACATAATCCGTGAACTTATCGACATAGAAGCGTTCGCCGTCGGATTGCCCGCGGCCCCGCAGGTCCACTGCAAACACGGCCAGACCGTTCGCAGTGAGCTGCTCGGCGACCCACCCATAGTAACCGCTGTGGGAGTTGAATCCGGGTACGATCGTCACCACGGCTCGAGCGGTGGTGGCCGGGGCCCACGAACGCACGAAAAGTTTGAGACCCCCAACGGCATCGATCTTTTCCTCGGTCGCATTCTTGATCAAGAGCTGGGTCATCGGCGTCTCCTTCTGTTGAATTTTCTAATGGGTATGCGTCCTCTGGACACGCCAGGAAGTTTCCATCGGCCGCGAGAAGACGATAGACCCACGTTCAGGGAAATGCCCATATGTATTCGTTCTAGGGGAATCACCCATGTCCCCAAAGCTGTTCCGTCGCGCTCGCGTGAATTGACAACGTGTGACCTGAAGCGCAGGCTGGCCCACCTCCCCCAGGAGGTGGCGCATGACCGATCCATGGGGCAGCCCTCCGACAGATCCACCACGTTCCCCCACCCCTGACCACCGCTATAAGGATCTGTGGGGTCTCACCACCGTCCTTCGGATCGGGCTGGCCGTGAGTGCGGGTTTGAGCGTGGTTGCTCTAGGCTCCGGATTCCTCAACATTTCGGTCACGGCCAAACAGGTCTACGGGGCCACAGTTTCCTCTTCACAAGCCACGCTCAACACGTGGCTGCAACTGATCCTTGGGTGGATATGGATCATTGTATTCGTTGTCATTGGCATCATATTCATGCGCTGGACCTATTTTACGAAATGCAATGCGCATGCCCTTGCCAACGGTCTCAAGTTCAAGCCCGGCTGGTCCGTCGGCTGGTACTTCATTCCCATATTTACCTTGTGGAAACCATATGATGCGCTCGTTGAAACCTTCCGCGCCTCGCACCCCGATTTTGGGGAGGACTGGGCGCACGCCCCTCGACCCGGGATGCTTCCCCTATGGTGGGCGCTCTGGATCCTTCACAGCTCTCTGAACCGAGGGACCTTTCGGATGTACATGCGCGCCGAAACACCTCGAGATGAGCTCCACGCGGCTCAACTCGAAGTATTCTCGGATGTCGTCCTTCTTCCAGTCAGTCTTTTGGCCTTGAGCCTGGTTGGCACCCTCTACGTCTTACAATCCGAAAAACATCGTCGGTTGTCTGAAGAGGGATTGTCTGTCCAAACTCCTTGATCCATTAGAGGAGCGGTTACGCGCTCATGATTCAGTCATACCTAAGCGGCCTTTCCTACCGCCCGAGACCCTGTTAGGCTGCGCGGTGCATCGGAGGGTCCAGCCCGCAAACTCCCGGTTCTAGATCGCGGGAGTTCAAACCTGGGGAGGTCATATGAGACCGTATGAAGCGGAGTTCTTCGGAACGTTCTGGCTCGTCCTCGGAGGGTGTGGTAGCGCGGTGCTCGCCGCCGCATTTCCTGGCGTCGGGATCGGACTACTTGGCGTGTCCCTGGCCTTCGGTTTGACCGTCCTCACCATGGCGTTTGCCATCGGTCACATTTCCGGGTGCCATCTCAATCCCGCAGTTTCGATTGGCCTCTGGGCGGGCGGCCGCTTCCCCGGCAAGAAGCTTCTCCCCTACATCGCCGCGCAGGTCGTCGGTGGGGTGGCGGCGGGGGGCGTACTCTATCTCATCGCCAGCGGAAAAGCCGGATTCGATCCGACCGCGGGTTTTGCCTCCAACGGCTACGGCGAGCATTCTCCGGGCGGGTATTCGTTGCTCGCCGCGTTGATTTGCGAAGTGGTCATGACGATGATGTTCCTCTTGATCATCCTCGGCTCCACGGACGAGAGAGCACCCAAGGGTTTCGCGCCGATCGCCATTGGCCTGGGGTTGACCTTGATCCATTTGATCAGCATTCCGGTCACCAACACCTCGGTGAATCCGGCCCGAAGCACGGGGGTGGCGTTGTTCGCGGGTGGCTGGGCCATCTCGCAGCTCTGGCTCTTCTGGGTGGCTCCGATTGTGGGAGCCATCTTCGGCGCCAACGTGTATAGATACCTCGCTCGCGAGCGCGTAGCGATGCCCGTCAAGGGCTGAGCGCCAGCCAACCGCGTAGCGCAATTCGTCCTTTAGAACCGCCGATGCCGCTCACCGGCGGTTCTTTCAACCTCATCCAGGTACCATGCTGAACGCACATGAGGCTTTGGAGCGCCTTCGCGAGGGCAACCGGCGCTTCGTCGCCCACCAAACCACCACCCCCCAGTTCCCCCAAGGCAACCTCGTGGAGGGTCAGGAACCCTTCGCGATCATTTTTGGTTGCTCGGATTCCCGCGTGCCCGCCGAGCTCGTCTTCGATCAGGGGTTCGGCGATCTTTTCGTCATTCGCGTCGCGGGCAACATCATTGCGCCGTCGCTGGTGGGCAGTGTCGAATTCGCCGCGTCGCGTTTTAACACGCCGCTCGTTGTCGTCATGGGACACACGCAGTGCGGTGCGATCCTGGCCACCCTCGACGATCTCCGCGGTCACGCCCGCCCGGAGTCGCGGAATCTCCGGGCCATCATCGATCGCATACGCCCTGCCCTCGAAACGCTGGTAACTTCGGGGGCGTCTCTCGACGAGGACGCATTTCTCCACCAGGCCGTCCGCGCCAACGTGCGCCACGCCGTCGATCACCTCCGGCACGGCTCCGACCTCCTCGAGCGGCTGATAGACGAGAGCGGGCTCCGGATCGTCGCTGCGGAATACTCTCTGGAAACCGGGCACGTGGATTTCTTCGATGGCGGCCCCTAAGGAGCACGGAGACAAATGAGCCACCCCGATCCACTCGCCTATGACGCCCCGCTCCCCGCGTACGAGGCTCGGGCTCAATCATTGTTTGCCGCCTTGATCGCGGCCGATCAAGACGCGGCGTGGATGTTCAAATGGGAACACCCGCGCTATCGCGGGAAGCAAGTGACCGATGTGAACCCGTCCGAGATGACCCTCCACGATGCACAACTCGTGGTCGCGCATCGTTATGCGTTCGACTCCTGGAAGGACCTCGTGGCGTTCACGGAAGACGTCCAGCGCTCCGGTCCGATGGCTCGGTTCGAGCAAGCAGTGGAATCCGTCGTAAACGGCAATGCAAACGCTCTGAGCGAAGCGCTACAAAAAGACCCCAGCCTCGTTCGCGCGCGCTCCACCCGTAGACACCACGCCACGCTCCTGCACTATGTCGCGGCTAACGGCGTCGAAGGGGCGCGTCAGAAAACTCCGGCCAACGCGGTCGAGATAGCCAAGTTGCTACTGGATGCCGGAGCCGAGGCGGACGCGCTGGCCGACATGTACGGAGGCAAATGCGCGACGATGGCCATGCTCGTGTCGAGCGCTCATCCTGCCCAGGCAAACCTCCAGGTTCCCCTTGCCGAGCTGTTGCTCGATCACGGAGCCAACCCCGAGGGCACGGGCTCGCAAAAACAATCTCCACTCCTGATCGCGCTCGCATTCGGGTATTCCGATACCGCTCAGGCGTTGGCCCGGCGCGCACCTCCCAAGGAAGAGCTTGTGGTGATGGCGGGACTGGGTCGAACCGACGTCGTGAGCCGGCTCCTCCCCAAGGCCGAGGCTCCGGCCAAGCAAAAGGCGCTCGCATTGGCTGCCCAGCACGGCCACACGGGCGTGGTGCAAGTGCTCCTGGACGCCGGTGTTGATCCGAATCGATACAACCCGAACGGGTTTCACGCCCATTCCACCCCGTTACACCAGGCGGTCTGGTCGAATCATGAAGGCGTAGTGCGGCTGCTTGTGGAACGCGGCGCGCGGCTGGACATGCGGGACACCGTGTATGACGGCACACCGCTCGACTGGGCGATTTACGGCAAGCATGAAGCCCTTGCCGATTATTTGCGCAGAACCCCCGCGTGACCCTGCAACAGCGACTATAATCAATCTCCCCCGCTGTTCGTGGAGTTCCGTGCCCGAAAAAACGCTCTATTTCGACATTGATGGCACCCTTCTCCTGACCGATCAGGGGACGGTAAAAGCACGTCTCGCTCGATGCCGATTCGGCCGTGCAGTACGGGCAGCGGGCTTCACCAAACTGGTCTGTGTCGGTAATTTCTGCAGCGTTCTCGCCATCGTCGAGGAGTATGGTGTTCCCGACTTCGATGGACTTGGCGCCGTGGCCTGCATCTGTGGCGGTGCATTTGCCGATGATCTCTGGTACCGATCCGTAGCCAGTCTCCTCAAAACTCCTGAGCGCCGCGGCGAGCTCATCGATTATTCAAGCGACTGGTGGTACGTGGATGATCTCGCCGAACACTATTTAACCGAAGCGAACTTGGTTCACGTTCTTAATGAGCAAAGTGGGAAGCGCATATGCATCCCCGACCCGAACGGCGATGGTCAAGATATTCTGGATTGGCTTAAAAACGTCGCGTCCGCGAAGACGTCTACTCGTACCTGAGCGCGTCCACCGGATTCTGACGCGCGGCCCGCACCGCCGGCCAGATACCGAAGAATAATCCCACTCCCACCGAGACGATGAATGCGGTCGCATACGCCCAGACCGGGACATGCGAAGGCAAGGGTGTAACCAGGTCGACGAGCTTCCCGATCAATAACCCAAGCACGATCCCGATCACGCCTCCCATCCCGGTCAGCACCATTGCCTCGGCCAAGAACTGAAATAATATCTGCCGCCGCGTCGCCCCCAACGCCTTGCGTACTCCGATCTCGCGCGTACGCTCGGTCACCGAGACAAGCATGATGTTCATCACGCCGATCCCGCCCACCAACAAAGCCACCGAGGCAATCGCCACCATCACGATGAAGAATGCACCGGTGATTTGCTTGTACAAGGAGAGCAAGCTCGCCTGCGTCACCACCGCGAAGTCGTTGGCATCCTGAGGCCGGAGCTTCCGCGTGCGCCGCAACGTCTCCGTGATCTCTTCGATCGCCCGCTCCAGCTTCTCGCGCACGACCGGCCGCGCCGACAGGAGCAAACGACTATCTCCGCCCCCGAAGTACCGATCCAAGGCCGCGTTGGGAATGAGCACGTCACGGTCCAGGCTCTGGCCCAAAAACTTGCCTTTGGCCGCCAGCACGCCCACGACCTCGAACTTCTGGGGCCCGATCTGGACGATCCGACCCACCGGGTCGACGCCGGGAAATAGCTCCTCCTGGAAGTCGCTCCCGATGATGGCGCTGCGCGCACCGCCTCGAAGCTCCCCCTCCGACAGCGCCCGTCCTTCGGACAGCTCCCGGCTGTGCACGATCAAGTAGTAGGGATCGATGCCGGTGATCTCCGACATCCGGCTTTCCGTGTCTCCATACCGCAACCGTTGGCGGGTCTCGGTGGTCATCGACACCCCGAGCACGGACGGGCAGCTGGCCCGGATCGCTTCCGCATCCTGCCGGGTGAACTTGTGGCGCTTGCGAAGCGAATCGGGAATGTCCCCCACGAACACGCCCGGGTCAAAACGGCGGATCCAGATCGTGTCCGCGCCCAGCGAATCGAGCTGCCCTCGCATGCTCCGATTCAGCCCCTCGACCAAGCTCACCATCCCCACCACCGACGTGATCCCGATCACGATCCCGAGGATGGTGAGGCCGCCTCGCATTTTGTGGGCACGCAGGCTCTCGATCGCGAGCTTGAAGATCTCGGATTGCCAGCCGGTCAAGGAAGCGCGTTGCATCTCACTCGTACCGAAGCGCGGTCACCGGATCCAGCCGGGCGGCGCGAAACGCGGGATACACCCCGAAGAAGATGCCCACGATCGCGGACACCCCCAAGCCGAGCACGGTTGCCGAAGCAGTGATCCGGGCCGGAAACCCCGTCGTTGCGGAGACGAGCATGCTCACCGAAAACCCGAACAAGACCCCGATCAACCCACCGGTGACCGTGAGCACGACCGACTCCAGCAAGAACTGGTTCAAGATGTCCTTGCGCCGCGCCCCCAAGGACTTTCGCACTCCGATCTCACGCGTGCGCTCGGTGACCGACACCATCATGATGTTCATGATCACGATGCCGCCCACGACCAACGAAATGCTGCCGACCCCCACCAGCACGGCGAAGATGCCGCCGGTCAACGTTTGATACAGCCGCATCAATGCATCCGAGGAATACACTTCGAAATTCTCGACGTCCTTGGGCCGGAGGCCTCGCGAGCCGCGCAGGATCCACCGCACCTCTTCCTGAGCCTCTTCAGTGGACACATTGGGCAGCGGCTGGGCGAGTAGCGTGAAGAAGCTGAGATCGTGGAACCAGCCCAGCATTTCGGTAATGGGAATGGCGACGAAGTTGTCCGTGCTTTGTCCAAGCACCTTCCCTCGCTCGCCCAGCACGCCGATCACGGTGTACTTGCGGCTGCCGACCCGGATCTGCTCGCCAATTGGGTCGCCAATGGGAAACAGCTCCGTGGCCACCTCGTGCCCCAGCACGGCCACCCGGCGGCGGTGGTCGGTGTCCTCGGCGCGCAACGCGCGCCCGCTGGCAATGGGATAGGGATCGAAAAGCGGCGAATCGGCGGTGATCCCCACCACGCCCATTTGATTCAACTTGCGCTTCTTGTACTTGAGGGTGGCGTTGGTCTGCACCATCGCCCCCACATTGGCCAGCGTTTCATTTCGAGTCCGCACCGCCTCGAAATCGCCCATATCGAGGTCTCGCCGGCGCAGGCGCTTCAAGAAATCCTCTTCGTTGAACGCCAAGCCGATTTTATCCACGTAAAACAAATTCGCGCCCTGGACCAGGATCTTCTCGGACACGTAGTGATTCAATCCCTGGATGAGGCTCACCAGGGTGATGACCGTGATCACCCCCATGATGTGGCCGAGGAGGGTCAGGAAGGTGCGGAGCCGGTGACTCCAGAGAGCGGCGATGCCAAGCTTCAGCCCCTCGATCAGGAGTCGCATTTAGGCTGCCGACCCCCGGGTATCGCTCTCGATGCGCCCGTCTTTGAGGCGCACCCGGCGATCGGCGTGAGCAGCAATGTCTTCCTCGTGGGTAACGAGGAGCACCGTGTTGCCGCCGCCGTGAATCTTGCGAAAGGCGACCATGATGTCGGCGGACGTGCGCGAATCGAGGTTGCCGGTAGGCTCGTCGGCCAAAATGATCGATGGCGCGTTCACCAGCGCCCGCGCAATGGCCACGCGCTGGCGCTGGCCGCCTGAAAGCTCGTTGGGCCGGTGCTTCGTGCGATCGGATAGCCCCACCGCCACCAGCGCTTCCTCCACTCGGCGACGCCGTTCCGGACGCGGCACGCCGGCATAAATCAACGGCAACTCCACGTTGTGAAAGGCATCGGAGCGCGGCAGCAAGTTGAAGGTCTGGAACACGAACCCGATCTGACGGTTTCGGATCGCGGCCAGCCGGTCGTCATCCAGATCGGACACGAGTTCCCCATCCAACCGATAGGTGCCTGACGTCGGCACGTCCAGGCATCCCAGAATGTTCATGAGCGTGGACTTTCCGCTTCCGGAGGCGCCCATGATGGCCACGTATTCGCCGCGCTCGATCCACAGATCGATGCCGTCCAGGGCGTGCACTTCCTCCGCCCCCATCTTGTAATGCTTGGTCAGGTTTTCAATTTCGATGAGCACGAAACTACTTGCCCTTGCCTTTCTTCCCGCCGCCCTCCTCGTCGCCATCCTTGGCCGGCTTGACCCGCACCCCTTCCTTCATGTCCTTGAGCACGCGATACGGTCCGATTACGACCTTATCCCCCGCGGCGAGGTCGCCCATCACCTCGATCATCGCCTCGTCCGAGATGCCGGTCTTGACCGGCATGAACACGGCCTCGTTGTTGACGAGCTTGAACACGCCTTCCACCACTTCCTTTTCCCATTTCTCACGCGCCGTCCCCTTGAGCGTATCCGGAGCGGCGTGAATGAAAACCTTCTTCTTGCTCTTCTTCATCGCCATCTTCTCGTCCTTCTCGAGGACGAGACGGCTTCGCGCCACCAACGCCTGAATCGGAATGGCTACCACCTCGGGATGGGTCCGTGTCTCCACTTCCACGTCCGCGGTCATGCCGGGCTTGAGGCGGCGATCCGGTCGGTCGAACTGCACCTTGACCTCGAAATTCACTACTTCCTCGGACGCTGATGCGCCGGGAGTGCTCTGGCGGCCGCTATTTCCGACCGTGACCACGTGGCCTTTAAAGGTCGTATCGGGAATGGCATCCACGGTGATCTTGGCCGGCTGACCGGGGTGTACGTCCACGATGTCGCTTTCGTCGACCTCGGCTTCCACCTGCATCATGCCCAGATCCGAAATGGTCATGATCACGCTGGCCGGGTTGTTCATCGTACCCGTCATTACGATCTCACCCATCTCGATGCTGAGCCGGGAGACGATGCCATCCACTGGGGACCGGTAGGCGGTCTTTCGAAGATCGGCCGCCGCGTCGGCCAGGTTGGCCTTCATGCGCGAGACTTCCTCGCGCCGCGCTTCCACTTCGGCGTGCTGCACGTCGTAATCGGTGTGCGCCTTCTCGACCGCTTCCGCCGAAGCAAGATCCTTTTCATTGAGCGCTTCGAGTCGTTTTTTGTCCTTTTCAAACTGGGTGAGTCGCGCCTCGGCCAGGACGAGGTTCGCCCCCGCACTCTTGATCCCCGCCTGCGCTTGAGCGACGCGGCTCGTGTACTGCGTATCGTCGAGCCGGAGGAGTAGATCGCCCGCCCGCACCGAATCGCCTTCCGCCACTTTGAGCTCGACCACGCGTCCCGGCACCTCGGCGCTTATGTCCACCGAGGACACGGAGCGGATTCGCCCGGGGGCGGTGATGGTGGAGGTGATGCTCTTCTCCACAACGTCACCCAGCTTGGCTGACACCGATGGCGTGTCGTTCTTGGCCAGGTTGAACGCCACGATGGCGATCAAAAAAATGGCTCCGGCGCCAATCAAAATCCAGCGCCTCACGCTGCGTTTCACGGTCCTACCACCTCTCTCGTTCAGGGGCTGTGGGGATCCGGACTCGGGCTTCCAGGGTGGATCCGGGGTCTAATAGGGTAGCGAAGCGCCCCGGGCCTTGTCCAAAGCCGCTTCCGAGATCTTGAGCACGGTGAGCGCGTTCACGAGCGTGTCGCGCGCTCGGGTGAGGTTGACCTGCGCTTCGAGAAGCTCGAGCACGGTGCCGAGCCCCTGCTGATACCGCTCCTGGGAGAGGCGCATGTCCTCTTCCGCGGACTCCACGCCCCGCTGGGCGGCATCGATCGCTTTCATCGCCGCGCGGGTGTTCAGCACCGCCTCCTCGATCTGCCGCTGCACGTCGAGCTCGAGGCCCTTGAGATCGTACTCCGCCTGGCGCTTGACCCCGCCCGTGCGCTTAGCTTGGCCGGTGTTGAGGAAGGCGTCGAGCGAAACCGTCGCCCCGACGCGGAAGTTCCATCCGTCGAAGTCGAGGTCCGACTCGACCGGGAAGGTGTAGAGCACGTTGGTGAGCGTGGTGTCCCCCGGAGCGGGTGTGTTCACGTCGATCACCGTCTGCCGGTTGATGTTGTCACTTTGGGAGTTTCCCGAGTTGATGTTGTAATCGAAGGTGGCAAAGAGTCCCGGTATCCGCGACAGGCTCGCCGCGTGATGGAGATTGCTCGCGCTCCTCAGGTTCTCACGCGCGCTCTGGAGATCGGGACGCTTGGCCGATTCGATCACCGCGGCCGCGCTGTCGGGCATCGCCACGTCCGCTTTGAGCTCGCCGGTGAGATCGATCGGGGCATCCGCGCCCAGCCCGAGAAGCGTGGCCAAGTGCGATTTTTCGATGTCGACCTGGTTCTGCTGCTTGATGAGCGCGACCTCGGCGTCGGACACGCGGACCTTGGCCTTCAGCACGTCCACCCGCGCTACCGAGCCCAGCTCGAACATGCTGGTCGTGCGGCGCTCTTGATCCTGGGCCAGACGAAAATCTTCTTCCTGCACTTTCAACAGGTCCTGCGCGCGCAGGGTCAAATAGAACTGCTGCCGCACCTGAAAGGCAAGGTCTTGGGCGGCGGCTTCCCGGCTGTAGTGGGCCTGGGATACCCCAGCCGCGGCGCTGCGCCAGCGGTACCAGTTGGTGAAGCTCAGATCCTCGCGCAGGGACACCCCGAACCCCGAGCCATCCTGGGTTTGATCGAGATCGAGAGACCCCCGGCGCGTCACCGTCTCCGGCCCAAAGTTGACGCTGGTCGTGATCAGATCGAGGCCATTGAGCGTGGTCGTGCTGCTTTGCTTTTGATAGCTATAGTCGCCGATCGCGGACGGCAGGAGCCCGGCCAAAGCATCGAGCCGGTTGCCTTCCGCGATGCCGATCGCGGCCTCGGCTCGGCGGTAGACGTAGTTCTGCTGGAGGGCCAGCCGCACCGCCGATTCCACGTCCATGGGTCCGGGCGGCGGGTCGGCCGCTTGCACGACTCTCGACCCGGTGACGGCCAGCAAGATCCACAACACGAGCGACTTCATCATCGATCCTCCTCATGTGGACGCACCCATCCCCAGAGGATGGTTTCAAGGGCCTTACGGCTAAGGGGAGATGCGGGTTGCCTCACGCTGCCCTACGGGGTGAGGCGATGGATCATGCGCGGAAAAGGAGCCGCCTCCCGAAGGTGGGACAGGCCGCAAATCCAGGACACGGTCCGTTCCACGCCGATGCCGAATCCCGAATGTGGGACGCTGCCATAGCGCCGCAAGTCCAGATACCACTCGAACGGGGCTCGGGGCAACCCGTGTTCTTCGAGCTTCTGTTCCAGCACAGCAAGATCGTCTTCACGCTGTCCCCCACCCACGATCTCGCCGTAACCCTCCGGGGCCAGAAGGTCCACGGAGAGGCT
>Ga0075431_100000949_pt1 | contig 25620 bp, 25 predicted proteins | sample RhiMetdeltSRZDD5_FD_75297 | JGI IMG/M metagenome (GOLD analysis project Ga0075431, IMG submission 75297) | Populus rhizosphere microbial communities from Tennessee, USA - Rhizosphere MetaG P. deltoides SRZDD5 | ecosystem: Host-associated > Plants > Roots > Rhizosphere > Soil | place: USA... | reverse complement strand
GGTTGAGGATCAAGGCGTGATGTCGGTGAGCCGGGCCTCCCCCCACCGCCACGGCATTTTCACCATGTGCACGCCGCGGGTGCCGGCTGAGCGCGAAACCGGTGCAACTAAATAGTTGTACAACTAATCCCTTTCTGGCGCAGCCCCGGCGGCGCGTGCAGGCTCGTACGGGTACGGCAGCACACCACTATCCGACAGGGCAACGATCCACCTCGCCGTACCCGACCAGAAAGGAGGCCCGCTGATGGGCAACAGGTCCACTGTAGAGCATTCCGGCCGGCGCGACGCCGGGCTGGCAGTGGCCGTCGCCTGTGCTGTCGAACGGCCGCCCCGACGGCCATCGACGGCGGCAGCGCCCCGCACCACAGGTCCGCGCCGCCGAGGTCACCTATGGAACCTCGACGTCGTCGAGGACGTCGCCGCAGCCGTCACCATGGCACTCACCATGGCCGTCATCACGGCAATGGCTGGCCTCCGCCGCACGCATACCGGCCAGCCACGCCGTCGACGACCACCCGCGGCGACCGGGCGCTGACCTAACACCGGGGAAACAGGGCAGCCGGGCACGCAGGGCGGCGGGACCACATCCGCGAGGGGTTGCGTTGCGGGTTCCGCCGTGCCCGGCTGCCCTCCCCACCCACCAACAACTGTCCACAGTGTATCCGGCCTTCCACCGCCTACACACGCCTGCAAGAGATTCGGGGGAGTTCACCATGTCCGAGACTGCGGGCCGGCACGCGCCGACCCAACCGCAACCGATTGACATCATCATCATCATCATCATCATCATCATCACCGCCGCCGCCGCGGCCGCTGTGGCACCGTTCGACCTGGCCGCGTTCTGCGCCCGGCTCACCGCCGTGCGGGTACGCCCGATCACGCTGCTGCCGGTGTCCGGCCGGGCGCCTCGCGTCGGCTGCCGCCCCTGGCTGCAGGCCGCCGAGGCGGACTACGTGCTGGTGGAGCAGAACACCACCGCGCTGCACCGGGACTTGCTCGCGCTGCACACCGTGGGACATCTGCTGCTGACCCACGACGGCCGGCCGGTGCCGGCCGACGTGCTGGCCCGGCGCATGCCGGACCTGGACTGGCAGCAGTTCCGCACCCAGCTGGGCCCGGTGGTGTACCTCGCCGGCCTGCACGGCCAAGGCGATACCGAGGCCGACGCGGACGCGTTCGCTGTCGCGGTGCTGCAACGGGCCGGCCGGCTGCCCCGCCTCACCCGCCAACCGTGGCCCACCAGCCCGACAACGGGTGGGAGCCCGGCATGAGCGTTTCTGGCACCGCCGCGGCTCGCCTGCTGACGGTCGTCGCGGTCATCGCCTCCGTCGGCCTGTGGTTGGGTGCGTGTGGCGGTCGGTCCGCCCAGGCTCCCGGCCCCACACCGGACAGCAGCGTCTCGGCCACGAACTCCACGAGCACCACGTCACCGTCCGCCTCGCTGTCCGCTTCGCCGTCTGCGTCTTCGGCGGCGTCGACCAATCCGGCGGTGGTGTACCGGGCGCCGGGCAACCTGTGTACCGCGGTGGACGCCACCCACCTTCGTCGGCAGGCCGGCGATCCGCAGCCGCAGCCGGTCGCCTGGACCGAACGCGCCCCGGCCAGCACGCTGCTGATGTGCACCGTCCGGCTCGGCAGCTACGGCAACGCCGGCGCGGTGATCGTCGCCGCCGAGGTCTTCACCGACCGGCCCGCGCAGCCCGCCTACGAGAAGCAACGCGACCAGGAGGAGAACATCAGCCCGGTCGCACGCCTGGGCGCCGATGCGTACTCCTATGTCGACAGCGGCGGCCGTCCGCACGTGGCCGCCTACGACGCGAACCTGCACCTGATCGTCCAGTACGTGCCCACCACCGCGTTGAACCATCCGGAGCAGCTCTTGCCCGCCCTGGCCGAGGTGTGCCGCAACACCATCGCCGGGCTCTACCGGCACAGCCACCCGGCCAGCCCGGACCAGTGGAGGCGACCCGGATGAGACTGATCATGTACAACACGTTGATCGGGGTGTCCGCCGGACTGGCGCTGCTGCTGGTGCCTCGCGCGTGGGCGCACCTGGTCGGACAGCACATGCCGCTGCAGGGCGTTGGACGGCGGCCGTTCGACGCGGCCGGCTGGGCCGCCACGCTCGGCGGCCTCGGCGCCGTGCTCACACTGCTGGGCTTCACCATGACGGTCACCCACCCGCTGGCCGCGGCCGCCGAACACATCGACACCCTCTTCGGCGAACCGAGCCTGCTGCTCGGCGCGCTGCTGCTGGCCGCCGCCTGGTACCTGGCCCGCAACGGTGGCGGCCTGGACGCCGAGCGGGCACGGGCCGCCCTCGCCCCGGCCGGCTGGGTCGTCGCCACACTCGGCGTGGTGCTCCTGTCGTGCGCGGCGGCCATTCTGCGGTTCACCGCGGTCGGCGCCGCCCCGGCCGCGGAGCCGGTCACCGGGCTGCTGCACCAGCATCCGGCGGTGGAGAACATGTTCTTCGCCGTCCTGTATGGACTGTCCGCGGCCGGGTGTCTGCTGTGCCCCGCCGCGCTGGCCGGCCGACGGGCCGCCTGGCTCGGCCTGTACTGGACCTGGACCCTCGCCGGCCTGGCGTTCACCGGGTTCGCCGCGCTGAACTTCTACACCCACACCGGAATGCTCATCAACCTCAACGACCCCGGACCAGACCTGCGCTGGTAGAGGAGGACCCCCGTGGCGACGAAGGTTGGGCCCGACGTGACCGTCGAGCGCCGGACCGCGCCGGCTCGCAAGCCGGCCGGGCTCCCGGCACGTACGACGGCACGGCCCCGTGGCGCTGCGGCTGTCCGGGGCCGGTGGCCTGGCGCGGTTCTGGCGGGGGTGCTGCTGGCTGCGGTTGCGGCCGGGTGCCGGCCCGCGGTAGACGGTCCCGGCTCGGGAGGGCCAACCGTGCGGGCGCCTACAGCGCCGACCGTCACGTCGGCCAACCCCGCGGCCGCGGCGCGAGACAGGGCGCTCGCGGCCTACCGCGGGATGTGGGCGGCGTACCAGACGGCGGGCGAGACCGCCAACCCGGACGACCCGCAGCTGGCCACCTACGCCGCGAACGGCGCCCTGCAGACGTTGACAAACGGCCTGAAGTCGGTGCGTGACCGCGGCCTGGTTATCAAGGGTGACATCGTCCTCAACCCGCGGGTCACCGCGCTGGAACCTGCGGACAAGCCGAGCTCGATCGAGATCACCGACTGCGCCGACACGACGAAGTCGTTGCTGTACAAGCGTTCCGGCGAGCTGTTCAACGACAAGCCGGGTGGTCGGCGGCTCGTCATCGCGACCGTGAAAGACATCGGGGGTGGAGTGTGGAAGGTCGTCTCCTTCGGCGCACGCGACATCGGTACCTGCTGAGGCTGGTCCCGGCGCGGGTGGGCGCAGTGATCGCAGTGGCGGTAACGGCGGCCGTGCTGGTGCCGTCGAGCGCACGGGCCGATGACGGGATCGACCCGGTGAACTGCGACACGAACCCGACCGCGCCAGAGTGCATCGTCGACGTCATCAACATCGGCGACGACGGCCAGGGCGGATCGGGCGGCACCGCACGCTGCCACGACATCGTCGGTGAGGTGGCGCCGTGCTTTATCCAGAAGTGGGGCTGGAACGGTGGCGACGGCTGCTACTACAAGCTGGCCAGCCAAGAGTGGGTCGACGTCCTCGGCGAGCCGATCCCCCCAGCGCGCTGGTACGAGGGCGCCTGCGTGGACGTGGCGAACAACAACGTCGTCCTCACCCGGTTGCGGGTGTTCGCCACCCCGCCGGGGCAGGCGCTGCTGGTCGCGGAGGCGATCAAGCGGTTGCGGTTGCCGGCGCCGGCGATCCGGCTGAACCCGAAGCCGCCGGCGGCGCAGGTGGTGCACCTGCCGAGCTGGCTGTGGCTTGACCAGTCGTCGTGGGGCACCCGGCGGGCGACGGCGTCGGTGCCGGGGCTGTCGGTGACGGCGACCGCCACGCCGGTGTCGGTGCGCTGGTCCACCGGCGACGGAGCGATCGTGACGTGCCGAGGGGCGGGTACGCCGTGGACGGAGGGCACCGATGCGCGCAAGCCGTCGCCGGACTGTGGCCACACCTACACCGTCGGCTCGGGGGAGGGCACGTTCACGGTCACCGCGACGATCACCTGGACCGTGACCTGGGCCGGGGGCGGCGCCTCCGGCACCGAGCCGCCGCTAACCTCCACGGCCAGCGCGCAGGTGAAGGTGGCCGGCGTGCCCACCGTGATCACCGGCGACGGGCGGTGACCGGCGATGTCGACCCAGACCGCGGTGGCGACCCGCACAGCAACCGGGCCGAACGGGCGGCGCGGGGTGGCCGCGACCGTGACCCGGCCCCGGCGCAGCCCGCTGTTCATCGTGACCGGGGCGCTGCTGGTGGTGGTGCTGGCGCTGGCGTTCATGTGGCTGCAGCTACGTGCCGACCAGACCGTGTCGGTGCTGGCGGTGGCCCGGCCGGTGGCGGCCGGGCAGGTCATCGCCGCCGCCGACCTGCGCACCGCCCAGGTGGTGCCGGATCCGGGGGTGCGGCTGGTCGCCGCGTCGCGGGCGGCGACGGTTGTCGGGCGTACCGCAGCGGTGCCGCTGGTGGCCGGCGCGCTGCTGTCGCCGGACCAGGTCGGCCCGGCGGCCTGGCCGGCGCCGGGGGAGGCGGTGGTGGCGTTGCCGCTCAAGCCGGGCCGGATCCCGGCCGGGATCGCGCCGGGCGCCCGGGTGCGGGTGCTGACCGTCGTGGCTGCGGACAGCCCGGCCGGCGACACCGACGAGCAGGACGGTGCCCTGGCGACGGTGGTCGAGGTCGCCGACGGCGTCGACGCCTCCGGCACGGTGGTGGTGTCGCTGCTGCTGAAGGCCGCCGAGGCGGGCCGGGTGGCCGCGTCCGGCGGCGAGGCCACCCTGGTGCTGCTGGGCCCGGGCGGGTGAGCGGGCAATGACGGCAACAGAAGCCGGGACCGCGGCGGGGTTGAGGGTCGCGGTGGGGTCGGTGAAGGGCGCACCCGGGGTGACCACGTTCGCCCTGGCCCTGGCCGCGTGCTGGCCGGCCCCCGGCGCGGTGCCGCGTGTGGTGCTGGTGGAGGCGGACCCGGCCGGCGGGGACCTGGGCGGGCGGTTCGGCGTGCCGGACGTGCCGGGGCTGGCCGGGCTGGCGGTGGCGGCCCGCCACGACACCGGTCCCGGGCTGTGGCAGGCGTACGCGCAGCGGCTGCGGGTCGGCGCCGAGGTGGTGATCGCACCCGCGTCGGGCCGGCAGGCCGCCGCGGCGGTCGCCGCGCTGGCCGAGCTGGCGCCGCGGCTGCCATCCGATGTGGACCTGGTGTGGGACGTGGGCCGCTGGTACCCGGGCTCGCCCGCCTGGAGCATGGCCGTCGCCGCGGACGAGGTGCTGGTGGTCTGCGGCGCCAGCGACGCCTCGATCGACCACACCGCCGCGTTCACCGCCGGGCATCCCCTGGCGGCGCGGATGTCGGTGGTGCTGGTCGGGCAGACCCGGTTCCGCGAGCCGGAACTGGTTGCCGCGTTCGGGGTGCCGGTCGCGGTGCGGGTCCCGGTAGACCGGCGCGGCGCGGCGGTCCTCGGCGGGTCCGCGCGGCCGCGGCGGGGCTGGTCGCGTATCGGTGTGGCGGCGGCGGCCCGCACCGTCGCCCTGGCCATGCACCGCCGCCGGGCCACGCCCGGCGTGCCGGCCCGGACGCCGGTGCCGGCGATGCGCGAGCCGACGCGGGACGGTGCCCGATGACCACAGCCAGCTTCCGGCCAGCCGCAGCCGTGTCGCCGAACGGGATGGACGAGGCCGGGGTCGCCGCGGCACTGCGGGCCGAGGTCCGGTCCCGGCTGGCCGGCCACGCCGGTGCTGCCCCGGTGTCCGGGACGGCGCGGCGGGAGCTGACCGCCCGGCTGGTCGCCGAGGCCCTCGACGGCCACGCCCGCGCGGCATTGGCGGACGGGCGGGTGCCGCTGGACGCCGCCGCCGAGGCGCGGGTGGCGCAGGCGGTGACCGACGCGCTGGTCGGGTTGGGCCGGCTGCAGCGGCTGCTGGAGGACCCCCGGGTGGAAAACATCGACGCCAACGGCTGCGACCGGGTGTTCGTGCAGTACACCGACGGGCGGATCGAGCAGGTGCCGCCGGTGGCGGACTCCGACGCCGAACTGGTCGCGATGATCCGCGCCTATGCCGCCGACGCCGGGATGGCCGGCGACGGGGAGGGCGAGGAACGCCGCTTCGACCGCGGCGTGCCCCGGCTGTCGCTGCGGCTGCCGGACGGCTCCCGCCTGTTCGCCGTCATGTCGGTGTCCAAGCGGCCGCTGGTGTCGATCCGCCGGCACCCGCTGAAAGACTTCAGCCTGGACGACCTGGTCGCCAACGGCACCATGCCGGCGGTCATCGCGGCGATCCTGGCCGCGGTCGTCCAGGCCCGCCTCAACGTGATCATCTCGGGTGGGGCCAACACCGGCAAGACGCAGACGCTGCGTGCCCTGGCCAAGGCGATCCCGCCGGCCGAGCGGCTGGTCACGGTGGAGGACGCGTTCGAGCTGGACCTGGACGCCGACGAGACCGCCCACCCGAACGTGGCCGCGTTGCAGGCCCGGGAGCCGAACATCGAGGGCGCCGGGGCGGTGGACATGGCCGAGCTGGTGCGGTGGGGGCTGCGGATGAACCCGCACCGGGTCATCGTCGGCGAGGCCCGCGGCCACGAGGTCATACCGCTGCTGAACGCGATGTCGCAGGGCAACGACGGCTCCGTCGCGACGATCCACGCGTCCTCGTCGCGGCAGGCGTTCACCCGCCTGGCGACCTACGCGGTGCAGGCCCCGGAGCGGCTGTCCTTCGAAGCCTCCGCCATGCTGATCGGCGGCGCGGTGGACTTCGTGGTGCAACTGGCCTTCTCCGCCGACGGCCGGCGGGTGGTCTCCTCGATCCGGGAGGTCACCGGCGCCGACGGCCGCGAGGTCATCTCCAACGAGGTCTACGCACCGGGCCCCGACCTGCGGGCGGTGCCGGCCACCCCGATCCGCGCCGAAACACTGGACCGGCTCGTCGCCGCCGGCCTCGACTCCCGGCTATTGGCCGGGCAGGGCTGGTGATGCCGCGATGGCCCTGATCGCTGCCCTGCTTGGCGCCGGCCTCGGCCTCGGCCTGCTGCTGGTCGCCGACGGGATGCGCCGCCGGCCGCGCGACAACCACCGGCCGCCGTTGCGGCTGTCCCGGGAGCAGCTGCTGCGGCTGGGCGGCTGCGTGGCCGTCGCCGCCACGGTCGGGGCGGTGACCCGCTGGCCGGTCGGCGCCGTGCTGGCAGGTGTCGCCTGCGGGGTGCTGCCCCGCCTGCTCGGCACCGACCGGGCACACCAGGCCGCCCTGGCCCGCACCGAGGCGGTGGCGGCGTGGGCGGAGATGCTGCGCGACAACCTGTCCGCCGCCGCCGGCCTGGAGCAGGCGATCCTGGCCGCCGCCGCGGTCCCGCCAGCGCCGATCCGCGCCGAGGTGACCGACCTGGCGGCGGCGGTCCGCGCCGGCGTGCGACTGCCGCAGGCCCTCGCCGCGTTCCGCGAGTCGCTGGCAGACCCGACCGCCGACCTGGTGGTGCGGGCGCTGTCGCAGGCGGCGCACCGGCAGGCCAGCCGGCTGGCCGACCTGCTGTCCGAACTGGCCGAGGTGGCCCGCAAGCGCACCGCGGTGCGGCTGCGGGTGGCCGCCGGCCGGGCCCGGGTGCGCACCTCGGCCCGGGTGGTCACCGCCACCACCGTGGTGTTCGCCGCCGGCCTGGTCGCGCTCAACCGCGGCTACCTGCACGCCTACGACACGGCGGTCGGGCAGCTGGTGCTGCTGGCCATCGGCGGCCTGTTCGCCGCCGGGTTCGCCGGCCTGACCCGGCTGGGCCGCGTCGGCGAACCTACCCGCCCCGCCACCACCGACAACCTGGAAGGGGCACGGCCGTGATCACCGCCGGGATGCTGGGCGCCGGGGTCGGGCTCGGCCTGGCCCTGCTCGCCTACGGGTTGTGGCCACCGAGGCTGTCCCTGGTGGCGACATTGGCCGCGCTGCACCCCCAGCCGCAGCCCCCGGCAGCCCCTGCCCCAGGCACGGCACAGAAGGGCGGGTGGGCGGCCCGGCTGGGCCGGTCCATGGTGTCGCTGCTGCACCGGGCCGGCCTGCCCCGCCCGCGTACCCGCGCCGACCTGGCGGTGTGCCAGCGGGACCCGGCCGTGTTCCTGGCCGAGCAGGCCACCACCACCTTCCTCGGCCTGCTGCTGCCGCCGGCGGTCGCCGCCGTCCTGGCCCTGGCCGGCATCAACCTGGGGGTGCTGGTGCCGGCGTGGGCGTCGATTCTGGCCGCGGCGGGCGGGTTCGTGCTGCCGCAGCAGGGGTTGCACGCCGACGCGCAGCGCCGCCGCGGCGAGCTGTGCGCCGCCTTGTCCGGGATGCTCGACCTGGTGGTGGTCGGGCTGGCCGGCGGCGCCGGGGTCGAGCAGGCCTTGCGGGACGCCGCCGCCGACCCGGCCACCTGGGGGCAGCGCAGGCTGCAGCAGGCGCTGCACGCCGCCCAGCTGGCCCGCGTCCCGCCCTGGCAGACGCTTGCCCAGCTGGGCGCCGACACCGATGTCCCGGCCCTGTCCGAACTGGCCGCCGCCCTGTCCCTGGCCGGGTCGGAGGGCGCCCGGGTCCGGGCCACCCTGACCGCCCGGGCGGCCAGCCTGCGCGAGCACGAGCTCGCCGACGCCGAGGCCGCCGCCTCCTCGGCCACCGAGAAGATGAGCCTGCCGGTGGTGGCCCTCTTCGGCGGCTTCCTCGTATTCATCGGCTTCCCCGCGGTGTCCGCCGTCCTGGCGGCGCTATGAGTCAACTGTCCACTGTGGAGGTGATATCCGTGCTCGATACCGTGATGGTGCGAGTCCTACTCCTCATGGCCGATCTTCAGGCCGGCGTGCGGGCCCGTTTCGACCGGCTGCGCCGCGCGCCGGAGGCCGGCTACAACACCGAGGCCACCGTGGTGACCGCCATCCTGGCCGCCGCCGCGATCACCATCGTCGGCATCATCGTCAAGAAGATCACCGACCGGGCCAACGGCATCAATCTCAACCCGCCGGCGCCCTGACCGTGCCGCCGGTGGATCCCCCCGTTCCGCGCGGCGGCACCCGCTGGCGGGGCGGGCGCACCGGGGCGCGCCCGCCCTGCCGGCCACCACCCACCCGACCGCATGCCGAGGTGACATCGAGGCGTAGAGATGACCATGCTCACCGCTGACCACCCGACCACGACGACGGCCACCGCCGCGCGGGCACCCGCGCACGCGCATCCGGTGCGGCGGCGCAGCGTCGACCCGGCCGCGCGGGAGAGCCGGTTCCGGGCCGCCGCGGCGGCGGTGTACGCGGTGATGGGCTGGTTGCTCGCCGCCTCCGCCACGGTGCTCGCGGCGACCGGGCAGCTGGAGTTCGCCCGCGAGGCCGGCATCACCGACCAGCGCCAGTTCCTCGTCCCGACCATCCTGGAGATCGCGGTCATCTTCGTCCTGCTCGGCGGCTACCTGCGCGCCTGCGACGGCGACTCCCCCGCCCTGATGTGGCTCCTCGCAGTGGCGATCACCGGGTTCGCCACCTGGACCAACCTGACCCACGGCGGCCCCCGCGCCGGGCGCATCTTCGCCGCCGCCACCGTGCTGACCTTCCTGCTGTGGCTGCTCAAGCTGCGCGACCGGTACCGGGCCGCCCGCCGTGCCGCCGGGCTGCTCGACGCCCCGACGGCCAAGTTCCGGGCCGTCCGCTGGCTGGTCCAGCCCCGGCTGACCGGCCGGGCCTGGCTGATCGCGGTCGAGTACAGCCTGCGCGACGCTGACCTGGCCTTGGCCCGGGCCCGGCTGTGGCGCGACACCGTCACCGACCACCACGACACCCACCCCGGCGGCCGGTGGTGGGCGCGGCGGCGGGCCGCCCGCCGCGCCGCGGCCCTGGCCGTGCGCGCCGCCCACCTGCCCGCACCGGACCTGGCGCCGGTTCCGGCCGTGGCACTGCCCGACCCCGCCCCGACCGTGGCGGTGGCATCCACCGCGTCGCCACCGCCGGTCGCCGACCCCGCCCCGACCGTGGCCGCGCCGGTCACCGACGGCGCGACCGCCGTCGGCGAGCTCGCCGACGAGCCGGGCGAACACACCAACGGCCCGGCCGGCGCCCCGGACGTGCCGGCGGCGTACACCGCGACCGGCGACGAGGACGCGGCGATGTACCAGGCGTGGCGGGAGGCCCTTGCGGCCGGCCGGGAACCCACCGGGGCGGACCTGGCCCGCGCGGCCGGGCGGGACAACGACAGCAGCGGCACCGGCCGGCGCGCCGCCCGCCGCTACCGCGACGCGCACGCCGCCGCCAGCCAGGCCGCGCTTGCCGCCACACCGAGCCGGCCCAACGGCCACCACAGCCCGGCCGGAGCCCACCGATGAACCCGCAGGCCCGACCGCCATCCGTCGTCGGGAGCGACCCCGCAGCGGGGCCGGCCCGACAGGGCGGCCCCCGGCGGACGCCGTGGCGCATCTCCGGTCCGGACGACGGCTCGGCGACGGTGGAGCTGGTGATCGCCACCCCGCTGGTGGCGCTGCTGCTCCTGCTGGTGGTGCAGTTCGGGGTGTGGGCGCACGCGGCGCACATCGCGCAGGCGGCGGCCAACCAGGGCCTGCAGACCGCCCGCGCCTACCGCAGCACCGCCGCGGCCGGCGAGGCGGACACCCGCGCCCTGCTCGACCAGTCCGCCGGCAGCCTGCTGTCCGACCGGACGGTGTCGGTGACCCGCACCGCGACCACGGTCACCGTCGTCGTGACCGGCCGCGCCGCCACCGTGGTGCCGGGCCTTCGCCTGCCGGTGCGGGTGACGGTGACCGGCCCGGTCGAACGACCGGTCGCCCTCCCCGCGCTCTCCACAGTGGACGAGGGAGGGTCCGATGCTGTGGCGTGAACCTGGACCCGCCCGACGGACCTCACCTCGACGGTGGCTTCGGCGCTGCTCCTCGCCGGAGGCGGGGTCGGTGTCGGTGGAGCTGACGGTGCTGCTGACCCCGCTGTTCGTGGTGCTGCTGCTGTTCGTGGTGCTGTGTGCCCGCACCGCCTCGGCGAAGATCGATGTGAACGCGGCCGCGGCGTCGGCGGCCCGCGCCGCGTCGCTGGCCGCCTCACCGGCCGCCGCCCGCGCCGAGGCCACGGCGGCGGCGTCGCAGGCCCTGGCCGGGCAGGCGGTGTCCTGCACCAGCCTGGCGGTGTCGGTGGACACCACGGCGTTTCGCCGCGGCGGTAGCGTGAGCGTCACCCTGGCCTGCACGGTGCGGCTGTCGGACCTGGGGCTGCCCGGGGTGTCCGCCACCCGGACGGTGACCGGGTCGGCGCGGGCGCCGGTCGACGTGTTCCGGCAGGTGTCCCCGTGAGCGCCGCCCGGGGGTTGCTGGCCCGGCTGCGCGGCGACGAGCGGGGGCAGGTCACCGGGTTCGCCGTGGTCATGACCACGGCGATGATCGCCGTCGCGGGGCTGGTGCTGGACGGCGGGCTGGCGGTGGCGGCGAAGGTCAAGGCGGTCGAGGTAGCGCAGGCCGCCGCCCGCGCCGGCGCCGCCGAGCTGGACCTGGCCGCCTACCGCCGCACCGGCGCCGTGCGGCTGGACGTGCCGGCCGCCACCGCTGCCGCCCGGGACTGGCTGGCGCAGGCCGGCGCCACCGGCACCGTGACCGCCACACCCACGCAGGTGCGGGTCGAGGTCACCGCCGTCGCGGCAACCCAGCTGCTGGCCCTGGTCGGCGTCGGTTCGATCACCGTGCACGGCAACGCCACCGCCACCGCGGTGCGCAGCGACACCGGCTAACCCGAGGCGAAGGAGGCGAGGACGTGGTGGGTGCCGTGGCCGCATCGGCCGCCCGGGTGGCGGCGCGGCTGGCCGCCGCGGTGGCCCTGGCCGCCCTGCTGGCCGGGGTGCCGGCCGGGCTGGCCTTCGCGGTCGGCTGGCCGCTGCCCACGTCGCTGCCCGCCGGCTGGGCCGGCTGGCAGCAGCTGCTGTCCTCGCCGATCCCGGACACCGCGATCCTGCGGCTGCTCGCCGTCGCCGGCTGGCTGCTGTGGGCCGCCTTCACCCGCGCCGTCTGGGTCGAGGCCCGGGCCGCATGGCACGGAGTGCGGGCCCCGGACCGGCGCTGGCTCGGGGCCAGCCCGCTGCGGGCGAGCGCCGCGTTCCTGATCGCCGCGCTGTTCGCCGGCAGCATCGCCGCCGGCACCGCCACCGCATCGCGACCCGCCGCCGCGGCCACCACCACCGGCCCGGCCCCGGCGGCCAAACCGGCCGCCGCCGTCGTGGTGGCGGCACCGGCCACCGGCGGGCTGCCCGCCCCGGCGGCCGACCGGCTGGCCCGGGCGCCGCTGCTGCCCGCCGGCCCCGCCCTGCTGGTCGTGGACGGCTGCGGCTACCTGTACACCGTCGCCAAGGGCGACAGCCTGTGGACCATCGCCGAACACTGCCTCGGCGACGGCACCCGATGGCCGCAGATCTGGCAGCTCAACAAGGGCAAGTTCTGGCCCGCCATCTCCGGGCACAAACGCCTCGACGACCCCGACCTCATCTATCCACGGTGGACACTCACCCTGCCGGTCGACGCCGCACCGCCAGCCGGCGCACCGCCCACCGAACCCGCCACACCGCCCGGCCCCGGCCCCGGCGCGCCCGGCACACCAGCGCCGACCGCGCCGGCCAGCCCCACCCCTACCGCGCCGGCAAGCGGCGAACCCGACGGCGTCGTCGCCCCACCGGCCACCACCGCACCGCCACTGTCCACCGCGCCCTCGGCCACGGTCACGCCGTCACCGGCCCCCACGCCGGCCCCGCCGTCGCCGGTGGCGTCCAGCCCCGACGACGCGCCGCCGGCCGGCGTCGACGAGCACGGCGTCCGCCTGCCCGACGGGTCGTGGATCCCGTGGACCCTGGCCGGGGCAGTGGTCGCCGCCATGGCGGTCGTGTGGCTGCAACGCCGCCGCCGCTACCAACCCCGCCCGCTGGACGGCACGGCCGCCGACAAGCGCCCGGCCGACCCGCCGCCGCCGCCGGTGGTCCGCGCCGTCGGGCGGCACTGGCGGGCCCGGCCCGCCGCCATGCCCGAGATCACTGCCAGCCCCACCGACGAGCCGCCGCCGCAACCGCCGCCACCGGCCGTGGCGGTGCCGCCGGTGCCGGCCATCGACCCGCTCCCGGCCGGCGGGCTCGGCCTGGTCGGCGACGGCGCCGAGGCGGCCGCCCGCGGCGCCCTGGTCGCCGCGCTGGCCGCCGGCGCCCCCACCGACCCGGACGCCCGCACCGAGGTCGTCATCCCCGCCGACACCATGATCACCCTGTTGGGGGCGGACGCGGTCGCCGTCGGCACCTGGCCGCGGCTGCGGGTCACCCCGGACCTCGACGCCGCCCTCGCCGTGCTGGAACAGCGGCTGCTGCACGCCGCCCGCCTGCTCGACGACCACGACGTCGACGACGTGGCCACCCTGCGGCGGGCGGCCCCGGCCGAGCAGCCGCTGCCGCCGATGCTGCTGCTCGCCGCCACCCCGCCACCCGGGCTGCGGGTGCGCACCCGCATGGTGCTCGGCCTGGGCAGCGGCGTGCAGGTCACCGCCCTGCTGCTCGGGCAGTGGGGGCACGGACCCACCGTCCGGGTCGACCCTGACGGCAGCACCCACCCGCTCGACGCACCGGGCGGCGTCGCCGGGCAGCTGCCGACGCGGATGGCGGTGCTCGAGCAGGCCGCCGCCACCGACCTGCTGGCCACCATGCGGGAGGCCCACACCGGCGAACCGGCCCCGGCCCCGCACCCCGAACCGCAGCTCGCGGCCAACGCGGCAACCGACCCGCCCGACACCACCGACGCGTCCAGGCACCCGGCCGTCGGCGCCGACGACGAAAAGGCCACCGCGGCGCCAGCCGGCGCGAACGACGAAAAGGCCACCGTGGCGCCGCACGGCGCCGACGACGGGATAGCCGTCGCGCCGGACGAGCTCCACTTCGCGACAGGCGAGCCGGACCAGGCGCCGCCCGCCGGAGCCCCGGCGCGGGTACGGGTCCTCGGAGCGGCGCACATCGTCGACAGGCCGGTCGGGGAACTGTTCCGCTCCGACGCCGTCGAGCTGATGGTGTACCTGGCCGTGCACGCCGACGGGGCCACCCCCGAGCAGATCAAGGAGGACCTGTTCCCCGCGGTGCGTCGCCGCCCGGCCGCCGGCCGGCTGCACACCGCCGCGCACAACCTGCGCAAGCTGCTCGCCCTCTCGGTCGGCGGGGACCCGGGCGACTACGTGGTCAAGCACCGCGGCCGCTACCGGCTGCACGCCGACACCGTCGACGTCGACGTGGACCTGTGGACGCTGCGCCGCGCGCACGCCACCGCCCGCGCCGCCACCGGCGACGACCGCCTGACCGCGCTGCGCCAGGCCTGCGGCGTGTACACCGGGGAACTGGCCGAAGGCGCCGACTACGAATGGATCACCCGGCACCGCAAAGGCGTCGCCGACCTGGCCATCGACGCCCACACCGCCCTGGCCGCCGCGATCGCCGACACCGACCCGCAGCAAGCCGCCCAGCTGCTGCAGGCCGCCGCCGACCACGACCCGCTCAACGAAGAGGTCTGCCAACGGGCCATGCGCGCCTGGCACCGCCTCGGCGACGGCGACGCCATCCGCGCCCTGTTGCGCCGCCTCGCCCTCGCCCTCGACGAGATCGGCGCCGAACCCGCCCAGGACACTATCGCCCTGGCCGACCAGCTCCGCCGCGACCTGCAACGACCCCACCGCGCCGCCTGACCATACGGGAAATGCCGCCCATGCGGCGCTCGTGGCCCGATGCAGCCGCCACACCCGGAACGCCCGCGACGAAAGGACCCGTCCGGGTCGATACGGGGGTTCTCCCGGGGATCTTGAGCCGTTGCGCGACGTGGCATCCGAGGTTACATGGGTGTAGTTCGCGACAGTTCTCTGCGGGTGTTGCGCTGTCGTTCGTTATGGCGGATGAGGCTCACGAGCGGAGGGCAGTGATGCGGATCTTCCCGGTGCGCTTGCCGTCGGGCGAGCGGTACTGGACCGTCGTGGATGAGACGCTTGCCGTGGTGCCGGCGGCCGACCGCTTTCTGCGGGAGGAACGGTTCGGCCACGACAAGGCCGAGCTGACCACCAAGGCGCACGCCGGCGGCGTGGCTTTGTTCCTGCGCTGGTGCGACCGCACGGGGCGGGACTGGCGAAGCGCTGCGAGTGATATCGCATCGTTCATCATCTGGTTGACGTACACGCCCGCCGACCCGGCCGGTGACCCAGTGGTGGTTGCCGGCCCGGGTGCTCGACCCGTGCGGCGGGCCAGGCGGATCAACCGTGTCCTCGTGGCGGTGCGGCTGTTCCTGTCCTCGGCGGTGACCCACAAGGAGGTTGCGCCGTCGGTGCTGGGACTGCTCTATGAGGTGGCAGACGCGCGCGACCTTCCGGTTGAGGCTCAGGGCGAGGACGCGGGCCTGGTGTACCGGATGGCCGCACGACATCGGCTCGCCGAGGACAACCACCCGATGGACCGGGCCACCGATGCCGAGATCGTGGCGCTGCTGCGCGCCTGTCGATCGGCGCGCGACCGTCTGATCGTGCTGCTGATGGCGCGCGTTGGCCTGCGGCGGGGCGAGTTGTGCGGGCTGTACCGGGAGGATCTGCACCTGTTGGCCGACTCCCGCGATCTTGGCTGCGCGGTTGCCGGGTCGCATCTGCACGTGGTGCGCCGTCCCAATCGCAACGGCGCGTGGGCGAAGTCACGCCGGGGCCGTGCCGTGCCCGTGGACTTCCTCGTAGTGTGGGCCGCCGACGCGTATTGGTTCGAGCGCCAGGACTGCGATGCAGCGGACGGGAACGTCTTCCTGCTGGTGAATCTGTTCCGCGCGCCGTTGGGGGCGCCGATGCGTCCCGACGCCCTCAACGAGCTGGTGGACGCGCTGTCCAAGCGGGCCGGACTGGACCGGCAGCTGTCGCCGCACATGCTGCGGCATGCCTTTGCGAGCAACGTCGTGGATGCCGGCGGTGCCCTCGACGAGGTCCAGACGCTTCTCGGCCACCGCAGCCCGTCGTCGTCGCAGCCGTACCTGCACACTTCGGCGCAGCGCCTGCGGGCTGCGGTAGATCGGGCCGCCTCGCCACGGCTACGAGAGCGGGAGGGCTGGCGATGACCGTGACCGTCGCGGCCGACGGCGCCCGGGCCGTCTTCGGCGCGGACGCGGATGCGCTGTGGGGACGCATCCCGGCCGAGTTTCTGCAGGAGCTGGGTTGGCAGGCGCAGGACCACACGCTGACCATCCCGCGCGATCATCGAGTGCTCGGGTGGCGCCGGGTGCGCGCCAACGCAGCGCCCCACCGAGCCGCCTCGCGCCGCAGGGTCGCCGATCGGGACGAGTATGTGATCCAGCTCGGCGCGCTGCCGCCGCTGCTCGTCGCGCAGCTGCTCTGCGGGCTGCACGACCGGTACTGGCGAGGTCTGCGCACAGACTGGTCGCTGCTGGTGCGGCTGTGCCACCGGGCCATCGAGCTGGGCATCGGGTCGATCGAGCAGATGCCGTTGGAACGCGACTACGATCACCTGACCGCGGGAATCCAGACGGCGGTGCGGCGCACGTTCCTGCATCCCGACACCGAACGGGTCAAGGACATCTGGGACATGGCCGTGTTCGGACTGGGCGGCTACCTGGACTTCACCGGCATCAGCCAGCCCTGGCTGCGGGAGGCGGTCAAGCTGTGGGCGTTTGACTACCTTCCCACCCGCCGCGGCACGGGGATCACCAGCATCGTCAAGGCCCGCATCCTCGCGCTGGCCCGGCTGTCAGATAGCCTGCGCCTGCAACGCGACGACAGCGGGACGGACTTCACCAGGCTCGCCGCCACCGACATCACGGCATTCTGCAATCGAATGGCCTTCCTGGAAGGCGCAGGGGAGGTCACCGCGCGGCTGCGCCTGAGCACGTGTCGCATGGTCAAGACCGTGCTCGATGGGTTCCGTGTGCTCGGCCTGACCCGACCGGGTCAGTGTTTGGCCGGTCTGCCCGACGACTTCGCACTACGCCGGGCCCACATCCCGGACGAGACCGACGATGACGAGGCGGGCAAGGACGTTCCGGCCGAGGTGATGCGGGTGATGTGTGACGGCCTTGCACTGCTCGCCGAGTTACGCGGGCCGGAGGCGCGCACCGCGATCGAGCTTCTCATCGACACCGGCCGGCGGCCGATCGAGATCTGCCAGCTGCGCCTGGACTGCCTGGAGCACGACGGCGACGGCCAACCGGTGTTGGTCTACGACAGCAGCAAGTCCCGACGGCTGGGCCGGCGCCTGCCCATCGCCACCGCAACGGCAGAGGTCATCGCGGCGCAGCAGGCCCGCGTCCGGGTCCGGTTTCCGCACACCCCGACCAGCGAGCTCAAGCTGATCCCCGCCACCCAGGCCAACCCGCACGGCCGTCGTGGTCTGAGCACCACGACGCTGCGCAACTGGCACAGGCTTTGGCTGGCCAGGTTGCCGACCGTGACGGTGGCGACCGAGACCACTGTGGAGGGACGGGCGGTCGCGGCCCTTCTGCCGTACGACATGCTGGCCACCACGATCTACGCCTACCGGCACAGTTACGCCCAGCGCCACGCCGACGCCGGGGTACCGGTCGATGTGCTGCGCGAGCTGATGGGCCACAAGCGTATGGACACCACGCAGCGGTACTACAACGTGGGCGCCGAGCGCAGGCGCGAGGCGATCGAGCGGGTGGCGCAGGTACAGTTCGACCGGCACGGCGCACGGATCTGGCGCGACGCCAAGGCGCTGCTCGACGATGAGCGTGTCCGCCTAGCCGTCGGCGAGGTCGCTGTCCCGTACGGTGGATGCAGCGAACCCAGCAACGTTTCCGCCGGCGGCGATGCCTGCCCGATCCGGTTCCGGTGCGTCGGCTGCGGCCACTTCCGCACGGATGCGTCGTACCTGCCCGATCTGGAGGCGTACCTGGCCGACCTGCTCCGCAACCGGGAACGTATCCTCGCCGCTTCGGTCGATGCCGACGAGTGGGCGTGCGCGGAGGCCCTTCCGTCCACTGAGGAGATTAGCCGGGTCCGCCGTCTGGTTGACCGCATCAGGGCCGAACTCGACGACCTCACCCCGCAGGATCGAGCCGAGATCGAGCACGCCGTCGCGATCGTCCGCCGCGGCAGGATCCTGCTACGGGTCACACCGGCCCGGCAGCAGTCCGTGCGGGACCTGCGACCGGAGCGTGTCTCGTGACAGCTGCCGCGATGCGACGCGGACGCGCCGAGGCCGCAACCCGCCGCCATGACAAGGTTCTGGCAGCCATCGGGCAAGCCGCACGCGAGGGCGGCGACATCACCGTCGCAGCCATCGCCCGGCGCGCCGGGGTGGACCGCTCGTTCCTCTACCGCCATCGAGAACTTCTGGAGCGCATCCACAGTGCCCAGGTCGGCGAACCACGCGATACCGATGCCGCCGCCAGGGTCAGCCATCAGTCGCTACGAGTCGACCTGGCCAACGCCCACGAACGCAACCAGCGCCTGAGAGCACGCGTCCAGCACCTCGAACGGCGACTATCCGAGGCACTGGGTGAGCAGGTCTGGCGCGAGGCCGGCCTCGGCGCACCGCCCGACCTCGAAACACTTCAGCGTCAGGTCGTCATGCAGGAGCAGCGGATCGTCGAGCTGACCAAGGTCGTTGCCGATCGCGACCGAGACCTCGCCGCCGCCCGCGCCGCAAACCGCGAACTCATGATTCGGCTCAACACGCCGACGACTCAGCCTGGGTCACCCACGCCACCTCGGCGCTCGCCAACAACCACAACCCCGCCTCGAACGCCGGGGACGCCCTGACGCGTCAACCAAGACGTCGGCATGTCTTCCGACGATGCGGTCACAGCTGCGGAGATCAAGCCCGGACGTGACGCGGGGTCAGCGTACGACAAACGCGCCAGGCGGACTCGATCACGGGGGAAACCGAACCGGCCCGGCGCGACCGACACGCTAGCGCCCGAACGCGACAAGGGCCAGACCGTCCAGATGCGAGTGATCGTCGGTGTTGCACTTGTTGTCGAACCCGGCGGCCAGCGGCCCGGTCGGCGGCCCAGCAGCCGGCCAGGCCCACGCCCAGCCCGGCCAGCACGTCGCCGGGCCAGTGCGCGCCGAGCAGGACCCGGGCCGTACCGACCGCGGCACCCACCGCGGCGGGAACGGCCAGCCGCCCCGCGGCGGGCGTACCGGCAGCGCGCACCACGGCCCCGGCGGCCAGTACGGCCAGGGTGGTGTGCCGCGACGGCAGGCTGTGCCCGTCGACGGTCACCAGCCGGACCGGCTGCGGCGGTCGGGGCCGGGCAATCAAATCGCAGCCGATCCGGCGGAGCGCGGCGGCGAGCATGAGCACCGCCAGGGGTGGCAGGCGTGCGTGCCGGCTGTGGCGACCGCCGGCAGGGGCCAGCAGGCAGGCCACGATCGTGGCCGGGTAGGCGATCGCCGGATCACCGAGGACACCGACGAGTCGGGCCGTGGCGACGGTGCGCGGGGTACGCCGACGCCAGATGATGGCGGCGGCGGCCCGGTCGAGCCGCCCGGCGGCCGGTATCACCGGGATGATCCGACGTAGCGGATGACCTCGACCGGGTCGAGCATGACCAGCCCCTCGGTGACCAGCTCATCGAGCAGGGGCAGGAACGGCCGGATCCGCTCCTCGACATCCACGATGATCACCGCGACCGGGAGGTCCTCGGCCAGGGACAGCAGCCGCTGGGTGTGGATGCGCGAGGAGGCGCCATAGCCCTCGATGCCGCGGATCACGCTGGCGCCGGCCAGGCCCATCCTATGGGCCCGGTGCACGATCTCGGTGTACAGCGCCTTGTGGTGCCACAGGTCGTTCTCACCCACGAAGATGGTCAGCCGCAGCGCCGGTCCTTGCACCCTTACCTGCTCCTCCTCGGGGGTCGGTGTGCGGGGGATGGCCGCGCGGCTATGGCACGCGGCCGGCCTAGGTGCGTCCGGACCGGCGGGCGTCGCCGGTCTCGCCGTGCTCAGCCGCGGCGGCAGAGGCCGCCTGCATGGTGGTGGCCGGATGGGGTGCAAAGAAGCGTTGCGCGATCGCGGTGGGCACCACCGCGGTGAGCACCACCACGCAGACCAGCACGGAGAACTGGGCCCGGTTGACGATGCCGGCGCTGAAGCCGTAGCTGGCCGAGATGGTGCCGAAGGTCAGGCCGGTGGACATCAGCAAGGTGGTGAACGCCGCGTGCGGTTTGGCGTACCGCCGGGACAAGGGGTACACGGCGACGCCCTTGGCGGCCAGCTTGACGGCCAGCAGCAGCCCGAGCAGCCCGAGGTTGGCCCACACCAACGGGATGGACACCTTCATCCCGGAGTTGAGGAAAAAGAACGGGGTCAGCAGCGCGAACGCCACGACCCGGAAGCGTTGCTGAGTGACCCGGTGCCGTTCGAACGTGCGGGACACGGCCAGCCCGAGCAGGAACGCGGGCAGCACGGCGTGGCTGGCCGCCTTGTCACCCAGCCACATCAACACCAGCAGCGCGGCGAACGCGCCCTTGATCTCCGGCTCGATCACCCGGGACCCGTACCGGCCGAAGAACCAGCCCTCCAACCGAGGCATCACCACGATCAACGCGACCGACACGGCGGCGAACGGGACCAGCCACCAGGTCGGGCGCACAAACAGCAGCGACAACGCCAGTACCGTGCCCAGGTCGGTGACGAACGTCGACGACATGATCAGCTGGCCGATCCTCGTCGCGTTCAGGCCGGACTCGACCAGCACCGCGTAGACCACCGCGAGGGACGTGGTGGACAGGGCGATCCCGCCGATCTGCGCGGCCTTCCAGTCCCAGCCGGCCAGGTACCGGCAGGCCAGCATCGCCGCGGCGAACGGCGCCGCGAACGACAGGACCCCGATCAGGGTGCTGGCCTTCCAACTCTTCCGCAGCGCCGTCGGGTCGACCTCGGCCCCGGCCAGGAAGGTGAGCACCACCGAACCGAACCCGGCCAGGAACACCAGCCAATCCGGGCTGGCCAGATGCAGCGTGTTCCCGACCACGATCCCGGCAATGATCTCGATGATCGCCACCGACAGGCCCAACTCGACCGAGAACATCGCCGCGACCAGCACGGTGACCGCGAGCACGGCGGCCACCGTCAGCGTGGAACCCATAAGCCCCTCCTCGTTGGCGTGCAACATCCTGGCAGGCCAGGAGCCATCAACCCGGACGGGGCGGTTCGGGGCCGCATGAAATGCCGGCCCCCGGCGGGGTCCATCGCCGTACCTTCAGTGATGCCACGATTTCGGGCCGCCGTCAAGCCGATCATCACCTAATGGGCCCCGCAGACCTCCCGCGCCGGGGCCGGTCGGCCCTCGCCCGGCCGGGCCACGGCGGGCACACTGAGGGCGTGTTCACCCACCTGCTGGTCGGCTACGACGGCTCGGCGGGCTCCCAGGCGGCGCTGACGGCCGCGCTGACACTGGCCCGGGAGTCCGGCGCCCGGGTGACCGTGGCGACCGTTCAGCACCACCTGCCCCGCTACGGCGCCACCGTCGGCGAGGTCGACGAGGAACGCCAGGTCGAGGCCGCCGACGCCCGCCGGCTGGCCAACGAGATCCAGGCCCACGCCGACGAAGAATCGCTCACCGTGGCCACCCGGGTGGCCATTGGGCATCCGGCCCAGGAACTCGTCAAGACCGCCAAAGACGTCGGCGCCGACCTGATCGTGCTCGGCCACAGCGGACACTCCGCCATCTGGGACACCTTCCTGGGCAGCGTCGCCGAAAAGGTCAGCCGGCACGCCCCGTGCTCGGTGCTCATCGTCCGCTGAGGGCCGAGAGCCATTTCTTATGGCAGAGCCGAACAGCCGGCCGTGCGCCCAGGTCCGCCACGGGTCCACCCCGGCCCGCTCACGTCCGGCATGCCGGTTACCCGATGCGCCGGGTGGTCGGTCCGAGCAGGTCCAGCAGCCGGGTGCAGCGCCAGCCGGCCCGGCGCAGCGCCAGCCGGCGGGCGATGTAGTCCATCACCGGGGTCACCTTGGGAACGTCCTCGTCGTCGGTGGCCGGCCGGTTCAAACCGCAGCCCGCGCAGTCGGTCGATGATCAGCTCACAGGGACGCCGTGTTGCGGCGCCGGCGGGGCCACTGCGGAGAACGCGTCGACACGGCAGCGTTCCAGACGCTGATGACCGCTGAACGGGACCTCGCAGGGGATCCGTCACAGGCCCAGCGTGCAGCAGTTTGGGCTGCGGCCTGATCGCCAGCGATGTCGGCAACGCGCTGCCAGCTGGCACCGCGAGTCCGCCCACCGGATCGGCGCTGCCTGACCAGCCCCAACAGAACTCGGCCGGGGTAACCCGACAGAAGACGATCACGGCGGCGCGTAACCCAACAACAACGCTGCGTCGGACGCTACGGCGCACCAACCCCGGCCATCCAAGTCGCGAGCCTGACCGCAAACCGAGGTTGCCGCACGGGGAACGGCAACCTCGGAGTCTCTGCGTCGATCCGTGAGTCGCCTGGATACCACACCTGTGGTGCTGCGATGCCCAACCCAAACCCGGCCTGACCTGCACTCTCCTTGCTTACCCCCGGCGGGCACCCCAAGAGAACGGGGGAACCGACCCGGGCGGGTGCTGCCCCGCAGGGTACACCCGGCGAGGCAGCCGCCACCGCCCCGAACATCGACCGGGGACTCCACCCTGACACGGCGCAGCGTCGGGCCGGGCCGGCCGAACACGGGGTTGAACCGGCCGGCCGACCATCCGATATGGACGGCAGGCAGGTACGGCCAGCCCGTTGCCCGGCTCCGGGCGCCCGCACCGGGCGTCGGCGCCCGGGAGGCTCACGACGCCACCCGCCCGGCATGGCTCCACCATGGACAGTGAGCCGGGGCGTGATGCCGGCACCACGCGCGTGCGACACCGCCGCCGACGAGGCGCTGGCCCGTGCGGTGTCATGGGCGGGCCCGGTTCGTCCTGGCCACCCCTGATGCCGTCACGATGTCTCGCGGCACAGCTCGCCCGGGAGACCATGCTGACGCGGCGCAGGCGTGGCAGCACAGCCAACCGTGGCGTGCCTCGGCCGCCGGCCGTTGCGGTCCGGTAGCCGCGCGGGCCGCACCACGGTCGCCGGTCACCGTGGGGTCGCGTCTGTCCATGATGGACCCCGACGTGGTGGGCCAACGCCGGCGGCTCTGCTGGGAATGACCGATGCGGGTGGGTCAGGGCAGGGCCGGTCCGTCTCCTCGGACGGGCCCTACCGTGCGAATGTCGCGGTCACCGCAGCCGGTGCGGTGCACCAGGTGCAGCGTGTGGCTGACGTTGGCGGGCGCGCGTCGCAACGCCTCGGCCTCGGCGACGAGGTGGGCGGTGGCGGTCGCGTCGTCCATGACGCCCGCGCTGTCGATGAAGACCGTCACCTGGTCGCGCTCGTGGCCGTCGCGGGCCACCGTGTGCACGATGACGTAGCCGGTGGTGGGTAGCTGGTAGGTCGGCACGATCTCGCTTCCTTTCCATGGAGGAACTGCGCGATGCGGTTGGCAGCGGGCCGGTGCGGGCAGCCTGACGTCGTCCACGGTGGGTGGTCTGAGCCGCGGCTCAGACCACCCACCCGCGCCGTTCCGGTCAGCATCGGCTGCAGCCGTGCCGGGGCGTCTTGCGGATCCGATGTGGCGTACGGGCCCGGCGTACCGTCTGGGCGCGGACCAGGACGCCGCGACGAGCGGCGGTCGTCGGCCCCGGGGGCGGGTTATGGCCGCCCGATGAGAGGTTGTGCGGCGGGGTCGAGACGGTAGCCCGGCTCCCAGGGGAAGCGGCCGTCGGGGTCGGGCCAGACGACCTGTTGCAGCCGTACCCGGTCGGTGCTGTAGAAGGCGAACGCGGCGCCGGGGTGCAGCGCCTCGGTGGTGGCCGGGCCGTCGACGATGACGGCGTCGTAGCCGGCGAGCAGGTCGCAGACGCGCTGGCCGTGCGGGTAGCGTTCGGCGCGGTCCCACACCCGGGTGGCGAGGTCGTTGAGCAGCGCGTGCGCGATGTGCGGGGGCAACCCGGCGATGACCAGTTCCGTGTAGTCGTGTTCTTTACCGACCTGGCTCGTCTTCGTGTTGGGGTGGAGCTGCGCATGTGGGTCGCAGGATGCGTACGTGATGTCCACATCGCGTGCATGCTGGCCGTGCCGTCAATCGGAGTCGACTGCTGAGCGTTACGAGACAGTTATCGAACGGCCGCACACGTTTCGCGGCCATAAGCGCGCTCGCCCAGATGCTGCCGCATGGGCAGCGACCTATCCGCCCCACAACGCGCCAGACCTGCAGGTCCGTCAAGGGAGCGCCTGAACACCCGGCGATGAAAGACCCTCGGATGCGCCCACGCAGCGAGGTCTTTCATGCCACCGCTCGCAACGGACGCCTCGTAGTTGCGATGATCGCTCGTCGCCGGCCGACAACGGGGTCCCTCTCCAGCCGACGCCACATGACGGTTTCCGGCGTCTGTTCGATGGCCGCGGCTTCTCCGACGCTGGCGGAGCTTCGCCAGTCAGCGCAGACTGGCGCCGAGGGCTTCGGACAGGAGGTCTGCGTTGAATCGTGCCGAATGGTTGCTGTACTTCCTGGACACAGCTCGTGGGCCCGTCCGGCCGTCAGGTCCTGCAGTTGACCGGGCCGAATGGTTGTCGATCTTTCTGGCGGCGGCCAACACGCCGCCGTCACGGACTGGACGCATCGAGCACCTCGCCGATCGGGACGCCGTCGAGCTGTCCCATGAAGACCGGGCCGAGGAGACTTCAGCCCCGCCCACGCAGGCAGCGGCAGAAGGCCAGCGTCAAGCCCGTTCGGCGGGGCGCGAAGAACAACAGCACGCACATGGAGAGACAAGGTGATCTGGCGGCTGCTCCTCGCTGGCGCATTGGGTGGTGTCGTCGGCGCGGCTGAACTTGCCGCCCGGTACCGCGATGACCCTGCCGCTGCGCTGCAGACACCCCCTGGCCTCGCGTACGTGGCGATCAACTCTGCGGCGGCTACGGCGGCCCTCGTGATCGTGGAGGCGTTTGGTTGGACGTTCGGCCTAGGTCCCGACGAGTCGGCCGTGCAGGTGCACACGGTTCAGGTTCTCGTGGCGGGTCTCGGCTCGGCCGCGCTGTTTCGGTCCTCATTGTTCACGGTGCGCCAAGGAGACCAAGAGATCGGCATCGGCCCGAGCGCGCTGCTGACGAGCCTACTCGGGCAAGTCGATCGCGGCGTAGACCGCCGCCGCGCACTGGCGCGACTCAACCGCGACGACCTTGCCGGTCTATTGTTCGATCGCGATCATGTGGAACTGACTGAACTCTGCGTCGGCGCGCTGCAGAACCTCGACAAAGCGGATGCGCAGGCGCTCGGAGAGCTTGCCGCACGGCTGAAGGCTGAGCCGAGCCTTTCCGACCCTGCGAAGCTCCACCTCTTCGCGCTCAAGCTGCTGACGGTCGCAGGATCTAAGCCTGAATCCGTGGACCGACTGAGCTGTTGATGTCCGGGTTCGGCGTGGAGATGCGGTGAGAGTGCCCTTCGGGCTGCGATGATCGGGTTTGCCTAGAACACGATCGATGCGTTTCG
>Ga0075431_100000945_pt1 | contig 25631 bp, 22 predicted proteins | sample RhiMetdeltSRZDD5_FD_75297 | JGI IMG/M metagenome (GOLD analysis project Ga0075431, IMG submission 75297) | Populus rhizosphere microbial communities from Tennessee, USA - Rhizosphere MetaG P. deltoides SRZDD5 | ecosystem: Host-associated > Plants > Roots > Rhizosphere > Soil | place: USA... | reverse complement strand
CGAGCCGGCGCGCCGGGCCGGCTAGTTATGCACGCCATCGGCAAGCCGCGCGCTCGCCGCAACGCTGTATTCCGGCGCAGACGACTATGTAGGCGCACGCCTACCCGTCATCCCGGAAGCCGAGCCGCAGGCGAGGCTGTCCGGGACCTCAGGAGGTTCGACTCGCTCGACGAGGTCCCGGATAGCTGAGGCCCCGGCCCGGTGGCCGGGGCCTCAGCTTCCGGGATGACGGGTGAATCAGATCCGCCAGGCGGAGTGGATGGCGGCGATGCCGCCGGTCAGGTTGCGGTAGCCGACGCGGGAGAAGCCGGCGGCGCGGATCATGTCCGCGAAGGGCTCCTGCCTGGGGAACCTGCGGATGCTTTCCACCAGGTAGCGGTAGGCGGCGGCGTCGCCGGCGGCAAGCCGGCCCAGCCGCGGGATCACCTCGAAGGAATGGAAGTCGTAGAGGCGGTCGAGCAGCGGCACCTCGCAGGCTGAGAACTCCAGGCACAGGAAGCGCCCGCCGGTCCTCAGAACGCGAAAGGCCTCGGCGAGCGCCCGGTCGATATGGGTGACGTTGCGGATGCCGAAGGCGACCGTCAGGGCATCGAAGCTCTTGTCGGCAAAGGGGAGGGCCTCGGCGTTGCCGACGACGAGATCGGCGCGCCCGGCGAGGCCGGCGTCGCCGAGCCGTCTGCGGCCGACCGCGATCATCTCAGGGTTGATATCGAGCAGCGTGGCCCTGGCGCCCGGCCCTCCCGCCTCGAGGAACCGCAGCGTGATGTCCCCGGTGCCTCCGGCGACATCGAGGAGCCGGAAGCTGCGCTCCGACCTGGGCGGTGCCAGCATGGCCATGAGGTCGTCTTTCCACAGCCGGTGCAGGCCGCCGGACATCAGGTCGTTCATCAGGTCGTAGCGGCCGGCAACCAGGGAGAAGACGTCGTTGACGAGCCCCTGCCGCGCCTCCGCGGGCACGGTCTTGAAGCCGAAGGAGGCTGTCTCGCCCGCGCCGGGCTCCGGCGCGTCTCCTGGGGGCTGGTCTCGTGCGGGTGTGCCGGCCATGGCCGAGACTACCCGCCTGCCGGAGCCTGGGACAAGAGCGGCGCGATGCCACCGACACGGTTCTCCGAACGCCAAGACTCGCCTAGGCTGTGGATGCCGGCGCAGCCCGGCCAAACGGGGGGAACGCGCCATGCACCCGCTCTTCCATATCGTGTACTCCGGCCACGCCAGGGCTGCGCACCACAAGCTGGCGCTGGATGCGCTGCGCTGCCTCAAGTGCACCGACGCGGACCTGTGGCAGGGCCTCTTCCTCAGGCATTTCGCGCTCTACCTGGAAGGGGCCACCGCGCCGGACGAGGAGTTCAAGGACTTCGGCAACCACGTGCTGCACACCCGCGACGGCTTCTGGGGCGGCGCGCCGGCGAAGGTGGTGAGCTGGTACCGGCACGTGGTGGAGGCGCTCGCGCTCGAGGACTGGCCCACGGCCGTCTACTGCGCGGGGGTGCTCGGCCACTACTTCATGGACCCGCTGCAGCCCTTCCACACGGCCCAGTCGGAGGCCGAGAACAACATCCACCGCGCCGCGGAACGGAGCGTCTGGAAGAGCTACGACGCCCTGCGCGCGCAGGGCATCCGCGAGCTCGCCGATATGGAGGTCGAGGCGGGCAGCGACCCCAACTGGCTCGTCGAGCTCGTGTGCCGCGGCGCCCGGCTCGCCAACGCCGACTACGAGAAGCTGATCGCGCACTACGACATCGGGCGCGGCGTGGTTGACCCGGCGTCGGGATTCGATCCGGTGGGGCGGCGCATCGTTGCGCGCATGATGCGCTTCGCGCATCTGGGCTTCGCCCGCGTGCTCGCGCGCGCGATTCACGAAGCGGGCGTGTTTGCGCCGGAGGCCGGGCTCGGCGCGGCGACCCTGCTCGCCGTGTTGCGCATGCCGGCTGCGGCGCTGGCCCGGCGCCGGGCCGATGCCGCGGAGCGGCGCGCGGTCGAGCGCATGTACGACGAGCTGATGGCCACCGGCACGGTCGAGAGGCACCTGCCGGAGGACGAGAAGCTGGTGCGCCGGCTCCATGCCGAGCAGGTGCTGGCGCGGCGGGCGGCAGAGCCAGAGGCCTCGCAGGTGTTCCCGTTCAGGCCGCGTGGGCGCGTGGTCACCCGCATCGATCGGGCGCGCGAGGCGCGGCGCCGGACCGGTGCCTCCGCGGAGGTCGTCACGCTGCGGCCGGCGAGCAGGCAGGCGCCCGTGTCAGTGCCCGTGCCGGCCGCCGCGGAGCCGGGGAGCGATATCCATGCCGCCAGCATCACGCGTGACGCCATGCTGTTCCTGGTGCCGCCTGTCGCCGGTACCCCGCGGCCGCCGCGGGCGCGGACCGGTCGCGCCGGGCGCCGCGACGAGGCGCGCGCAGCGCAGCCGTCCCAGGCCGAGACGACGGCTGCCGCAGCGGCCAGTGCGGCGGAGGGCAGGGGCGCAGCCGCCGAGGCCGCTGCCGGCGGACGCAACGAGCTCCGGCTGACGCTCGACCACGGCGTGGCCGACAGCCCGTCGGTCGGCGCCAGGACGGCGAAGCGACTGGCGCGGCACGGAATTGCCACCGTGCGCGACCTCGTGAAGGCCGATCCGGCGGCGCTCGCCGTGCGGCTCAACGCGCGCAAGCTCACGGCGCAGGCGATCTGCGACCTGCAGGACGAGGCGCTGCTGGCGTGTGCCGTCCCGGGACTCGACGGCGCGCATGCCGAGTTGCTGGTGGGCGCCGGCTACCGCTCGGCCAACGCCATCGCCGAGGCCGAGCCGGACCGGCTGTGCGCCGACATCCTCGCCTTCGCCCTGACGCCGGCGGGGCAGCGCATCCTGCAGAACGGTGGCGCGCCCGACATCGAGCGGATCAAGGGCTGGCTCGCCGCGGCGCGCGGCGTCCGGGCGGCGTGAGGAGCGGCGCTCAGAATCTGTAGCCGTAGCGTACGCCGATGGCGTCGAGCCCCTCGTTGTAGGTGGCGAGGTTCCCGTTCGACGTGTGCTCGAAGTAGACCGAGACGCTGTTGCGCGCATCGAGCCGCAAGCCGAGCTCGATCGGGATATGGAACAGCACGCGCGAGCCGAGCGCCTTGCGGTCGGGCTCGGTGGGGTCCGTGAGACCGTCGTGCACGGCGGCGCCGAGACCGAGGCCGAGGAAGATGCCGCTCTCGAACGCGATCTCCCAACGCGCATCGAGATAGGCGCGGCTGGTGAACCCCAGGGTATTGACCGAGACGCCGAGCGCCGGCCGCAGGGTGCCGCCGAGGACCCCGATCCCGCGGCCGAACAGCAGCTCGGCGTTGATGTCGACGCCGTCCTCCAGGCTGAAGCCGGCCCACAGTCCCGGCACGTCGTGCGCCAGCACGCCGCCCCGGAGCTCGAGGCTCGACGGCGCCGTCTGGGCGGCGGCCGGCTGCGGCAGGGCCATGCCGGCTGCGAGCGCGGCAGCAATGGCAAGCGCGGCCGTCCTCATGTGGCTCCCCCCACCTCGCACCGATGCAGGCGCGGCGTGACCCTATGCCATCGTCCCCGGTGTCGCAACGGGGGCGGACCTGTCCGCCGTGGCCGTTGCAAATCGGCCAGCCCGCGCCGAAACATCCGCTGACATGCAACAGTCATCTTGAACGGGGGGACATCAGCCCCTAGCCTCGGCCCGCCAATGCGCAGTTCCGTGCGCGGCCCTCGAGCGCAGGGGCGTCCTCCGGGGTGCTTGGTCGTGTCAGGGGATGCCGCGATGGAGGCGTTCAGCGCCCTTGTCGATGATGTGACGCGCGCCCTGGTTGCCGGCTTCGCGGCGGCCCCGCTGGCGTGGGCCGTGGCGGGCTTCTGCCTCGCCCTGGCGCTGGCGGTCGTTCTCGTGCGCCGCCGGGCCGTGCCGCGCGGCGAGGTCGCGACGCTCTACCTGGTATCGGCCGCGGCCACCCGCAAGGCGCGCGAGATCAGCGAGATCGACGCCTTCGCCAGGCGCGTCGGGGCGGCGTCGGAGGAGTTGCGCCAGCAGATCAGGCGCCTGCGCACCAGCCACCACACGCAGGTGAAGGTCTACATCGACCACTCCAACTTCATCACCACCTGGAACGATGTCCTGCACCGGGGCGAGCGCCCGCTCGTGCACGACGTGGACTGGCACTCCTTCCCCAGCCTGCTCCTGGACGAGGTCGCCACGTGGCTCGCCAAGCAGCGCAAGGCGGCGCCGGCGCTCCTCTACCGCGGCATGCACGTCTACGGCACGCTGTTCGAGGACGAGTATTTCCGCCTGCTGGAGACCATCCTGCAGCTCGAGCAGACCGCGCCCTCGCGGCTCTCGCTGCCGATCCGCCTGCGCAAGGAGACGGTGGAGCGCTGGCGCCTGGAGAACGAGGCGCACAAGCAGGAGTTGACGCGCGCGATCGCCAACGTCGCGGGCTGTGTGACGGTGCCGATCTATCGGCGTACGCCGCGCGAGGACCAGCTCGGAAGCGCGCAGTACACGTCGGGCGGCATCCCGATCGCGCCAGAGAAGATGCTCGACACCCGCATCGCCACCGATCTCATCGCCGACGCCACCTTCGACGCCTACGACGTGGCCCTCCTCGTCTCGGAGGACAGCGACTTCGTGCCCGCGGTGGAGTTCGTGCAGGAGATGCGGGGAAAGCACATCGTCCACGTTGGCTTCGGCAGCTACAGCAGCGACCTGCGCGCCGCCTGCCGCCACCGCATCGACCTCGGCAAGGCCGACCTGTGCCGCCGCATGCAGCGCGGGAAGAGGTAGACGCCGGGGTCGGCCCGAAGGCCAACCAGCCCCGTTGTTGCGTTCCCGGAAACCGAGGCCCTTGCCTTCAGGCCGGGGCCGAGGTTATCCGGGACCTTCCCCCTCTGTTTCAGACTTCGAACCCCTGCTCCGCCAGCACCTCCGAGAACAGGTCCCGCCAGGTGGGATTGTCCTTCTCGACGAGCGCAATTTTCCAGTCACGCTGCCAGCGCTTGAGCGCGCGCTCGCGCCGGGCAGCACCCGCGGCGTCCTCGTGCCGCTCGAAATAGACCAGTCGTCCGACCCAGTAGCGCTTGGTGAAGCCCTCGCGCACGCGCTCGCGGTGCTGCCAGGCGCGCCCTGCGCGATCGCTCGTCATGCCGACATAGAGCACGCCGCGCGGGCGGCTTGCCATCATGTAGACCCAGTAGAGCTTGCACGGCTTCTCGTACATGGCGTCTGAAAGCAGCACTGGTGAAGACCCCGGCTCTGCGCGCCCTGGACTTGATCTTCGATCAAGTCCGTGCGCTCCGGCCGGGGACGCAGTGGAGGGGTATGCGGTAAATCAGGCAGCGTCGTGGCGTCCCGGAAACCGAGCCCTCGGCCTTCAGGGCCGGTGCCGAGGTTATCCGGGATCTTCCCCACTCTCGGGTGAAGGCCCCGGCTCTGCGCACCCTGGACTTGATCTTCGATCAAGTCCCGTGCGCTCCGGCCGGGGACGCATAGAACCCCCGCGCCCAGTCGCGGAAGGTGCGGCGGGAGGCGTCCCAGGTGTAGAACATGTGGCCGCCGTCGAAATGCCGGATGAAGAGCTTCTCGCGCTGCTGCGGCAGGAGCTTCATCTGCTCCACCAGGCGCTCGGAGGAGAAATAGGGCGTCACCATGTCGTAATAGCCGTGCGCGATCAGCACCTTCATATCGGGGTTCATGCTCATGGCGAAGCGCAGGTCGTCGGTAGCGCCGGCCGGCTCGGCGAAGGCACGATGCTCCTCGTCGCGCTTCCAGCTGCTGAACACATCGAGGCTCAGCAGATCGTAGCGGCGCTCCGTCTCGATGCCGATCTCGGCGCGCAGGAGGTGGTTGATGGCGCTCGCGAACACGCGCTCGATGCCGGCAAATGTCGGGTCGGGCCCCTGGCGCTGCTCGCGGTCCGGAAACGGATCGATGCCGGTGATGGTCGCATCGTAGACGCCCACCACCTTCTGCTCGGACCGCAGCAGCTCACGCGAGAAGCGCCAGAACGGCACCCGCCCGTGCGCGAGCCGGACGAGCTCCTCGGGCAGTCCGAGATAATCCGCGGCGCGCGCGAACACCCTGGACTGCCCGGCGGCGTCGTGGGCGGTGCCGACCAGGAAGGAATGCGACAGCTCGCGCGTGGCAAAGCTCTCGATCTGGCGCCGCTGCGCCTCGACCGGCGTGCCCGCAGCAAACACGCGCGAGCGACCGTGGAAGGTGGCGGCGAGCGCCATGGTGCAGAAGCAGTCCATGGAGCGCAGCACGTCGTAGTCGTTCTCGTTCAAGAGCGACCATTCGAGCGCGGGCGAGATGGCAATCGCGGTGGTGAGGCCGACGCCGTGCGTCTCCTGCAGGCGCCTTGCCAGCTTGGCGGTGCGGAAGCCGCCGTAGCTCTCGCCGACGATGGCGATCGGGGCATCCCAGAGCTTGTACCGGGAGAGGAAGCGCTCGATGAACTCGCCGAGCGATTCCAGGTCGCGGTTCAGGGCGTAGAACTCCTTCTCCTCGACGGTCCTGGCGGGGTCGGGCTTCTCCTTGTCGTCGGGCTTCTTCTCGGGCTCGACGATGCGCGAGAAGCCGGTGCCGACCGGATCGACGAACACGAGATCGGTGAAGGCGATCCAGCTCTCCGCGTTGTCGGCGAGGCGCATCGGCGGCGGCTCGGGGTTGCCGTCGGGCTTGAACAGGATGCGCCGCGGCGAGAGTCCGCCCACATGGAGATAGGCCGAGGAGGCCCCGGGGCCGCCGTTGAAGACGAAGCTGACGGGGCGCCGGCGCCCGCCCGTCTCCCCGGCCCCGGCGAGCCGGTAGTAGGTATGGAACATCTCCGCCGCCGGCCGCTCCTTCTTGCGCAGCACGATCCACTCGGAGGTCACATCGATCTCGGCAGACTGCCCGCCGTCGCCGGTCCAGGCGAGCTTGTGCGTCGCCCCTTTCGGCGGCCGGTGCTCCTTCCTGTCTTTGTCGGGTGCGGGAGGCTGTGGGGATTCGTCGGCAGGCATGAGAGTCCCGAATGGAGGTGATATGGGGCCGCCAACCTACTCCATCAGGCTTGTATAGATCCCCACTTTTCCAACTCACCTCCGTTCGATGTCGGTTTGCGCGCAGCTACGCCAGCTTGGCGCTGCAATTCCGACCGTCCTGACAGATGTCATGCCGGGGCTTGTCCCCGGCATCCAGCCCACCGCGAGCGCCGGAGGAAGCGGACAACTGGATTCCGGCGACAAGCGCCGGAATGACAGAGCCCCACCTACGCCTTTACCGAGGTGCAGGCGGCCCAGATCTGCTCGATGTGGCGGTGGTCGGTGCCGCAGCAGCCGCCGAGGACGGCGAGCTGCGGCTGGCGGGCGCGCAGCGCCCGGTACTGGCCGCCCAGCTCCTCGGGATCGCCGTCGTCGAGGTCGGGAGCCTCGTTGAGCTCGGCGTGGCTGCGCCTGGAGGCATTGGCGCGCACCCCGCGGATGCGGCCGAGCCACGTCTCCTTGCCGGCCAGCGTTGCCTCGAAATGCGTCGGGTGCGCACAGTTGATCATGTAATAGGCAGGTGCGCCTCGGGTTGTCTCGTCCACCTCGGCGATCGCCTCCTTCAAGCTCTGGCCCGTGGGCAGCCGGCCGTCGGTCTCCACGGTGAAGGAGATCGCCACCGGCATGCCCGCTCCCGCCGCGGCGCGCGTCACGCCGATCGCCTCGCTGGCGTTGGTCATGGTGATGGCGGTCACCATGTCGGCCTCGCTCGCGGCGAAAACGCCGATCTGGCCGGCATGATAGGCCTGGGCCTCCTCGGGGCTCATCACCGTGCCGGGATCGTAGCCGTCGCCGCGCGGGCCGATGCAGCCGCTCACCACAACCGGCGTGCGCCGGCCCTGGAACTCAAGGCGCAGCTCCTGCGTGAGGGCGATCGCCCCGGCATTGGCGTCGGCCAGTGCGCGGTGCGAGTAGCCGAGCTTCTCACCCCAGTCGGAGCTGGCGCGCCAGGTCGGGCTTTCCAGGACGAAGCCCGTGCCGTTGGCGCGCGCGATCCCCGCATAGCGCGCGAAATAGCGGCGCAGCGCCGCGGTGCCGGCCTCATCCTTCAGGAGGTGGAAGGCGGCGAAATGCGGCAGCGCGAGGCCGTCGTGAAAGATCAGCGTCGTCTCGATGCCGCCGTCGGTCAGGAACAGGCCGCCCGCCAATTGCGGGAGCTTTGCTCTGTATTGGCTCATGATCGTCTCTCCGAAATGCCGGTGCTCGTCTTGTGCAGGGTAGATGCGGGCACGGCCGGGCGATGTCCAGGCTACCGATGGTCAAGCGCCGTTCCCGCATCGCGTTTGGGCAGCGATTTCAGCCTCCTGGCGATCCGGAGCACAGGCGGGGCAACGCAGGCGCCGGGCATTGATCGCCCGCGGCTGTACCTCTAGTACAGTTGCATGGCCGAGACCGCACCCCGCAAAGGCAGCGACACGCGCTCACGCCTCCTCGATCTCGCCGAGGCGGCCGTCCTGGAGAAGGGCTTTGCCGCCACCTCGATCGACGAGCTGATCGCGGGCGCCGGCATCACCAAGAGCGGCTTCTTCTACCACTTCAAGGACAAGGGCGACCTCGCCAAGGCTCTCCTGGAGCGCTACGTCGCTCACAACCAGGCGATCCTGGCCGACATCTTCGCCCGCGCGGACCAGCTCAACGAGGATCCCCTGCACGGCTTCCTGGTGGCCCTCAAGCTGTTCGCGGAGACGATGGCCGACCTTCCGGGGCGGCATCCGGGGTGCCTGTCGGCCTCGTTCTGCTACCAGGACCGGTTGTTCGACCCGGAGGTGCGCGAGCTCAACCGTGCCGGCATAACCTGCTGGCGCGCCATGTTCCGCGCCAGGCTCGAGGCCATTGCCGCACGTTATCCGCCGAAGCTCGCGGTGGACCTGGGCGACCTTGCCGACATGGCCAACGCGCTGGTCGACGGCGGCATCATCCTGTCGCGCGTGTTCGAGGACCGGGAGGTGCTGCCCCGCCAGATCCTGCTCTACCGCGAGCTCGTGCGCGCCGTGTTCCTGCCGCCGGCGGCAGCGCGGCAGGCGTGACCAACAACTCCGCACATCGGCCCTGCCCGACCTGAACCGCCGGCCGATACCGGCTCGACCTATCGCGCAACCCGGGCCGAAGGTCCCATTGGTGCCGCTGCGCCATTTACGGTATGTTCAAACAAGGCGTTATCATCTCGTTGGGGGGAGGCTACGGGTGTGCCTCCTCCACAGTTCGGTCAAGTTTCACTATATGACGGGGTGACCGACTCCCACTTGGAGGAACCATGTTGCGCACTGCAACCCAGAAGGGCCGGCTGATCCTCGCTGTCGGGTCGGTCGTCGCTGCCGTTGCAGGCGGTGTCGCCCTGCGCGCCGATGTCATGGTCGGCTACGCCTTCACGAGGGCGTTCGAGTCGCAGAAGCCCGTCCGCCCCTTCGAGATGGCCCGCAACGACCAGCGGCAGCCCGCACAGGTCGGCGACGAGGGCTTCTGGCTCAACTCCGCCGGGGCCCAGGTCCCCGTGGTGGCGTCCCAGGAGCGGCTCGCCGTCGGCGACAGGATCGCCATCGCCGCCGATGGCCGCGTGCGTCGCGTGGACGATCGCCGCGTAGGCCACCTCGAGGTCGTGGGCATCGTCGGCGCCCCGCTGCTCGAGGTCGTGGCGACGCCCAACCCCGGCATGCATCTGCTGGTAACCTGCCGCATCGTCGACCCCGCGGCGCCGGAGAGCCGGACGCTGGTGCAGTTCGTGGTCGCGGTCGAGGTGCCCAAGCCGCCCCGCTCCCTGCGGCCGCCCCAGGACCCGCTGGGCCGCACCTGAGCCGCGGCACGGCGCAGCCCGGTCCAGAAAATCCAACACTGTCGCCTGATCGACGGGGCATAGAGCCGCCGTCGCCGTCGTTTGTCTCCGGCGGGCCGGCGATTGCCGAAAAGGGGCGGTTTTGGCAGTCTAGGGCCGATTGCCGACGACAACCACGATGGGGAGGGAGCCATGAGGCGGACTTGGGCGTGGGCGGGCGTCGCGCTGCTCGCGGGCATCCTCGGCCTGCTCGCGGCGCCGGCGGCATGGGCGCAGCAGAAATTCGAGATGAAACTCGCCTACTACGTCGGCGACCAGCACGCCATGTCGAGGTGGCTCATCAAGTGGGCCGACAAGCTCGCCGCCGACTCCGGCGGGCGCATCGCGGTGAAGCGCTTCCCCGGCTCGCAGATGGGCCCGGTGCAGCAGCACTACGATTTCGCCCGCACCGGGCAGGCCGATGTCTCCTGGCTGCTGCACGGCGCCACACCGGGTCGCTTTCCGCTGACCGAGCTCATCCAGCTCCCCTATCTCGTCGGCAGCGCCGAGATCGGCATCAAGGTCCTCAACGACGCAGAGCTGCGCGCCAAGTATCTGGACGCCGAGCACAAGGGCGTGAAGGTGCTCCTGCTCTTCACGCACCAGCCCGGCAACGTGCACACCACCAAGAAGGCGATCCGCAGCGTCGACGACATGAAGGGGCTGCGGCTCCGCTTCTCCTCGCCCACCATCCGCGAGCTGGTGGCGGCGCTGGGCGGGACGCCGGTGGGCGTGCAGGCCACCGAGCAGGTCGAGCAGCTGCAGAAAGGCACGATCGACGGCACCTTCATCGACTACGGCGGCGCCGGCATCGCCTTCAAGATGGCGGGCGTCGTCAAGTACACGACCGAGATGTACTCCTTCGTGTCGAGCTTCGGCCTGGTCATGCACGAGGGCTTCTGGAGCAAGCTGCCGCCCGACCTGCAGGAGCTGGTGGCGAAATCGGTCACCGGCGTCGAGAAGGAGGTGGGCGAGGCTTGGGACGGGCTCGACGCCATCGGCAAGAAGCTCCTGGTCGACGCCGGCGGCGAGCCCATCAGGCTGGCGCCGGCCGAGCAGGAAAAGTTCCGCAGGATCGGCGCCCAGGTCGCCGAGGCGCGGGTCAAGGAGCTGGAGGCCAAGGGGCTGCCGGCGCGCGACATCTACACCGCGATGACGGCGCTCGCCGAGAAGCACGCCAAGACCTCGCGGAGCTTCTGGGATTAGCTGCCCGTCATCCCGGACGGCCCCCGGACTTGATCCGGGGGAGCCAACGGCGAGCAGCGCTGCCCCGGACTTGATCCGGGGTCCGGGACCTCGTGAAGCGAGTCGGAGTCCAGCCTCACGAGAATCCCGGACAGCCTCGCCTGCGGCTCCCCGGACTTGATCCGGGGTTCCGGGATGCGGGTGTGTCATGGCGTCAGACCCAGAGGGTGTGAGGCCGGAAGCGGCGTGGAGGGCCGAAGTGAGCACCTCGTGGAGCCTCGAAGCCGTCCACGCCGACCTGGCCCGGGCCGCGCTGGACCCGGCCCACTGGAAGCCGGCGCTGCAGCGGCTCACCGACAGCGTCGGGGCGGTCGGCACCGTGCTCCTGCCGCCGGCGGCGCAGCGCTTCGCCTCGATCAGCACCGATGCCATCGGCGAGGCGAACGAGCGCTACTTCAAGGAGGGCTGGAACACCCGCGATCAGCGCGACCGCGGCCTCGCCCGCATCCTGCAGCGCGGCGTCGCCGTCGACCTCGACTTCACGACCGAGGAGGACATCGCCCGGTCGGACTACTACAACGACTTCCTCGGGCGCCACGGGCTCAGATGGTTCGCGGGCCTCGTGGCCGCGGCGGGCAGCGACCAGTGGGTCGTCTCGATCCAGCGGTCGATCGCCCAGGGCCCGTTCGCAGCCTGGGAGCAGGAGCGACTCGCCCGGCTGCGCGGACCGCTCGGCACCGCCGCCACCCTGGCGCGCGAGCTGGACCTGGCGCGCACCCGGGGCCTCGCGGAGGCCTTCGAGATCCTGGGCTCGGCCGCCGTGGTGCTCGACTGGCGCGGCGACGTCATCCTTGCCAACGCGACCGCCCGCAACACCCTGGTGGGCGAGCTGCGCATCGCCAGGCGGCGGCTCACGGCCAGCGACCAGGAGGCCTGCCGCAGCCTCTCCGACCTCGTCGATCGGGTCACCTCGTCGCTGCTGACGCCCGCCCCGCGACCGCCGGTGGCGGTGCCGCGCGCCGGCCGCAGGCCGCTCATCGTCTACGCCGTGCCCATTCTCGGCCATGTCAGCGACATCTTCACGCAGGCCCGCGCGCTGCTGGTCGTCCTCGACCCCGACAGGCGGCCCATGCCGCCCGAGGAGGCGCTGCGCGTCGCCTTCTCTCTCACCACCGCCGAAGCGCGGCTGGCGGCGCGTCTCGGCACGGGCGAGAGCCTCGATGACGCCGCGGATTCGCTCCGCATCGCCAAGGAGACAGCGCGCTGCCATCTGAAGCAGATCTTCGACAAGACCGGCGCGCACCGCCAGTCCGAGCTGGTCGCGCTGCTCGGCCGCCTGGCGGGCCCGGCGCCAGGCGTGCGTCAGGCATAATTGCAGCTCCGCGGGGCGACCGCGCGCGGACAGCATGCGTCGTGTCGGGAGCGTCGCACCCATTTGGGGGATGCGGCCCGGCTTCCCGCGCAACTAGCTTGGGGCGTGTCGGTGCGGGCGCCGGCCCCGGCCCCGGCCCTCCAGGAGTCTGAACCACTCCGCGAAATGGAGGGCCGGGTCTAGTCCTCCCGCAAGCGGCCATGCTCCCATGGCACGCGCCATCACTGGGGCGGCGTGAAGCCCGAGGCCTTGACTGCGGGTGCCCACAGCTCCGAATCCGCCTTCTGAATCCGCCCGAGCTCGGCCGCCGTGGTGCCGGTCGGCTGCAGGCCGAGGGTCAGCAGCCGCTCCTTGGTCTGCGGAACCTTGACGGCGGCCGCCAGCGCCGCGCTCAGCTTCTCCACCCGGTCGGCCGCGAGGCCCGCCGGAGCGAACACGCCGTACCAGCCGGTTCCCAGGATGTCGTAGCCGGCCTCCTTGAAGGTGGGAATGTCCGGCAGGAACGGCGAGCGCTGGCGGTCGGAGGTGGCGAGCACGCGAATGCGCCCCGCGCGATGCTGCTCCAGGAGGTCGGAGGTAGTGGTGACCACGATCGGCAGCTGCCCGGCGATGAGATCGGTGAGCGTAGCGGCCGAGCCGCGGTAGCCGACGTGACGCAGGTCGAGGCCCGCGGTCCTGCCGAACAGGACGCCGAAGAAGTGCGGCAGCGAGCCTGCCGCGGGGATGCCATAGCTGCCCTTGTCGGGGTTGGCCTTCAGCCAGGCCACCAGCTCGCTGAGCGACTTGGCCGGCGTCTGCGGGCCGACGGCGATGGCGAAGTCGAAGGTGGCGACCTGGGACAGCGGCTGGAAGTCGGCGATCGGATCGTAGCCGAGCGACTTGTAGACGTGCTGATAGATCGACATCGGCGCCACCGGCGTGAGCAGCAGCGTCTTGCCGTCAGGCGCCGCGGCCTTCACCGCCTGCACGCCGATGCGCCCCTGGGCACCGGTGCGGTTCTCGACGATGACGGGCACGTCGAGGCTGATGCGCAGATGCTCGGCCAGCAGCCGGGCCAGCGTATCGCCGGAACCGCCGGCGGAAAACGGGTAGACGATGCGGATCGTCTCTGCACTCTGAGCGCCGGCCGGCAAGGCTGAGACGGTGGCGCAGAGAAACGCGAGCGCCAGGGCCCGCGCGAGCCGACGGATCATGGCTTCCTCCCCATTCTGGTTGTCATCTCTCGTCGCCCAGATACCGGCTCCACTGGTCCTCCGGCACGTCGCTCTCGTCCCACACGCCGATCAGGATGCCGTGGCGCGGCGCCTCGCCGCGCGCCGCCAGCATGGCCTTCTCGGAGCGGGTGGTGCGCTGCGACTGGCGCAGGCTCCAGTGGTGCAGCGCGGCAGCGAGGCGGGCACGCTCGTCCGCGAAGGCCGGATCGGCGCCGAGATCGCGGAATTCGTGAGGGTCGGCCTCGAGGTCGTAGAGCATCGGCCGGAAGCCGACGGCGTGCACGTACTTCCAGCGCTTGTCGGCAATCATGAACAGGCGCGCATCGCGTGGGCCGACCCCGAGCTTCGCCGCCACGGGCAGCAGAGAGTAGTCGTTCTCGCTCACGGCGTAGCGCCGCCAGCCGGCCGGCGTCTCTCCGCGCAGGAACGGCAGCAGCGACCGCCCCTCCAGACGATGCGTCTCGCCGCGCCAGTCGGCGCCGAGGACATCGAGGAAGGTGGGCGCGAGGTCGATGGCCTCGACCGGCTCGTCGCACACGGAACCGCGGGCCAAGTCCGCTTCCTGGGAAGGATCGCACACGATCAGCGGCACCCTCACCGAGGGCTCGTGGAACAGGTCCTTCTCGCCCAGCCAGTGATCGCCGAGGTAGTCGCCGTGGTCGGAGACGAGCACGATCAGCGTGCTCTGCATGAGGCCCCGCGCCTCCATGAAGCGGAACAGCAGCCCCAGCTGGTCGTCGATCTGCTTGACGAGTCCCATGTAGACGGGGATCACCTCCGCCCGCACTTCGTCGCGGGAGAAGGCCTGCGCCACCCGGTGCTCCATGAACTCGCGGTAGATCGGATGCGGATCGCGCCGTTCCTCCTCGGAGCGCACCGCGGGCACAACGTGCTCCGGCCCGTACATGGCGTTGTAGGGCGCCGGTGCGATGTAGGGCCAGTGCGGCTTGATGTAGGAGAGGTGCAGGCACCAGGGCCGTTCCCCGGCCTCGACGATGAAGTCCATCGCACGGCGCGTCATGTAGGGCGTCTCGGAGTCCTCCTCGGACACGCGCGCCGGCTTCCTGGCGTGCCGCATCGCCCAGCCGGAGGCGAGACGGTTGCCCTCGCCGTCGGCGGCATTGGCCCAGTCGTGCCACGGGTTCTCGCTGGCATAGCCCTTCTCGTTGAGCCATCGGTTGTAGCGCGGCAGCTGCGGATCGTAGCGGCCGGCGGGGCCCACCGCGTGCAGGCCGTCGTCGCGCTCGTAGGGGTCGAAACCACATTCCGCCACCCTCACCCCGATGATGGAGCTGGGATCGATGCCGAGCCGCGCCATGCCCTCGGCGTCGGCGCGCATGTGCGTCTTGCCGACGAGCGCCGTGTCGACGCCCAACGGTCTGAGGTAGTCGCCCAGCGTCATCTCCCCCACCTTCAGCGGCACGCCGTTCCAGGTGGCGCCGTGCGAGGAGACGTAACGCCCGGTGTAGAAGCTCATGCGCGAAGCCCCGCAGACGGGCGACTGCACGTAGGCCCGCGTGAACCGCACGCCCCGTTTCGCCAGCGCATCGATATTGGGCGTGGCGAGATGCGGATGGCCGTAGCAGGAGAGATAGTCCCAGCGCAGCTGGTCCGCCATGATGAAGAGAATATTCCGAACCGCGCCCATTGTGTCCCCGAGGAGCCTGTCGGCGGAGCCGGAACGGCAGCCCGCCCGGCGTCGTCACTCCGGCGGATGGTACGTGTCATTCCGGCGCTTGTCGCCGGAATCAATCTCGCCACTTGCGCCATCCGTGCGGCGCGCGGCGGTCAGACCCCATGGACACAACCCCGCGGGTGAGGCGTCGTAAACTTTCCGATGCCCGGGGGGTTCAACTACCGGTAGCGCAGCGGCGTCATCTGCCGTGCTGGAGCTGCGACCTCGGCGCCCTGAGGGCGCGCCCTGGAGTCACACCCCGCGGGTCTGACCCCATCCTCCAACGCCCTTCATGAGAGAACGGCTTAGCGAACGAGCTCCATGATCTCGAAACCCGACACCTCGGGGAACTCGAGCCGCAGGCGATTCCGTGCCACCTTGACGAGAATGGCGACCTGGTCATGCTCGGCCTTGGCTCCATAGGGCCGCATGGTCGCGTCGGCGTAGGGGTAGTAGGCCGAGCCGACGTAGGCGAAGCGAGCGCCTGTCATCCGGAACAGGTGCCCTTTCGTGCGCTGAGAGCCGCCGGTCTTCCAGAACACGAGCTTGCCTTGCTCGACCAGGACGCGGCAGTCGAAGAAGGGGTAGGCGAAGATGCCCAGATCGGCCATCTGGATCGAGCGACATCGCCACTTTCCGAGCAGCTCGCCATCCGAGATCGGTTGCGGATCGCCGACCAATGCCTTCGCGAGCTCTTCCCGGTCGGTGGACTCGCCGCTCGCCAACGCCTTGGCAATAGCCTGCCTGCGGATCGCGTCGAAGTTGGAGAGCAGCTCCAGATCCTTGGGGGAGAGCTTTACAGGCAGCCCCTGCAGCGGCAGCCGCTCGGCTTCGACCTTGGTCCGGGGCTCCTCCTCGACCTTCTTCCTGGCCGCGTCGGCGGCATCCGCCCGCTTCCTTGCCGCTTCGGCCTCGACGCGCTGCTGCTGCAGGGCGAGGCGACGGCGCTCGGCCTCCGCCGCCTCGGTGCGGGCCTCCGCCTCGGCCTTGGTCTTGGCCGCGTCGACGCCCTTCAGCTGCGCCATCCGCGCATCGATGCATTTGCCTGCCAGCGTCCCCTTGTGCCGGTCTGCCAGCACGCCGAGCATGGAGAGGCTCGACATGCCCTCCACCTCCCGGCAGACGCGCGCGGCCTCCGCGTCCGAGGGCTGATGGACCGGCGGGCCGGCCAGGTACACATCGCCGAGCGCGCTGAATTGCAGGTGCGGCTCCTGCCCGATGGCGGAACGCACGCGCCGCTGCACGTTGCGGAACATCGTCACTGCCTCGACGCCCGGCTTCACGATCTCCTCGGCCAGCGCCCTGGCGTAAGGCCCTGCCCCCGCTCCCACATCGGAGGCGAGCTCCCCCTCGGCCGTGGCGTAGGCGATGAGCATGCCGGCCGCATCGTCCACCCGCACCAGCCCCCGCGATTGGAGCAGCGCCTTCGAGCCCGCCTTCCTGAGCTTGAGGTTGTTGCGGCAGGCGTCGAGCACCACGAAGTGCCTGGCGCTGCCGGCTTCCGTCCTCAGCTTGCGCGCAATCTCGCTGACGCGCAGCGAGCGGTCCCACAGATCGCCCTCCTCCGGCGAGCGCACGTCGACCGGGATCAGGTAGTTGGTGCCGGAGTCCGACGCTCCATGGCCCGCGTAGTAGAGCAAGCCGACCGCGTCCGCCCCGCCCTGGCGCAGGCGCCGCACGTGGGCGTTGAGGGCCTGGTGCATGTCGACGAAGCCCGCATCGCGCACCGTCCACACCTCGAAGCCCAGGCGCTCGATCGCCGTCTCCAGGAGTGCCACGTCGTTGTGCGGGTTCGCCAGCGGCCCGATCTCGCTCGTGTACGCCTGGTTGCCGATCAGCAGCGCCAGGCGCTTCTCGGCATGGGCGGGGCCGGCGTGGAGCGCGAAAAGGCCCAGGCAGACAATCGCAATCGACCGCATGACGTATCGCACGATGCGCCCTCCCTCTCGGCGGCACCCATAGAGACAACAACAGCCGGCAACCCCGCCAAGTTCGCAATATGCCCGGGCAGGCGGTCGTCGCCAACCTCCTCGCCCCCCATCCGATTGGAGGCCCCTCGTTCGCAGCCGCCGCTTACCGCGCAGAGAGGGGGCGGGACTCGTGCTCGCGTGCGCCCCGCCGGCGCCGGACGAGCAGGTCCCACAGCAGCGCGAGCACGAAAAGCCCGGCCTGGATCAGCACGATGCACGGCCCCGTCGCGCCGTTGATGTGGAAGCTCACGAGCGTGCCGAGCACGCTCGAGGAGATCGCCACCGCGGCGGCGATCATGAGCATGCGGTCGAAGCGCCGGGTGAGGAGGAAGGCCGTGGCCCCCGGGGCCACCAGCATCGCCACCACCAGGATCACACCCACCGCCTTGAGCGAGGCGACGATGGTGAGCGACAGCAGCATCAAGAGGCCATAATGGAGCCACTCCACCTTGAGGCCGACGGCGCGCGCGTGCCGCGGGTCGAAGCAGTAGAGCAGCAGGTCGCGCCGCTTGACGAGCACGGCGGCCAGCGTGATGCCGGCAACGATGGCCGTCTCGACGAGGTCGCGGGTGGTGACGCCCAGCATGTTGCCGAACAGCACGTGCAGGAGATGCTGGTCGGTCTCCACCTTGGTGAAGAGCACGAGGCCCAGGCCGAACAGGCCCGAGAACACGATGCCCATCACCGTGTCCTCCTTGACCCGGCTGTTCTCCTTGAGCCAGCCGATGGCCACGGCGCAGAAGAGCCCCGCCGCGAACGCCCCGACGGCCAGCGGGAGCCCCAGGACGTAGGCGAGCACGATGCCCGGCAGCACCGCGTGGCTCACCGCATCGCCCATCAGCGACCACCCCTTGAGCACCAGGTAGCAGGAGAGCACCGCGCACACCGCCCCGGTCAGCACCGCAATCAGCAGCGCACGCTGCATGACGCCGTAGGAGAGCGGCGTTACGACGAAATTCCAGATGCCGGCGATGATGTCGCTCATGGCACAGCCCTCGGGGCCGACCGCGCCCTGCGCCGGCCGGCCAGGAGCCCGTGCCGCGGCGCAAAAACGAAGGCGGCGAGGAACACCAGCGTCTGCAGCACCACGATCGTCCCGCCAGTGGCACCGTCGAGGAAGTAGCTGACATAGGCGCCGATGGCGCTGGTGGCGACGCCCAGGGCGACGCTGATGGCAAGCAGCCGCCCGAAGCGGTCCGTGAGCAGATAGGCGGTGGCGCCGGGCGTCACCACCATGGCGATCACGAGGCACGCGCCCACGGTCTGCAGCGCCGCCACCGTGGTGGCGCTGAGCAGGGCAAAGAACAGCACCTTGAGCGCGGTCGGCCTGAGCCCCACGGCGCGCGCCTGGCTCTCGTCGAAGAACAGGAGCATCAGGTCCTTCCACTTCAGGAGCAGGAGGCCCAGCGTGACCGCGGAGATGATCACGACCTGCATGGCATCCTCGTCGGAGATGCCGAGGATATTGCCGAGCGCGATGGTCTGGATGCTCACCGGCATGGGCCGCACCGAGGCCAGCAGGAGCCCCGCCGCGAAGAAGGCGGTGAACACGATGCCGATCACGGCGTCCTCGCGCAGCCGCGTGTAGGTGCGCACCAGCGTCATCCCCAGCGCCGCCAGGATGCCGGCGAAGAACGCCCCGGCGGCGTAGGGCAGCTTCAGGAGATAGGCCGCCGCCACGCCGGGCACGATCGAGTGCCCGAGAGCATCGCCCATCAGCGACCATCCCTTCAGCATCAGGTAGGCCGACAGGAACGCGCACGTCCCGCCCACCAGCGCCGAGACCCAGATGGCCTTCAGCATGTAGTCGTACTGGAACGGGACGAGGAGCTCGCTCACGGCCTATTTCTCCGGCTCCTCCGGGCGCGGCCTGGGCGCGGCATCCCGGCGGCCCTCGCCGTAGAACACGGCGGGCCGCTCGTCGTCGGTGAGCACGGTGAGGCCGCGCCGGTCGTCGTCCTCGTGCAGCTGCGTGCCCTCGAGCTGGAACCGGCGCAGCGTCCCCCCGAAACTCCGCTCCAGGTTGGCCTGGGTGAACACCTCCGCCGTCGGACCCGCCGCCAGCACGGTGTTCAAGAGCATCACCACCCGGTCGCAGTAGTCGGGCACGCTGCCCAGGTTGTGGGTCGACACCAGCATCAGCCGGCCCTCGGCCCGCAGCTCGCGCATCAGCCCGACGATCGCCTCCTCGGTCTTGACATCGACGCCGGTGAACGGCTCGTCCAGGAGGATCACCCGCCCCTCCTGGGCCAGCGCGCGGGCAAGGAACACGCGCTTCTTCTGCCCGCCCGACAGCTCGCCGATCTGGCGCTCGCGGAAGGCCGACATGCCGACCCGCTCCAGCGCTTCGGCGACCTTGCGCCGATCCTGGGCCGAGGCGATGCGCAGGAACCCCATGTGGCCGTAGCGGCCCATCGTCACCACGTCCTCGACCAGCACCGGGAAGTTCCAGTCCACCTCCTCGGCCTGCGGCACGTAGGCCACGATGTTGCGCCTGAGCGCCGCATCCACGGGCAGCCCGCTGATCAACACCCGGCCCTTCTTCGGGCGCAGGAGCCCCATGATGGTTTTGAACAGCGTGGATTTGCCGCTGCCGTTGACGCCGACGAGGCCGCAGATGGTGCCTGGCCCCAGCTCGAACGTGGTGTCGTGCAGGGCGGCCGTCCCGCCGCCGGCGTAGACCACGGTCACGTCGTTCACGGAAAGAGAGGCCGCGAGCGCATCGCGCGGGGGCGTGCTGCGGGCCGGCGTGCTGGCAACCCGCTCCAGCATCACTTGCCGAACCCTTGGGCGATGGTCTCTACCGTCACCTTCAGGAGGTCGAGGTAGGTCGGCACCGGCCCGCGCGCATCGCTCAGCGAATCCACGTAGAGCACGCCGCCGTACCTGGCGCCCGTCTCCTTGGCGACCTGGCGCGCCGGCTTGTCGGAGATGGTGCTCTCCGAGAACACCACGGGGATCCTGTTCCTGCGCACCTCGTCGATCACGCGCCGGATCTGCTTGGGCGTGCCCACCTCGTCGGCATTGATCGGCCACAGGTAGAGCTCGCGCAGATTGTAGTCGCGCGCCAGATAGCTGAACGCGCCCTCGCTGGTGACGAGCCAGCGCTGGCCCTCGGGGATCGCCGCCAGCCGCTTGCGCAGGGGCTCGTCGAGCGCCTTGATCCTGGCGGCGTACTCCGCGGCATTCTTGGCATAGGTCTCGGCGTTGGCAGGGTCGTGCCCGGCGAGCGCCTTGCGGATGTTCTCCACGTAGACGACGGCATTCGACGGCGACATCCAGGCGTGCGGGTTGGGCTTGCCCGTGTACGGCCCTTCCTTGATGCCGAGCGGCGCGATGCCCTCGGTCACCACCACGCTCGGCACCTCCTTGATGGTCTCGAAGAACCGCTCGAACCAGCGCTCGAGGTTCATGCCGTTCCACAGCACCAGGTCCGCCGCCTGCGCCTTCACCACATCGAGGGGCGCCGGCTGATAGTCGTGGATCTCGGCCCCCGGCCGCGTGATGGACTCCACGATCGCCGCGGCGCCCGCGACGTTCTGGGCGATGTCCGCAATGACGGTGAAGGTCGTCACCACCCGCAGCGGCTTCTTCGCCTGCGCCTCCAGATCGGGCGCCGCGGCAACCGCCAGGAGCGCCAGCCCCCCCGCCCACGCAACCAGCCTCGAGATACGCATACGCTGCCCCGACTATCCGTCCGATCCATCACCCTGCCAGGGCCAAAGCATTTAACGAAACTCGGAACCATTTGCAACTAGGCGCACGCCAACGCTGGCCAAGCATCTCCCTCGGCCGCCCCTCGGTGCCCCGCCGCCCTTGCCCCCAGGACAGCCTCCGGGGCCGCCTCAGGGCCGCCCTCGACCGCCTCGAGGCCTCCTCGGCCCACCTCAGGCCCACCTCTGGGCCGCCCGATCCATCGACTATTCGCTTGACAGGGTGAGTCTGGTTTGCTATTATGTTGTTATTCTACCGTATTGTGCCTACTCCTGAGAGACCCTGGCCCTCCAGCACGACGCAGCCCCAGGCGAGGCGGAGCGATTGGCGTTGGCATAGCTGCCGCGCCGTCGCCGTGGCGACGGCCATACCCGCACCGCCAGATGCGTCCCGCAGATTGTCCGGCAACTCGAGAAAACCGCCCCCTCCGCGGCAGTGACACCCCGACACACCCAGAGTTCCTGGAAGAGCGGTGGGAGCGAAGACGACGCCTGGATCGGTCGGGAGGCTTCGGTTTCCGGGAACGCCGGCGGGAGTTGCGGACGGGCCTTTCCACTCGCGTCCCCGGCCGAAGCGCACGGACTTGATCGAAGATCAAGTCCGAGGGCGCGCAGAGCCGGGGTCTTCACCCCCGCCGTTGGAACGCCAGTTCCTGAACCAGGGCCCGGACGTTGGGGCCGGGCATCTCATGATTGGGTCGCAACACTCTGATGTCCCAAGTCAGGCACTCCGCGCATGGGTTATCTACGCCGAGCCATTTGGGGTGGCGGCGGGCGGAACGAAGGGATCGTGCAGTGGCGGAGGCAAGACCCGAAGACGTCGGTTGATCAAGCTCTGATGTGCGGGTTCAGCGACTTATGATTCCGGGTACTAGACCCAGGCCCGACTGCCAAAGCCCGACTGCTCAGCGCTGGGCGGCGGGTCAGAGGCCCGCGTAGGCTTTCCGATGCTCCTCCCTGCACCCCACGACCACGCAAGCGACCCGCAGTGGCGCTCATGCGGACGGTCTGATGGAACGCCTGTCATGCGGATGCTGAGCATCCTGGCGATATATGCCGCATTGTCCAATGAATTCCTTTTCGTTCGATGGTCACGATGGGGGATCTTGCGCGGCGCCGATGAGAACGTACAGCCGGCGGGCTTGTCCCGCGTGTCCGGCATTTCGCGATGGTCCCTGCAGGTGTCGCCTCGGAGCAGCAGCGGGATTCTCGCAAACGGGGGGTGCGTGGCCCGGTGCTGATGCCGACGGCGCCAACGCGTGCGGCCAATGAGCCGTCCGCCTCGAAGCCGCCGGGAACCACGCAGAACCCGAAGGGCGCCTCGTGGCGGACGGCTGATCACGTGGCTGGGCAGCCGTTCAGCCGGGATCGCGCAGCTTGCGCTGCACGCGGGCATCGAAGCGCTCCACATTGACGACCACCCGCTGATGCGTGCCGTCGCCGATCGGCTCGCGCTCGTCGCGCGCCGCGACCCGGAAGGTGATGGTGCGGCCTTCGACCCCGACGACCTCGGCGCTGGCGACGACCTGCAGGCCCACCGGCGTTGCCGCGAAGTGGCGCACGTCGAGGCGGATGCCGAGGCTCTGATGGCCCGGCGCCAGCAGGTGCTCGACCGCCGCCAGCGCAGCCGCCTCGATCAGGTTGATCATGACCGGCGTCGCCAGCACGGCAACGCGCCCGGAGCCGATCCGCGGCGCCGTGTGCTCCGGCCCCACCACCAGCTCGGCCGTGCCCTTAAGGCCGGAGCGAATTGCGGAGAGGAGGCCCGATGACGACATGTCGTTGCTACTCGACCTTGAAATCCTGCGGGTCCCAGTCGGGCTCGGGATACTGCGGGTTCATCGCCTCGAGCGTGTGGCGCACGATGGCCGCGATGGCGGCATTGCGCGCCCACTTGCGGTCGGCCGGGATCACGTGCCACGGCGCCCATGGCGTCGAGCACCGCGTGAGCATGACCTCGTAGGCCGACTGGTACACGTCCCACAGCTTGCGGTCCTCCAGGTCGCGGGGATCGAACTTCCAGCGGCTCTCGGGCTTGTCGAGGCGGTCCTGCAGCCGCTCGCCCTGCTCTTTCCTGGAGATGTGCAGCATGAACTTCAGGATCGTGGTCCCGTTCTCCGCCAGCATGCTCTCGAAGGCGTTGATCTGCTCGTAGCGCGCGTCGATCTCCGCCGGCGGCGCCAGCTTGCGCACGCGGCCGACCAGCACGTCCTCGTAGTGCGAGCGGTTGAAGATGCCGATGCTGCCGCGCTGCGGACAGGCAAGATGCGCGCGCCACAGGAAGTCGTGCGCCAGCTCCTCCTCGCTCGGCCGGCGCAACGCCGTGACGGTGACGCCGAGCGGCCCGGTGTCGTTGAACACGTTGCGGATGGTGCCGTCCTTGCCGGCGGTGTCGGTCCCCTGCAGGATCACCAGGAGCGCACGCTTGCCCTCGGCGTAGAGCCTGTCCTGCCACTCGTTGATGATCTTGGCGTCGGCCTTCCTCTGCCGCTCCGCCTCGCCGCGGTCGGGAAACGCGGAGGCGTCCGCCGGATCGTGCTCGGCAAGATTGACCCGCTTGCCGGGCTCGATGCGGAACCGCTCCGCCAGGGTCGTGGCCATCGTTTTGCTCCGCCGGAATGCAGCGCACCATCATCGGCAACCCGAGGCCGGGCGTAAAGAGCCCAGGCGCAGGGTGGCACCGCGGATCTGGCCGCGCCCTCGTTTACAAAAGACCCAGCCGCCTCAGCAGCGCCTCCAGGATGGGCCGCTGTCCCTTGAGGAGCTTGCGTGCTGCCTCCTCCGGCGGGAACCAGGCGGCGCGGTCGACCTCGGGGACCTCGCGCGTCTTGCCCGAGCGGGGCGGCCATTCCAGGGTGAACGTGTTGCTCTTCAAACCGGCCGGATCGAGGTCGCCCTCGATCGCCCAGGCGTCGACGATCTTGGCGGACGATTGGCGGAACGCGCCGAGCGCGACCCCCTCGCCTTCGACCTCGGTGCCGGTCTCCTCGGCGAACTCGCGCCGCGCCGCGGCCAGCGGGTCCTCGCCGGCCTCGTAGAGCCCCTTCGGGATGCTCCAGACGCCCTCGTCCTTGTTGGCCCAGAACGGCCCGCCCGGATGCACCAGCAGCACCTCGACGCCGCTTCTGCGGCGGTAGAGAAGGATGCCGGCGCTGCGCTGGGCCATGACGAGCGACGCTGTGCGGGGCCAGGCCCTGCCCTGCGGTCTGAACCGGGGCAGGTGCCGAAGTGCTAGTAAATTGAATTTACGATTGGCACGACGGCCGTGGCATCGTTAAACGGTGCCTTCGTTGATTTGCTCGCTGCGTTCCTGTTTGTGTCATTGGGTGCCGAGCGGCTGGTGGGAAAGGAGAAGCGGTCATTGCCCCCACTCGATATCTCGAACGGGGGCAAACGCTTCTGTCTCATACACACAGGGCCGAGAATTATGACTTGGTAGCGGTCTTGGGCATCAGTGCTTCGATTGCCCTACCGCAGTCCCGATTGAACTGGTAGCCCCAATCGGTAAGGTTGCCCCTTTTCCGATAGTCGCGGACGACGTCATCGTAATCCAACGTACGCTTCACTTTGAGCTCTGCGGCAGCTGCCGGGTCCGCCATGACCTCTTTGACACATCCGGGAAGCATCGCGGTTGCGACTGCTGTCTCGGCTTGCTTCGCTGCGCCGCCAGCGGTGTACCAACCACCCCATGCGAAGCCGACGATTGCAAGTGCGGCTGCTCCTGCAGCGGCACCCCATAAACCGTATGTGTATTTTTCTTGCACGATATGACCTTCCTTGGCCGCTGACGGAAATGCGCCCCAGCTATGGGCGCACTATGCGGGTGTCCAGCCAAGGCTCGGAAAGTACTCATGTCATTGCCTGCCCTATGTCCCGCTGCATCCCGGGAGGTCCTGTCAATGCTTCGCCGAGACCCTCGCGGGTACGCGACGCCACCCAACAGTATCGAGCTCGACATCGACGACACCGACGACTTGGTGCACGGCGGCCAGCAACTCGCCTTGTTCAACACCCACGCCGGCGGACATTGCTTCCAGCGCCCATCCATATCTTCGAGGCGACCTCGGGCAAGCCGGTTCTCTCGCTGCTCAGGCCCGGCAAGCGGCCGTCGGGCGAGGAGATCGCACGCGTGCTCTGGCACGTCATCCACCGCATCCGCCGGCACTGGCCGAACGTGCGCATCCTCATCCGCGGCGATGGGCACTACTGCGCGCCGAAGTTTCTAGTACGATCCCGCGCCGAGCCGCCGCAGCGCGTCCCTGGCGTACTGGTTGTCCGGCTCGTACTGCAGCGTGCGGCGATAGTCTTCCACGGCCAGGTTGCGGTTGCCCAGCTGCTCGTAGACGAACGCCCGGTTGACGAACGCCACCGCATTGCGCGGGTCGATGCGCAGCGCCGCGTCGATGTCGGCGAGCGCGCGGCTGTAGTCCCTGAGCCCGATGTAGGCGGCGGCCCGGTTGACGAAATGCAAAGGCTGCGACGGATCGAGGTCCACCGCCCGGTGACCGTCGGCCAGGGAGAGCTGATACTGGCCGATCCGCTCGTAGGCGTGGGAGCGGTTGGCGTAGGCCCAGGCGTCGCGGCCGTTACCGCGGATCACCTCGGAGCAGCCGCGGATGGCCAAGTGGTGATCATGGACCTGCCCACAGTCCTGCCGGGCATCCGCCAACGCCGTGGCGGCCCCGAGCACGACGGCGAGACA
>Ga0075431_100000944_pt1 | contig 25635 bp, 20 predicted proteins | sample RhiMetdeltSRZDD5_FD_75297 | JGI IMG/M metagenome (GOLD analysis project Ga0075431, IMG submission 75297) | Populus rhizosphere microbial communities from Tennessee, USA - Rhizosphere MetaG P. deltoides SRZDD5 | ecosystem: Host-associated > Plants > Roots > Rhizosphere > Soil | place: USA... | reverse complement strand
GATCGTCTCGAAGTCGGAACCGGCATACTCGGTCCGCTCCTGCTCCATGATGTCGATCTCGTGGGGGATCGTCTTCGGGTAGTGCGTCCGGATCTGCGCGCCGAACCGGTCCTTCAGCGGGGTGATGATCCGGCCGCGGTTCGTGTAGTCCTCCGGATTGGCGCTCGCTACCACGAAGACGTCCAGGTCGAGCCGGATCTTGTATCCCCGAACCTGGACGTCGCGCTCCTCCATGATGTTGAGCAGGCCGACCTGGATGCGCTCGGCGAGGTCCGGCAGCTCGTTGATGGCGAAGACGCCGCGATTCGTCCTCGGCAGCATCCCGTAATGGATCGTCAGCTCGTCGGAGAGGTAGCGGCCCTCGGCCACCTTGATCGGGTCCACTTCGCCGATCAGGTCCGCCACGGTGATGTCCGGCGTCGCCAGCTTCTCGCCGTAACGGCGGTCGCGCGGCAGCCACTCGACGTCAGCCTGGTCGCCCCGGTCGTCAATCGCGGCGCGTCCGGCCGCCGAGATCGGCGCCAGCGGATCGTCATTCACCTCGGAGCCGGCCAGGATCGGCACCTCGTCGTCCAGGAGGCTGATCAGTGCCCGCGCGATGCGCGTCTTCGCCTGACCTCGCTCGCCCAGGAAGATGATGTCCTGCCCGGAGAGCACGGCGTTCTCGATCTGCGGCAGCACCGTCTCCTCGTAGCCGACGATCCCCGGGAAGATCTCCTCCCCGGCGGCGATCTTCCGGATCAGGTTCGCCCTCATCTCCTCCTTGACGGAGCGCGGGCGGTATCCCGACGCCTTCAACTCTCCGACGGTGGTCGGTCTGGCCATGTCTGCTCCTGTCTGGGTCAACAGCCGGACGTCGCCGTCCGGCGGTCCAGACGACGGCATAGGTTACGACAAGTCACTTCGAGGGATGCAGTGAGCATGGCAGGTTGCCCGGCGGCCTGTCAATTTGCCTCGAAGCGACAGGCCGCGCATCCGAAAATGCCAGATGCAGCAGCGCCGCGCGACTACAATGGTTTCGCGCTAGAAAATGTCGAAGGCGACCGCTCAATTGCCCGACGTTTGTGCTCGCCAGGCAATGCCACGGAGCACCTGATGGACCGCCTCGCCGTCCGACTCGCACTCGTCGTCCCGCTTCTCGTCCTGACCGCTCAACACGTGGAAATGGTGACGGCGCAGCCAGGCGGCCTCACCACATTCGAGGGGACGCAGGAGGCCGGCGGTCCGGTTCGGCTGACCCTGAGCGCCGACGGTGCCCGCATCGTCTCATTCGAGGTCGAGGGCGTGGCCGGCGGCGGCTGTAGCTGGGACACGATCACGCTCGAGAACTGGGGCGGCGAGATCCAACTCCTCGACGGGAAGTTTTCAGTCACCAACGCGGACGGCGACATCCTGGACGGTTCGCTGACGTCGGCCTCCGAAGGACCCGCGCGCATCGAGGGCTCGATCAAGGTCCATGACCCGGTCAAAGGCTGCGAGACGCCCCCGTTGCGCTGGGTTGCCACCGCGCTGCCGCTGCCCTAACCGGCCGCCGACACGTGCTAGACTCGGAGCAGGCCCGACGACGCGCGAGGGGGAGGCCCGGATGGCGGACGCACTGGCAGCAGAAGGGGGAAGGCGATCCGGGGATGGGATCGCCTGGCAGCCGTCCGAGGATGCGATTCGACGCAGCCGCCTGCGCCGGTTCATGGAGCGCCACGGCGTCGGATCGCTCGACGAGCTCAATCGCCGCTCGACGGACGACCTGGACTGGTTCTGGCGCGCCGTCTCGGACGACCTCGGTCTGGAGTGGTACCAGCCATTCGAGCAGGTCGTGGACACCTCGAGAGGCATCGCCTGGCCGCGCTGGTGGGTCGGCGGGCAGTTCAACTACGTCCACAACGCGCTGGACAAGCACGTCTCGTCTGACCGGCGGAACAAGCTCGCCCTGATCTGGGAGGGCGAGGACGGCGAGAAGCGGACGTTCACCTACTGGGAGCTCTGGGTCGAGACGAACCGCCTCGCCAACGCCCTGACGAGCCTCGGCGTCGGCAAGGGCGACCGGGTCGGCATCTTCATGCCGATGGTGCCGGAGGTCTGCATCGCCTCGCTGGCCTGCTCGAAGGTCGGGGCGATCTTCACGCCGATCTTCTCCGGTTACGCCGCTCCTGCCATCGCCGCCCGCCTGAACGACTGCGAGGCGAAGCTGCTGATCACGGCTGACGGCTTCTACCGCCGTGGCCGGGTCGTCCAGATGAAGGAGATCGCCGACGAGGCCGTCACACAGGCGCCCTCGATCGAAAACGTCCTGGTCTTCCGCCGGATCGGGCACGTCGTGCCCTGGGACGAGCACCGGGACCACTGGTGGCACGAGCTGCTCGCCGGCGCATCTCGAACGTTCGAGACCGTGCGCACCGACCCCGAAGACCCGTACATGCTGATCTACACCTCCGGCACGACCGGCCGTCCAAAGGGCGCCATTCACGTCCACGGCGGCTTCCCGATCAAGGCCACCCAGGACATGGCCCACTGTTTCGACGTCGGCGAGCAGGACGTCATCTTCTGGTTCACCGACATGGGCTGGATGATGGGGCCGTGGCTGTTCGAAGGCGCCCTGATGTTGGGCGCAACGGCGCTCTGCTACGAGGGCAGCCCGGACTTCCCTCAGCCAGACCGCGTCTGGGAACTGGTCGAGCGGTACGGCGTGACCGTTCTCGGGATCGCGCCGACGGCGATTCGGGCGCTAATGCCGCTGGGCACGGAGTGGGTCACGAAGCACGACCTCACGACGTTGCGGGTGCTCGGCGGGACCGGCGAGCCGTGGAACCCGGAGCCGTGGCTCTGGTATTTCCAGCACGTCGGCGGTGGGCGCTGCCCGATCATCAACTACAGCGGCGGGACCGAGATCGCCGGCGGCATCGTCGGCTGCCACACCATCCATCCACTCAAGCCGTGCTCGTTCGCCGGCCCGATCCCTGGCATCGCCGCCGACGTGATCGACGACGTCGGAAACCCCGTTCGAGGCACGGTCGGCGAGCTGGCGATTCGCAAGCCGTGGCCAGGCATGACGCGCGGCTTCTGGCGCGACCCGGACCGCTACGAGGAGACGTACTGGTCCAAGATCCCGGACGTCTGGGTCCACGGCGACTGGGCGACCGTGGACGAGGACGGCTTCTGGTTCATCCAGGGCCGTTCTGACGACACGATCAAGATCGCCGGCAAGCGCGTCGGTCCGGCCGAAGTCGAGTCGGCGGCGGTCGGCCACCCGGCCGTCGCGGAGGCCGCCGCGATCGGCGTGCCGCATCCGGTCAAAGGCGAGGGCGTGGTGCTGTTCGTCGTGCTCAAGCCGAACCAGGAGCCAGCCGATAGCCTGCGCGACGGTATCAAGGACGTCGTCGCCGCCGAGCTCGGCCGGCCGCTCCGCCCCGAGGAGGTGCGATTCGTCAGCGATCTTCCGCGCACGCGGAACGCGAAGATCATGCGCCGGGTGATCCGCGCGAAGCATCTCGGCGCGACCGAGCTCGGCGACCTCTCCGGCCTCGAGAATCCCGCCGCCATCGAGGAGATCGCCCGCGCCCGCTAGTTAGCCCTCCGTACCTGGGTCTCAGAGGATGACCGGCAGGCGCTCCACCCCCCGGAATATCGGGTTGCTGTGCCAGGCGAGCGGCTCGTCCACCAGCGCCGGGTTCGGGAAGCGGCGGAGCAGAGCTGTCAGCGCCACCTCCGTCTCCAGCCGCGCCAGGAACGCCCCGAGGCAGGCGTGCGGCCCCGTGCCGAACGAGAGGTAGTGGCGCGGCCGACGCCGAACGTCGAGACGGTCCGGGTCTGGAAATACGGCGCCGTCGCGATTCGCCGACCCGAGCAGCAGCGTCGCGAAGTCACCTTCCTGAATCGTCAGATCCCCAATCTGGACCTGCTCGAGCGCCACACGGTACAGCAACTGCACGGGACTGTCGAACCGAATCAGCTCCTCGACGGCGACCGGCATGAGCGTCGGCTCGTCACGCAACGCTCGCAGCTGCTCGGGGCGACGGAGCAGCGCCAGCAGACCGTTCCCGATCGCGTTCGTGGTCGTCTCGTGTCCGGCTGCGAAGAGGAGGCCGCACGTGGACACCAGCTCCTCCTCGGTGAGACGTTCCCCCTGCTCCTCGATGGCGATCAGGTCGCAGATCAGATCGTCTCCGGGATCGGCACGGTGTTGCTTCGCGAGCCGCGCAAAGTACTCCAACTGTGCCGCGGTGCTGGCGCCGGCACGGTAGCTCAGCTCGACCGGGTCAGGCGAGGTACGCGCGTTCCCCAGAAACTCCGTTCCGTCGTCGTTCCAGCGCCGCAGCTGGTCCAGATCGTCCCACGGCACGCCGAGCATGGTCGCGATGACGCGGGCCGGCAGCGGAAACGCCAGGTCGGCGATGACGTCTGCCGACTGCCCGATCGTCATCCGATCCAGCAAGTCGTTCGTGATCCGCTCGACAGCACCGCGAAGGGCCTGGATCCGTCGCGGGGTGAACGCCTGGCTCACCAGCCGGCGCAGGCGCGTGTGGTCTGGAGCGTCCTGCAACAGCATGTTATGAGACATGCTCGTCTTGAACGGCTCGATGGCGTCCAGGGCCTCGCCTGGCAGGTCGTGATAGAGCGCCGCGTTGAGCGGCCCGTTCCCCAGTCGGCGATCGTGCAGCAGGGCCGAGACGTCGGCGTGACGCGCAAACAGCCACCCGAGCGTCTCAGAGCGAGTCACGGTCGGCTCCCCACGAAGCCGCGCGTACGATGGGTATGGATCGGCCAGGACGGCCGGGTCGTTCAGATCGAGTGTCGCGAGTGTGCCCACCACTGGAATCCCCCTATGTCCGTGTGGAGATCGACCTCCGCCTGCCGATCTGCCGGACATTCCGGTATACGCACTCATTGCCAGGTCAGATCATTTTCGCACTTGTCCGCCAGACATGGAGTCCCGCACGCTCATCCGCCGACGACGATCGCCAGGACGCCGGCGAGGCTGATACCCATGCCAAGCGCAAGCCGCCGCGTCAACTGCTCGCCAAGCAGCGCCACCGCGATCGTCGCCGAGAAGATCGGCGAGACCGACGAGAGCGCAGACGTCCGCGCTGCCCCGACCAGATCGACCGACCAGAGGAACAGCGTCGCGGATGCGAGGGTCAACACGCCGGCGACGATCAGCCAGGCGATCGTCCCTGGCTTGAGCACCAGCCGCCGACTGTCGATCCGGCGGAGCCGTTGCGCCGCCACCACCAGAACGAGCGTCGCGAACGGCAGCCGGATCGTGGATGCCACAATCGGGTCGACCTCCTCGAGTGCCGGCCGGACCAGGACGGTCGACGCCGACCACCCCACCGCCGCCACGAGCGCGAGGCTCACGCCGAGCACCATCCCGCTGCCAACGCCCGGATGAGCCGGCGGCACGACACGGTCGGTGGTGATCAGCCAGACGCCGACGCTGATGACGACGATTGCCAGGACGAGCGTCAGCGTCACCGGCTCGCCGAGGAACGTGACGGCGAGCAGCGCAGTCACCAGCGGATGGCAGCCGGCGATCGGGGAGGCCCGCGCAACGCCGATCCGGCGCATCGACTCGAAGAACGCGGTGTCGCCGACCGCGAACCCGGTCAGCACTGAGACGAGCAGCAGCACGATCGCCAGCGCCGACACGTTCCCAAGATCCGCCCGGGCCAGCGTCCAGGGGGAGATCGCCACCATCACCAGCGAGCCGATGCCGACGCGCAACGCGTTGTACCAGAGCGCCGGAATCGACCGAGAGATATGCCGGGCCATCACCGTCGTGCCGGCCCATCCGAGGGCAGAGGCAAGCGCGACGAGGTCGCCCACCTCGACAAGCATACGGCGTCCCCTTCCCCGGGCCGAACGGCGCGCTACCGAGCAGAACCGCCGCCGGTCCGCGAGAGGATATCCGCTCGGCAGGGAACCCGGCACCAGGGGCGGTCCGGGCGCCGGGCTGACAGGTTATATAGACGAAGCTCTATCCGTCTGCTACACTCTGAGTATGCCGACTCGCGCCCGCCCCGACGACTGCACCCCAACCGTGCTGCTGCCAGACCCGATCGCCGAACGGGAGCGGGATCGGCTGGTCGGCGTGTTTCGGGCGCTCGGCGATCCGACGCGCCTCGAGGTCTACCGGCTTATCGCCGCGCAGCCGGATCCGCTCTGCGTCTGCGACATCGTGGCCCGGTTCGAAGTGAGCCAGCCGACGATCTCGCACCACCTCAAGATCCTCCGTGAGGCCGGCCTCGTGACGGTCTCACGCCGCGGCGTCTGGGCCTACTACGGTGCCGATCCGAAGGGGCTCGAAGTCGTACGAGATACCCTGAGCGCGTTCCAGCCGGAGCGCCGAACCGCGACCGCTTGATCGTCATTCTCTGCCGTGGGACATAGACCACCATCGATACAGGAGGAGCCATGAGCACCGAACCGTCCATCGACGCCGTGCGGGCGACCGTCCGCGAGAAGTACGCTGCCAGGGCACGGTCCGTCACAGAGCCGAATCCTGCAAGCGCTGATACGTGCTGTGGCGAGACGACAGCCTGCTGCGGATCGTCCACCAGCCAGATCACCTCCAACCTCTACGACGGAGAGGAGATTTCGGCCGTTCCGGTGGACGCCGTAAAGGCATCCCTTGGCTGTGGCAACCCCACGGCACTGGCGTCGCTCGCTCCGGGCGAGATCGTGCTCGACCTCGGAAGCGGCGGCGGTATCGACGTGCTGCTGTCGGCGAAGCGTGTCGGCCCGGCCGGCCACGTCTACGGCCTCGACATGACGGACGAGATGCTGGCCCTCGCCGAGCGGAACCGCGCCGAGCAGGGTACCGAGAACGTCACATTCCTGAAGGGCCACATTGAAGCGATCCCGCTCCCGGAGAGTAGTATCGACGTCGTGATCTCCAATTGCGTCATCAACCTTTCGGCGGACAAGGGTCGGGTGCTACGCGAGGTCGCACGAGTCCTCAAGCCCGGTGGACGCTTCGCGGTCTCAGATGTCGTGGTGCAAGGCACAATGCCGGCCGAGCTCCGGCGCGACATGGAGGCCTGGGTCGGCTGCGTGGCCGGGGCGCTCGAAGAACGTGAGTACCGAAGTCTGCTCGACGCTGCTGGCCTTGACCAGATCGACGTCGAGGTGACCCGCGTCTACGATCCGCGCCAGGTCGCCCAGGGCGCAGGGCGAGAGGTCGCTCCTACCGTCTTCGAGGAGTTCGAAGCCTCGGGTGGGCGGATCGTCGCGGCCTTCGTTCGAGCCCACAAGCCAGAAGCCTGAACGCCGAACGGCCAGCGCGACCGCCTCGTGCATCGAGAAATTCGATCGGCGCCATCGACGTTATCACCTTGACAGATGGCCCGGCGCGGCGTAGCGTGGCAAGAGTACACGACCAGTCCCTCCATTGAGGTTGGCGCACGTGCTCACGAAGAGGATGACCACCCGGCTCGCCCGGCGCGAGGACGCCGCCGCGATCGCCGAGATCTACAACCAGGGGATCGAGGAGCGAATCGCCACGTTCGAGACCGAGCCGCGCCACCCCGAGGACATCGTGGCGGCGCTCGACGAACGTGGCAAGCACTTCCCGACCGTCGTCGCGGAGCGTGACGGCCGCATCGTCGCCTGGGCCTCGGCGAGCCTCTACCGCTCCAGGCCGTGCTACGCCGGCATCGGCGAGTACTCGGTCTACGTCCACCGCGAGGCGCGCGGCAGCGGCGCCGGCAAGGTCGTGCTCGAGGCGCTGTTCCGTGAGAGCGAGGCTCGGGGCCTCTGGAAGCTGGTCTCGCGGATCTTCCCCGAGAACGTTGCCAGCCTGGCGCTCTGCCGCGCGACCGGCTTCCGCGAGGTCGGTGTCTACCGCCGCCATGCGAAGCTTGATGGCGTCTGGAAGGACTGCGTAATCGTCGAAAAGCTCCTCGGCGAAGCCGCGTCGGAGAACGTCGACCCGCTGGACCAGGAACCAGAAGGCAAGGTCTGATACGAATAGCCCCCTCCCAACCGTTTCGCAAGCGGGGCTGGTGAGCAGAAGCTCTCGACAGGAGTCACAACGCATGAAGGGCGGGCAGACGTCCCTGCCTTCAGGACGCGATGCCCTTCGCCGCCTGAACGATGTGCCGCGCGCTGATGCCGCTGACGTCAAGCAGCTCGGCCGGCGTCCCGGAGCCGGGCAGCTGCTGCACGCCAAGCAACTTCACCTTCGGCAGGGGCTGCCCGGTCGAGGCCAGGCCTTCCAGCACGGCTGAACCGAGACCGCCCTCGGCCCAGTGATCCTCGACCACCACGATCCCCTTCGTCTCCGAGGCGGCCGCCTTGAGCGTCGCCACGTCGACCGGCTTGACCGAGTAGAGGTCGATCACCCGGGCGTTGATGCCGGCCGAGCCCAGCTCGTCTGCCGCCGCAAGCGCTTCTGGGATCGTTATGCCGGCTGCGACGATCGTCACCGCGTCCGACGCCGACGACTTGAGTACCTTGCTGCCGCCGATCGGGAACGACTCCTCCGGCCCGTACACGACGGGCGTCGCGGCGCGCGTCGTCCGCATGTAGACGATCCCCTGCTGGTCCGCCATCGCCGCCACCAGTTGAGCTGTCTGATTGGCGTCGCACGGATACAGCACTGTGCTCCCGCCGACGGCCCGCATCATCGCCAGGTCTTCGAGCGCCATCTGGGACGGCCCGTCCTCGCCGATCGAGACGCCAGCGTGCGAACCGCAGAGGCGGATGTTCGCCTGTGAGATCGCCGACATCCGGATGAAGTCGTAGGCGCGGGCCAGGAACGCCGCGAACGTCGCCGCGAACGGCACGAACCCGCGCACGCTCATGCCGACCGCCGTCGCGATCATCTGCTGCTCGGCGATGTAGGTCTGGAAGAAGCGGTCCGGGAAGTCCTCCTGGAAGATCTCGGTGAACGTCGAGTTGCCGACCTCGGCGTCGATGACGACGACGTCCTGCCTGGCCGCGCCAAGCGCCTTCAGCGCGACGCCGAACGCCTGCCGCGTCGCCAGTCGCTTGCCGACCTCCCAGGTCGGAAGCTTCAACGCGCTCGTCGATCGGCTCGGCGCGACCCCGTTGGCGGGTGGAGGGGGCGGCGTCACCGTGAGGCTACGGATGCCACCCAGCTCGCCGATCGCCGCCTCGGCCTGGTCCTTCGAGAGTGCCTTGCCGTGCCAGTTGTCCTGGTCCTCGACCAGCGAGGCGCCAGCGCCCTTCTTCGTCTTCGCGACGATCATCGTCGGGACGTCGCCGCCCTGCTCGGCCTGGCGGTACGCCGCCTCGATCTCGTCCAGGTTGTGGCCGTCCACGACGATCGCGTTCCAGCCGAACGCCTTCGCGCGCTCGGCGTAGACTTCGGTGTGCCACTGGAGCGCGGTCGGGCCGCGCTGACCGAGCCGATTCACGTCGACGATGGCGATCAGGTTACCGAGCTTCTCGTCGGAGGCCCGAGCCATCGCCTCCCAGACGCTCCCCTCAGCCATCTCGCTGTCGCCGAGGATCACCCAGACCCGATACGGCAGGTGCTCCAGCTTCTTACCGGCCAGGGCGATCCCAACGCCGATCGGCAGACCCTGCCCCAGTGAGCCGGTCGCCACGTCCACCCATGGCAGGGCCGGCGTCGGGTGACCTTCTAGCTTGCTGCCCAGCTTGCGGAGCGTCAGCAGCTCCTCGTCGGAGATCGCCCCGGCGGCCTTGTAGACGGCGTAGAGCAGCGGCGCGGCGTGGCCCTTCGAGAGGATCAAGTGATCGTTGTTCGGGTTCGTCGGGTTCGTGAAGTCGTACCGCAGGTGGCCGGCGAGCAGGACCGCGGCCAGGTCGGCGGCCGACATCGACGAGGTCGGATGGCCGGAGCCGGCTTGCGTGGTCGATCGAATGCTGTCGACTCGTAGCTGCTGCGCGAGCTCATGCCAGTGTGCCGTCCTGCTCGCTGTCTCCGTCGCCATGTGCTCTCCCTCTCTGCGCGCCCGCCCAGGCACTCCCCGCGTCGCCTGGGTGGCGCGGCCCGGCATGCTCAACAGACCATGTGTCATCATTATGCCAGGGGGCCGGCCACGTCCCACGATGCCTGGGAAACCCCCAATGTTGGAGGCTGATCACCATGGGCAACCCCCTGTTGGAGCTTCAGCAGCACGGTCAGAGTGTCTGGCTCGACTACATCCGTCGCAAGGCCCTGCTCTCCGGCGACGTCCGCAAGCTGATCGACGAAGATGGCCTGAGAGGCATGACCGCGAACCCGTCGATCTTCCAGGCCGCCATCGCCGCGGGCGACGACTACGACGAGACGATCGCACGCCTGGTTCGGGCCGGCGCCGAGCCGAACACGATCTACGAGACGATCGCCGTCGAAGACATCCAGACGGCGTGTGACCAGTTCCGCGCGGTCTACGACGCGACGAACGGGCAGGACGGCCTGGTGTCGCTCGAAGTCTCCCCGGCGCTGGCCTATGACACGCAGGGCACCATCGAAGAGGCCCGCCGCCTCTGGAAGTGGGTTGATCGGCCGAACCTGATGATCAAGGTGCCGGGGCTTCCGCCCGGCGTCCCCGCCATCGAGACGTTGCTCACGGAAGGGATCAACGTCAACGTCACCCTCCTGTTCGCCATTGAGGCGTACGATGCTGTCGCCTGGGCGTACATCCGCGCCCTCGAAGCGCGCGTCGCCGCCGGCCAGACGGTCGACCGGATCGCCTCGGTCGCCAGCTTCTTCGTCAGCCGGGTCGACGTGATGATCGATCCGATCCTCGACAAGAAGGCGGCGGCCGAGACTGACGCCGCGAAGAAGGCGAAGATCCAGGGTCTGCGCGGCAAGGCCGCCATCGCGAACGCGCGGCTAGCGTACCAGAGCTTCAAGCAGATCTTCGGGGACGCCCGGTTCAAGGCCCTTGCCGCGAAGGGCGCTCGCGTGCAGCGCCCGCTCTGGGCCAGCACGAGCGTCAAGGACCCGGCTTATCCCGATCTTCTCTACGCCGAGGCATTGATCGGCCGCGACACTGTCGACACGATGCCGCGCGAGACGCTCGAAGCGTTCCGCGACCACGGCAAGGTCGTCGACACGATCGATCAGGACATCCCCGGCGCACATGCGTCGCTGGCCGGCCTGGCCGAGGTCGGGATCGACCTGAAGCAGGTCACCGACAAGCTGGAGACGGAGGGTGTCGACAAGTTCCAGCAGTCGTTCGACGCGCTCATCAAGGGCATCGTCGAGAAGCGCGCCGCGATGCTGGCCCGGGCCTGACATCAGATGCCGACGCGGTGATCACTCCCACGTCGGCATCCATTGCCAGTTACACGTTCCCAACGAACCTCTAGGCCTGCTCCGACGCTTCTACCGTCGCGCGCGGACGGGGATAATGCACCCCCGTGTCATCCTGAACGGAGCGACGGACGATGCGCTCCCTATGTCATCCTGAATGGAGCGAGCTTGCGAGCGCAGTGAAGGATCTCACGGACAAATTGCAGCTGATGCCTGTGAGATCCTTCGCAGGCTCAGGATGACGAGATTCGTAGCCGTCTACGGCCCGTCGTAGCCGTCTGCGAGCTGGAGGTAAGAAGACTATGGGTGCACAGGTAGGACTGGTCGGCCTGGCCGTGATGGGCCAGAACCTCGCCCTCAACATCGAGCGAAACGGCTTCCCGATCGCCGTCTTCAATCGGACCGGCGCTCGGACCAAAGAATTCGTCGAGGGACCGGCCGCCGGCAAGAAGTTCACGGCGGCCTACACGCTCGAAGAGCTGGTCGCCGCGATCGATCGGCCGCGCAAAATCATCCTGATGGTCCAGGCCGGCGCGGCCGTGGACGAGCAGATCTCGAGGCTGAAGCCGCTCCTGGAGGACGGCGACATCCTGGCGGACGCCGGCAACTCGCTCTTTCAAGACACCGAGCGACGCAGCAAGGAGCTCGACGGCACCGGCCTCAACTACGTCGGGATGGGCGTCAGCGGGGGCGAGGAAGGCGCGCTCTGGGGGCCGAGCATCATGCCGGGCGGCTCCAAGGAGTCGTACGCGGCCCTCGCACCGATCCTGACGGCGATCGCCGCCAGGAGCGCGTCCGGTGACTGCGTGACTCACATCGGACCGCGCGGCGCTGGACACTACGTGAAGATGGTTCACAACGGCATCGAGTACGGCGACATGCAGCTTATCGCCGAGACCTACTCGCTGATGCAGCATGCGTTGGGTCTGTCGGCGCCCCAGATGGCTGAGGTCTTCACCGAGTGGAACAGGCGTGACCTCGACTCGTACCTGATCGAGATTACCGCCAACGTGCTGGCGTTCACCGACCCCGACACTGGCAACCCGCTGGTCGACCTGATCCTCGACAAGGCCGGCCAGAAGGGGACCGGGCGCTGGATGTGCCAGGACGCCCTGGAGCTCGGCACGCCGATCCCGACGATCGACGCGGCCGTCTGGTCTCGAAGCATCTCGTCGTTCAAGGATGCCCGGGTCCGCGCGAGCGAGATCCTGACTGGCCCCGAGCCCGCTGGCGGCTCGCGTGCCATCGACGGCGCCCAGTTCACGAACGATCTGGAGGCCGCACTCTGGGCCGCGAAGGTCAGCAGCTATGCTCAGGGTCTCGACCTGCTCCGGGCGTCCTCCCGGGAGCGCGACTACGGCCTCAACCTGGCCGAGATCGCGCGGATCTGGACGGGAGGCTGCATCATCCGCGCGAAGCTGCTCGCCGAGATCCAGTCGGCGTACACCTCCGATCCGGACCTGCCGAATCTGATGCTTTCGCCGGAGATCGCGCCGCGCATGAACGAGCGCACAGCGTCCCTCCGAGCCGTCATCAAGGTTGCCCGCGACCTCGGCGTCCCGGTCCCGGCGATGAGCGCCGCGCTGGACTACTTCGACAGCTACCGGGCGAAGCGACTCCCGGCCAACCTGATCCAGGGCCAGCGCGACTACTTCGGCGCGCACACCTATCAGCGCGTCGACAAGGACGGCGTCTTCCACACCGAGTGGCCGTTCGAACGCCAGACCCGCACGACCTCCGGCTCGTACAACGCGTAGGGGATAGGGAATAGGTGGTAGGGGATAGGAGACGCGGCCCTATCCCCTATCCCCTGTTCCCTATCCCCTCGCCCGGCGTACCATGTCGCCAGTTTCGACAGCGACGGCCGCGGCGCCGGCTCGGTGGCCGCCGCGGCCTCGGTCACTGACCCCTGGGAGGATCGTATGGCTATCGCCGTGGAGATGGTCGGTCTGACGCGCGAACAGATGCTCCAGATGTTCCGGAGCATGGCCGAGATTCGCGCCTTCGAGCACAGAGCGTACGAGCTGTACCGTGAAGGCGTCATGCGCGGCACCACCCACGCCTACGTCGGCGAGGAAGCGATTGCCGTCGGCGTCTGCTCGGCGCTGCGCCCTGACGACACGATCACCAGCACTCATCGCGGCCACGGCCACTGCATCGCCAAGGGCGGCGACATGAGCATGATGATGGCCGAGCTGCTCGGGAAGGAGACGGGGTACTCCGGCGGCAAGGGCGGCAGCATGCATATCGCCGATGTGGACAAGGGGATCCTTGGCGCGAACGGCATCGTCGGCGGCGGCATGGGGATCGCCACCGGCGCGGGGCTTTCGGCAAAACTTCTTGGCAACGGCCGCGTCAGCGTCTGCTTCTTCGGCGACGGCGCGTTGAACCAGGGCATCCTCCACGAGTCGATGAACCTGGCCGCCATCTGGAAGCTCCCCGTCGTCTTCATCTGCGAGAACAACCAGTTCGCGATGTCCGCCCGCGTCCAGGACATGACGGCGGTGCCGGACCCGGCTGATCGGGCGATCGCCTACGGGATACCGGGTCAGAATGTCGACGGCATGGACGTGCTGGCCGTCTTCCGGGCCGCGAGCGAGGCCGTGGAGCGTGCCCGATCCGGGCAGGGGCCGAGCTTCATCGTCGCCACCACCTACCGCTTCCTCGGGCACCATGTCGGCGATCCGCTGAACTACCGGACCAAGGAAGAGGTCGATCCCTGGCGCGAGAAGGACGCCATCGAGCGGCTGCGCGCCCATTTGATCGAGAACAAGGTCGCCACCGAAGAGGAGACCCAGGCGATCGAGCAGGAGGTCCAGTCGCACGTGGACTCGGCCTCCACGAACGCCAAAGCGGCGGCCGAGCCTGACGCCTCGAATCTGATGACCGACATCTTCGCCTGACCCGCCGGGAGGACTGACATGGCAATCGCGACACCCCCGGCCACGGGGACTCGAACGATGACGTACGCGGAGGCGCTCAACGAGGCGCTCCGCGAGGAGATGCGGCGCGATCCGACCGTTTTCGTGATGGGAGAGGACGTCGCCATCTGGGGCGGCGGCGGCGTGTTCGGCGTGACCAAGGGGCTGGTCGAGGAGTTCGGCCCCGAGCGCATCCGCGACACGCCGATCTCGGAGCAGGTCATCGCGGCGGCAGCCGTCGGCGCGGCGGCCACTGGTACCCGTCCCGTCGCCGAGATCATGTACGTCGATTTCATGGCGCTCACCATGGAGCCGATCGTCAACCAGGCCGCCAAGATGCGCTACATGTTCGGCGGCAAGATCACCCTGCCAATGGTCATCAGGGCGCAGGAGGGCGCCGGGCGCGGTAACGCGGCTCAGCACAGCCAGTCGCTCGAAGCGTGGTTCGCGCACGTGCCCGGCCTCAAGGTCGTCACGCCGTCCACGCCGGCCGACGCCAAGGGCCTGCTGAAGACCGCGATCCGCGACGACAACCCGGTCATCTTCCTGGAGCACAAGGTGCTCTACTTCACGCGTGGCGAGGTCCCGGAGGGCGAGTACACGATCCCGTTCGGCGTGGCAGACGTCAAGCGCGAGGGCACGGACGTCACGGTCGTCGGCATTCACACCCAGGTGCTGGAGGCGCTCCAGGCGGCCGAGGAGCTCGCCGAGGAGGGCATCAGCGTCGAGGTGATCGACCCGCGCACCGTCTCACCCCTCGACGTCGACACGATCGTCAGCTCGGTCAAGAAGACCGGCCGTCTGGTCGTCAGCCACCAGGCCGCCGAGCAGGGCGGCGTCGGCGGCGAGATCGTCGCCCGGGTCGTCGACGTGGCGTTCGACTACCTGGACGCTCCACCTCAGCGCGTCTGCGGCAAGAACGTCCCGCTGCCGTACGCCCAGAGCCTGGAGCGGGCGGCCTTGCCGTACAAGGACGACATCATCGCCGCGATCCGCCGCATCCTTTAGCGAGGAGACAGGAGGATTGATCCTCTACTGTATTCTGTCTCCTGTCTCCTGTTTCCTCGTACCATGCAGATCTTCTGGACCGCCGCCCTGATCTTCGGGATCGTGATCGCCCTGTTCGCGGTGCAGAACTCGTCGCCCACCACGATCCGGTTTCTCTGGCTCAGCGCCGAGAACGTCGCCGTCTCCGTGCTGGTGATGATCTGCGCCGCGCTCGGGGCGCTCGTCACGCTGATGTTCGGCCTCGGGCGCGAGGTCCGGCTCGGCTGGGGCCGTCGCCGCTCACGACGGACGATCGCCCATCATGAGCAGCGTATTGCCGAGCTTGAGAAGTCGGTCGAGCAGCTCACGGCCGAGAAGGCAGCCCTCCAGACTGACCTCGACGTCGCGACCGGCAGGGCGCCGCACTACGAGGCCATCCCTTACGAGCCGCCAGCGGTCGGGACTGGCGGCGAGCGACGACCGCTCGGAACGGGTGACGAGCCGCCGGCCGTACAGGACGCCAGCCCGAAACTGTGACGTCCTGGGAGCGCGGCGATCTTCGCCGCTTCGTCCCTACCACCGGGGCGGCCAGGATGGCCGCGTTCCCAGGGTGGGGCTCGCGGGGCTACGCCGGGCCGAGCAGCGGCGCCTCGATGCGCGGGCTCCACAGGTGCGGGCTGTCGAGCGCCCGGTCCAGGTTGAACGCCGCGCTGATCAGCGCCAGGTGCGTGAACCCCTGCGGGAAGTTGCCCAGGGCCTCGGCAGAGTGGCCGATCTCCTCGGCGTACAGGCCGAGCGGGTTGGCGTAGGTCAGCATCTTCTCAAAGGTGAGGCGAGCCTCCCGAAGGTAGCCGGCCCTGGTAAGCGCCTCGACCCACCAGAAGGTGCAGATCGAGAACGCACCCTCCCCGCCAGTCAGGCCGTCCGGTGCAGCACAACGCGGATCGTAGCGGTAGACCAGGCTGTCGCTGACGAGCAGGTGTCGCGTCTCCTCGATGGTGCTCAGCATGCGCGGATCGGTGGGCGCGATGAACTTCACCAGCGGCATCAGCAAGTTCGACGCATCCACGTACGGCGCACCGTAGTACTGCACGAACGTACCCAGTTTGGCATCGTAGCCGTGCGCCATCACGTCCTCGTAGATCGCCGTTCGGGTGTCCTCCCAGCGCGTGCGTGGCGCTGGCAGGCCGCGCTTGTTCGCCATTCGCAGCGCCCGGTCGTACGCGACCCAGCACATCATCCGCGAGAACACGAAGCATTGCCTGCCGCCGCGCACCTCCCAGATCCCGTCGTCCGGCTGCTGCCAGTTGTCACAGAGCCAGTTGAGCAGCCAGGTCAGGCTCTTCCAGACGTCGTATGAGATCGGCGAGCCGTACTTGTCGTAGAGGTAGATCGAGTCGAGCAGTTCGCCGAAGATGTCGAGCTGGAGCTGGTCCTTCGCCGCGTTGCCGATCCGGACCGGGCGCGTGCCGCGGTACCCCTCCAGGTGGTCCAGGACCTCTTCGTCGAGATCGGTTGAGCCGTCGATCCGGTACACCACCTGGAGTGACTTGCCAGTCGTGACATCCAGACATCTGGTGGTCAGGAAGTCGATGTAGCGCGCCGCCTCCTCGTTAAACCCGATTCGCATCAGCGCGTAGACGATGAAGCTCGAATCGCGAACCCAGCTGTAGCGATAGTCCCAGTTGCGCGGACCGCCGATCGCCTCCGGCAGGCTCGTCGTCGGCGCCGCGATGATCGCCCCGGTCGGCGCGTACGTCAGTAGCTTCAGCGCCAGCGCCGAGCGAGCCACGTGCTCGCGCCAGCGACCGCGATAGGTGGAGCGCGTGACCCAGCGCTGCCAGTAGTCGACGGTCTGCTGGACCTTGCGACGCAAGCTGATCGTCGGCGGGAGCATGGTCGAAGGCTGCCGCCCGTTGACCCATTCCAGCACGAATCCGACCCAGTCGCCCTCGTGGACCCGGAAGCGCGCCCTCGCGCTGCCCTGCCTCAAGGTCAGAGGGACGCTCGCGAGCAAGCTCATCTGCGCAGCGCGATCGCCCTCGCTCAGAAAGACGCAGCCGTGCTGCACCGATCGAACGGTGTGGGGTGTCCTGGCGTAGTTGAAGGCCGGCTGACAGATCGCCTCCAACTCCACGGTGCCGCGAACGCAGTGAACCACGCGGATCAGGTCGTGGACGAGCGCACGTGAGCCCCGCTCGTCCGACTCAATTGGCATGCAGTCATAGATCTCGGCGAGACCGTCCGGGGTGATGAAGCGGGTGATCAAGACGTTCGTGTCTGGCACGTACAACTGGCGAGTCGCCGTCTGGTTGATGGCACTGATCTTGAAGCGGCCGCCCTTCTTGTCGTCGAGAATCGCCCCGAAGACGGACGGCGAGTCGAACCTGGGCAGGCAGAGCCAGTCGATCGAGCCGTTCCGTCCGACAAGCGCCGCCGTGTGCAGATCGCCGATCACGCCGTATTGGTCGATTGGCAAGTAACCCACAATCGCTCCTGATACACGATTCGGGACAGTTCCGGCTGCCCTGACTCCTGTTGCATGCTATGCTCCAGGCGCTGTGTTCGGCACACGCCTGCCCCGACCGCGCTGACGCACGACGGGCAGGGCGCGGCGCACCGATCTCCCCGAACTGCTGGAGGATTCTGATGCCCCACCTCCGACTGGTTGCGTCGGTTGCCTTGCTCGCGTTGCTGCTGGCGGCCTGTTCGTCCTCCGCACCCGCCCCTACGGCGGCTCCGGCGAAGCCCGCCGAAACAAAACCAGCTGAAACGAAGCCAGCAGCGTCCCCGGCGACCGCGGCGTCCCCGGCCGCCGCCGCGAGCCCGGCCTCCTCGCCCGCTGCCGCCGCATCACCAGCGGCCAGTCCGGCAGCGTCGCCGGCCGCCAGTCCAGTTGCCGCCACGAAGCGCCTCCGCGTCGGACTGGTCACCGACGTCGGCAAGATTGACGATAAGAGCTTCAATCAGTCGGCCTGGGAGGGTGTCCAGCGGGCCCAGCGCGAGCTCGGGGCCGAAACCAAGTTTCTGGAGACCACAGACCCGAAAGACTACGCCAAGAACATCGACCAGTTCGCCCAGGACAACTACGACATCATCGTAACGGTCGGCTTCGCGATCGGGCAGGCGACGCAGGAAGCCGCCCTCAAGTACAAGAACGTTCGCTTCATCGGGGTGGACCAGTTCCAGGAGAAGGCGACTGAGAATGTGACCGGGCTGATCTTCGACGAGGACAAGGCGGGGTACCTCGCCGGCGCGCTGGCCGGCCTCCTGACCCAGTCGGGCACGATCGGCGCGGTCCTTGGTACGGACCTGGTACCGCCGGTCGTCAAGTTCGGCAAGGGGTACGAGGCTGGCGCGAAGTCAGTCAAGCCGGACATCAAGGTCTTGATGGCGTATCACCCGGGCGGCCTCGCGCGCGGTTTCACCGATCCTGACTGGGGCAAGGCGACCACGACCCAGATGATTCAGCAGCAGGCTGACGTCATCTTCGGGGCCGGCGGCAACACCGGCAACGGGGCGCTGCTCGGCGCGCTGGAGAGGAACACCCTGGCGATCGGCGTGGACACCGACCAGTGGGAGACGTTGCCCCAGGTCCGGCCGGTCCTGGTTTCGAGCGCGATGAAGCTGATCACGCCGGGCGTCTTCGACCTGATCAAAGCGAGCGGCGAGGGCACCGTCAGAGGTGGGAACGTGACCGGCCTGGTGGGACTTGCGCCGTTCCACGACAACGACTCGAAGGTACCTCCCGCAGCTAAAGAACGTCTCCAGCAGATCGACGCCGGCCTGAAGAACGGCTCGATCCGCACCGGTGTCACGCTGCCCTGATCGCAGACGATTCGTGGAGCGGCCCTCGCTCGCGCAGACGCTGCTGGTCCAGGCGCTGGCCGCGCTGACCGGCCTGGCCGCTGGCGCGATCCTGATCTGGCTGACCGGCGGCGACCCGATCCTGGCGTACGGTGGGCTCTGGGAGGGCTCGCTCGGCCGGCCGGCCTCGATCTCTGAGACGCTCGTCTGGTCGACGCCGTACATCCTTGCGGGCCTCGCGGTCGGCCTGGCGTTTCGCGGCGGCCTGTTCAACATCGGGGCCGAGGGGCAGCTGAGTGTCGGGGCGCTGACAGCGGCCTGGGTCGGGTTCTCGGTCCAGGGCGTGCCGTGGCCAGCGCATCTGCTGCTGGCACTCGCGGCTGGCGCCCTGGCGGGCGCTGCCCTGGCCGGGCTGGCCGGCTGGCTCAAGGCCAGGACCGGCGCCCACGAAGTGATCACCACGATCATGCTGAACTACATCGCGCTACTTGGGACCGGCTACCTGCTGTCGGGGCTGCTCAAAGACCCGAGTCCATTTGTCGTGGTGGCTCAGACGCCGAAGGTGCTCGAGTCGGCTCGCATCCCGGCCCTATTTTCCGATCTGCGCGTCCACTGGGGACTGCTGCTGGCGCTGCTGCTGGCGGTCGGCTGCTGGTGGCTGCTCTTCCGAAGCACGCTCGGGTTCGCGATCCGAACGGTCGGCCTCAACCCGAGCGCCGCCCGCTACGCCGGCATTTCGATCGCCGGCACGGTCGTCCTGACGATGGCGCTCTCCGGCACGCTCGCAGGCCTGGCCGGCGCGATTGAAGTGCTCGGGGTGAACTACTACCACACGCCCGGCTTCAGCGTCGGCTACGGTTTCGACAGCATCGCCGTTGCGCTGCTCGGCAAGAGCCATCCGCTCGGCGTGATCCCGGCTGCGCTGCTGTTCGGGGCGCTGAGGGCCGGCGCCACCAGGATGCAGTTCGTCAGCCAGATCCCGATCGACGTCATCTCGGTCGTCCAGGGGATCATCCTGCTGCTGGTCGCCGCCGACGACCTCGTCCGTCGGTTCTACCGAATCGGTGGGCGGCCCGCCGCCGTTTCAGCCGAGCGCGCCGCCGAGGGGACGGTGGCGCGGACCTGGGGAAGGGCCGACTAGTCCGTGCTCGACGTCGTCGTCGCGCTGCTCGCCATCTCGATCGTCAAGAGCACCCCGATCGTATTGGGCGCGCTCTCGGGGACCGTCTCCGAGCGATCCGGAATCGTCAACATCGCGATCGAGGGGATGATGCTGGGGGCGGCGTTCGCCGGGTTCGCGGTCGCGGTCCAGACGGGCAGCCTGGGGCTCGGCTTCGTCTCCGCGATGTTAGCTGGCGCCCTGCTCGCGCTCCTGCACGCGGTACTGACCGTCCGTTACGCCGTCGACCAGATCATCACTGGCACCGCCATTAACATCCTGGCCGTCGGCCTGACCGGGTTCTTCAATCGGCAGCTCTTCGCCACTGGCGCCCCGGCCGGGGCGATGGTCCTTCCTCGCTTGCACGTCCCGGTCCTCGGCGACGTCCCGGTCCTCGGCCCGATCCTCTTCCAGCACCAGCCATTGACGTTCCTCGCCATCGTTCTGGTAATCGTGCTCCAGTGGGCGCTGTTCCGCACCCGCTGGGGCCTGCGCACTCGTGCCGTGGGCGAGCATCCGCTGGCCGCCGACACGGTTGGCATCCACGTCAGCCGCCTGCGAATCGGCAACGTGATCCTGGGCGGGATCCTGGCCGGGCTCGGCGGCGCCTACTTCACCCTCGAATCCGTTCCGCACTTCGAGCCGCTCATGACGAACGGCCGCGGCTTCATCGCGCTGGCCGCGATGATCTTCGGGAAGTGGACGCCGCTCGGCGCCTGGGGCGCCGCGCTCCTCTTCGGTTTCACCGAGGCGCTCCCGGTCACCCTTCAGATCCAGGGGTTCGCCGTACCGTACCAGCTCGTCAGCATGCTCCCGTACGTGCTCACGATCGTCGTCGTCGCGGGACTGGTCGGACGGGCACACGCGCCGGCCGCTGTCGGTGTGCCGTACCTCAAGGGTCAGCGGGCGTCGGGATGAGCGCGTCTACGCCCGCTGTCCTCAGCATCCGGGACCTGACGAAGCGGTTCGGACCGGTCCTCGCCAACGACGGCATCGACCTCGAGATCGGGCCGGGCGAAATCCACGCGCTCCTGGGCGAGAACGGCGCCGGCAAGACGACGCTGATGAACGTACTGTTTGGACTGGTCGAGCCGGACGCCGGCACGATCCTGCTGCGCGGCGAGCCGTACCGACCGACCGGCCCGAGCGATGCGATTCGGGCTGGCATCGGCATGGTGCACCAGCATTTCATGCTGATCCCGACGTTCACGGTGGTGGAGAACGTCGTCCTCGGCAGCGAGCCGACAGGGCGGCTGACGCTCGACCTCCCGACCGCCCGAGCTGACCTTGCGACACTTTCCGAACGGTTCGGCCTCAACGTCGATCCCGACGCGCTCGTCCGCGATCTCCCGGTCGGCGTTCAGCAGCGGGTCGAGATTCTGAAAGCGCTCTACCGCCAGGCCGACGTCCTGATCCTGGACGAGCCGACGGCCGTGCTGGCGCCGCCAGAGGTCGAGCAACTCTTCGAGGTGATGCGCGGGCTCGCGGCCGGCGGGCGGTCGATCATCTTCATCAGCCACAAGCTGCGAGAGGTCCTGTCCGTCGCCGATCACGTCACCGTCCTCCGGCGCGGGCAGGTCGTCGGAACGGTCCGGCCCGATGACGCGACCGAGCAGTCGCTCGCCACGATGATGGTCGGCCGCCCGGTCGATCTGGTGGTGGAGAAAGCTCCGGCGACGCCGCGCGAAGAGATCCTCCGCGTGGACGGACTGCGCGTCCTGGATCAGCGCGGCAGCGTCGTGGTCGACGGTGTTGACCTCACGGTTCGAGGAGGCGAGATCGTCGGTCTGGCCGGCGTCGAGGGAAACGGACAGACCGAGCTGGTCGAGGCGCTGGCCGGTCTGCGGTCGGTCCGCGATGGCCGCGTCACGATCGTGAACGCCGACCTCACCGGCGCGAGCCCGCGCGACCTGGCGGAGCACGGCGTCAGCCACATCCCTGAGGACCGGCACAGGTACGGCCTCGTCCTGGCGCATTCGCTCGCCGACAACCTGGTCCTCTCGCGCTACGATCGGCAGCCGTTCGCGCGCTGGTTTCGCCGCATGCTCGACGCCGTGCGCCAGTTCGCGGCGCGCCTGGTGGCGGAGTACGACGTCCGGACGCCGTCAGTCCGCGCCCAGGCAGCAACACTCTCCGGTGGGAATCAGCAGAAGGTAGTCGTCGCCCGTGAGCTGTCGGCCGAGCCGAGACTGCTGATCGCGGCCCAGCCAACACGCGGTGTGGACGTCGGCGCCACCGAGCTGATTCACCGCCGCATCAGCGCCGCCCGCGACGCCGGCGCTGCCGTGCTGCTAATCTCGTCGGAGCTCGACGAGCTGCTGGCCGTCGCCGATCGGCTGCTGGTGATCTATCGCGGCCGGATTACCGCCGAGCTGGATACGGAAAGCGTCGATCGGGAGATGCTCGGCCTGCTGATCGCCGGCGCGTCGAGGCCGTCCTCGGGATGAGCCGCCATGGCGTTCGGCGATGCCTCTGCATCGGCAGGTTCCTGGTTGTTGCAGTGTTCCTCACCCCGAGTCCTTCGCTACGCTCAGGATAGACTCCGCGAGAGGACCTCTGAACGAAGGGTCCGGCTCGCGGAGTTTATCCCGACGAAGGAGGGACTCGCGGTGAGGACGCGCAAGTTATCTGGACGGGATCAGCACTTCAGTCCACGCCTTCTACGGCAGCACGCCAGATGCGCGGGCGGCGCTCAGCGCATCGTACGAAGGACGGGTCGTCCCGTCGGGGTTCGTGATTGACCACCAGTACTGCTCGAACTCTGGCGTCCAGGACGGGTCCGCGATGTTCCAAACGAACATCACGCCGACCTGCGGCCCCCAGTTCGTCCGGGCGTACTGGTACGCCTTCACGATGTAGTCGGCCTGCTGCTCCGGCGTGACGGCGTACCAGGAGTATTGCGGGTTGACCTGGTCCGTGGTCCAGCCGAACTCCAGCACCCAGAACGGCCTGGCGTCGCCGTTCAGCGTCATGATCTCGCGAAGCTGCTCGACGCGGCGGAAGTAGAACGACTCATGCGGGAAGCGTGGATCTGAGTTCAGCATCGCCTCTGGCGCCGAGCCGTAGCCGGGCGCATGCACCCCGACGACGTCGGCGTACTGCGCCAGCCCGAACTCGTACATCCAGGCGAGATACTCGTGGTCAGGCATCGCCGTCCCGTCGTTCGTGCCCGTCGGCGAGAGGCCGGCGCTCACGACGATCTTGGTCGGGTCCTCGGCCTTGACCAGCGTGTACGTCTCCTTGAGCATGTACATGTACTGGGCGGCCTGGTCTCGGGAGATGGGAGCGCCGCCCCACTCGCGGGAGAGGTTCGGCTCGTTCCAGACCTGGATCGCGTCGACCGTGCCCTTGAGCGATCCGGCCCGGTACCGCTTGGCCAACACCGAGACGAAGTCGGCGTAGTCGAATATGTCGTCGGGCGGGCCGTTCTCGACCTTCACGGTGCGCGACCAGTCGGGCTGGTGATCGACGCGCACCATTAGCTTGACGCCAGCCGCCGTGGAGGCGGCGACCACGCGGTCGAGGTCCGTCCAGTCGATGCAGTTCTTGCAACTGGCCTCGATGCTCCGCCACGGCACAGTCAGCTTCGCCCAGTTCAGGCCGGCGGCCTTGAGAAGCTGGAGATCGCGGTCGGTGGTCTCTGGGTTTCCAAGCAGGAAGACGCTCGCGCCGTAGTCCGGACTCGGCGTGACCACCTGCATGGGTGGCGGTGGTGCCGGCGGGGCGGCAGGATCGGTCGGCGTGACCTGGGCGCTCGCGCCGACCGGGAGCGACCCGATCGTCACGGCAACGAGAGCGAAAATGGTGAGCCATCTGGCGAATCTGTGCACCAGTCCCTGACCCCCTGGTCATGATGAGCACGTGCACAAGGTAGAACGGCGATTCTGTCCGGCGGTTCTATTTCGTCGAGTCCCGTGACGTGTCCGAGACGGGGATGGCTACCAGCCGGCGTACACCAGGCCCAGGACCGTCGCGCCGGCGACCAGGCGGAACCAGACGAAGACGTCGACCGGTTGCCGCTGGAGATAGCGCAGCAGGAAGCCGATCGCCAGCGCCCCGACCACCGCCGCCGTGGCAATGCCGACCAGGAACGCCACGGCCTCGGACCCGGTCAGCGGCTCCCTGATGAGGACTCGCAGCTTGTAGAGCGCCGCCGCCACCGTGATCGGCGCCGAGAGCAGGAACGAGAAGCGCGCCGCCGTCCCCCGGTCGAGGCCGCGAAACAGGCCGGCCGTCATCGTGATGCCCGAGCGCGAGACGCCCGGCGCCAGCGCCAGCACCTGGGCACAGCCGATGACCAGGGCATCGGAGAGCGTGATCTGCTCCAGCGCCCGCTCGCGCTTCCCCACGCGATCCGCCACCAGCAAGAGCAGCCCGAACGCCATCAGCAGCAGGGCGATCAGGGCCGGCTGGCGCAACGTCGCCTCGATCACGTCCTCGAACAGGACGCCGACGACGGCGGCCGGGACGCAGCCGAACACGATGAACCAGGCGAGGCGCCATTCGTGGCCGGCGCGGACCTTCGCGTCGGTCAGGCCGCGGATCACCGCGGAGGCGAGCACCAGCCAGTCGCGCCAGAAATAGCCGAGCAGCGCGGCGGACGTTCCAAGGTGGAGCGCCAGGTCGAAGGTCAGGCCGTGCGACTGCCAGCCGAGCAGCCAGGGGACGAGAATGAGATGTCCAGAGCTCGAGATCGGGAGGAACTCGGCGAGCCCCTGCACCACGCCGAGCACGATCGCCTCGAAGATGGTGACGTCCAATAAGCACCTGCAGATGAAGTTCGCCGCGTAGCCCTATGATACGGGCATCGCCGGCGGCACCATCACCTTGCCGAGCTCGTCGGCCGAGATCTCGGGCTGGCCCATGTAGAGGTAGCACGCCGCCGCCCGGTAGTCGTCGAGCTGATAGAGTGGCGGGCGCGCCTCGCGGCAGATCTGCATCGCGTTCGGGCAGCGCGCAGCAAAGGCGCAGCCGTCGTGCGGCGTCGCGCCAGCCCTTTGCGCCTCCTCAGATGGCGGCGGTTCGCCGTGCCATTGCTTGTCCGGGTCCGGGAGTGGCACCGATCCGACGAGCAGCCGCGTGTACGGATGCATCGGATCGCCGACCACCTTCTCGACGTCGCCGACTTCGGCCACCGAGCCGCGATACAGCACCACGATGTTCTCGCTGATCTGGTACGCCGTCGTCAGATCGTGCGTGATGTAAATCAGCGAGATGCCAAACGCTTGGTTCAGCTCCTTGAGGCTTCCGAGGATCGTCGCACGGAGCGAGGCGTCCACCATCGAGACCGGCTCGTCGGCGATGATGATGCGCGGCCGGATCAGGAGGGCCCGTGCGACCATGATCCGCTGCCGCTGGCCGCCACTCAACTGGTGCGGATACCGCCCGAGCGTCTCGTCCGGCCGCAGCCCGACGGCCCGCAGCGTCTCCTCGATCAGCGAGCGGATCTCGGAGTCCGACGACGCCAGCTTGAACTTCCTGACCGGCGTCATCAGCACGTGATCGACGTAGTAAAACGGGTTGTAGACCTCGTACGG
>Ga0075431_100000941_pt1 | contig 25660 bp, 22 predicted proteins | sample RhiMetdeltSRZDD5_FD_75297 | JGI IMG/M metagenome (GOLD analysis project Ga0075431, IMG submission 75297) | Populus rhizosphere microbial communities from Tennessee, USA - Rhizosphere MetaG P. deltoides SRZDD5 | ecosystem: Host-associated > Plants > Roots > Rhizosphere > Soil | place: USA... | reverse complement strand
CCAAAACGAAGGCGCACGCGGCGGTCCACACTTGATCGGCGCCGCTACCGATCGAGCACGGGACGTGTGAGGCGCCAATCACCGCGCTCATGACCGCGACCTCCCTCGACCGACCACGATCTTTTCGACCTTGAGCGCCTGCCGATCGCATGGCACTGCCGCGCGCCACGTGAAGCAGGCGCGGTTCTGGTCAGGCTCGATCGCCAGCGTCTCGAGGTTTGCGGGCGGCTCCTGTGTGGCGCCGGCAACGGTGACGGCAATCTGTAGGTACGACTCGGGCACTGTGAAGCTGATCGGCCCGTCTGGCATCACGCCGATGACCTGCACGGGCTCACCCGGTTGCAGATACCGATCGAACGCGAACTCGGGCGCCGCGCTCTGAAAAAAGCGCGGATCGAAATCGTCCGGAAGATACGGCGCGCGGCCACGCTGCCAGCGCTCGTCGTACGTCCCGGCAAAGGCGCGACGGGGGAGCCATGAGGGCGCGATTGGCGCGAAGCACACCGGCGCCGGCGTTTGACCGACCTGTTGAAGCGGTGCTGACGGATCCTCGAGATTAGGCACCGGCATCTCTTCCATGTCTTGTGCCGATCGCCCGCCCGCCAGGCCACAGCCCACGGGATTTCGGTCCTCGGCCTGCACCTGGTCACCGTTCCGGTGCACGCCGCCGAACGCTCGCTCCCACACGAGCGGCATCGATTCAAACGGCTGTGGACTCGAAGGCTGACCACGTTGCCACACGCGGTCGCCGGTGACGAGGATCGTCTTCTGACGACCGCCAACCGACATCCCGACCTGTACCCGCGTGGCCGGCTTCCCGTTGGGTGCCCACGCGCTCCCGATCAAAAGGACGTCGGTTCCCGCCTTTCCAAGGTGCATCTCCGATTCGTACCGCAGGCTCGACGACGCGGGATCGGCGTAGTATTCGTCGGCCATCGTTACGGGCACCTGCTCCTCAGCGAGCGTCAGCGTCGGCCAGAGCGTGACCGTGCCCTTGACGATGACGTAAAGCGTGTCGATGCCGGAGCGATCGGGAAGCACGGCGATCGCGGCCTTGAACGGGGTCTGGTTCTCGAGCTGCAGCACGATCAGCTCCCTGTCTGGTTCAGCACGGCGGCACGGCTGGCGGACATCATCTGACGCTGCCGCTGCGTAAACGCTCGCGGCTCCACGTCGTAACGGCCGCGGGTCTTCACGCGAAGCTCGAGGATCAGGTCGGGCCTTCTCAGCATCGGCCCCGTTTCGATGGTGGTAAGGAGTGTCTCTCCGTTGCTGCGCCGGCCTTGGATGTGTCGCACTTCCTCTTGCCATTCGGAGCGCAGTGCGAGCCAGTGCTTGCGCACGGCCTCAGCGTCGGGAATCGGCCACAACGCTTCCGGCGGCGGCACCAGATTCGCGTCCAGATCATCGTCTTCGAACGCCGGGACCTCAGGCGGCGTTTCCTGGATCGCGAGACGGTCGCGTTCGAGGTTGGCGCCGGTGATCCAACAGTAGGCTTCACCGCAGGCACGCGCGAGAGCGTCGTGTTTCATGCCGGCCACGCAGGCGTCCACCGCGCGGACAGTCCCAATGTGACCCAGAGCCCAGACCGCCGCCAGCTGCTGTCCCGGGATCCGCAGCGCGTCGTAGACGATTTCACGATCGTCGGCCGTGCCAAACAGCGCGACCAGGTTCAGGCAACGGCCGGCCGCGGGATGTCGCTGGCCAGCCATCGTGATCGCTGTCTCTTTGGCGCCGTTGATCCTCAAGCTCAGGCCGCTCTCAACCGCCGCGTAACGAACGGCGGCATCTGCATGACTCAGCCCCGCCGAAACGATCTTGTCCGCCTTGCCATCCGTGGACAGTCGTGCTGCGTGAAGAGCTTCGGCCTGCAGATCGGGGACGTTCGAAGCGAATGCGGCGGTTATCTCCTCCGCAGGCCGTGCGCGCCGGAACACCTTGAGCCGGCACAGCGCACCAGCATGGACAGGATCCCCGTTGGCCAACAAGCGAGCTGCGGCTCGCAATGCATGGTCTGAGCCGGCGACTTCCAGACTGCGAACGATCGCGCGCAGCCTGGCATCCTTCGCGATCCCCAACTCCGCGACCAGCGCGTCGGTCGCCTTTGGATCGGCGCTCGAGGCGAGCAGCGCCGCACCGGCGGTTGCGCGATCGATGTCATCCGAACGTAGTGCCTCGGTCGCAATGTCGATGGCAACGGCGCCACCAACCCGCACGCCGTCGAGCGCGCCTTGCAGGCGGTCCTCCGTCCATGAATAAATCTCGTCGAGGTTTCGAGTCAAGCTGGCGAGCTCGCTTTCCCACCGGCGCCACAGGAACGCCGCCTCGTCGAAACTCTCGTCGACGAGGTCACGGAAGGGAGTGGTTGCGTTCTGAGGAGACATACCCGGGTTCCGGCGGTTCAGTTGATCTGAACCTGTCCCCCCTTGATTCGGTTTGTTCCGTCCGAGTGCGTTTCGACGTAGGTTCCGCGAACGACGACGCGTCCGTTGCGGCGCAGCGTAATCGACGCGCTGCCGCACTGCAGCACGATCTCGTCCTGAGCGGTCACTCGAACGCGCCTTTCCGTCGACATCTGCCTCGATGATGTGCGGCGCCGGCGATGGCTCGGGTTCGGCGGCTGGTGCTTCCGTTTCAATTGGCGCGATGAACGCGATCACGATTGGTTTCGAGAGGTCGCCGCCCTCGAAGACGACGACCGCCTGCTGACGATTTTCGATGGCGGCGTCGATCCGTGCTCGTGTCGCCGGCACAGCCAGGCGTGCGGGGACTACCGGACCGCCCGCGACGGGTCGAACCTCAGGCGTACCCTCGGGCGTTACCGAGACGATCGTTACGATTTGGGCGGACGCATCATTCGACATCGTCTCCCATAGGCGGTCGGGAGGTGCAGCTAACGCCGTGTCCCGTGTGCTCATGCCGTCAGACCTCCTGAAGTGTCCCGAGATATTAGACCCAGATTCAGTTGAGTTGACAATCAAGCAGTCGTCGAACGCAGTGGCTCCCACATGTATATAAACGAGCCAGAACGAAAGCGCGAACCGCCCGTCTGAGAGCCGGTGGGTGTCTCAGCTCGTTGCAGCCGCCGAACCGTGGCGGGCAACGATCTCGATCAGGCGCTGAGGAAACGCCGATTGGAGCCGTGAAATGTCGTCGGCGTTCACCACTTCCTCGAACGCGTCCATCCCGGTCAGTTCCGCGCTCTCGATCACCACATCGTCCTCCGGGCGTTCGGTCGTGACGTCGATGCCGATTCGCGTCACCGGGAGCTCGCCAAATTCGGGCACCGTTAGCGACGTTGCACGAAAATGCAGCTCGTCAAGAATGTGCGTCAGCCCGGGCTGATGCTTGATGACGAAGTGAAGCAGCAGGTAAGCGAGGATGAATCGCTGCATCTCCTCCGGTGAGCGCCCCTTCGAGTCGATTAGCGCTTGCAGCTTGGCGGGCGCGAACCCTACATACGACAGCGTCCACGTCAGCGGCCGGCGGACCGTGATTTTTCGCTCGTGGTCCCCCGAACGTGCGACGTGCACGTAGTCCACGGGCGTCATCTCGAGAGTGGCGTTTGCGAACGGAAAGGGCGGCGTGAGCTCGCGCCTGAGATTCAATGGTTTTGCCGGCGCGATCTGTTCGTAAAGTGCCTGCAGTTCCTTCAATGCCAGCCCGGGCCTGTGCCCGGCATCACGCCGGCCACCCTCGATGTACTCACTGAAAACAGCGTCAGGCCGGAGCAGTGGTGTGAGGACCGACACGTGCTGCGACAACTCGGCGCGAACGGCCTCACTGATCGCGCGCGTGACTCTCCGCTGCGCCAGCAGCGACTGGATGTCCCGTCCGCTCATCCCTGAGGTCTCCTATTCGAGAGGGTAGCTGTGAGGCGTACGCGGGGTGACAAAGTGGCGTCAGCTTATAGGCGGGGGAGGGGAGTGTCAACGAACCTACCTACCAAGGAAAATCGTGCTGTCAAATCTGCAATGCGCGCCGCCGGACCGTAGTTCTCCTGAGAATTGAACGAGGCAGTGAGAGCGGCTGCACGCCAGTGCCGAGTTCGGAAATGCTTGGGCATTCGTTTCTCAAATTGACGTCTCTCCTTTAACACCGATATTGGTGGCGATGTCGACCCAGACGATGTGCACGCTAGCCTGCAAGGGAGCGAGCCATCTGGAACGCGATGTGGGGGACGTTGGCGTACACGGGACCGAAGGCTCGCCCTGTGTAAAAAGGCAGCAAAAGGTGGCTGGAACTGACACGCTCCGCGGGTATAATCGCCCGCGCTAGCCAAAACAGCCCCAGCAGACACCCATCGCGCAAGGGCGTGGTGTGAGCTCATAGAAAGGATCTCTGGTTATGGCCGTAGACATGTTCTTGAAGATGTTACCGATCAAGGGTGAGTCGAAGGATGCCACGCACAAAGATGAAATCGACGTGCTGGCCTGGAGCTGGGGCGCGAGCCAGAGTGGTACGACCCACTTGGGTACGGGGGGCGGTGCTGGGAAGGTGAACGTGCAGGACGTGTCGTTCACAAAGTACGTGGACAAAGGGTCCAACCTGCTCCTGAGCGGATGCTTCAAGGGCACTCACTACAAGGAAGCATTGCTGACCGTGCGCAAAGCGGGCGATAAACCGCTCGAGTACATCAAGGTCACCATGGAAGAAGTCATGGTGACGAGCGTCAGCACCGGTGGATCCGGCGGGGAAGACCGCCTTACTGAGAACGTGACGCTGAATTTCGCCAAGGTCAAGTTCGAGTACACCCCGCAGAAGGCGGATGGGTCGGGCGACGCCGCGGTGGACTTCGCGTTTGACATCGCCGCCAACAAGGCCGCCAAGTAAGATCGCGGTGGGCAGCCCACCCGAGTGACGACGGGAAGCCGGCTCTTTCTAGCCGTCTTCCCGGCGGTCGACGTCCTTCCCGTACGGAGGCTTCCGCGCGGTCACGACGAAGCCGTTTACGGGCAGCTGGTTTTCGGAGCGCAAGACCTCGCCGTCCACCGACACGATCGCCATACCCGCCCTTGTCAGCGCGTTCTCCAGGTACGGCTGCGTGTGACTGTATCTCCCGTGTGGGTTGATCCGGAACCCCTGCTGGGCTTCCTCCGGGGTCGCGGCCTCCACTGAAAAGATCAGGAACCCGTCGTCACGAAGTGCGCGCGCCGATGCCGTGAAGACGTCGTCGAGCGCGCCGAAGTAGCACAGCGTATCGGCCGACGTAATGATGTCCGCGCTCGCTGGCCTGCTGCTGATGAACGACGTCAACTCGTCTTTGAAGAGCTGGTGGTACGCGCCCCTGAGACGTGCGGCATCGAGCATACGCGCCGAGAGGTCGACCCCGGTGAGTTGGCTGGCGTACGGCGCGAGCAAGGGTCCACACAGACCAGTTCCACAGCCCGCATCGAGGATCGCGCGATTGGCCGCCGGGTCACCGGCCACCCGTCTCAAGGCAGCGGCGATGAGTTGCGGCGCGCGATACGAAAGCAATTCGAGCTTGGCGTCGAAGCTTGCAGCAAACCCGTCGAAGGTCTGTTCGATGTACGCATTGGAGGCGCGAGCGGGTATGTCTTCGCCCGACAGGGCGGCAAGCATGTGCAGCGCGATGGGGTTGCCAGGTTCGGTTTGCAGCCACAAGCGGAATGCCTCCGCTGCTGCCCTGAACTGCTTCACCGCGTAATAGGCATAGCCGATGCGATACCGCGACCGATCGTTGGCAGGGTTCAGGCTGATGGCCTTCCAGTACAGTGCGACGGCGTCGTCATGACGACCCTGGTCGGAGCGGAGGTTCCCGAGATTGGTCAGCGCGTTGATATGCTCAGGGTTGATCTCCAGCGCTCTGAGGTACGCAGCCTCGGATTCTTCGAATCGGCCTTGCGCCTTCTGGAGCGACCCGAGGTTGTTGTATGCGTCGGCGTTCGTCGAGTCGAGATCGATCGAGCGCCGATATGCGTCGATCGCCTCGTTGAGCCGCCCGCGCTCGACCAGCGCGTTACCCAGATTGTTGTAGCGGCCGGGAGTGGGATCGAGGGCGATGGACCGCTCGATCATAGCGATCGCCTCGTCGCTCCGATCGCGATGGTGCAGCATCACCCCGTAGAAGTGCACCGCGTCGGCATAGTCCGGCGCAGCGCCCAGGATGCGGCGGTACAGCGTGTCGGCGTCCTTCAACTCGCCGTTGCGGTGCATCAGGATGGCAATCCCAAGTGCATCCGGCAGGCTCAACTCGGTAGGTTCTTCGCTTTCCACGGTCTTCAGTGCAGTTCGGGATGGTTCAGGAAGTTCGAGACGAACACTTCTTCGTCTCCCTGTAGGAAAAAGCCGAATCGTCCATCAAGCGGCGTGCGCCGACCGCCCTCCGGACCGTTCGGTGTTCGCGTCCACGAATCGAGTTGTTGCCAGTTCGACCCGTCGACGCTGTATTGATGAATCAGCCGTGCGCCCGATACCTGAACGTTGAGATGGACGAAGGGAACATTGGTAGGGATGCGGTGTGGAATTCTGACCTGCTGAGAAGCACCGCCGACCACGTCGAGCCGATAGAGCGCATCCTTGTCCAGTTGCATCATGACATGCGTGTTGTTGTCGACATACCCGACAACCCACTTCAGCCGAGACGAGGTGGAGAAGGGGTTTCCGTTGCGATCCAGCCGGATTGTGAAAGTGTAGCGGCTGTCCGCAATCGATCGGCTGTAAAGCGCGAATCCCCCTCCTCGACGCATAAACCAGTTTTCGTCCCGTTTCCACCCGGATAGATCGAACAGCTCCATGCCGCTGACGATGATGGTCCGGACGTCCAACGCCTGCGTGGCGCCCGACGAGACTGACACGTCCCGCGTGATCGGAACACCAGCCGGTCCAGTGGCCTCAACGTTGTACGTGCCTGCCGGAATCGACAGCTTCGATGGTCCGGTGACGCGTTGAATCATCTTCCCGTTCTGCGAAATCGTGATCTGCGTGCCTGCGTCGGCCATCAGCTCCAGGCCGGCCGCGATGCGCTTGAGCGGCACGTCGTTCACCGACAGCGCGACCGCCTCAGGTCCTGTGAACGTCTTTTCGATCGTCAGCGGTTCGTATCCCGCCATGACGAAGGACAGCTTGTGAGGTCCGGGACTCACGCCGGGATGTGAGAGCTGACCGTCGGCGCCGACGCTACCAATGGATGCTCCATCTATCGAGACCTGCAGGCCCGGTGGCAGCCGCTGGAATGTAAGAGCTACCAGCGCGGGCGCGGACGGAGGCTGCTCGGCGGTCGTGGCCGGAGGGGGTTGCTGAACCTCCAGTGGGGCTGCCGATACTGGTGGCGGATCGTCGACACTTCGTCGGTTGAGTAAGGCAACGAGCGCCACAACGAGTACTGCCGCGGTTGCGCCCGCAATGAGTTTCCAGGGCATTGGGCGACGTGTTGCGATCGACGCTGGCGCAGGCGTCCTGGCTGGCCGCTCCTTTTCCGCAGTCGCGCCGGTCGCCGCCGATGGAGCTTGCGTCGCGCGACGATCCAATACGAGGCGCGTTCGGTCGGCGTCGGCTGCTGGCGCGGGTGGTAGTGACGGAGCGACTGCCGCAACCGAAGCCGCCTCGACGACGCCAGGCGGAGTGGGGGTCGCTCCGATTCCCTCAACCACGGCAGGCGGAGCGGTGGCCGCTCCGACTCCATCGACCGTTGCAGGCGGAGCGGTGGCCGCTCCGACTCCATCGACCACAGCAGGCGGAGCGGGGGCCGCGCGTTTCAACTCTTTGCGGAGTGCTTCAGCGATGGCGCTCAGTCGAGCGTCACCAGGATATGCGGCCAGGCCCTTCTCGACTTCCGCCAGTGCGCCGGCGAAATCGCCGGCCGCCTGAAGTCTGCGGGCCTGTGACGCCAGCTGCGGAATCTCTTCCTCGCGCTTCTGATCGAGCGCCTGCGCGCGCAGACTTCGAGCGAGCGCATGATTGGCATCGAGTTCGAGCGCTCGATCCGCAAAGGCCTCGACCGCCCGCCAATCGGTGTTCAGGCTGTCCTGCGCCCGCGTCACGAAGAGGTCTCGCAACACCTGCCGTACACCGGTTCGATCGTCGAGTTGCAGTGCGATCCTGAGCAGGTCGACGCCCTGTTCGAACTGTCCGCGCGCGCACAGCTGTTGTCCCTCGGTAACGAGCTCGTCGGCGCGCGCGGTTCGTTCCTTCCCCTGGCGAGCCAGGCCCCGCAGCTCGACCAGCTCGGTATCGTCTGCGAATTCGGCCTGCGCCATGTCGAGCAGTTCGTCGGCGCGCGCGAAGTTGCCGGCTTCGAGCTGTCCGTCGATCTGTCGCACCCATCGTGTTCGCGCGGCATTTCGAGTCTGCTGCTCGAGCCGCTTCTGCAGGCGCTCCTTCTCGAAGGCCAGTCCCGGATAGGTGCCGTAAATGGTGCGCAGCGTCTCGAGGTCGCCGAGCGCTTCGGCGATCTGGCCACCGGCTTCGTGCACCCTGGCCCGTTCGACGATCGAGTTCACCAGGTTTCGCTTGTCCTCGAGCACCGTGGCGAGGCGGCGGAAGTGCTCCTCCTCCGGGTATTCGGCAACCGCTTCGCGTACAAGGTTGACCTTGGCGTTCAAATCGGGCTCGCTGTCCAGCCGTCTCTCCACGTCGGCGATGTATGCCGAGAGTTGCTGGCGTTGCTGCTCCTCGATGTCGAACTCCAACGCCTGAAACAGCGCATGCCCGGAATACTTCTCCAGGAATTGTTGACAGATCTTGAGTGCCTGCGCGAATCGTCGATCGGCGAGATGCCGCCGCGCTTCCGCGTACGCGCTGTTGATGGTGTCGTGTTCGACGCGAATTCTGTCGTAGAAGGCCTGATAGGCGCCGGCAGCGTCCGGTGACGTTACATCCGGCGCCTTCTGATCGAGATCCAGCACGAGGCGCATCCGGCTGAGGGCCTGACTGACCTCGCCGTTCTTCCAGGCGTTCACCGCGGCCTGGTAGATCTCCACTTTCTCCTGCCGCAGCCTGACGTACTCCTGTTCCTCGAGCTCGATCGCTTTCATCAACTTCGAGGCGCGCGAGTCTTTCGGGCGGAGGGTCAGGGCATTCTGCAGCGCTTCTCGCGCGTGACCGTAGGAATGATTGTTGACGTGCTGCTGCGCCAGTTGAATCCACTTCTCGATCTGGCGGTCACTGCGTCGATCGTCGATCTTGCTCTTGAGACTCAGCGCGAGAACATTCGTGGGATCGAGATTGAACACCTCTTGCAACTTCGACAACGCGAGCGGATCCTCGTCCTCCTCGAAGCGAGCCTTCGCGCTGTCGAGAAGCTGAGCGATCGTCCGCTGCCTGCTGATTTGATCGATCTGCGTGCGCAGCAGTGTGATCTGCGGATCGATGTTGCCTTCGGCCTCCAGCTCGCCAACGATCTCGCCGGCGAACTGATAGTCGCCGCGGTCGAGCGCCTTGGTTGCCGTCTGGATTCTCGGTTGGGTACGCGAGGGATCAAAGATTGCGATGGCCTCGTTCCGCGCCGCTTTCTGCAGCGTGTCTCCGAACTCTCGCGCGGTATCGAACCTGTTCCACGGCTGCTTGGCCATCGCCTTGTGCACGACTCGACTGATGACCTGGCTGACAGCGGGATTGAGGTCGGAGGCCGGCGGAGGGATCAACGTCAGGATCGCCTGGATGACGGCGTCTTCGGTCGCGCCTCGAAATGGTTGGCGCCTGGTCAGCGCTTCATAGAGCGTCACCCCGAGCGAGTAGATATCGGATTGGGGTGACACCGGCTTGTGCTGCACCTGCTCGGGTGCCATATACAGCAAGGTGCCTTTGTCGAACCCCGTCGTCCGCGACAGGGCAGACACGGTGTGCGCGACGCCGAAGTCGATGATCTTCACCGAATCGTCGGCCATCACGAAGATGTTGCTTGGCTTTAGATCTCTATGCACGAGCCCGCGCTCGTGCGCCGCCTGCAGGCCGCGACACGTCTGGGCGAAGATCTCGACCACGCGATCGATGGTCAGGCGATGGCTGGCGCGCTTGATGAGTTGGTCGAGTGTCTGCCCTGGGAGCAGCGGCATCACGAAAAACGGCTTCCGTTGCCCACCATCGTCGTATTCCCCCATGTCGAAGATCTCGACGATGTTCGGATGGCTGATGGATTTGAGGGCGGAGCACTCCTTGTAGAACAGTTCGAGCGCTAACGGATCGGCGAACTCATGCAGGGTCTTGACCGCGACCTCGCGGTCGAGAGGGGGCGGGTCGTAGGCGCGAAAGACCACGCCCATTCCGCCTTCACCGAGTTTGGCTGTGATCTCGTAGCGGCCTGCGATCGTCGCCATGTGTCGAACGGCCGTCATTTTAGCGCGCGCTCGCGCCCTCTGCCGGGGACGCTGATTTGGGCACCCTGACCGCTTCGTCCGGACATACGCCGGACACAGCGATCAGGGCGTGAGGAGGGGAGCCCCTTTCAGGAGAGGCCTCCGTGCCGCCGCCATGGCGTTAGCAACGGTCACTGCCCCTACTCATCGCAACTGGCGTACCTACATGCATGTGCAGAAAGACGCATACTTTCGCAGCACCGGCCGACAGTAATACCTCACTTCCGATGACTTTGAGTCCCTTCTCGCAGCCCCGGCAGCCTCCGGGCTGACTTCTTGACCCGAAAAAGACCTCCCCCTATGATTCGCGCGTCAACGGGAGGGCCTGAAATGACAAATCGCCCCGGATGGTCACGACCTGCCGGAATCGCGTGCGGAGTGTTGGTCTGTGCGTTTGCCAGCCTGTCGGTGCAGGGCGCCGGATCAGTGATGACGGCCAAGCCGGAGGAGGTCGGGCTTTCCACCGAGCGCCTCGCGCGTATTCACGAGGCCGTACAGCGACACATCGACGCGGGCGCGCTATCGGGAGCGGTGACTCTGGTAGCCCGACACGGGAGGATCGCGCATCTCGAGGCGCACGGTCTGATGGACATCGAGAGCAAGCGGCCGATGCCCAGGGACGGCGTGTTCCGGCTGGCCTCGATGTCAAAGCCGATCACGGCTGTCGCCGTGATGATGATGGTCGAGGAAGGCAAGGTTCGACTGAGCGACCCTGTCTCGCGCTTCATCCCCGAGTTCAAGTCGATGAAAGTCGCTGTCGCCAAGCCGAACGCGCGAGGCGGCGGTGCGGCGCCGGTAGGTCCGGGAGGCCCTGGTGGGCGAGGCGGCCCGCCGCCCGAGGTCGACCTCGTATCCGCGACACGTGAGATCACGATCCGCGATCTGCTGACGCATGGCTCGGGGCTGATGAGCGGAGGTCTGGGTAATGCGACCGCCGGCGCGGCCGCCACTCGCGGGCCAAACGACACGCTCGCAACCTACATCCCGAAGCTGGGAGCGGTCGCACTGGACTTTCAGCCCGGCACCCTCTGGCGCTACAGCGGTCTTGCTGGATTCGATGTGCTGAGTCGCGTCGTGGAGATTGCATCGGGAAAACCGTACGACCAGTTTCTGCGTGAACGGTTGTTCGATTCGCTTGGCATGAAGGACAGCGGCTTCGCGCTGACACCGGCAATCCAACCACGGCTCGTCACGCTGTACAGACGCGGCCAGAACGGGCTCGAGCGGCTGCCGGATCAGAGCGGCCTGAGCAGCGCGACGTATTTCTCAGGCGCCGGTGGCCTGGTCAGTACGGCCGAAGACTACGCGCAATTCGGGACGATGCTCGTGAACGGTGGCGAGTGGAACGGCAAACGGTATCTGAGCCCAAGAACGATTGAGTTGATGGCCTCCAATCACACCGGCGAAATGGCTGGCGGACAAATGGGGATGTCACCGAAAGGCATCGGCTTTGGCCTGGGCGTCCAGGTCGTTGATGATCCCGTGGCCGCTGATCGCCGGGTCTCCAGGGGCGCCTGGGGTTGGGCCGGCGCCTACGGCACCAACGTGCACATCGAGCCGGCAGCCGACATGGTGCAGATCATCCTGATGCAGACCAGCACGCCGGCACTGCAGCGCGACTTCGAGAACGCGGTCGCTCAGTCGATTGTGAAGTAGGATGCAAAAGTGTGAAGGGGGTCTGACCCCTGCACACTGCTGGGAGGGGTACATGAAGGCTGGTATTGGCGTTCTGCTCGCACTCGTCCTCGTCACGGCGTCGAGCGTTCAGGCGCATCACTCCTTCGCGGCGCAATACGACGCCAACAAGCCGGTCACGCTCGCCGGGACGGTCACCAAGATCGAGTGGACGAATCCTCACGCGCGCTTCTATGTCGATGTGAAGGACGACAAGGGAGTGGTGACGAACTGGAACCTCGAGCTCGCCAGCCCGAACGTGCTTCGCCGCAACGGCTGGACGCGAACCTCGCTCAACGTCGGCGACGAAGTGACAGTCGAAGGATCGCTGGCGAAAAACGGCGCGAAGATGGCCAACGCGCGCGTCGTCACACTGGCCGACGGGAAGAAGGTCTTCGCCGGATCGTCAGGCGGCGATGCGCCTCCACCGTCACCGCCAGCCAAGCCGTAGATGGTTTGCCTGAAGCGAGACACTACGGCCGGCATTCGTAGTGTCCGGCTTTAGCCGGACCGTTTGAGGCGAGTTTCAATTTGATCAAGACAGGTCTCGCACTTTCGCTCATCGGCGCCGCCTTGCTGCTTGCGGGCCCGCTCGGATCGCGTTTCGGGCTGTGGTCGTTTGTCATCGGCTTCCTGATGTTGGCGCTCAGCCTGTTACTTGGCCTGGTCGGAGCCTCGTTGTCGCTCGTCGCCGGATTCAAGACGGGGCAGTGGCAGATGGCTGCCGCGGGCATCGTCGCGGGCCTGGCTGTCGTGAGCGTGCCGAGTGCGTTCATCTTGTCTGGGGTGGGGAAGCCGCCAATTCACGACATCACCACCGATACCCTGAACCCACCTCCGTTTGTGGCGGTTTTGCCGCTGCGGGCTGGCGCCCCGAATCCGCCGGAATATGCCGGGGGCGCCGCCGCCGACCAGCAACGGCGCGCGTATCCCGATATCGCGCCGCTCGTGGTTCACCTGAGCGCAAGCGCCGCGTTCGATCGCGTCGACGCGGCCGTTCGCGATTTAGGGTGGGAACTCGTCGGGAGCGATCGAACATCCGGACGCATTGAAGCGACTGACACGACGTTCTGGTTTGGCTTCAAGGACGATGTCGTCGTTCGTATTACCGAGGACTCGGGCCAGGGTTCGCGGATCGATGTGCGATCGAAATCGCGCGTTGGCGTCGGCGACCTCGGCACGAACGCTCGCCGCGTACGCGAACTGTTGTCGCGACTGCGATCCTAGGCCGCCGCGGAGCGGCGGCCCCTAGGCCGCCCGCCGAACCAACGCGTGCCGCACGATAAGGCCCTGGGCCACACCCACGAGGCTGGACACTCCCCAGTACAGCCCTACGCCGGATGCCATCTGCCACAGCGCGACCAATGTGAACACCGCTGGCAGAGCCAGCATAACCATGCGCTGTTGCGCCGGGCCATCCGGTTGAGGACCCGCAGCCATGCTGGCAGCGGTAATCGCCGCGACGACCATTGCCAGTGCCATGTCCGGTTTGGAGATGTCTCGAATCCACAGAAAGCGACCGCCGAGTGTCGTGCTCTCGCGGACGGCGTTGTAGAGAGCCAGCAACACCGGGGTCTGCATGATAATTCCCAGGCACCCCGCGGCCGGAATCATCGACAGCCCTTCGCGCGCGAAAATGCGCTGGGTCTCGTTGGCTAGTCGGGCAGGGTCGTCCCTGAATGCGGCGCGCGCGGCATCTAACTCCGGCTTGAGTCGACGCATCGCCTCCTGTTGCCTAGCCGCGCGGCGCGCGAGTCGCAACGTCAGCGGGAGCAGCGCAAGCCTTGCCAGAAAAGTGACGGCCATGATGCCGCAGGCCAGGTTGCCGTTGCTCATCTGCGCATAGGCAAAGATCGCCTCTCGCAACACATCGACGACGTCACTCCAGAGCCCCATGATGTTCTCCTTATCGGCGGAACAGATTCAGATCGATTGCCTTTCCCATCTGGTAGTACCCCAGCGGACTCGGGTGAATGCCATCGCCGCAGTTGAACGCTGGAACCAGAAGATCGTAATTCGCCGGATCGCGCACGACCTGATCGAAATCAATGACCGCATCGAACGCAGCTTTCGTTCGGATCCATTCGTTGACCTGATTACGGATTCGCGTTTTCTCGGGACCCCATCCGGTATTGGTGCCCGTTGGCGCCACGTTGTGGCGCGGGATGATGGTGGCACCGATGACCCGGAAGCCCTTGGCCTTGACCTGTTTGATGATCGAACTCGTACCCTCGATCACACTCGTGGCAGTGGCTCCGCGACGGATGTCGTTCGTGCCCATGAAGAGCACGACGTCGGTGACTCCATGGTGCGACAGCACGTCGCGGTCGAGCCTCTCGAGTCCAGGAGTGCTGTCGGGCGGAGGCGACAGACCTTCGCGCGTGATGGTGTTCCCGCCGATTCCTTCATTGATGACGGCCTTCAGGCCCTCGCGTTGGCCGCGCCCTTGACGTGCTGCCGCGTCGTGCTCGAGGCCAAGCCGCACGGACAGCACGTCTTCCCACCGGTCGTGGGCATCGAGCGTGCTGCAGGTCCCATCAGTGATTGAATCGCCAAAGGCCACGATGGTGCCAGGCGACGCCGACTGCACGTCGATGGCTTTGAGCCACCACAACGCAGTCGTGGTGGTCTCGAATTTCATCGCCCCTTCCTCTGCCGTCACGTCGCCGGTGCCATCGGCGGTCCGGTAAGACGTCACGGCCGCATTCGTGTGCTGGCTCGGCCGGACACCCGCGCCTCGAACGTGAAGGCTGATGGCGAGATCCTGTCGCGCGTGGACCGTGATCGAGACCGGATCGCTCCAGACCGTACCGCCGGGTGGAAGGGTCGTTTCGGACGCGCCGCCAAAGGTGAGCGGTCGATTCGATCCTGCCGCGAGCGCTGCCCCTCGAACTCGCTGACCCACGAACGCCCGTCCGATTGCCACTGGTTCGGTTCCGTAGGCGTTGTCGAGGCGGACGCGAACGGCGTCGCCGGGGGTCGTCACCCTCGCAATCATGCGGAGCGTCGCGTTCGTGATCCGATCCTCACCCAACGTCTGCTGGGAGGTGCTCCACGCCGTGATCCAACGCGCGTTCGACTGACTTGATATCGACGCCGCCCCCCACAGCACCGCGAGCAGCGTTGCAACCGGGACAGATCGCAAACCGATTCCGACCATCCGTGAGGTAATCGTCATCGTCATTTCTCCACGTCGAGGAACACGGCGAGCTCAGACAATGCCACAGAAGATAGCAAGAATCGCTCGCGGTGCCGCAGTGCGAGTCGTTGAGTGCAGGCGAGCAGCGCTCCGGGACTGGTTCTTGCCTCCACCAGATCGTCGGCGGTAGCCTCGTTCCGAACGTGCCCCCACATGTGCTCGACGGCATTCAGAAGACGGCCACCGCTTGGCGCGCCACGAAGAATCCCGATCAGATCCACGGCAAGCTCCGCGATCGGAGCGCCACGGCCCGTGCGCGCCACTGCGCGACCAATCGAGCGATAGGCTTCCGGGCTGCGCGCCATGACCGAGTACTTGTGATGGGCCCACAATTGCTGCACGTTCGAAGGCAGCGGGATGCGGCCCTTTTCCCGCCCGATGTACTTGTGTCGCAGCAAGACGACCTGTTCCGCGGGGTCAGTCACGAATGATTCCGGCCACTTCGCTTTGGTCGGCGTGCAACGCAGTGGAGTTCGATCGACGTAGCCGCGCAGCCGCATTTCTGCGATCAATTGACGATGGCGCAACACCAGCCCGCTGAGCGCCGTCGCCCAGCGCAGTGTTTCCGGATGGCGAGCGTAACCCGGCTTGCCGTTGGTCAGGATCGAATAGATACCGTGAAGTTCGCGGTGCTCGCCAAGCAGGCTCTGGCGATTCAGATATCCGGCCGGCACATCCCAAATCCGCATTGGCTGGGGAAGGAGTCGCTCACGGCTTCGCGGCTTGCTGCATTTTGAGCTGTGCCCGAAGCATCGCCTCCTGGATCTCTGCCTCGACCCAGCAGTTCGCCGGATCGATAAACGGATTCGGTGCGTTGGGCTTCAACCTGGCGTGCTTGGCCGCCATGTTGTACTGGGCGGGATGATCGCCAAGCGGCACGTCGCAGGGGAGCGAGCGCACCAGCGTGAACGTTCGACTGAATTCCTTCTCGATGTCGGGCGTGACGGTTGCTGGTGAGCGATAGCTACACGCGAATACGACATCGAGGGTCTTCCCGCCCTCCTGCGTCTTCATCGTCCACGTCGTGCAGCCTCGCGTGTGGCCCGCCGTCAAATGCGCAACGAGAGTGGTGCCCCCCAGCGTCACCTCCTCGCCATCGCGCAGTGTCCGATCGATCGGATGGGCCTTGCCGCCCGGCCGGATGGCTTCCAGCGCCGGGACGTCCTCGCGCATAGCCATTACCTGCGCCTTGGTGAGCTCTTTGACCAATGCATCGCCTTCCTGGTGATCGCCGTGCGCGTGCGTCCCGAGCAGGATGCGGACGTCGGCGAATTTGAATCCGAGCTGTGTCACCGACTTCTCGATCGTGCGCACGTTCCTCTCGTAGGTGCTGTTGAGAAGGATGTGCCCAGCGGGTGTGGTGATGAGGAACGAGCTGAGCGTCCTGGTCCCAACGTAGTAGACGTTGCCGACGATCTTGTGAGGAGGAAACGCCGTCGTCTGATCCTCGTCGGTGCCCATGTTGCGAGAGAGGATTGAGCGGGGAGTGTATGTCTGTCCGCGAACTGTGACTGCGGGTTCGTCCGGCGGCGCCTGGGCAAACGCCGGGAACGCGCCAGCAAGAAGAACGACGCTACTGAGCAGCACGAGCGTGCACGACGATGATCGACTGTCAGCCATGGACAGGACTATACGCCTTCCTCCGCTCAACGGTCGCGACAGCTTCGTCCGCTATGCCCCGAACTGCCGGAGGTGATGGTCCGTATGCTTGTACGTTGCCACGCCCCACTCGCGAAATGAGAGCCGGCCGAATAACGGGTGAACCGGCCCCATGCCTTCGATCGGTCCTGCTCCTATGCGCTCCACCAGGGACACAAGCTCGAGCCGAAGTGCGTCCACAGCTCCGGAGTCTGATGGCAGAAGCTCCGGCGCAGTCGGCGCGCCTTTCGGGAACGGCACCACATGCAGGATGAGATGCTTGATTGGGAATACCTGAAAAACCCTGTTGCTCTTACACGTCACTGGAAGTTCCCCGAGAGCCATAAGGGCCGACAGACTCAGGTGAGTGAGCATCCGCTTGGCATCCATCCGGCCCCAGCGTGGCACTGAGGCGCTCGTCACGGAACCAATCCGCTGAATTATCGCCGCTCGGTCGGCATCATTCAGGATCGAACCCACTCCAGCTCCCTCCTGTACGTCCACTACACCACGTCTGTCGAACACCTCGCCGCTCCGTCATTCGCAGTCGGACGGCTTGTTGGACATGTTGGCTGAATGCTAGCATATTGCTAGCAGCGAGCCGACCATGGCTACACTTACGATTCGCAACGTGCCTCCCAAGGTTGTCAAGACACTGAAGACGCTCGCCAAGCGCAATCGACGCTCGATGGAGCAAGAAGTACGGGCCGTTCTTGAAGAGCACGTTGGCGACCGACAGGCCCTGCTCGAGCAAATTGAACGCGCCTGGGCGCAGCAGGCTCGTCGGCCCAGAGCCACTGAAATCGACGAGTGGCTCAGGGTCGGCCGAGAATGACTGTTGTCGTGGACACGAACGTCGTTGCGTACTACCTCCTGGGCACCGAGCCGTTCGCCGCCGAAGCACGCAACTTTTGGCGAGCGACGAACCAACCCATCGCGCCCGCACACTGGCAGGCAGAACTCGCGAACGTCGTATGGATGGCCGTTCGCGCGGGTGCACTCTCCACTGACGAGGGCCATCGACGTCTCGACTTTGCGAGCCGCCTGCGCTTACGGTCCGTTCCGATTGGCTCACTGTGGCAGAGTGCCCTGACCCTATCGCTGGACTCAGGCCTGTCGGCTTACGACACGCTGTTCGTGGCTCTTGCTCGACGACGTCGGCTTCCGCTGGTGACCTTCGACAAGCAGGTCCTCAAGGGGTTTCCCGGGGTGGCTAAACGGCCGAGCGACATCGCCACCGATGTAGAGTCGATCTAACACTCTTCTAATCCGAGAGCCTACTTCCGTTCGGGAACGACCAGTACCGCTCCCGTCGACATCGGTTGGACGCTTCGCTGGTAGATGGACAGGTATCCAGTGGCCTGCGGCAAAGGCACGTCGCCCCGTCTCGCACGCCGGGCATCGAGTTCCGCGACGGGCACGTCGAGATCGAGCGTGCGCGCATCGAGGTCGATTCGGATGCGGTCGCCGTTCTCAACGAGCGCGAGCGGGCCGCCGATCGCGGATTCGGGTGACACTTCAGCGATCGTCATGCCCTTGTTGCAGAGACCGGACAACTGCCCATCGGAGACGAAGGCGACATCGCTCTCGAGACCGGCCGCATAAATCGCAAACACGACGCGCGAGGCCGAGCCTGCCATCGCCGGTCCACCCTTGGGCCCGCATCCGCGCAACACCAGGACGTCGCCCGGCTTCAGCTCGCCTCTCTGCACACCGCCAATCGCCACCGGAACATCGTCGTACACGACCGCCGTGCCTTCGAAGTGTCCGTTCTGTCCCGGTCGCTGCAGACCTGGCCTGACGATCGCGCTCTCAGGTGCCAGCGAACCACGGAGCACGACGATCGATGCGTGTTTCGCGAAGGGCCGATCGAGTGGACGAATCACGTCTGCATCATGGACGACGGCGTCGCCGAGGCTCTCGCCCAGCGTGCGCCCGCTGACGGTGATCGCCTCGAGATCGAGTAGTGGCCGGAGCTGTGAGAGGAGTGCTCGCGCCCCGCCGGCGGCTTCGAAGGCGTCGATCGTGTCGGTCCCGTTGGGCGCGACAGCGCTCAACACCGGCACTTGCTCCCCAAGCTGGTTGAAGAGTGAAAAGAGATCGACGTCCACGCCAGCTTCAACGGCTGTCGCCTGAAGGTGCTTCACGCAATTGATGGAGCCGCTGACGGCCAACACGGCCGCGGCGGCGTTGCGAAACGCGCCGGGCGACAGCACCTTCCGCGGGGTCAGGTCTTCCCACACCATCTCCACGATGCGCCGCCCTGACTGGCGCGCCAGGTCGAACATCTTTGGGCTGTTGGCGAGCACGGGTGCTGCCCCCGGCAACGTCATCCCGAGCGCCTCGCAGACGATATGCATAGAGTTCGCGGTGCCCATGCCAGCGCAGACACCTGGTCCGGTGATCGCGTGATCGCACATGCCGGCAAGCGCGTCTTTGGAGAGCTTGCCGAACATGGCTTGCACCGAGCCGATGAAGACCTCTTCGATATCGACGTGTTTTCCCTCGTATTGCCCACTCGGTTGATAACCACAGATGACCAGAATGGTTGGGATGTTGAAGCGCCCCGCCGCCATCAGGTGAGCCGGCGGCGTCTTATCGCAAGAAGAGAGGCACACCATGCCGTCGAGCTGAGCCCCTTCGACCGCAATCTCCATGTCGTTGACGATGAGGTCGCGGCTCGCCAGCATGTAGCCGCCACCCTTTGCCGCGCTGATGATGAAGTCGCTTGGCGCAGCCGTACGGATCTCGAAGGGAAGGCCGCCCGCTTCTCGGACGGCGTCCTTCACCACACGCGCGATGCCGTCCAGATGACTGAAGCAGATCGCCAGCTCCGACGAGCTGTTCACGACGGCAATCTTGGGCTTGAGCATGTCCTCGTTGCTCAGTCCCAGCGCCTTCCACTGGGCGCGACGCACGGCTTCACGCGGCGATCCGGGCTCGAAATTGCTTCTCAAGGCTCTTGGCATGTGAGTGCCTTAATCCGACGTAATCTATCAGGCCGCGCCGTAGCCCGTAACTCGTATTGCGAATCCCGAATCCCGAGAGGAGGACCGTTGGCCGCGACCCGCACACACACTCAGGCGATCGACGAGCGGAACACCCAGACCGCGACGATGTCATACGCGTACTACGTGCTGGTGATGCTCACCCTCTGCTACGTGGTGAACGTCGTCGATCGATCGCAGGTCCTGGCTGCATCGGTTCAGGCAATCAAGAAGGAGTTTGGCGCCTCCGACTTTCAGATGGGAATGCTGACCGGGCTGCCATTTGCGATTTTCTACTCGCTGATGGGTATCCCGATCGCGGCGTGGGCGGATCGGTCCAATCGCCGGAACGTCCTGGTCATGGCGGTGGCCACGTGGAGCGGAATGACGGCGCTTTTCGGGACCGCCGTGAACTTCACGATGCTGTTCCTGACGCGCATCGGGACTGCAATCGGCGAAGCGGGCGGCAGTCCGCCGTCGCATTCGCTCATCTCAGACTACTTTCCAAAGGCCCGGCGCGGGACGGCCTTTGCCATCTACGCGTTGGCGGTACCCGTGGGCACGTCTATCGGAGCGGCGATTGGGGGATGGGGTAATCAAAATCTGGGATGGCGGAACACCTTCATCGCGATTGGCATTCCCGGCATCGTCCTCGCCATCATCGTGTTCCTTACCGTCAAGGAACCTCCGCGAGGGATGTCCGATGGTGCGCTGAGCCGTGGAGCCAGCCAGAAGACGCCCGGCATGTGGGAAGTGTTGCGGTTCCTGTGGCTGCGTGCGTCGTTCCGCCACTTGAGCCTGGCGTGCGCGCTTCATTCAGTCGTGTGGTACGCGAGCGGGGCGTTCAACAACGCATTTCTTCAGCGCTCCCACGGGATGAACGTGGCCGAGGCGGGGTATTGGATATCGATCCTGGCGGCGATCGCCGGAGTCGGGACGTTCGCGGGTGGGTATCTGTCCGATCGTCTCAGCGCGGTCACCAACGACCGGCGCTGGTACATGTGGGTGCCAGGGATCGCGACGCTCGTTTGCGTGCCCTTTCAGTTCCTCGCGTATATGTCGCCCAGCCTCACCGTAACCCTGCCGTCGTTCGTCGGTCTCATGTTAATGGCCGCCGTCTTCTTCGGGCCCTCGTTCGCGATGACGCAGGCGCTGGCGACGCTGCGGATGCGATCGGTGGCGACCTCGGTGTTGCTATTCATCCAGACGCTCATCGGCAACGGGTTGGGACCGTCGATGACCGGATTCATCAGCGATCGACTCGCGCCCGCTTTCCAGACCGACTCGCTGCGTTATGCGCTCGTTGTGATTGGAGTTGTCAATCTCTGGGCCGCGATACATTACATGGTGGGTGCGCGAAGTCTTCGGAGCGACCTGGAGCTGAGCGAGAAACTCGCAAGCGCCTAGCGCAACGCGGACCTTGTGAGTAGCGGCGGGCCTTTAGGCCCGCCGTGTATCAGGCGGGTCTGAAGACCCGCCTCTACCAAGATGCTGAGACTCACCGATAGTGAAAAAGCCATGCTGGACGGCCGCGACGGCAAGGCGCGGCAGAAGGCGATGGAGTTGCTCGTTCGCTACGCCGAAGCGCTGGGCGCCGAGCGTTTTGTAGACACGCGGAATGTCGCGGGCGTGCCGGGCTCGGCCAACCCGTTCCTGCAGCGGTACTACGCCGGCAAGGATGCCGACGGCCTCGACGCGATCTTTTCCTATTTCGACCTCGACTCCGACGAGCTCGTCGACGTGCCCGACGCGGTCGTGCCGACGTTTCACTTACAGGGTGGAGCCGACCCGCGCAATTGGCAGACACTCGGCGTGAAGGTCGAGGTCTTCCGGAACTACGAGGAGCGCGAAGCCTTCGCTGCTCGGCACGACGTCACGATACTGAAGACCTGTACGCCGTACCTCGCTGGCAATCTTCCGGCGAAGGGCGAGCACTGCGCCTGGATGGAATCGTCCGCCGTTATCTTTGCCAACTCCGTGCTCGGTGCGCGCACGAATACCGAAGGGCGTGAAAGCACCAGCGCTGCCATGTTGACCGGGAAAATTCCCGACTGGGGACTTCATCGCGCGGAGTGTCGCTATGGCACTCATCGCGTCGACGTCGAGTTGCCCGTCGAATCGGTGATGGACTGGGGCATGCTGGGATACTTTGTCGGCGATGTCGTGCAGGAACGCATTCCCGTCGTCATTGGATCGTTTACCACGCCCGAGATCGTGCGCTTGAAACACTTCGGTGCAGCCGCCTCTTCATCGGGCGGCGTGGAGATGTATCACGTTGTCGGTACGACACCGGAAGCCGAATCAGTCGACATGGCGTTTGGTCCGAAACAGCCGCTCGAGCGATTCACGTACGGCAAATCCGAACAGCGACAGGTATACGATCGGCTCAACGCCAACGCGAGCGACCCGAACGTCGACTACGTGATGCTGGGATGTCCACATGCGGCGCTCGACCAACTCAGGGAAGCAGCGATTCTGCTCGAGGGCAAGCGTGTCAGCACGAACTGCAACCTCTGGATCTTTACGTCACGCGCCGTCGACAGCGAGGCGCGGCGGCTCGGATACGTGAGGGCCATCAACGACGCTGGCGGTGTGGTGCTCACCGATACGTGCTCCGCGTTTGCGCAGGCCATTCCCCCCGGCACCAAGGTGGCGGCACTCGACTCGGCGAAGCAGGCGCACTATCTGCCAGCGATCCTCGGCGTCCAGGCGTGGTTCGGGTCGACACGGGACTGCATTCAAGCGGCCGTCACCGGCCGTTGGAACGGAGAACGGCCATGACCGTATCCGCGACGATTGTGCTGCGCGGTCGGGGCGTCGTGGGTGGGCGGGCAGAAGGCGAGGCGCTCGTCACACGCGAGACGATTCCCGGGTGGGGCGGTGTGAATCCGCAAGAAGGGGTCATTACAGAGACGCATCACGAGCTTCGCGGCAAGAGCTTCAAGGACAAGGTCCTGGTGTTTCGCGGTGCCAAAGGATCGTCGGGCTGGTCGGCGATGTATCACACGGCACGGCTGGCTGGCGCCGCTCCACGGGCGCTGGTCTTCAACGAGATGACCACGAAGGTGGCGCTTGGGGCCGTCGTCATGCGCGTGCCCAGCGTCACCGATCTCGATCGCGATCCGTTGGATCTGATCGAGACTGGTGACTGGGTCATCGTCGATGGCGACCTCGGCATCGTTGAAATTCAAAAGCGCACGTAACGCACGCAGGCCGGGCCCTGTTCCGCCTTCGCGTACGCTACGGCGGGCTCGCCGAAGCGCAACGCGCGAAGGCGGATTCGGACCCGGCGAGGGATCTAACGTTGAGACATTTCGCATTCCTGTTCGTCGCGCTGGCTTGTTTTCCAGCTGCGATATTCGGGCAAGAGGTCGATCCCGATCGTGCGCGCGATGCCGCGGTGAAGGCTCTCGCCGCCATCCAGAAAGCGCAGTCCCCGTGGTACACGACGAACAAGCAGGTCTGTGCCTCCTGTCATCATCAGTACCAGCCGGCGCTGGCGTATCGCGTTGCGCGCGATCACGGCGTGCCGTTTGACGAGTCGATTGCCCGCGCTGACGCCACCAAGGCGTTCGACTTTTCCGATATCGACCGGGCAGTTCAGTACACCTATGTGATCGAGCCTTCTGTCGATGACGCGTATCGCATGATCGCCGCGAACGCGGCCGGCGTAAAGCCAAACCTCGGCGCGGCAGTGTACGCGCGTTTGCTGATCTCCCGTCAAAACGCTCAGGGAGATTGGGACGGATTTCATCAGCGGCCACCGTCCTCGTACAGTCGGATGACGATGGCGGCTCTTGGACTGCGAGCGGTGCAGCTGTATCACCACGCGAGCCAGAAGGCACAGGCGGAGGCAGCCGTGGCGCGCGCGCGAGGTTTTCTCGAGAACCGAGCTCCACGCGACACTGAGGAGCGAACGTACCAGTTGCTTGGTCTTCGCTGGGCGGGCGCACCGCGGGCGCGGTTACAGAGCCTTGCGCGCGAGCTCAAGGCCCTGCAGCGTCCGGACGGAGGATGGAATTCGGTCAACGGACGCGAGAGCGACGCGTATTCGACAGCGCAGGCGCTGGTCGCGCTTCACGATGGCGGCGGCGTCGCCATCATCGACACCTCGTATCAGCGAGGGATCGAGTTCCTGCTGAAAACGCAGGCGCTTGACGGCAGCTGGCACGTCACCTCTCGCCTGCACCCGCCCGCCCCAGTCAGTCCGCCGTATTTCGAAGCCGGCTACCCGAACGGTCACGATCAATTCTTGTCGATGCAAGGTGCGAGCTGGGCGGTGATGGCGCTTTCCTACGCGCTCGAACCAGCGCGACCCGTGGAGCCGCCATCATTGCCTGGCACGGAGCCCGCCAACGTCGAGGCCTGGGTCGAGACGATGATCTTCGGCACACGCGACGACGTTCGGAAATTGCTCGACGGCGGGCTCAATCCCAACGTGGCCACGAAGTCCGGCGGCACGACGGCGCTCATGATGGCGGCGCCCGACGTCGACAAGATGACGCTGCTGCTCGATCGCGGCGCCGACGTGAACGCGCGCGCCAACAGCCGCTACTCGACCCTGATGGTGGCGGCTCAATATCAGGAGGCCGATCCGGCCATCAATCTGTTGCTCGACCGCGGCGCCCAGGTGGCACCGCCGGGCGCCGGTGCTCCAGTCTTCAATGCGAATCCCTTCTTCCTGGCCTCGTATGCAGGCAACGCGAAGAGCCTCAAGCGACTGCTCGCTGCCGGTGGAAAGCTGGATGACGCGATGGTTGCGATCGGGACCTCGCGTACCACCCCGATGCTCGGCGCGTTCAAGTTTGGCGACATCGAGGTCGCCCGGACCCTCCTCGATCTCGGTGCGCCGGTTGATTTTGCCGACGGCAATGGCATAACCATGCTTGGCCGCGCCGCTCTCAATAACGACATCGAGATGGCGCGTTTGCTCATTTCCCGCGGTGCCGCGGTGAACGTCGTCGACAAACTGGGGATGACGCCGCTCTTGTGGGCGGCAAACATCGACTTCGGTGACGCGGCGATGATCGAGCTGCTGCTGCAGTCAGGGGCGAACGCCGGCGTGCGCAACAAGGATGGCCTGACGCCCCTCGAGCTCGCCAAGAAGTTCGGCCACGCGAATCTGATTCCTGCGTTGCTGCGCGGGAAGGCGACGAACTAGCCAGGCCGCATAACGGCGCACCCGTTTATAATTCAGCAGCGCTCCGCCCTTCCCTCATTCCGAACGAGGGCGCCATGTCCGAACACAGAGCAACCATCAAGTGGATCAACTCGCAGGGGGAGTTCCTCAAAGGAAGCTACTCACGCGAGCACACGTGGACCTTCGATGGAGGCGTGACGGTGCCCGCGTCCCCTGCGCCGACTTCGGTGAAGCCTCCCTATTCGAATGCGGCCAACGTCGATCCGGAGGAAGCCTACGTCGCCGCCATTTCGAGCTGCCACATGCTGACGTTTCTCTGGGTTGCGTCACGCAAGGGGCTCGAGGTGACCAGCTATGTGGACGAGGCGGTCGGACGGATGACGAAGAATGAGAAAGGCGTCCCCTGGGTCAGCTCCGTTGTCCTCCATCCGCGCGTCGCCTACACGGGCACGCACCCGACGCAGGAAGTAGAAGAGGAACTTCATCACCAGGCGCACGAGGCGTGTTACATCGCCAACTCGGTCAAGACGGAGATCACCGTCGCGCCAAATTTGTAGCCACGAAGATTATCAAGGTCACGAAGATCACAGCGCGGCGAAGCCGCAACCAAAGCCGCGCTGTGATCAAGATCCTGTGCCTTCTAGTGACACTCTCGCTAGCAGTATTTGCCAGAAAAACAAACTTCAGCGCGATAGTGTCACGAAGG
>Ga0075431_100000939_pt1 | contig 25729 bp, 28 predicted proteins | sample RhiMetdeltSRZDD5_FD_75297 | JGI IMG/M metagenome (GOLD analysis project Ga0075431, IMG submission 75297) | Populus rhizosphere microbial communities from Tennessee, USA - Rhizosphere MetaG P. deltoides SRZDD5 | ecosystem: Host-associated > Plants > Roots > Rhizosphere > Soil | place: USA... | reverse complement strand
TGCTCGCGGATGTATTCGGAGGGCATGCGCTTGACCCACGGGACCAGGCGACGCAGGTTCTTCCACTCCTTGTCGAACCGCCACATGTGGGGGGCCAGCCAGGTGAAGCCGGCCTCGATCAAGGCAACCTTCAGCGTGGGGAAGCGGTCGAAGACGCCCTCGCAGACGATGCTGGTGACCTGGGTTGCGAACACCCCGGCCATGTCGACGTACTCCTCCATGAAGTACGACGGCCAGCCGGTCGGGGTTGGCGGGACGCCGGGGACGCCGCCGAACTGGAGCCCGGCCACCAGGTTGTTGCGGGCGATCGCCTCCCAGACGCCGTGGTAGATCCTGCTGCCCAGGGGGTGCTGGGTCCGGATCGGCAGGGCGACCTGGACGAAGCCGGGGTGGGAGGCGACGCGCTCGATCTCGCGGATCGCCTGGTCCGGCAGTTGGATCGGCACGACGATCGAGGCCTTCAGACGCGACTCCTTGTCGAGCCACTCCTTGATCTGCCAGTCGTTGACGGCGCTCGCGAAGGAGATAGCCGCGTCCGGGTTGTGGACGCTGTCGATCGGGTACGGCGAGCAGAGAATGGCCGCCTCGACGTCCGCCGTCAGCACCTCGCGCTGCACGACGCCGACCGCCGAGGCTGGCAGCGGGCCGGAAGCTGCCGCGGCTCGGCTACGTCCAACGACGGGCGCCGGGACCTCTTCAGGGGAGGGGCGGCTGTTGGGACGGGCCGCGATCGGCGAGTTGGGGGGATAGTACGGCTCGGCCGGCCCCTTGAACTGGGTCTGCTCGACGTGCTCGACCCAGTACTCAGGGAGGTACGGATAGAGCGCTCTGGTGCTGGGGACGTCGTTGTGGACAGCGGCGTCGATCACCGTCTGGCCGATGGCCGCGCGTCGATCACCGTCGACCTGCGCTTCGATCATACGGGCCTCCTCATGGCTCATACAGTGTAGGCGGAGTCGGTCGGCGAGAGACACCGTCGAGAGCGTGTCTGAAACGCACACCACTCAGGAAGTAAAGCGTTTTTGTACGGTACCAGGGTCGGCGCGGCGGCGTCAAGGTGCTGGTGGGGCGCCAGGCTTGACAGAGGGATAGGCACGATTCCTGCCTATTGGGTTGACCGTGCAAAACTCCGATGTCATGGCTGCCCTCGGGCCGCCTGGCCAGCTCAATGTGTCCGACATGGCTGACGGGTCCGACCTGGCGCCGGCATCGGGCGTCGCCGACGCGCCCAGCTCTGTCCAGTCGTACGCCGAGATTCTCGGAGCCTACTTCACGAGCCGAGCCGAAGAGGCCCTGTACCGGGCATCGCTCCTGAGCCAGCGGTTCATTGAGGAAGGGCTCGGACCGGAAGAGATTATCGCGGTCCACGCTGAGGCGGTGGAGATGGCGACCCATGGCCTCAGCTACCGCGAGCGCTCCCGAGCCTCCACCGATGCGCTCCAGTTCTTGCTGGAGATGATGATCGCCTACGGCGTCCAGTACCGCGCGTACCTGGATCTGCGCCTGCGCGAGCGCGAGCACGAGACCGAGGCCAGGTTGGCGCTGGAACGGCAGCGGGCGGCCGATGCGGAGCAGTCAGAGCAGGATATGGAAGCGATCCTCGCCACGATCTCGCATGAGCTTCGGACGCCGATCACCGCCGCGATTGGGAACATCGACCTGGCCCAGCGGAACCTGGAGCGCGAACGGTTCGAGCAACTGCCGCGACGGCTGACGGCGGCGCGCGAAGCCCTCGGGCGGCTGTCCCGGTTGACCGACGACCTGATCGGGGCGAGTCGTGACGGACTGCCAAACCTCACCCTGGAGACGATCGACGCCGGCGAGGTGCTGCGCCAGGCGTGCGCCTGGGCCAGGCCGATGGCCGATGAGAAGCAGATCGCGATCGTCCGCGGGGAGATTCCCCGGTGCGTCGTGGTCGGCGACGCCGACGCGCTGCTGACCGTGTTTGGAAATCTGCTCTCGAATGCGATCCGCTACACGCCGACGGACGGGCGGGTCGAGGTCCACGCTGGTGACGACGGCACGTGGGTCTGGTTCAGCGTCATGGACTCCGGCATCGGCATGACGCCCGAGACCCGGGCCCGGATCTTCGAGAAGTTCTACCGGGCGCCGGAGGCGAAGGTCGCCGAGCCACGGGGGCTTGGGCTCGGACTCGCGATCACCCAGCGACTGGTCGCGGCGCACGGTGGCCATCTCGACGTGGAGAGCCAGCCCGGAGAGGGGAGCACGTTCCGTGTTCGTCTCTCGCGAGCGGTGTCCGCCGTGCAGGAGGGGATTGGAGGGGACCTATGAGTGACAGGAACGAGCGCCACAACCTGGCGGACGTGGTCGATCAGCAGCGTCAGACGATCAGCGAGCTGCAGACGCCGGTGATCCAGGTCTGGGATCGGATTCTGGCGCTGCCGATCGTCGGTGGCCTGGACACGGCCCGCACCCAGGAGATGAACGAGGCACTGCTCCAGAAGATCGTGGACACTGGGGCCGAGATCGTGATCGTCGACATCACGGCGGTGCCAGTCATCGACACCGCCGTGGCCAAGCACCTGCTGGAGACGGTCTCGGCGGCGCGGCTGCTCGGATCAGAAGTGCTGATGGTCGGCCTCTCCACCCGAACGGCGATCACGCTGGTGCATCTTGGCGTGGACCTCTCGGGTGTGATTACGCGCACGACGATGGCGAAGGGGCTGGAGCTGGCGTTTGGCCGGCTTGGGCTGGAGGTCGTCTCTCGTCGAGGAGCACCTCGTCTCGCGGTCGAGGAGCGCCTCGACGGGGATGGCGTGTAGTGGCCAGGGCACCGGTCTTACGCATCGGCAGCACGCTCGTCGTGACTGTCCTGGAAGACCTGCACGATCGTGACGCGCTCGACCTGCAAACCGAGCTGCTCGGGCAACTGGAGCGGACCGGCGCGACTGGTGTGCTGCTCGATCTGTCGGTCGTGGAGATCGTCGACTCGTTCCTCGGGCGGATGCTGAACGACATCGCGGTTGGGGTGCGGCTGCTCGGCGCCCAGATGGTCGTGGTCGGGATCCAGCCGGCGGTGGCGATCACGTTGGTAGAGCTGGGCCTCGAGCTGCGGGGGGTCCGCACCGCCGTGAGCCCGGACCGTGGCATGACGTTGCTCCGCCGCCTGGTTGCTGTTGAACGGTCGTCCTGGGGCCGGAACGACGGTCTCAACGGTCAAGGAGGCGGGCGTGCCGATCGTTGAGGCCCGGCTCCCGATCGTCGCCGAAGACGACATCGTCGTCTCGCGTCAGCGCGCCCGTGAGGTGGCGCGGCAGCTTGGCTTCGGCGCAGTCGACCAGAGCCGGATCGCCACGGCGGTCTCGGAGCTCGCACGCAACGTCGTCCGCTATGCGACAGATGGGAAGGGTGAGATCGCGATCCGCGAGGTCGCGGCCTCGGGAAGAGTCGGGATCGAGATCGTCGTCTCAGATGGAGGCCCCGGCATCCCAGACGTCGACCAGGCGCTTCGTGATGGCTTCACATCCGGTGGCGGGATGGGGATGGGCCTGCCGGGGACACGTCGGCTGATGGATGAGATGACCGTCGACAGTGCTGTCGGCCGAGGAACGATCGTGACGATCCGAAAATGGCGTCGCTGAGGTGGAGGAGGCGCGTCGTGTGCCGGTCCGCTCACGGCTGGACGCGGATCAGGCCCGGCGCGAGGCCCGTCGGCTGGCGCTCTCGCTCGGGTTCAATCGGGGAGACGCTGAGACCATCGCCCTGGCCGCTTCGGAGCTGGCGATGAACCTGCATCGCTACGCCGTGGAGGGAGAGATCGTTCTGCGAGCGGTGCAGGATGGCACCCGGCGTGGATTGGAGATCGAGAGCCAGGACGCTGGCCCCGGGATTGTCGACACGGAGCTGGCGCTCCAGGACGGGTATACCACCGGTGGCGGGCTTGGCTCCGGTTTGCCAGCCGCCCGCCGATTGATGGACGACTTCGAGCTGCGAACGCAGCCAGCTGGCACCAGGATCGTCGTGAGAAAGTGGCTGGCAACACGATCACCATTGGCGTAGCCAGCCGTCCGTACCCCTCCGAGATCGTGAATGGCGATGCTCACGCCGTCCACTGGTCCGAGGGTAGTTGCCGGATCGCCGTGATCGATGGGCTCGGGCATGGCGTAGCGGCTGCTGAAGCGTCCGCGCGCGCCGTCGCCGTGCTGGACGCGCATCCCGACCTCGACCCCGCCGAGGCGCTACGACGATGTCACACGGCGCTGGTGGGGACGCGTGGTGCCGCCATCTCGGTTGTGCGTCTGGACCCGGCCAGGGGTGAGCTGGTGTACGCCGGCATCGGCAACGTCGAGGGGCATCTCTGGCAGGGCGGACGGCAGGAGCGCATGATCGCGTACCGTGGGATCATCGGATCGGCGATGCGGACGGTCCGGCCGTTCACCATGCAACTGGCTGACGAGTGGACGCTGTTGATGCACTCTGACGGCGTCAGCGCTCGCGCAGACCTGCACGCCCTGGACCTCCCAACACCCTGGGATCCGGAGCAACTGGCTCAGGCGGTGCTCGAGCGATACGGCCGCGAGCATGACGACGCGCTGGCGGTGGTGGCGATGCCCCGGGCGTGAAAACCGTGGCCTGTCGGGCCAGCCGCGATGAGCTCGATTCTCGTGCCTGCCGCTCACTCCTCAATGCCGCGCCGGGTCAGCTCCTGCCGCGCGAGCTGACGAAATTCCGGGCAGTCGACACGATTGTCGATCGATCGTGAGAACCCATGGCCCATGTCCAGCCTGGTTGGAGGCCCGAGGACGGATTCGAGGAGCGTCAGCTCGCGGAGCGTTTCGGACGGCACGTTGCGGATCGCGCGGCGCAAGGCGCGGAGCAATGAATCCGGGAAGCCGGTCGGCACGACGTCGCCGCGCATCAACAGGCGGATGAGCGGCTCTATCGCTTGCTGGTCTCCGAGGGCGATCAAGGTGTTCGCCGCGGCCCAGCGCACCTCTTCGACGGGATCGTCGAGCGTGGCGATCAGCGGCTCCACGGCCCTGGCATCGCGGAGCAACGCCAGCACGCGCGCTGCCTCTCGGCGCAGCACCTCGTCCTCCGCGCTCAAGGCGGCGATCAGCGGCTCGACGGCCCTGGCGTCTGCGAGCCGCACCAGCGTCTTGATCGCGAGCTCCTGGACGTCCGCATCGCCGTGCTGGAGCAGCTCGATCAGCGGCGGTACGGCCGACGCGCCTAGCGGCACGATCAGATCGCCGACGCTCTGATAGTCGGGCAGCGTGCCCTGGGTGTTGCGTCGGACCCTCAGGACGAGCATTGGCACACCGCGCACGATGCCGCGCGCATCGCGGAGTCGGATGAGTGCGTCGGCGGCCGCGTCGCAGACACCTGAGACGCCATCCGTGGTCAGTACGGCGGCGAGGGGATCGGCGGCGCGGGCGTCACCGATCGTGCCGAGGGCCCACACGGCGGCCGCGCGTGGCCGCCTGTTTGTCGAGGAGGAGGCCCATCAGCGCGTCGGCCGCCCGAGCATCGCCGATCCTGCCGAGCGCCGTCGCGATCTCGTGCCGGATAGCCGGATTGCGATCGAGCGCCGCGATCAGCGGGGCGACCGCGCGCACGTTGCCGGGCCGCCCCAGGTCGGTGACGGCGTCCAGCCTGACCGACGCCGGCCCCAGCGCAGCAGCAGCACCATCCACCAGAGTATGAAGCGTTCGATGACGATGAGCTCCCTCGAAGCAACGCGAGCCCCGACCGGGCAGCTCGCGATCTGACCTGCCGACCGCCGATGATACAGTCACGCCCATGGTGATGTTCACGCCCGATGCGCGCCTGGGGCGCATGGCCGTTGTGGTGCTCGGGAACGGGACTGGCCTCTCGGCGCAGGACACGGTGCCGTTCGCGCTCTGGTGCGCGGCCCAGCACCTGACCGACTACGAAGCGGCGCTCTGGCTGACGGTCAGCGGCCTCGGGGACCGCGACACGACCTGCGCGATTGTGGGCGGGATCGTTGCCTGCGCCGTCGGCGAAACAGGCATCCCGGCGGCCTGGCTCCAGGCCCGGGAGCCGCTTCCTGATTGGTGAGAGTTGGCGTACAATGATGCTATGCAGACGCTCCCTTCGGCCGTGCATCCTCGCATCGTGTGCGATCCAGAGATCGTCGGCGGCTCGCCGACGATCCGGGGTACGCGGGTGCCAGTGCGCGCGGTCGCCTGCCTGTGGCGTGCGACTGGCGACCGCGACCTGATCCTGCGGAACTACCCGCGTCTGAGCGCTGAGGACGTCGCGGCAGCGCTCGCTTACTACGCTGAGCATCGCTCCGAGATCGACGCCGAGCTGCTCGCCGAGGAGCAGGCCACGGATTGACCGGCCTGCTCCTGTACACGGACGAAGACTTTCCGCTCGACACCGCGAAGGCACTGCGCGAGCACGGCTTTACCGTCGTTGCGACGGTCGAGACAGAGAACCGGGGACTGTCTGATCGTGATCAGATGCGGCGCGCCGCCGAGATGGATGCCGTCTTCGTCTCCAACAACTATACCGAGCGGCACAAGTTCGCACACTACGCCCGTGAACTACTGGCGGCTGGGTTCGCCGAGGTTGCGGCAGTGTTGCTGCCGCATGAGCCACCTGGACGGCGCCTCTTGCTCCGGACGGCCATGCTCGTCACCTGGCACAGTCAACTGTCAGCGCCACGCCCGTCGGTCGTCTTCTGGAATCATCTCGCTCAGCGCCTGATCCAGGGTGAACGGGTTCCAGGCTTCAGCGAGGATGATGTCAGGACAGTAATGGACTGGAACCGTCCAGCATGATGCCCCGTGGAGGAGAGGGCTGATGGCAGATCAGCATAGAGGTCAGGAGGCCGACTTTGCGCTCATGGCTGAGGAGGTGATGGCGGCGATCCGTGAGCTGCATGAGCGTGACGGCATCGACGACGTGTTCGGCCGGCTGTCAGACGAGGCTGAGCCGCGACGTACGACGGAGCCTGCCGAGAGCAGGCCGTGGCGCTACTCGATGGTGATCGAGTGGTCAGACGAGGACCAGGTGTTCGTGGTCAGCCTGCCCGAGTGGGGCGACCGAGTCCACACGCATGGCAGCACGGATGAAGAGGCGCTGCAGCATGGCAAGGAGCTGATCGAGGGGCTGATCGCCTCTCGGGAGGAGAGCGGCGAGCCGCTGCCACATCCTCGGACGTTCGCCGGCGCCTGATCCGCGCCAGGCGAGCGTGCCGCTCCGTCGAAGCTCACGGGCGGGTGGTGATGTAGTAGTTGTTGACGATGTCGCCCTCGATGCGGAGCACGTCCAGCACGGTCAGGCCGGCCTCGGCGAGCATCTGCCGCGCCAGCTGGTCGCCCCACATCGCGCCGAGTCCGACGCCCCCTGCGAGAGCGAGAGCGTCATGCAGTGCATCGTGCTGATGGCGAATTTTGACGGCGCCAACGGATCGTCCATGTTCTCGTGGAGGTTGCTGGAGGCGGCGATGTCCACCATCAGGAAGGTGCCGCTCCGCCGCAACGCCCGGGCGATGTTCGCCAGGACGATGGCAGGTTGAGCCTGGTCGTGAATGCCGTCGAAGGAGGTGATGAAGTCGAAGGCGGCCTGGACGTCAATGTGCTCGACGTCCAGCAGCTCGAAGCGGACATTCGGGAGTGTCCACGACGCGGCTTCGGTACGCGCTGCCGAAATCGCCTGCTCGGAGAAGTCGTAGCCGACGAAGCGACTGTTGGGGAAGGCCCGCGCCATCACGTTGACGGCTCGACCGCTGCCGCAGGCGACATCCGCCACGTCGATGCCGGCCTCGAGCTGCGCGACTACGCCAGGTATTGCCGGCAGGGTCCGCTGCACGAGCGTGGCGTCGAACACGCGTCCAGTCCACTCAGCGGTCAGTCGGGTCCAGCCTTCAAAAGCGCTGTAGGGGACCCCACCGCCGTTGCGGAAGCAGGCAAGCACGGCCTGCTCGACGCGCGCCAGGTGGCTGGTGGCGTAGATCCCCACGGCCAGGTTACGCGGGCCGCCGGCTCGCGTCAGCGAGAGCGCATGTTCGGGAGGCAGCCGATAGGTGCGCCGCTCCGGGTCGTACTCGACGATCCGGCCGGTGACCATCGCGCCGAGCCACTCGCGGACGTACCGCTCATGCAGGCCGGCCGCCTCAGCGATCTCGGGGCTGGTGGCGGGCGGCAGGCCGGCCAGCGTCTCGAACAGCCCGGTCTGGTGCCCGATGCTGATCATCAGCGAAAGACGGCCGCCCACCATGATCCCCACGATTTTCTGGCTGAACGCCTGCGCCTTCGCCTGGTCAATTTCACGTACTGCCAGTGTCGTCATTTCGTGCCTGCCCCCACGAGCACTTCGCCGTGCACCTCGAATCCGTGCGCTCCTTCAAATCTCCGGAGCTCATCCTTGATCTGGTCCCACGCGACTCCCCGCTCGCGCTCGCCAAGCTGCGCGGTCAGATCCCGCAGAATCGGCGACTTCGCTCGTAGGTCACGAATGGCCTCGTCGATCGAGGGCAGATACTGGAGCGTCGGAACGGTGTGAACGTCGATCTCGCGGAATCCGGCGTGCTGGAATACCTCTTCGAGTTGGCCTGGATCGCCGAGTGAGAATGGCCCGGCCTCGCCCCGCGCGGGCGGCTTCGCACCGTGCCGACGCAGAATCCCTGTCGGGATGCCGGTGTAGGGGTTCCGCTCGGGAGTTGAAAAGACCATGACCGCGCAGCGCTGGCCTGGCTTGAGCACGCGATGGATCCCCAGCATCGCAGCTCGTGGATCGGGGAGTGCCATGATCCCGAGACGCGAGATCGCGGCGTCGAACATGCTCGGCGCCAGGTCGATCCTCTGGGCATCCATCACCCGCGTGGTGACGTTGGTGAGACCCGCATCTCGGGCTGCCGTGGCCGCGACCGCAAGCATGCCAGCGGCGATGTCGGTCGCCAGCACCGAGCCACTCGGGCCGACTCGGCGAGCAGCCAGGATCGTCTGCTCGCCGGTGCCCGCCGCAACGTCGAGGACGGACTCACCCGGGCGGATCATGGCGAGGTCGAGCATCAGCTCGGTGGCCGGTCCAAGCCGTTCGGCCCGGGCCGCCGCTCCACGACTCCATGCATCGATCTTGTCGCGAGACTCGAAGGAGAACGGCGCGTTCGGATCGCCCAGCCCGGATCCCTGTGTCGTGGGCATGTCGTCCCTCCCTGTCTGGTGAACGTGAGGTGGTGGACCTCGCCGAGCAACAGGCTCGACGACGTCACGTCAGCAGCGATCGGATCGGCGAGTCAAGCCCCATGAGCACCCGGCCGACGGTCTCGAAGCTGAAGACGGATCGGGCGTTCTGTGAGGCGACGTGGATGTCCCGAAACGCTCGGGCGAGTGGATGCGTTCGGCGGATGCCCGTGGTGCCGGCCAGCCGGTAGACCAGGTCAACCGTCTGCTCGGCGTGCTCGATCGCCGTCACCGCCGCCAACATGAGCCGGGCGCCTTGCTCCACTGTGATCGCATCGCCAGCCGTCAGCTTCTCCCAGGCCTCCGAGACCACGGAGGAGCGGTAGGCACGGGCCGACTCGAGCAGTGCCTCCGCACGTGCGCGCTTCTCATGTACTTGCGGCTCCTCGCGCAGCGGCCTGGAGGCGAACGTCGGCGTCTTGACGGCGGCAACCTCGTCGAAGCTGTCTAGCGCCGCCAGCGCGATACCCGTCACGATCGCGCTGCACTGGAGGGCCGTGCGCGGCAGCCTCGGGAACCGGTAGAGCGGATCGTCCCAGGGCAGGGGCCGAGGTGATGCCGTCAACGACTCTGCGACCCAGACGTCTGAGATCGCGATGTCGTGGCTACCGGTCCCCCGGAGGCCGGTCACGTCCCAGGTGTCGACGATGGTGCAGTCGGCGGGCGAGAGCAAGCAGAGGCGTTTCTCGGGAACGCCATTCATGAGTCGGGGGACGCCACCATCTGACACGGTCGCCATGCCCAACAGCCAGTCCGCGCTCTGGCAGCCACTCCCGAACGGCCACCGGCCGGTCACGCGGAATCCGCCCCTGGTCACCACGGCCTCGCCGGTCGCGCGGTAGAAGGTGCCGGCGAAGACCAGATCCAGCCCACCGCCAAAGACCCGCGCGAGTCCGTCATCTGGCAGCGTCAGCACGCCCATGCAGCCGGCGAGGCTCGTCGCAAGGTTCCAGCCGGCCGAGCCGTCCGCGCCTGCGACGATCTCGACAGTCTGGATGAAGGTCGCCAGGTCTGCCGGCCGCCCGCCAAGCTCGGACGGGACGAACATGCGATAGGCGCCCGCCGCGCGCAGGGCATCCACGACGCGGTCCGGCAGGCGGCGCTCACGTTCGGCTTCCTCGCTGGCAGCTCGGATCAGCGGAACGATCTCCTGGATGTCGTGGATGAGGGAAGCATCCGCCGTCGGCGGGGACTCTGCCAGCGTCATCGTCGCGCCTCCCAGGCTGAGATACTCCCAGCGTAGGCATGACCGCGTCGCTGTGCATCTGCCGGCCGGCGTATCTCCGATCACCCGGCGGCATATTCGTGCCGGCACCGCGTCGACATGGGTCCGGGTCTGGTCGAGGCGTCAGGCGTCAGGCCGGGGTACGTCGAGCAGGCCGCGTTCGGCTGCCCAGGCCGCGACCTGCACCCTGGAATGGAAGCCGAGCTTCGCCAACACGTGCGCAACGTGAACGCGGGCGGTGCCTTCGGTGATCACCAGCGCCTCGCCGATCTGACGGTTCGTCAGTCCATGACCGATCAGCACGGCGACCTCGTGCTCGCGCGGGGTCAGCAGCGATGATGCGGCGATGGACGACGCAGCGGGCGACGTCGGCAGGTCGGCGGGCGCCAGCGCGTAGGCGACAGCTTCATCGAGTGACATGGCGAAACCGTCCGCCCAGGCGGCTGCCTGGATTGCTGGGGGCAGCTTCTGGCGCGCGGTGGCGATGCGCGCGTCGACCTCGGCGGGGGCGACGAAGTGTCGAGCGTAGCCGCGCGCTTCCCGCAGTGCCGCCGACGCTCCTTCCAGTCGCAGGACCCGCTCCCAGTTGCTCCGGGCAGCCGCGATTGCCGCCAGGTCCGATAGCCGGATCGGGATCGAGAACTGATCTCCAACGTCGCAGAGGCGCCCGAGCGTCTCGCGAAAGAGGGTATCCGCGGCGTCGACGTCACCAACTGCCAACGCTGCCCGTCCGAGTCCACCGCCCGAATAGGCGATACCCCAGGCATTACCCGTTTCACGTGAAAGGGCCAGAGCACGCTCGTACAGTGTGCGGGTGGCGGCGGGGCCGTGCTGGATTGCCGTGAGGAGGCCGAGGTGAAAGCTGAAGAGCGCCTGCCCCCAGATATCGTCGAGCTCCGCGGCGTTTGCGATCCCACGCTCGAACAACGCGGTTGCCTGCCCTGAGTCGTGCAGAAACATGTACGCATCCCCGAGGCCGTGGAGCGACTCGCGCATGCCCGATCGATCGCCGAACGCTTCGCGGATCGCCAGCGCCTCGCCATGCAGCGTCACGGCCTCCGCGAACGCGCCCTGCTGAAACGCGAGGAAGCCGGCGGCGTCGAGAGCACCCGCTCGGATCAGCGTCTGGACCTCTGCACCGGGCAGGGCGAGCAGGCGGGCCAGCCAGGCACGCCCTTCGCTCAGGTGGCCGCGCACCCACCAGAACCAGCCGATCGCCCCGGCCAGCCGCAGGCCGTGCTCGACGGCGCCAACATCCAGGGCCCAGCGGAGGGCGGCACGAAGATTGTCGTGCTCGACCTGGAGCCGATCGAGCGCTGAGATCTGCTCCGGGCCGTTGAGACGCGAACCCAGGTTCTCCGCCAGGGCAAGGTAGTAGTCGGCGTGGTGGCGACGGGCGTCCACCAGCTCGCCGGCAGCCTCGAGGCGCTCCAGGGCGTAGGCGCGGATCGTCTCCAGCATCCTGAACCGGTGGGCGCCGCCAGGGCTCCCATCACGCCGGACCAGATTTGCGCCGACCAGGGACGCCAGGGCGTCGAGGGGCGAGGGCTGAGGGGCGAGGGTCGAGTCGACAGCGTCAAGCGTCCAACCACCTGCGAAGACTCCCAGGCGGCGGAACAGGGACTGCTCGAAAGACGCAAGCAGGTCGTAGCTCCAGGCGATGGCGTCCCTGAGGGTTCGATGGCGTGACGGCTGCTCGGGTGCGCCGCCCGCCAGAAGGTCGAGCCGCTCCGGCATTCGTGTCAGCATTTGGGCGGGCGTGAGAACCGGGGAGCGTGCCGCCGCAAGCTCGATGGCGAGTGGCAGACCATCGAGCCGGGCGCACAGTTCGGCCACTGCCGCGGCGTTCTCGGCGCAGAGGACGAACTCTGGCGACGCGGCCTGCGCCCGCTGGACGAACAACGCCACGGCACCGGCCGGCGCCACATCGTCGAATGCGGCCGATGCGCCGGCAGGAGGCACGTCGAGCGGCGCGACGGCGAACAGGTGCTCCCAGCGAGAGCGCAGCGCGACACGACTGGTGAGGAGCAGCTTCAGATCCGGACAGGATTCCAGCAGCTTCGCCAGATCTGTCGTGCCCTCCAGCACGTGCTCCAGATTGTCCAACACCAGCAGCGCACGACGGTCGCGCAGGTGGTCGCACAGGCTGTCCAGCAGCGGGAGGTCAGTGACCTGGTGAACGCCGAGCATCTCGGCGATGGCGGACGACACCAGCGTGGCATCATGCAGCGGGGTGAGATCGACGAGCCAGACCCCGTCGGGAAAAGCACCGAGCAACGTCTCGGCGACCGCGATGGCGAGGCGGGTCTTCCCGACCCCGCCTGGACCGGTGAGGGTCAGGAGCCGGACGTCTCCGCGCAGCAGCTGCCGCGTGACAGCCGCGACGTCATCTCCTCGGGCAAGGAGTGACGTCGGCTGGGCCGGCAGGTTGTGCCGCCGGCCGCTCACCATGCGGCGCTCGTCCGGGCTCACGGACCCGACCCCGGCCCCGGGGCGCTGACGGAGCGAGTCGGCCCGCTGACCTTCATCATCAGGGCCAGTCGAGGATGAGCCGCGTGTGGCGCTTCTGGACGACGATCTCACTGGGCCCGGCGACGGCCGGCGCTGGAACTGGCCCTGGACCGCCTGGATTGGCGGGGCTGTCTGGGCTGATTGCGCGGGCGGAACCGTTCGGGCTGGATGCGGCCTCGGCGGGGTACGCCCGGATGCGCAGCCCGTTGCCTGACCGGCGTCCGGTCGCGTTCCAGGCGACGATCCGGTCGACGAGGCGGCGGGCGAGCTGGTCGGCCTGACCGTAGGTGTGCACCAGGATCTCGTACGGCTCGGTCCGGTCCGCCGGCACGGTCTCTCCCGGCGTGACGACCGGCCCGGTCAGCATGGCCAGGCCGTCCTCGCCGACGAGGCCGATGGTGCTGTGGAAGGCGTCGGTCGGGTGGTGCAGCGGCCAGCGTCTACGGTCGGCGTCGACGCTGCCAGGGCCAGCCGTGATCTCGCAGAGCGCCGTCTCGTGCAGGCCGAGCCAGAAGACGAGGCCACCCCAGACCTGGCCACGATCGACCTGGACGCCGGTCGGCCAGTCCTGACCGGGCCCGGCCAGCAGCCGGTAGAGCGCGTCCGCGTCGAGCGGCGGCGGGTCGTCGGCCCACAGTTCGAGGCCGGGGCTCGGGCCGAGCCGCAGGTGCGCGCGGCCCTGGGCGTGCGTGCCGCGCAGCATCATGAACCAGCCGCCGCGCACCGAGACCGTCTCCAGGTGGCCGTCGACCGGGGCGAAGAGGACGACCTTCTGGGTCAGGATGCCGCCGACTCTGAACGGCAGCAGCAGCCGGCCATCTGGCTTCAGTTGCTCGCGCCAGGCCGGGCTGAGATCGGTCGAGGCGACCGTCAGCACGATCCGGTCGAACGGCGCGCTCTCAGGCAGGCCACCGGCACCGTCTGCGCGGACAACACGCACCCGGTCGGCGCCGGCCGCCGCCAGGTGCGCCTGGGCCGCTTCGACGATGTCCTGGTCGATGTCGAGCGCGGTGACCTGGCCGCTCTCGCCGACAATCTGGGCCATCAGCGCGGCGTTGTAGCCGGTGCCGGCGCCGATCTCGAGGACGCGCTGGCCCGGCTGGACGTCGAGCATCTCCAGCATCGTCGCCATGATGGTCGGCTCGGAGGAGGAGCTGACCGCCTCGCCATCCTGGAGCTTCGTCGGGATCGCGCGGTTACGGTACGCCTCGGCCAGGGGCAGCGCCGGCAGGAAGAGGTGGCGCGGCACGGTCCGGAACGTGGCCTCGACGCTCGGACTCGTGGCATGCCCGTCGGCCGCGAGCTGGTCCGCGAGACCTTGTTGGAGCGCTGTCGCGTCGGCGGTTGTGTCGACCGGCACCGCCGAAACCTCGGCGGGCTGCGCGGCGGGGCCGGCGTAGGCCGCGAACAGATCGTGCGTCGGCCAGGACGTCACGTCTCGATACACGTCTCGGAGCGCCCGTCCCACCTCGCGCCGAAATGCTCGCTGCGAGAAGGGGCGGGCGTTGAAGAGCACGGCCCGGACGAAGCCGTTGGTGTTGCCGACCACCTGGGCGACGGTCCGGCCGAGCACGCCGTCATGCCACCAGACCGTGCGATCCGCGAACGGCCGCACCTGCCAGCCGAGCCCGTAATAGTCGTCGGAGTCGGCCCAGAGGGGCGGCGCCGGGCGGGCGCGCATCAGACGGACGGTGTCCGGCGTCAGCGGGGCGGGAGCACCCAGCCCATCGAGGGCGCTGAAGAGGCGCACCAGGTCGATCGCCGAGGCGATCCAGCCGCCGTGCGCGTCCATCCGCCTGAACAGTCCAGGGGCGTTCCCTGGAGCGATCGTCCTGGCACCAGGATCGTAGTAGCGCACCTCGCCCTCGGCGAGACCCTCCAGCATCCCAGCGCCGATCTGCATCCGGCCGATCCCGAGCGGCCCGAGCAGCGCGGTCTGGACGTGCTCCTCGTAACGCCGGCCGGCGACGCGCTCGATCACCCGCCCGAGCACACAGTACCCGAAGTTCGAGTAGGCGTAGCGGGTGCCGGGCTCGAAGTCGAGCGGACGACCGAGCATGACGCGGACGACCGTCTCGGCATCGAGCGGATCCGGCGCACCCAGCGCGCGGGCGGCATCGTGCACCGATGGGTGGAACATCGGATCGAAGCTCAGATCGCGGTCCCAACCGCCCGCGTGCTGGAGCAGCTGGCGGATCGTGATCGTCCAGATGCGCGGATCGACCTGTGCCCCGGGTGGCGGCGCCAGATGGTCGAGCAGGCCGAAGGCCGGCGTATCGAGGCCCAGGCGCCCCTGCTCGACGAGCCGGAGGATCGCCATGGCGGTGATCGGCTTCGAGACGCTGGCGATTCGGAAGAGGCTCTGGGGCTGGACCGGCTGATCCTCTTCGACGTTGGCGAGGCCGTACCCGCGCGCGAACAGCAGTCGACCGTCCCTGGCGATGGCGAGCGCCGCGCCTGGGATGCCCCAGCGCACAAGCAAGCTGGCCATGGCACGATCGTACTGCGCCAGCTCGGGCGCGTTCCGCCCCGTGGTCACGACGTTCTGGACGGCCACCCTGCTCCCTCTACCGGCGCGTGGAGTGCTGCGCCGTAGATTGTAGGCTCGTGCTGATGACGCCCAGTGCTACGGTGAGGGCAGGGTGAAGCGGGCCACGACTGGATCGTGGTCAGTGGGGGCGCCGATCAGCTCGGCGTGGCCGTGGACGACGTCTACCCCGGCCATCATGCCGACAAGCCCGGGGCTCACGACGATATGGTCAATTGCCTCGGACTGGCCGTTGAAGACGTAGGTGTACTGGTCGGACTCGGGCAGTGTCCCCACCAGATCGGTCAGGTGGCCGCCCTTCAGCGACTCCATCGTCTGCGATCCGGCGACGTCGTTCAGGTCGCCCAGCACAATCAGCCTTGCCGACGGATCGGCAGCCAGCAGATCGCGCGCGAACGCGTAGACTAGCCGGGCCTGCTCGACGCGCCGTGCCTCGCTGGGCCGGGCCGGCGGCTGGAAGCGGCCGAACAGCGGCCCATCACCGCGCTTCGAGGCGAAATGGCAGCCCACGACGAAGATCCGCCGGCCGCGGACCGTAAACTCGCCGACCAGCGGCTTGCGACTCTCGATCCAGGCCGGGTCGCTCGGCGCGAGGAGGGCCGGGCTCGCGGAGAGGCGCGGGCCGGACGCGTCGGCGACGATCGAGAGGGGCGTGGCCGCGTCGCCGCCCGGCCGATCGACGAACGCCAGCTCGCGGTCGGTGCGGAACAGGAAGCCGACGCGGATGTTAGCGCCGGGCTCGCCGCCGTCCTGGTTGTTCACGGGCGCCATCTCGCGGTACTGGTAGGCTGGACCGCCGGCCGCGCGGACCGCTTCGATCAACACGCCCGCCGAGCGGGCGCCGCTGACCATGCCGTCGTCGGCGGCGCCGCTGTCGTCCTGGAGCTCTTGCAGCGCCAGCAGGTCCGGCCCGCCGAGCCGCTCGACGATCGTCTCGGCCAGGCGCGCCAGCTTCGCCCGGCTCTCGCGAGCGCTCAGGTTCTGGACGTTGAAGGTGGCCACGGAGAACGTCTCCGGGAAAGCCGCGCCGGCGCGCTCGGGTTCGACGCCGCCGAGGACAAGCGACGGCAGCGCACTGAGCCGGACCCGGAAGCCGCCGAACGCGTATTCCACGATGCCGGTGATCTGTCCGGGGAAGCGGTCGCCGACGCTGGCGGGCGGCACCCGGACGGCACCGTCCGCGAGGATGAGGCGGGGCGGGGTGGTGCCGGCTGGCGCTGCCAGGACGCCACCGCGCACCGTTCGGCGGTCCACGCCGGTGCCGTTCTCTGGCAGGACGGCCAGCTCGCCGGGACCCGCCCGACGGCCGACCGCCACGGCGTCGTTCACCTGGACGCGCATACTCTCCAGGCTCTCGAAGAAGTCGAGGGCGCTGGCGTCCGGGCGCAGCGCTGAAACGGCCTCGACGTCGCCGTCGACGCCCTCGGCGACGATGCGCGCGGGTGCGGTCCGGCCGGACGGCCCGAGCACGGTCGGCGGCGGCAGCGGCTGCTCGCGCGCGACGACGGCGACGACAGGATCCGCGATCTCGGTGGTCGAGAGGTTCGCTTCGTCGCCCGCCGGGCGAAACTCGCGGACCTGGCCGGAGACGCGGACGCTGTCGCCCACGGCCACGGTCGGATCGTCTCGGGTGAAGACGAGGACGGCGTCTGAGGTGTCAGGGCGACCGTCACCCTCGGGGTCTTGCAGGTAGAAGCCGTTCGAGCGCAGCGCCGTGACGATGCCCGGCACGTCCTCGACGCGCTGACCCGCCAGCGGCGAGACGTGCGCCGTCCCCTGGATCTCGAAGATCCGGACGCCGGCCTGGGCACTGACCGGCGACCTTGGCCGGCCAAGAAACAGCGCACCGATCAGCATGATTGTCAGGAATCGGGGCCGAACGAAAGAGCGCATGTCGAATGCGATGGTACCGTGCGGGCTATGATGCCCGAGAGCTCGTGCCATCGATGGAGGGGAGCCGCTCGTGCTGTACGAAGGCATTGACCGCGCCATCCTGCCAGTCTCGGACATGGCAGCGGCCTGCGCACCGTTTGAGCGATTGGGGCTGATCGTCTCGCCCGAGCGACAGCCGAAAGGGCGTGGCATCCGCGTCCGCGCGGTGCCGATCGGCGGCCCCGACAACCTGTTCGAGGTCCACCTTGTGAGCAGCAGCGACGAGGGCGGCCCCGGCTGGGACGCGTTTGCGTCAGTCGCGGACAGGGGACTCTCGACGATCGTGCTGCGGGTGTCAGACCTCGAAGCTACCCTGGCCGCGCTCGCGAAGCACGGCATCGAGCCGGTGGAGACCCAGACCGTTCTGAACGCCGACGGGTCGAAGCGTAGCGAGCTTGCCGTCCTGCCCGAGATGCCGGACGCTGGTGTCCGGCTGCGGCTGATCCAGCATCACCAGTCAGGCGAGGAGATCTTCGCCGAGCACACGGGCGGCCGGCAGCACGCCACGCCGTTGAAGCGGCTGGACCACCTTGCCGCCGTGGCGCCGGACCTGGAGCGCTCCTGCCGATTCTGGGACGAGGTGCTGGGCATCCCGACGGCTGGCGAGGTGATCTCGCCAACGGTGGTGGTGCGGCAGCTCCGGATCGGCGACGCCATGTTCGAGCTGCTCGGGCCGGCCGCGCCGGACAGCCCGATCCGGCAGCGCCCGCCCGGCCTGAACAGCATGTTCTCGGTGGAGGTGCCGAACCTCGATGCGACGGTCGCGCACGTCGAGGCGGCCGGCTTCACGGTGGCCGATCGCCGGATCGGGACGCTGCCAGGCACGATCGTGGCGACGATCCCGGCCGTCCAGATGAGCGGGGTGAACGTCCAACTGCTCCAATACGTCTGAGGCAGACCTCACCCCCCAGCCCCCTCTCCGGCGCGGAGAGGGGGAGCAAGATCCCAGGCACCTCTCGCCTCTGGAAACTTGCTGCCTGACGTGCTTGACCGGGTGAAGAGAGTGCGGTAGCCTTTCGGAACTGGCGCTGAGTTCAGTTCCGAACTTTGGGCGGCATCGTGGCCGCTCTCCCGCGCCCCCGCCCGGTCGTCGTGCGCTGGCTTCGCCGGGGCGGTACTCCAACGGGGGACGTCCAGCACAGCAGCCTGGGAGGGTCCGGCCATGCTCCGGTCTACCGCCGCGAGGTCGCGTATGCGGCTCGTTCCCATCGTCACGGCGCTCGCCGTACTCCTGCTGGCGTGCGGGCCATCGGCGGCACCGAGCCCGACCGCCAAGCCGGCCGAGCCTGCCAAGCCGGCCGCCCCGGCCGCTGCTCCGGCGTCTCCAGCAGCAGCACCAGCGGCGTCTCCGGCCGCGGCGGCGTCCCCCGCGGCCTCGCCGGCCGCTGCCGCTGCGTCTCCTGCCGCGTCGCCGGCGGCATCCCCGGCCGCCTCGCCAGCGGCAGCGGCACCGGCGGCTGCTCCGGCCGCTGCCAAACCGTCCGGGCCAGCCCCGGCCTCGATCAAGATCGGGGCGGTCGTGCCGATCACGGGACGGTACGCCGCTGGCGGCGAGCAGATCAAGAACGGGTACGAACTGGCGGTGGAAGACATCAACACCGCTGGCGGGGTGACGATTAGGGATCTTGGCGTCAAGGTTCCCCTCGAGCTGCGGCTGCTCGACGACGAGTCCGACCCGACCAAGACGGTCCAGCGCCTCGAGACGCACGCCGCCGAGGGCGTGATGGCGTACCTGGGCGGGTTCGGCAGCGACCTCCACGCGGCAGCCGCCGCCATCGCCGACAAGAACAAGACCCCGTACGTCGGCGTGGCGTTCGCCCTGCAGCAGGTCCACGATCGCGGGCTCAAGTACCTGTTCTCGCCGTTCCCGAAGTCGCCGTCTCTCGCGATCAGCACGTTCGACATCATGGACAGCCTCTCGCCGAAGCCGGCGAAGGTGGCGATCTTCGCCGAGAGGACGGACTGGGGCGCTGAGCTGAAGGCGCTCTGGAAGACCGAGGCCCAGAAGCGCGGCTACCAGATCGTGGCGGACGAGGAGTACGCGCCCGGGTCCAAGGACTTCGCGCCGATGATCCTGAACGCCAAAGCGGCCGGCGCCGAGGCGGTGCTGGCCCTCCCGAACCCGCCGGACGGCATGGCGATCGTCAAGCAGATGAAGGAGCTCGACTTCACGCCGGCGTTCTCCTACTTCCTGCGAGCGCCAGACACGCTCGGCTGGAGCCAGAATCTGATGAAGGACGGCGACTTCGTGCTGCTGGCGCCCGGCTGGAGCCCGGACATGAAGTTCCCGGGCGTCGATCAGCTCAAGCAGCGCCACCAGGCGAAGTACAACAAGAGCGCGGAGGCGGTGACGGGGGCCGCGTACGCCGCCGTGCAGGTCCTCGCCAACGGGATCGAGCGAGCGGGCAAGCTGGACCGCGACGCGCTGCGTGACGGCATTGCCGCCGCCGACCTGATGACGGTCATGGGTCCGGTCACGTTCAACGCGGATGGCACGGGCAAGGTCATCGCCATCGCGAACCAGTGGCAGGACGGCAAGCAGGTGCTGGTCTGGCCGAAGGACCAAGCGGTCGGGCCGATCATGTACCCGGCGAAGTCGTTCCGCGAGCGGTAAAACCCCTCACCCCCAACCCCTCTCCCGTGCGCGGGAGAGGGGAGCGCGGTCGGCGCGCTCCCCATTGACTGGTCGCAACAGCTCGTCAGACGGGCGTCGGAACGCTCCTTCCTTCGAAGTAGGCGCTCCAGGGCTGCCAGTAATGCTGCTTCCAGCCCGTGTCGATCATGTCCACGGCGTGCTCGGGCACGTTGACCTGGACCAGGTCGATCCGTCCGCCGGCCTCATCGTCGCCGAACGTGAGGATCAGCACGGAGTCCGGATCGTCGGTCTGCCAGACGCTCGCCCGCCAGGACTGCACGATCAGGCAGTCGGGGATGATGGCCAGGTTGTGACCGGTGAGGCCGCCGTCGTAGGCGCGAAACTCGGCCCCAGCATCTCGGCTGACCGACACCGTGCTCCCGATGGCAGCGGCATGTCTCGTGGAGTCCAGGTAGGTCCCGAAAAGCTCGCGTCCGGGGACCGAGAAGTGCACCGTCTGCTCGATGACTCGTGACATCGTGATTCTCTCCTCCACTCACCCAACGGATACCCGGCCCGAAACGGATGAGGGCAGGAGGGGCACTGCTGCTAGCCGATCTCATCCAGGAGCTCCGAGAGCATCCGGGTCCACCGCCCGGCCGGCTGATCTCGCATTTCCCGGAGGATCCGGAGCCGATCGTCGATCTGGCCGCTGGTTCCCGCCAAGGGGCTCCCCCGGTTGGCGCGAAAGGAGCCGTCCAACTCCACGCACTGGTGGCAGACGCCCTGCTTGGCGATCAGCGCACACGTCCGATCGTACTGCAGTTTCATCGCGGCGCGGGCGGACTGGAGCCAGTTCTTGACCTGTGCGAACCGGGCGCCAAGGATGTCGGCGGCCTCTTCGATGGTGAAGCCGTAGACCTCTTTCAGGAGGAGCGCGGCGGCATGGTCGGGCGGGAGCTGGCCGAGGGTGCAGGAGAAGCAGGCGACCAGGTGCTCGCGGGCGATAGCCGTCATCTCCGGGGAGCCTCGCCACGGCTCGGCGGCGCCCCGGAACGCCGGACTCGCGGTGGCTGCCTCCTTGAGGTCGAGCATCACGGTCTCGCGCAGCGGCTTGCGGCGGCGTAGCTCGTCCAGGCCGAGGTTGGTGGCGATGCGGAAGAGCCAGGGCCGCAGCTCCTCGACCGCCTCGGGGGCGCTGTCGAGGGCCTGGAGCGCACGGAGCGCCGTCTCCTGGGCCAGATCCTCGGCGACAGGCGTTCGGGAGACCAATCGAGTCAGGTACGCAGTCAGCTCAGGGCGGAGACGCTCGTACTCCTGCGCGAGCTCGGATGGTTGCATGGAGGCTCCAGTGGGCGGCGATCGGTCCGGGCCAGCCGTGCGTCCGCACTGGTCGGACGAGGACCGATGCCCGGATCTTGTACAACGAACCGGGAGTCCAAAACGGATGGCCCACCATGGAGCACCACCTGATGATCCGAGGGGTCGAGCTTCGCGCGGCCGTTCGTGCAGGCGGCATATCGGCAGCACCGTCAGCGGCGCTGATCAATCCGTCGCTACGTCAGAGGACGAGACGATAGCCGAGCAGTTCGGCGCATGTCTCGAGGAACGCTCGCAGCGTGTCGTCGGCCAGTGCTCGGTGAAACGAGGGACGAGCCGGCAGGGCTGTTATCGCTCGTTCATAGAGCGCGACGCACGGGGCATTGGCGTTCATCGATGAGCCGTACCACAGGCCGTCAGCGTCTGGATACACCTGGTAGATGGCACCTGACCAGCGCCGTGCAGTCGATCGGAGCCCGCTGTTGATCGCCATAGAGGCGCCGGCGCGCGTCGGCCAGAGCCCGGTCAGGTCAAGCAATCGGATGTCAGTCGCCGGTCGAAAGCCAGCCAGCCAGGGCTCGTCGCGCCGGGCGTTGATTGTCCGCCGAGCCTGGAAAACCTCGGCCAGCGATGTGCGTGGGTGGTTAGCCGCGTAGAGCACTCCGCGAACCTGGACGCGAGGGGGTGACTCGTGGTGATCGAACCGTGCGCTCGTCGGGCCGTAGTAACGGAGTTGGTTCCAGACGCCGGGATACGAACCACCACGGAAGTAGATGCGATACAAGATGGTTCCGGCTGGGACGACGTGCCATGCCGGTGGGATGCGTGCAAGGTCGGAGACGGGCGGCGGCAAGGGCAGCTTAGGCAACCCCGTGCAGCTCCTCCGCCAATGCAGCCACAACCCCGGCATCGCCACCAGCCAGCAACCAGTCGCGCGGCGAAATGCGCCGCTCGCCCGCGTCTTCCAGGTCGACGTGCGGGAGCGTGAACCAGCGAGCAACTTCGACCGGATGCACCCCAACCCAGTGCGGGGCGACGCGATGCAGGCCCGGGACCAGCCTGCTACTGGCATCGTCGAGCTGAAATAACGGGATGCGCCAGGACGTGCTGTCCTTGATGCCGTAGAGCGTATGTCGCGCGAGTCGCTGGCGGATCCGGCTTGTGTCGACGCCAAGTCGAGACGCCAGATCAGGAACCGTCAGCGCTGTTGCCAGCAGCGCCGCGTAGTCGGCGGCAGTCAGCGCCAGCGGCGAGGATACGCCGCGGTCTCGAGGGACAAACTCTGCCAGGTCAACGCCAGACTCTTCGAGAAAACGCTGTTCGTCCTCGGTCAATTCGTTGCGAGCATCGACCGGCGCACGAGAGGGCAGGATCCGTTCGACAGCCTCAGCCACGAGGCGCTCGAAATCAGCCGGCTCTACGCTCAGACCGGCCCGCCGAAATGGAGCAGTATCGAGCGTCATGAGCGAACCTCCTGGCGTGAGTGTATCACGAATACTCACACCAGGAGGCTGCGAGAGTGAACGACAAGCTATTTAGCACGCTTTCGGGGCCGGCGGAGGCGGGACGAGAGGTCGACCAGGCCGCCCGGCAGCGTCAGCACGACCACGATGAACAGGATGCCGAAGATCACCTGGTGGACGCTCACCAGCGTCACCGCGAGCTGCTCGCGGACCAGCACGTAAAAGACCGCCCCAATCACCGGCCCGATCAGCGTCCCGACCCCGCCGATGAACGTGATCAGCACGGCATCAAACGTCCAGTGCGGGCTGAACGCCAGCTCAGGGTAGTAGCTGACGTGGTAGTAGGCGAACGTCGCGCCGGCGAGGCCGGCGAACGCTGAGCTAAGCGCCAGGGCCGCTAACTTGTGGCGCAGCGCGTCGACGCCCGTCGCCTGGGCGGCCTCCTCATCCTCGCGGACGGCCAGAACGCCCAGCCCGAGCCGCGAGGAGAGCAGGAGGTACGCCGCCAGCGTGGACGCGGCGGCGAGTCCGAGAGCGAGCTGGTAGCGGCTGGCCAGGTCGTACGTGTTCACGAGCTCGGTGGGCAGCGCGCTGACCAGCGGCAGCGCGTTCGCCGTCGTCAGCCGCAGCACCTCGCCGACGCCCAGCGTACCGATCGCGAAGTAGACCCCGCGCAGGCGGAACGTCGGCACCCCGATCACCATCGCGAAGGCGACCGCCGCCAGACCGCCGGCCACGAACGCCAGCGAGAACGGGTAGTTCTGGACGGCCCAGAGGTTGCGCGCCACCAGCGACCCGATCCCGAAGAAGGCGGCGTGCCCGAGGTTCACCTGGCCGGCGAACCCGCCAAGGATGTTCCAGCTCTGGCCGAGGCAGATCGCGAGGTAGACCAGGAAGAGCAGGTTGAGGAGATCGCGCCGATCGGTGAACAGCGGGACGGCGGCCAGGATCGCGACCAGGAGGATCGACCCGATCAGCCAGCGCTGCCGCGTCGCCATCAGCTAGTGAGGCCGGCCGAACAGGCCCTGGGGCCGGAGCACCAGGACCAGCAGGAACAACACGAGCCCCACAACCTCACGGTACGCCGCGCCGAGGATGAACACCGAGATCTGCTCGGCGATCCCGAGCAGCAGCCCGGCTGCGAACGCCCCGAAGATACTGCCCAGCCCGGCCAGTACCACCACTACCAGCGCCTTGAGCGTCCAGGCGATGCCGACCGCCGGCGCGATGCTGTACTGGATGCTGACCAGCGTCCCGGCGACGCCGGCCAGGGCCGCGCCGAGCGCGAACGTGATCAGATAGGTCCGCTGGACGTCGATGCCGGCGACCGATGCCGCCTCCCAGTCCTCGGCGGTGGCGCGGACGGCTTTGCCGAAGTAGGTGCGCTGGAGCAGCTGGTGAAGCGCAACGATGGTGAGCAGCGCCAGGATCAACCCGGCCAGCCGGGTGTACGGCAGCGCCACGCCCAGCACCACCGTTCCGCCCGCGACCAAGCTGCTCGACACCGAGCGCTCGTCGGCGGTCCAGAGCGCCTGCGCCGCGTTCTGGATCACCAGCGTCAGGCCGAACGAGATCAGGAGCGAGTTCTTGATCTTCGTCTCCTCGTCCAGCCGCTCGACGAAGCCGAAGAGTCCCTGGTTGAGCGCCAGGCCCAGGATGAAGAGCACCGGCGCGCAGACCAGCGCCGAGAGGAACGGATCGAGGCCGGTCAGCGTGAACAGCCAGAAGGTGACGTAGCCGCCGACCATCAGCAGCTCGCCATGCGCGACGTTCAGCACCCGGAGCACGCCGAACACCAGCGAGAGCCCGACGGCCGCCAGCCCGTAGTTGCTGCCGACGAACAGCCCGAACACCAGGTTCTGCGCGATGAGCTGCGGACTCATACGGGGGCCTCGGTGGGGGCGGGGACGTAGCCAAGGTACGCCTGCTGGACGCGCGGGTCCGTCAGCAGGTCGGCGGCGCGGCCGGTGCCGGCGACCCGGCCCTGCTCCAGGACGTAGGCGCGGTCGGCAACCTCCAGGGCGAGGCGGGCATTCTGCTCGACCAGCAGCACCGTCACGCCGCGCTGGCGGCCGAGCGCCTCGACGACCTGGAAGATTTGCTGGACGACGATCGGCGCCAGCCCGAGCGACGGCTCGTCCAGCAGGAGCAGGCGCGGCAGGCCCATCAGCGCCCTGCCGATCGCGAGCATCTGCTGCTGGCCGCCGCTGAGGGTGCCGGCCTGCTGCTGCTGGCGCTCGGCGAGGATCGGGAACGTCTCGAAGACGAGCTCGAGCGTCTCGGCCCGGCGTCGGCGAGCTTCTGGAGCGTAGGCGCCGACTTCGAGGTTCTCCAGCACCCGCATCCCGCCGAACAGCCTGCGCCCCTCAGGAACGAGGATCACGCCACGCTCTGAGACGCGATGCGGCGGCAGGTTGTGGATCGGGGCACCTTCCAGATGGATCGTTCCGGCGGACGGCCGATGGAGCCCCATAATCGTCCGCATCAACGTCGTCTTACCGGCCCCGTTCGGCCCGATGATCGTGACGACCTCGCCCTGGCGAACCTCCAGCGAGACGCCCCAGAGCGCCTGGACGTCGCCGTGGCGGGCATCGATGCCGCTGACCTGGAGCATGGGGGTAGGGGTATCAGGCATGGGCACCGGCCGCCTCCTCGGCGTGGACAGTGCCCAGGTAGGCGTCGACGACGCGGGGATCGGTAGCGACCTCGCCGGGGGTACCCTCGGCGATCTTCTCACCGGCATTCAGGACGACCACCCGGTCCGAGAGGCCGAAGACCGCCTTCACCAGATGCTCGACCATCACGATCGTGGCGCCGGAGGCCCGGATCTGGCGGATCAGCTCCATCGCGACCAGTACTTCGGACGGGTTCAGGCCGGCCAGCAACTCGTCGATCAAGAGCAGGGACGGCCGGGTCGCCAGCGCCCGCCCGAGCTCCAGCCGCTTGCGGTCCACCAGGGTCAGGCTCTTCGCCAGCAAA
>Ga0075431_100000934_pt1 | contig 25824 bp, 25 predicted proteins | sample RhiMetdeltSRZDD5_FD_75297 | JGI IMG/M metagenome (GOLD analysis project Ga0075431, IMG submission 75297) | Populus rhizosphere microbial communities from Tennessee, USA - Rhizosphere MetaG P. deltoides SRZDD5 | ecosystem: Host-associated > Plants > Roots > Rhizosphere > Soil | place: USA... | reverse complement strand
CCTCGACGACCAGCACGCGGTTCTTGCCGCGCAGGAAGGCCACGAGCTCCTCCGGCACGAGCGGGTGGATGGCGTTGAGGACCAGCAGCGGGACCGGCGTGCGGCCGTGGATGTCGGCCATCCCGAGCAGATGCAGACCGCGCACGGTCGTGTTCCAGAGCCCGCCCTGCATCACGATGCCGAGGTGCGATTCGGATCCTGGCAGGTGCTCGTTGAGCCGGCGCTCGACGATGAAGCGCCGCGCCGCCGGCAGCCGCTGCTCGAACTTCTGCGCCTCCATGGCGTAGGTGAACGGCGGCAGGTTGATCCGCTCCAGGCTGAAGGACGGCGCGCCGAGCGGCGCTCGCATGCTGATGGCCGGCCGGACGTTGTCCTTGCAGACGAGCGTGCCACGCATGTGGCACGCGCGAATGCGGATCGAGAAGAGCACCGGCTCGTTGCACGCCTCCGACAGCGCGAACCCCTCCTCCACGAAGCGGGCGAAGGACTGCAGGCTGTTGCGCGGGTCGAGCAGTGGCATCGAGGACTTGAGCGCGGCGGAGTGCGTGCGCTCCTGAAGGATCGAGGCGCCCTCGCCATAGTCCTCGCCGATGACAACGAGCGCGCCGCCGGTCACGCCCGCCGAGGCGACGTGCGACAGCGCATCGGACGCCACGTTCGTGCCCACTACGGATTTCCAGGTGACGGCGCCGCGCAGCGGATAGTTGATGGAGGCGCCGAGCAGCGCCGCCGCGGCCGCCTCGCTGCCCGAGAGCTCGAAGTAGATGCCCATCGGCGCGAGCAGCGAATCGTTGGCATCGGCCATGACGTCGAGCAGGTGGGAGATCGGAGCACCGGGATATCCGCCGACGTAGCTCACGCCGGACTGCAGGAGCGCCTTCGTGATGGCGAGGATGCCTTCTCCGCGCAGGATCTGACCCGACCCGTACCCGAGCTGCTTGACGTCCTCGGCGAACGAGCGCTCACCCATCGGGCGTTATTCTGTCACACGTGTCAGGAGGCGTGTTCGGCCGAGGCCGACCGGCCCCCCCGACGCTCCTCGTTCCAGATCGCATAGCAGTGCGGATGCAGGAGCAAGGTGACCGGCGGCGGCGTGAAGTCGAGCTCGTACTCCGTGGCCGTGCGGATCGGCTCGCCGCAGACGCTGCAGGGCTTTCCCATGCTGGGCCCTGCCCAGAGCTTCGCGGGGTCGGCGCTCGGGAGCTGGCCGCCGGCAAGCATCTCGCGCACTCGCTCCCGGACCTGCGCGTCCTCCACCCCTGTCCCCCCCGATCGGTCCTAGAGCGAAAACCGATTGGGGAGTGTACGAATTCGGAGACAACGCCGTCAAGGATGGTGGTGGTCAGCGAGAAATGGTGCCGGTGAGGGGATTCGAACCCCTACGCCCTTGCGGGCTTCGGATTTTGAGTCCGAATTGTCTTCCAGTTCCAGCACACCGGCACTTTCCAAGGGGTGGGAGTGCCCAATTATACAGCCACCGACTCGCGGCCGGCCTCGCGGGCGGCGTGCCAGCAGATCGTGTGCCGTTGCCTGGCCCAGTTCAGGAAGGCCGGACTTGCGGAAACGAGCGAGACGTACAGACGGTCATAGACGTATCGCGGATTCTTCTCGCTATGCGATCGGTCGGTGTAGACAGAATCCTTCCGTCGCCGTCGATACAACCCGAACCTCTCCTTGACAGCCGTCACGCTGCGCCTGTACCGTGACCCCTCGCGTGGGGCTGTAGCTCAGTTGGGAGAGCACAAGGCTGGCAGTCTTGGGGTCAGGGGTTCGAATCCCCTCAGCTCCACCATTCCTCGTACTTGAAGTTCAGCTCCGCGGGGCGCTAGACTGCCCCTCCCACGTGCATCACGAGATAGCGTCGGTCGCCACGCTCTGCCAGGCGTTGATCGCCAATGATGCGTGTGCCACGGTGGTCATCGACAGCGACGAGCGTCTCGTGGCCTGGAATGCGGCGGCCGGCCCGGCGTTCGGCTTCTCTCCCGAGACTCTGCGCGACCGCTCGATGATCGTCGCCGGATTCACGCGTGGCGGGCCCGCCATCCGGAAAACCCTGGACGCGCTCCGCGGGCAGAGCGGCACGCAGGCCCAGGGTGTCGGCGCGCCGGGCGGTGACATCACCGTGGCGCCGCTCCGGATCGACGACCGCCTGTACGGCTTCGTGCTGCGCCGCGCCGATACGGCGGTCGCCGATGCGCTCCGAGCGGAGCTGACCGTGGTGCGCTCGCAGCTGGACGCCACGCGGCTCGAGTTGCAGACGTCGACGATGGAGCTGGCGACGGCGAACGACGCGCTACGAAGCGCGAACGAAGCCCTGCAGCACCGGCTCGACGAGCTGCAGGAGGCCGCGACCGCCGACCGCCACAAGGACGAGTTCCTCGCCATGCTCGCGCACGAGCTGCGCACACCGCTGGCGCCCATCCTCAGCGCGGTGCAGATCCTCGGACGCCAGGCCGGTGCCGACCCGGTGGTGCAGCGCGCCCGCCAGGTCGTCGAGCGCCAGGCGCTCCACCAGGCGCGGCTGCTCGACGACCTTCTCGACGTGTCCCGAATCACACGCGGCAAGATCGAGCTGCGCCGACGGAAGCTCGATCTCGGCGCCGCCGTGAATGAGGTGGTCGAGGCGACGCGGCCGCTGATCAACGCCAAGGCGCAGAGTATCTCGGTCGCTCTGCCCGAGGCGGCGCTCTTCGTCGACTCGGATCCGACCCGGCTGATGCAGATCCTCACGAACCTGTTCAACAACGCGACGAAGTACACGCACGCCGGAGGTCGCATCGCCGTGAGCTGCCGACGGGATGCTGAGCAGGCGGTCGTGGTCATCCGTGACAACGGCATCGGCATCCCGCGCGAGATGCTGTCCCGGATCTTCGACCTCTTCGCTCAAGCCGAGGCGTCCACCGCCCGGACGCAGGGCGGTCTCGGCATCGGACTCACGCTGGTCAAGAACCTCGTCGAGATGCACGGAGGCACGGTGGCGGCGCGCAGCGGCGGCCGCGGCGCCGGCAGCGAGTTCGAGGTCCGATTGCCCGCGGTGGCCGCTCCCACCTCGGAAGGGGAGCCCGCAGGCGGCGCGTTGCCCTCGCCGTCGCGGCGCGTGCTCATCATCGAGGACAACGTCGACACGCGGGAGACGCTGCGGCGACTGCTCGAGATGGACGGCCACGAAGTCCAGGAGGCGGCGGATGGCGCCGAGGGCCTCGAGATCGCGCTCGCGACCCGGCCGGACGTCGTGATCGTCGACATCGGCCTGCCGCGACTCGACGGCTATCAGGTGGCCCGCCGGCTTCGCACGGCGCTCGGCAGGGGGCCGCTGCTGGTCGCCGTGACCGGATACGGGCAGCCCGAAGATCGTCGGACGTCGCGCGATGCGGGCTTCGACGTCCACCTCGTGAAGCCGGTCGCGCCGGAGGAACTGGCGGCCGCCCTGCACTCGCGGGATGCCGGCGAAACCGGCTGACGGCTAGGACGTTCTGATGGTCATCCGCAGCCGCGTGGCCTCGGCGCGCGCGGCGAGGGCGCCGCCGCACTCGGGGCACACCAAGGACCCATGCGGTCAGGCAGTCGCATGTGGTGACAGAGCATTTCTTGCGCCACCGACCCGGTGAAATCAACGTACAGGCCCGGGGTTTGCACCGCTTCCAGGGCCATGGGGGCCGCGGAGGTGCTTACCGCAATCATCACCGCGCTGCCGGTGGCCGCGCTCGTCATGACGCGCACCGGAGCCGTGCTCGCCGCCAACGCCGCCGCGGAACGGACGCTCGGCGTCGTCGAAGCCTCCAGGGACGCGCTGTACGCCGCGCCCAGCGACGCGCTGCGTGCAATCCGATCCGCCGTTCGTGACGCAGGCCGTCACGGTCACGTGCCAACCCCGTTCGAGACGGTTGACGCCAGCGGTGCCGCCCTCGTGATCCGATCGGCGAGCCTGGTCATCGAGGGCATCGGCGCGGTGGTCGTGGTGGCCGAGGAGCACGGCGAGGCGGGTGCTTTGAGGGCGCAGGTCCGGCTGCTCGAAGAGGAGTTACGCGCCAGCCGGAGCAACGTGGACACGGAGAACGGCGAGCTCGTGGCGACCAACGAGGAGCTCCAGCGCGCGAATCATGAGCTCCACGCGCGCCTGGCCGAGCTGCGTGACGCGCTCGAGGCGAGCCGTCACAAGGATGATTTCCTCGCGATGCTCGCGCACGAGCTCCGCAATCCGCTGGCGCCGATTCTCAGCGCCATGCAGGTCATCCGCCGTCATCCGGACAACTCGGACGTCGTCCAGCGCGCCCGGGAGGTGGTGGAACGTCAGGTTCGCCACCAGGCGCAGCTGCTGGACGACCTCCTCGACGTCTCGCGGATCACTCGCGGATTGATCAAGCTGCGCAAGAGCGCCATCGACGCGCGCTCAGCGGTGGCGGCCGCCGTCGAGGCGACCCGACCGGTGATCGACGCGCGAAGTCACACGCTGGCCGTGATGCTTCCGGACGAGCCACTGCGCCTCGAGGCCGACCCCACCCGCCTGACACAGATGGTGACGAACCTGCTCGACAATGCCGCGAAGTACACGCACCCCGGTGGACACATCGAGGTGTCGGCCCGCCACGAGGGCGCGCACCTCGTGGTGTCCGTCCGCGACACCGGCATCGGAATTCCAGAGGATCTGCAGGCGCGGATCTTCGACCTCTTCACGCAGGGGGATGTGCCGATCGCCCGCCCGCTGGGCGGTCTCGGTCTCGGTCTGAGCCTCGTGCGCAGTCTGGCGGCGTTGCACGACGGCACGATCGACGTGAAGAGTGATGGACCGGGGCGCGGGAGCGAATTCACGATCCGGCTGCCGGCGGGAAAGGCCGAAGGCGCCCGCAGGACGGAGACGGCGAGCGGCGGCACGGCGCGCCACGTGCTCGTCATCGAGGACAACGCGGACGCCCGCGAGATGCTGCGGATAGCGCTGGAGCTCGATGGCCACCGCGTCGAGACAGCCGCCGACGGCACGAGCGGCGTCGAGACCGCGCTTCGCACGACGCCCGATCTGGTCCTCGTCGATATCGGCTTGCCGGGGCTCGACGGATACGCCGTCGCCCGGCAACTGCGCGCCGTGCTGGGCCACCGGGTGACGCTCGTCGCGTTGACGGGCTACGGCCAGAGCGAGGACCGGCGTCGCACCAGCGAGGCCGGTTTCGATGCGCACCTCGTGAAGCCCGTGGATCCCGACGTGCTCAGCCGCGCGCTCGCCACGGACTTCCGGACCGCGGCGTAGGAGCTCTGGGCTGTCACGTGAGCCACGACAATACCGGCGTCATCGGACCCTATCCGCCGAGGTAGAGCCGCTTGACCTCCGGATCGGCGAGCAGCCGCGATCCCGGCCCCTCGAAGCGGTTACGGCCCAGCTCCAGCACATACGCCCGGTCCGCGATACCGAGCGCCCGCGTGGCGTTCTGCTCGACCACGGTCAGCGTGAAGCCGGCACGCTTCATCTCCACGAGCTTGTCGAAGATCAGCGTGACGAACTTCGGCGACAGCCCGAGGGACGGCTCATCGAGCAGGATCAGCTTCGGTGAGGTCATGAGCGCGCGCGCGATGGCGACCATCTGCTGCTCGCCGCCGGACATCGTCCCCGCGCGCTGCCCTCGCCGCTCGAACAGGATCGGGAAGAGCGCGTAGACACGCTCGAGCGCCGCCACCACGCGCCCCCGCTTGCGCTCGATGTACGCGCCCATCTCGAGGTTCTCGAGCACGGTCATCTGCGGAAAGACGATGCGGCCTTGCGGGATGTAGGCGAGGCCACGCCGGAGGACCAGATCGGGCCGCAGGCCGGTGATGTCCTCGCCGTTGAACGACACGGTGCCTTGCCGCGGCCGCAGGAATCCAACGATCGTCTTGAACGCGGTCGACTTGCCGGCGCCGTTGGGGCCGATGATGCTCACGATCTCGCCCGCGTTCACGGCGAGCGACACCTCGTGGAGGATGTCGAGCTTGCCGTAGCCGGCGGTGACGGCCCGCGCCACCAGCAGCGGGACCGGGCGCGCGCTCACCGCCGGGCCTCACAGATATAAAGGATGTGCGGGTACGGCAGGATGTCGACCATCAGATGGCGGCGCACAGCGAAGCCGGTGTCCTCGAGGGCCCCGGTCAGCTCCTCGGCGCTCCAGTAGCGCACCGGGGTGCGCGGCGCCATCGCGCGATCGAGCACCCAGGTGAACCAGCGCTTCGGCGCGGGCCGCGTGTCGACGTCCTTCACGAGGAGCCGCCCGCCCGGCGGCAGCGCGCGACGAAGCCCGGCCAGCAGCCGCGGCACGGCGCTCGGCGGCACGTGATGGACGATGTCGAGCATGTACGCCGCCGCCACCTCGGCGTCTCCCTTGAAGTCCCGCGCGTCACCCTCCTCGTACACGACGTTGTCGAGGCCGAGTCGCGCAGCCGCACGTCGCGCGATGCCGATGCGCCGCGCGTCGACGTCGAGGCCGCGGACGAAGCGGCCGGGGGCGGTGGCCGCGTAGTAGAGCGAGAACAGGCCGAAGCCGCAGCCGATGTCGAGCACGGCGCCCGTGGCGGGCAGATACTGTCCGATCTCGTCGAGGAAGCGCTGGCGCAGGATCCAGAAGCGCGCCCAGCAGTAGGCGCGGACGACGGGATCGTCGTAGGCGCGAATGATCCTACGGATCGTGTCGTTTCGCATAGATCCGGTAGCCCGCGGCGGAGGTTTCGAGGACGTCGTACCGGCTGCTGAGACGCGCGGCCAGCTCGGGAAAGCCGGTGATTCGCTCGTAGCCGCCGGCTGGCCATCCCTCCTCGAAGAGCACCACGAAGCGCGGCGGACGGGCATCGAGGCCGCGGATGAACTCGGCGCGAAAGCCGCGGACGATCGGCGTCTCCACGTCGTGGAAGAAGTGAAAGTCGTAGACGAACCGCGTCGGCTGCCGGACGCGCAGTCGGAGCAGCGCGTGCGCGCCACCCCCGCTCGTGTCGAGCATCTGCACGGTGTCGCCGGGCCGCAGGCGCGGCGCCAGCGTGCGCTCGAGCGCGTCAACGCGCGCGACCTTGTCCCGTTCCCAGCTCGCCGGCGCCGCCTCGACGCCTTTCAAGCGGAGGAGCAGGAGCGCGACGACGAGGACGATGCCGAGCGCGGCTGCCGTCACCGGCCTTCCCGGCAGCGCGGGATCGAATCCGGCAAAGAGCAGGACGGTGACGAAGGCGGCGAGCGGATAGAGATGGTACTCCCAGTACTTCCCCTGCCCGACGTAGTGGACGATGCCGTACGCGAGGCCCATCAGGGCGAGGCCGTGGCGCGGGGTGAATCGCGCGCCGCGGACCGCGCGCGCCACCGAGAGCGCCACACCCAGCGCGAGCGCGATCCAGACCTGCCAGCGATGGATGGCCCACGAGGCTTCTCGCCCCAGGCGCGAATAGAGCGGCAGCAGGTACTCGAAGACCGCCTCGCGCCACGCGCCCAGACCGCCGACCGCGGCGAGCCAGGCGAGCAGCACGAGGGGCGCCGTTGCGACGGCGGCTCCGTACACGACGGCAGCCGGCATCGCGCACGCAGCACCGCCGGCGCGGGCGGCGGCGAGGATCACCACCAGCCCGAGAGCCGCCGCGAGCAGGCCGGCATGCGGCTTGACGGTCACGGCGGCCCCCATGGCGGCGCCCGACCACGCGAGGCTTGCCAGGCGTCCCCGGCCCTCGAGCCAGCGCACGACGCCGAGGACGCCGACCAGGAGCAACGGACACAGCAGGAAGTCGCGCTGCCCCGCCTGCCAGGCGCCGCCGGCGAGGTGATACGCGGCGAACGCCGCCGCCCCGCCCAGCGACGCCACCGCGCCCCACGGTGAGGCGAGGGCGGCGATGGCGAGCGCGGTCAGCGCCAGCCACAGGAAATCGAACGCGCGCCAGGCGACGTCGCCGGCGCCGAAGACCTCGAGCACGGCGAGGTGGAGCACGTAGACGCCGGGCTGGTTCATGTCGAAGACGTCGCGATAGGGCACCGCGCCGTCGCCGATGCGCCAGGCGATGTAGTGGAGAATCGGCGCGTCGTGAACGAGCGGCCAGGACCGCGAGCGCCACGCCAGCGTCAGCGCGAGGCCCCCGAAGCCCGCGGCCACGAGCGCGCTAGCGGCCGAAGTACGCCTCAATGACCCGCTCGTCGGCCTGGATGCGACCGGGCGGCCCCTCGGCGATCTTCTCGCCGTGGTCGAGCACGAACACCGTCTCGCACAGGCCCATGACGACCTTCATGTCGTGCTCGACCAGGAGGACGGTCTTGCCGCGATCGCGCAGGCGTCCGACCGCCTCCAGCAGGTCGTTCAGCAGCGTCCGGTTCACGCCGGCGGCGGGCTCATCGAGCAGGATCAGCGCCGGATCGGTCATGAGAACGCGCACGAACTCCACGAGCTTCTGTTGCCCGTACGACAGATTTCCCGCGTACTCACCGGCCAGGCGCTCCAGCTTCACGAAGCGGAGCAGCTCCTGGGCGCGCGCCTCCGCCATCGCGCGGGGCCCGCGCGTGACGACCAGCAGGTTCTCGAGCGCGGTGAGCTCGGGGAACACACGGATGACCTGGAAGGTCCGGCCAACGCCGCGCCGCGCGATCTGGTGCGGCTTCCAGCCGTCGATCCGCGTGCCGCCGAGCGTGACGCTGCCGCCCTCGGATCGCTCGAGGCCCGTGATGCAGTTGAAGAGCGTGGTCTTGCCCGAGCCGTTCGGGCCGATCAACCCGTAGATCCGCCCGGCATCGAGCGTCAGCGAGACGTCATTGACGGCGGTGACGCCCCCGAAGCTCTTGCGAAGGCCGCGCACCTCGAGCACGCCCATCAGATCGTCCGCGGCAAGCGGTACCGCACCTGCAGCAGGCCCAGCACGCCGCGCGGCATGAGCAGGACCACCGCAACGATGATGGCGCCGAACAACAGTGGGTGAACGTAGGGATAGCGCGCCCAGACGATCTCCTGCACCACGAACAACGCGACGGCCCCCAGCACCGGGCCCCAGACGGTGCCTTTGCCGCCGAACAGTGCCATGACAATCATGGTCACCGTGATGGCCAGCGGGAAGACGCTGATCGGCTCGATGTAGCCCTGATCGCGAGCGGTGAGGGCGCCGGCGACGCCGGGGCCGATGGACGACAGCACGAACGCAAGCAGCTTGTGGTGGAAGGTGTCGATACCCATCGCCTCCGCGGCCACCTCGTCCTCGCGAATCGTCATCAGCCGCAGACCGAAGCGCGACGTGACGATGAGGTACGCGCCGCCTGTGACGACGGCCGCCAGCGCCCCCATCACGTAGTAGATGTGCCGCGTCGCATCGAGCGTCGGCAGCGACAGCCCGTTGCCGCCGCCCGTGAGGCCCTCGAAGTACGAGACGAGCGCACGCAGCACTTCGTTCAGCCCGAGCATGGCGATGGCGAAGTACGGCCCCTTGAGTCGCAGGCACGGATAGCCGATCACCACCGCGAGCACGACGGCGCCGAGACCCCCGGCCGCCGCCGCCAGTGGCCAGGGCCACCCGGCCGTCGCGATCAGGATGGCCCCGGTGTAGGCGCCGGCGCCGAAGAAGGCGACGTGACCGAACGAGACGTAGCCGGTGAGGCCGGAGATGACGTTCCAGGAGCCAGCCAGCGCGATCCACATGAAGATCTGCAGCACCGAGCGAACGCCGTAGCCGCTGCCGAAGACCGGATAGACGATCGCCGCCGCCAGGAGCAGCCCGAGCGCGACGAGGGCGAGGGCCTTCACGTCTGGCGACCGCCCAGGAGTCCGGTCGGCCGCACGAGCAGCACGAGCACGAGCAGGACGTAGGCGACGACCTCCGAGAGCTGGGTGGTCAGGAACAGCGATGCCAGCTGCTCGACGAGGCCGAGCAGCATCCCGCCGAGCAGGGCGCCCGGATAGTTGCCGGCGCCACCGAGCACGATGACGAGGAACGACTTGAACGTCCACACCTGTCCCATCTCCGGTTGGATGGCGACGATCACGGCCAGCAGTGAGCCGCCGGCCGCCGCCAGCGCCGAGGCGAGCCCGAACGTGATCATGTGGATCCGTCCGACGTCGACGCCACACACCATCGCCACCTCGCGGCTCTGCGACGTGGCCCGGATGGCCCGGCCGAGCCGCGTGCGCTGCAAGAACACGAAGGCGAGCGCGGTGACGCCGGCCGCGAACGCGAAGGCGATCACGCGCGGCTTGGACAGCGCGAGGCCGCCGACGAGCCACGCGCCCGTGATGTACTCCACGGCGCGCAGATCGGACGTGAACGCGAGCTGGGCGAGGTTCACGAGCGCGATCGAGATGCCGAACGTCAGCAGCAGCGACGACAGCTCCGGGGCATCCACCACCCGAAAGACGAGCGAGCGCTGCAACAGCATCCCGACCACGAACAGCGCGGCCATCGAGAGCGGCACCGTGAGGAACGGATTCATCCCGAGCCCGCTGTACAGAAAGAAGGTGGCGTAGGCGCCGAGCATCAGCAGCGGCCCGTGGGCGATGTTGATGACCCGCATCACGCCGAAGATCAGCGCGAGCCCGAGCGCCACCATCGCGTACAGGCCACCGGACAGGATCCCGGAGACCACCACCTGCCCGAGCATCCCGGCGGTGATCAACGGGCTATGCCAGGCGCGGCGGCGCCGACCTCAGCGCGTGTTCCAGGGCGGCGTCGGGAACTTCGGCTTGCCCTTGGCGAGCTCGTCGGGCCACACGGTGACCTTCTTCTCGCCCTGCCACTGGAACGTGACCATCTTGTGCGCGACCTGAAAGCCGTCCGCGTCGACCTTGTAGTCGCCGAAGAGCGTCTTGGTCTCCAGCTTGAGCAGCTGCTCGCGCACCTTGTCGGCGTCGAGCGAGCCCGCGCGCTTCACGGCCTCGGCGTAGATCACGCACCCGGCGTAACCGGCCGCCGAATGGTACGAGGGCTCGTGACCGAACTCCTTCTTGTAAGTCTCGAAGAACTCCTGGTTGCCGGGGTACGGCAGCGTCGGCTCCCACTGCGTCGCGCCGTAAATGTACTCGGCGTTCTGCTTCAGCGTGTCGTAGAACTCGGGCAGGTCTCCGCCCACCGTGACGCCGTACATCTTGGGGTTGACGCCGAGCTCGCGCATCTGTCGCGTGAGCGCCACCGCGTCGTCGAAGTACGTGGCGGCCGCGATGACGTCGGGACTCTGGGCCTTGACCTTGGTCAAGAGTGCCGAGAAGTCGGTGTTGCCCTTCGGATAGGCCTCCTGGTACACGACCTGCAGCCCCTTCTTCTTGGCCAGCTCCGAGGCGCCCGAGGCAGCCGCCTTCGAGAAGAGCGTGTCCTCGTTGACGACGGCCACGGTCTTCAGGCCACGCTTCGCGGCCATGTCGATCAGACCCTCGAGATAGACCTCGGCCGGCGAGATCACCATGAAGATGTACTGGCGGCGCGGGGTCTTCTTGAAGATCGACGTCGTGGCCGCCAGCGGCGAGACCATGACCTTCTTGTATTTCTCCGTGACGTTGGCCACGGCCTCCGTGACCGGAGAGGAGTAGGGCCCCATCACCCCGTCCACCTTGTCCTCGGTGATGAGCTTTTCGTAGAGGCGGACGGCGGTGGCGGGCATCGACTGGTCGTCGTACACGACGAACTCGATCTTGCGCCCGAGGAGACCGCCCTTGGCGTTGAGGTCCTTCTGGCAGAGCTGATAGCCCTCGTGCTGATTCTTGCCGAGCTTGGCGTATGTCCCGGTGAGCGACAGCGAGGCGCCGACCTTGATGGGGCCCTGGGCGGTGGCCGGCCGGCTCCCGGCGGCGACGGCCAGCGCGATGAGCAGCACGCCGAGCGCTTTTGGTGTCATGGGGGAAAGCCTCCGTGAGCAGCTAACTGCGCATGATGTTTAACATCCGGCGATTTGGCGTGTCAAGGCGCGGCGGGTCACTTGGCGCGCATGGTACGGTGAAAGTCGCGACATGCCGCTCGTACTGCTCATCGAGGACAACGTCGACGCCCGCGATGCGTTGCGCGTGCTGCTCGAGCTCGACGGCTACGACGTGGAAGCCGCCGGCGACGGCCCGCAGGGGCTCGAGATCGCGCGCGCCAAGACGCCAGCGGTGGCGCTGATCGACATCGGGCTGCCGGGGATGGATGGCTACGAAGTCGCCAAGCGACTCCGCGCGCTCGCCGGCCCTCGTTCGTTCCTGGTCGCGCTGACCGGCTACAGCGATCCCGACGATCGCAAGCGAGCCGCGGAAGCCGGGTTCGACGCCCACGTCGTGAAACCCGTGGACCCCGACGAGCTCACCCGCCTGCTGGCGCGTCAGGGAATTCCTGGTCCAGGATCTCGCGAATGAAGCGGTCGAGCGAGACGGGATAGAAGCGGGCGTCCGGAGAGGAGATCACCGCGGTATCGATGATCTCCCGCTGGGCGAGCTCCTCCAGCACGCGGTCGAGCTGGGCGGGCGCCTCGCGCTCGTAGCGTCGGATCTTCAGGTCTTCCGACTCGAGATTGACGCGCGACGCATAGCGGAAGCTGAACATGCGGGCGACGATGCGTCCATCCATCAGATCGTGCTCGGCGAAGAGCTCGCCGTAGGTCGGCCCTCCACCGCCGATCACCAGTCGCGGCGACACCCGGATCCGCCCGCGTACCTCCACCGCCTTCGAGGCCTGGTCGTAGGCCGACGGGCCCACCAGGACGTAGGGCAGCACGTGATAGCCGCTGACGATGCCGCGCAACGGCTTGCGGAGCACGCGCGTCTCGTCGAAGACCGTCTGCAGGAAGCGCTGATCCGACCACTCCGGCATGAAAGAAGTGTATCGTAACGCCATGACGGCTCCCCGCCCGACGTCGGCCGGCAGCACACCACCGCCGCGCGCGTGCGCACGCTGCGGAGGAGAGATGGAAGACCGCAAGTGCAAGATCGTATGCGGGAACTGCGGCTTCTATCACGACTGCAGCGATCCCTGAGGCGCTCGCGTCGAGCGTGATGCCGGCCCACCTGCCCTAGCGCCATGGCCCGCGTCTTCCTCCTGTCTCCCGCCAACTGTGGCGGAGAGCGTGCGCAGCTGCTGTTCTCGGCGCGGGCGGGCTTTCCCCTCGCGCGCCGCCTGCGCCAGGGCGGGGACGTGCCGCTCGGCGAGGTCATGACCTTCGTGTCGGGTCTCTACTTTCGCGGCAAGCTCGCCTATGCCGAGGCGTTCGGCATACCGCTGGTGATCACGCCCGACGCCGGCCTTCGACCGGCCGACGCGCCGGTGACGCTGGCGCGGCTGCGGGCGAGCGCGCGCGTGGACATCGATGCCGCGAACCCGCGCTATCGCCGCCCGCTCGAGCAGTCCGCGCGCGCCGTGGCCTCGCTGCTGAAGCTCGACGACACGGTCACGCTCCTCGGCTCGATCGCCTCCGGCAAGTACGTCGACGTGCTGCTCGGCGTGTTCGGCGAGCGGCTCACTTTCCCCGCCGACTTCGTCGGGCGCGGCGACATGAGCCGCGGTGGCCTGCTGCTGCGCTGCGTGCGCCTGGGGCGAGAGCTCGACTACGTGCCGGTGGTCGGCGCCGTCCGCCACGGCGTGCGGCCGCCGCGACTGGAGCGCCTCCGCTGATGGCGCGCGCGCGGCCGACCCGCGACTACCATCCGGCCACGCGCACACGCCCAGCGAAGCCTGCGCGCGGCGCGGCCCGCGTCGAGATCCCGCGCGAGGCCAACGACGTCGAGATCGCTGTCGGCAAGCGGACGGTCAAGCTGACGAACCTCGGGAAGGTGTTCTGGTCCGAGGCCGGCCTCACCAAGGGCGATCTCGTGCGGTACTACGCCGCGATGGCGCCGGCGCTCCTGCCGCACATCCGCGACCGCGCGATGGTGATGAAGCGCTATCCGAACGGCGCCGCCGGCGACTTCTTCTTCATGAAGCGCGCGCCGACGCCCCGCCCCGACTGGATCGAGACCTGCGCCATCGAGCACTCGTCCGGCAACGTCATCGATTTCCCCGTGATCAACGACCTCGCCTCCCTGCTCTGGGTCATCAATCTCGGCTGCATCGATCTGAACGAGTGGTACGCGCGCTGCGACGACGTCGACCGTCCCGATTACCTGCACTTCGATCTCGACCCCGGCGAGCAGGTCGGCTGGCCTCAGGTCGTGGAGACCGCGCAGGCCGTCAACGCGACGCTGGCCGCGCTCGGCATGCCGACGTACGTGAAGACGACCGGCAGTCGCGGACTGCACATCTACGTGCCGATCGTGCGCGGCCCCACGCAGAAGGACGTGTGGACGGTCGCCAAGACGATCTCGGTGGACATCGCCCGACGACACCCGCGGCTGGCCACGGCCATCTATCGCAAGGACGCGCGCCCGAAGGACCGCGTCCACGTCGACTTCAACCAGAATGCCTGGGGCCACACGCTTGCCTCCGTCTATTCCGTCCGCCCGCGCCCAGGCGCCCCCGTCTCGACGCCGATCACCTGGGACGAGCTCGCACGGGGCGTCACCATCGACGACCTCCGCATGGACAACGTCCCCGCCCGCGTCCGCTCGCTCGGCGATCTCTGGGCCCCCGTCACGTCCCGCGCGCGCCGCGGCCGCTTCGACCTCTCGAAGCTCGGTCGCTGACCGCCCGTTCGACCGCCGCGCGGCGTCGGGGGGCACAGGGGGGCCCGGCCCCCGACGCCGGACACTCCGTCAGCGGCGCGGGAACGTGACGACGTGCTCGAGGTGGATTTCGACGCGGACGCGGTCGCCGACGGCAGCCGTCGCCCACGAGGGCTGCGAGGAGTAGAGGCGGCGACCGCCGGCCAGCGAGACGCAGTACATCGTCTCGGTGCCGCGGAAGTCGCGGTGCACGACGACGGCGTCGCCGTCGGGCGCCGGGGCGAAGGTGACGTCATCCGGTCGGATCATCACGTCGACGTGGGCGCCCGGCGGCACGGCGCCATCGACCGGGAAGGCGCCGACGTCGGTCACGACGTGGCGGCCGCGGACCTCGCCCGCGACGAAGGTCGCCGCACCCACGAACTCGGCCACGAAGGGGCTGGCCGGCCGGTGATAGATCGTCTCGGGCGTGTCGAGCTGCTCGAGACGGCCGTGGGCAAGGACGCCGACGCGGTCGGCAATGCCGAAGGCCTCGTCCTGACCGTGCGTCACGAAGACGACGGTCGTCTCGGTTTCGCGGAGGATCTTCTCGACGTCCTGCCGCATCTGGCCGCGCAGGTCGGCGTCGAGGTTGGAAAACGGCTCGTCGAGCAGGACCACCGCCGGAGCCGGCGCCAGCGCGCGCGCGAGCGCGACGAGCTGCTGCTGGCCTCCCGACAGCTCGTGCGGGTACCGCTGGGCGAGCGCGGGAAGTCCAACCAGCTCGAGAAAGCTCGCCACGCGCTCGTGCCGCCGGGCGCGCGGGAGCCCGTGGAGCCCGAAGGCCACGTTGGCCTCGACGGTCAGATGCGGGAACAGCGCGTAGTCCTGGAAGACGATGCCGACGCCCCGGCGCTCGGGCGGGATCGAGGAGCTCGCGGTGGCCACCACCCGGCCGTCGATGACGACGGCCCCTGCGTCCGGCTTCTCGAAGCCGGCGATGAGTCGCAGGAGCGTGCTCTTGCCGGAGCCCGATGGGCCGAGCAGTGCGAGGATCTCGCCGCGCGCCACCGTGAGCGACACCGCGTCGATCGCCGGCGGCTGCTGTGGGCGATACGCGCGGGTCACGGCCGAGAGCTCGAGCACGCTCATCGGCGCCCTCCGTCGAGTCGCGTGGCAATGAGGAGCGGGACGAGCCCGACGGCAACGATGGCAAGCGCCGGCAGCGCGGCCTCGGCCCAGAGCGACTCCGACGTCCGTTCCCACACCTCGATGGCGAGCGTCTTGATCCCGAAGGGTCGGAGGAGCAGCGTCGCCGGCAGCTCCTTGATCGTCTCGACCCAGATGAGGGTGAGCGCCGACAGCATGCCGCCGCGCATCAGCGGCAGGTGCACGCGCCGAAGGACGGCGCGCATGCTGACGCCGAGCGACCGTGCCGCCTCGTCGAGACTCGGCGGAATCCGCGCGAGCGCTGCGTCGGTCGTCTGGTAACCCACGGCCACGAAGCGTACAGCGTAGGCGAACAGCACGGCCGCGGTGGAGCCGGTCAGCAAGAGACCGAGGCGATGGCCGAGCGTCCGCTCCGCCACCGCGGCCAGGACGCCGTCGAGCCAGGCGATCGGCCCCAGCACGCCCACGGCGATCACCGCGCCGGGCAGCGCGTATCCCAGCGACGAGAACTGCGCGGAGACGGTGGCTGTTCGGGACGGTCGGAGCCGCCGCGCATACGCGAGCACGAGCGCGAGCAGGCACACCAGGACCGCCGAGGCGGCGGCGAGGAGAAATGTCGACGCCACCAGCCCGACGAATCCGCGACCGGGCCGCTCGTCCGGACCGACGTCGAGCGCCCACACGACGAGCTCGCCCAGCGGCAGGATGAAGGCCAGGGCCAGGACGCCCGTGCACGCCGCCATCGCGCCGAGCGCACGCCGGCCGCGCAGCGGTATGCGCGGGAAGCCGCCGCGCCGCTCACCGCCGGTGAAGCGGCGCCCGCCGCGCAATGCGCGCTCCAGCAGCAGCACCGTGAGCACGAGCACGAGCAGCACGCTCGCGACCTGGGTGGCCGCCACCCGATCGAACATCCCCGTCCAGACGCGGTAGACGGCCTCGGTGAGCGTCCGATAGCCGAAGGTCGAGACGGTCCCGAAATCGGCGAGCGCTTCCATGATCGCCAGCGCCACGCCGGCCACGAGCGATGGCCGGGCGAGCGGCAGGATCACCGCCGTGAACGCCCGCGCCGGCGACTGGCCCAGGCTTCTCGCCGCCTCGAGCGCCGCGCCCCCGTGCTCGCGGAAGGCGACGCGCGCGAGGACGTAGACGTACGGGTAAAAGACGAGCGTCATCATGGTGACGACGCCCCAGCCGGACCGGAGCTCCGGGAGACGAACCCCGGGACCGGCCAGCCGGCGGAGCGTCGATTGCACCGGGCCGGCGAAGTCGAACAGAGCGAGGAACGCGAAGCCGATCACGTACGCGGGCATCGCGAGGGGCAGCACCAGCGCCCACTCGAACAGCCGGCGGCCGGGAAACTCGAAGGCCGCCACCAGCCACGCCAGGCCGGCGCCGACGACAAGCGTGCCGACGCCGACGCCGGCCGCCAAGAGCAGCGTGTTGACGACGAGCTCCAGCAGCTGCGTGCGCCAGAGATGCCGCCAGACATCGCCGGCCGGGTGCCGCCAGGAGGCGAGGACGACGAGCAGCGGCGAGGCGAGCGTGGCCGCGATGGCGGCCGCCGCCACCGTCCATGCGGACGGGCGGGCGATCGTTACTTGTACCCGGCGCGGTCGGCCAGGCGCGTCGCGGCCGCCTGGAACTCTCCCGCCGCCGCCACGTTCAACTCGTCTTGCTTGAACGGACCCCACGCTTTCACGATGGCGTTCACCTCGGCTCGCGGATTCACCGGATACTCGAGGCTCGTGTCCGCGAACATCTGCTGCGCCGGCAGGCCACTGAGGAACTCGAGCAGCCTGATCGCATTCGCCCGGTTCTTGGCGTGCGCGGTGACGCCGGCGCCCGAGACGTTGACGTGCGTGCCGGTCGTCAACTGGTTGGCCCAGAAGAGCGCCACCGGCGTGGCCGCGTCCTTCTTCAGCATGCGGGCGAGGTAGTAGCTGTTCGCGAGGCCGACGTCACACTGGCCGGCGGCGATGGCTTCGAGGATCTTCGTGTCGCCGTTGATCAGGGTCGGCTGGTTGGCGACCCAGCGACGGACGATCTCCTCCGTCCTCGGCTCGCCGTGGCGCCGGATGAACGTGGCCAGCATCGACTGGTTATAGATGTAGCTCGACGTCCGCAGGCAAAGGCGGCCCTTCCACTTCGGGTCTCCGAGCGCCTCGTATGTCGACAGCTCGGACGCGGCCACCTTCTTCGGGTTGTACATGATCGTGCGCGCGCGCAGCGTGAGGCCGAACCAGCGGCTGTCGGGGTCGCGCAGGTGGGCCGGGATGTTCTTCGTGAGCTCGCCGGAGCTCACCGGCGCCAGCAACCCGGCGCGCGCGGCGTTCCAGAGATTGCCGGCATCGACGGTGAGCAGCAGGTCGGCCGGCGTCTTGTCGCCTTCGGCCTTCAGCCGCTCGAAGATCTGGCCGGCGTCGCCGTTCAGCATCTTGACCTGAATGCCGGTGGCCTGGGTGAACGCGTCGAACGCCGGCTCCTGGCCGTAATGACGCGCGGAGTAGATGACGACGTGCTCGGTGGCGCCGGCGGCAGCCGGCTGACCGGCCAGCCCCGCCAGCGCGGCGAGAACGAGGACGAACACCATGGGATTGCCTCCCCGGCTGGATTGGTGAGACCGGGTGTTAGGCTCACCTAAAAGCCGGGCAGCGTCAAGGTGAATGCGCCGCCTAGAGAACGGCGATCGCCTCGACCTCGATCAGCCAGTCGGGATGCGCCAGCGCGGATACCTGCACGAGGGTGGACGCCGGTCCCTTCTTGCCGAGGAACTCCTCCCGGATCGGCACGAGGTCGGCGCGATAGCGGATGTCGGTCAGATAGGTGTTCAGCTTCACGATGCTGTCCATGCGACCGCCGGCGGTCTCGACCAGCGACTTGATGCAGCGAAAGACCTCGCGGGCCTGGGCCTTGAAGTCCCCCGCGTGCTTCACCGAGCCGTCCTTCTCATAGGCGACTTGCCCGGCGAGAAAGAGCACCGTGCTCGCTTCGGTGACCTTGATGCCCTGGCTGTAGGTGGGCGGATCGAACATCCCGACCGCGGAGAATTTCTCGATCTTCGGCATTCCAGCACCTCCCGGAGTGGATGGCCGATGATTCTACGCGATCAGGCGGCGCGCAGCGTCTCCGGCGGGCCGTCGTTCGCGATGCCCGCCTTCCACGTCTCGGCCTCCCGCTCGGTGAGATTGCCGTGCGGCGCCAGGCGGGGATCGAGATAACCCCACCGCTCGACGTCGACCAGATACTGCGCCCGCGACAGGATCGTGCCACGACACACACGGTCGCCGGACTCGGGCGTCCGGAGCTCGCGCTGCAGGCGCGTCGAGAGCTCACTCATCACGCCGGCCGGGATGCGGTGGCGCTCGCAGGGATAGATGAACCCGAACATCACGAGGTGCGCCAGCAGGATGCGCCAGTGGTCGCCGAAGCGCGCCACCAGCCGCGGCCAGTCGATCCGCTCGGCCGATGCCCTGAGGATGTGCGCGACGTCGCCGCCGTCGAAGCGCTCGCGCTCCATGATGAAGGCCTTGGACCAGATCATCTCTTCGGCCGGGATCAGGCGCACCGGGTGATCGAGCACGGTCGCCGCAACGCTATATCGGAACCAGTCGTCGTCGACGGCGGCCACCCCGTTGCCCGAGCTGAAGATGACGTCGACGAAGTCCTCACCGCAGCGCGCCTTGCCGAGCCAGTGCGAGAACGGCAGCTCGGTCTCGCAGCCGGCGGCGGCCAGGATGTCGAGCACGCGCTCGACGTCCCGAGGATGCACGAAGATGTCGAAATCCTTCGTGTGGCGCGCGATGCCGGTGTAGCGCTCGAACGCATAGGCGCCGCCGACCAGGAACGGCACGTCCGCGGCATCGAGCGAGGTCATGGAGCGTCGATAGAAGTCGCGCGTCTCGGCCGAGAGATGGTCACTCATGGCACGGTGGCTCCGACGCCGACGCCGCTGTGGACGCCGACGGGGGCGGCCACCGCATCACTCTTCGGCGCCGCGGGCACTTCGATGATCCGGAACGGGGGCTGATCCGGGTAGCGCCGTCGCAGGAGCGGCAGCGCGACGTTGTAGACCGGCACGCCGGTCGCCGTCCGTCCCTCGGGACTACCCCGATGGGCGTGACCGTGCAGGACCGCGAACACCGGGTATCGATTGAGCGGATCCTCGAGCCGGCTCGAGCCGAGAAACGGCGTGATCTCCGGCGCCTCGCTCTCGACCGTGCTGCGGATCGGCGAGTAGTGCAGCAGCGCGATCCGGTGCGGCGTGCGGAGCCGCGCCAGTGCGCTCTCGAGCTTCAACGCCTCGTCGACCGCCTCACGGACGAAGCGCTTGAGGATCGGCTCGCCCCAGGACTGCAGCGCGCGCTCGCCAAAGCCGCCGGCGAATCCCTTGACGCCGGCGAACCCGACCCCGTGAATCTCGACGGCGTCGCCGTCGAGCACGGTGACGCCGCCCTCGGAGAGGATCTGCTTGACCTCATCCTGGCGCTCCGACTCGTAGTCGTGGTTGCCGAAGACGGCCACGACCGGCACCTTCGCGCTCGCCAGCTCGCGGACGAGCAGACGGGCCTCCTCCGGCAAGCCGTAATCGGTGAGGTCGCCACCGAGCGCCAACACGTCGGCCCGTTCGGCGACCTGCGCGAAGACCGGCTGGAACGCGCCGGCAGCCATGGCTTTGGCGCAGTGCAGATCGGCCATGGCCGCCACACGGACCACGTTACCGTTTTGCAGCATGCTGGCCCTGCTCGAGGTCGCCCTTGAACCGCTCGAGTCCCTCGCGTAGCACGTGGGCGGGGTCCACTCCGGAGAGGGTCGCGACGCCTTCGCCGATGCCGCCGCCTGCCGGCCGCCACCACATGGTGACGTCGATCCGGGTCGCGTCCGGTCCGGCCGGGCGGAAGCGCGCCGTGCCGCCATGCGAGACGAGCGCCCCCTCCACCGTTCGCCACGCGAGGGCGCTCGGCGGTTGGCGCCGGGTGACCACCGACTCGAACTCGACCGGGGCACCGGCCGGTCCGCTCACGACCCAGTGCGTGCGGTCCGTCCCGGTCGAGCGCACCTCGCGTACCGCCGGCATGAACCGCGGAAAGTTCTCGAATTGCGTCCATGCCTCGTACACGCGCTCGGGTGGCGCGTTCACGGTCACCGACTCCCGAACCTCACCGGGCTCGCGCCGCCACAACCCCCAGACCCCGGCGGCCAGAATGCCGGCGGCAACGCCCAGGAACGACCAGCGATACCGATCGAGGAATCCGGCCCGCCGCCGTTGCAGCGAAAGGCGACCATCCCGCCAGGTCGGTCGGATCGCTCGCGGATCGCGGGCGACCGACGCAATTCCGGACACGAGGCGCGGCGCATCGAGGCGGGCGCTCGCGCGTCGCATCCCCGACAGCGCGTCGGAGGCCGCCAGGCGCGCACCGGCCTGACGAACGCCGGACATGACATCCGAGGCGCCCAGGCTGGCGCCGGCGCCGCGGACGGTGGACACCACGTCCTGGCTGGCGAGACGCTCGGCGGCCTCGCTCATCGTCTCGCTCAGCTGCGCACGGCGTCGCTCACCGCGGTCCGGATCGAGTAAGTACATGAGGCCGGCCCCGAGGCCGGCGCCACCGACGAGCGCCATCGTCCCTTTCATGCGTCACCCCCTGTTGATTGCTCCTGCTCCCACCGGTTGCGATCGCGCCCCTCGAGGATCTCCGTCGACGTGCGGATCTCCTCGTCCGGCGCGCGCGGCACCCCCAGAGCACGTCCGAGGTCGTCCACGCGATCCTGATCGGGTGTCGCCACCGAGCCGCCGACGGCCTCCTCACCGATGTCGTCGGCGCGCTGCCAGTCGGCGTCGACGTCCCCGCCGGTGAGGCGAGCGCGATCCGGCACGTTGGCCTCCTCGGTTTCCTCGCGAATCTCGGCATCCGAGCGGATGAGGACCGTCTCGGAGGCCGGCGGCCCCTGCAGGACCTCTTCCGGCACTCCGCGCTGGGCGGAGCGCTCGGCGATGCGTTGACCTTCCCTTGGATCGATCGGCTTACGCGCGCGCCTGTCCCGGGGGGGCTTTTTCTGTTTCATACAAACCAGGCGAGCGAATCGCGTGCCAGCGGGAACGCCCGAGGCAGCGAATGTAATTTTTACCGTGTTCGCTATCAGCGCCAATCGCGATAGAGCGGGTCGCGGTCGCGATAGAGCCGGATTGCGGGCGGGGTCGCATCCGAAGTCGTGCCGAACGCGGGCGGCGGCGTCTCGCGCGACGGCCGATCGCCGGGGCTCGCGGGCGCGCCCTCGCGCGGCTCGATATGCGCGTCTATGTGCCGATCGAGTTGCACGGCAGCGGGACCGGGCGCGATCAGAGGCGACTGTCCGTTGACCGCCTGCGCGAGCAGCACCACGGTGACGAGCATCAGGACGCGCATGCGACCCTCCGGAGGCGAACGAGCCTCGGAGATCAGAGCAAGCGCGCTGCCACCGTCGCGTCGACCAGCCAGCGGCCCGACCAGCCATCGACGTCGGTCTCGACGATCGCTCCCCGGCGCGCGAGCCGGCCCGTCGCCGCCGCGATCTCGACCAGCGGGACGCCGAAGAGTTGCGCCAGCAGACGCGATCGCGTATAGACGGCGGCCCCCAGATACCGGCGGACCAGGCGCTCGAGCGCCGCCCCACGCGACAGGCGGCGCCCCGCGCTCACCGCGTCCGGCAGCCAGGCCTCGACCAGATCCCATCGATACGAGAACGTCGGCTCGTACCGCTCCTCCGTCTTCACGACCCAGAGGCCCTGCTGCAGCTCCGCCATCGCGCGCTCGAAGTCCCGCGTCTTCGACGATTCCAGCATGAACGCGTTCCCCCGCAGCTCGCGCGTGTACTGCGGGTGCTCGCGCACGAGCGCATCCATGAGCCGCCGCGCGGTATGCGACAACCGCCCCGCCTCGTACTCGATCACGTAGTCGCGTGCGCGCTGCCGACCCCGAGAGAGCGCGTAGAACGCCGGGAACAGATCGAGGGCGACGAGGAGCGGGTGCCCCTTCATTACCTTGCCGTAGTAGACGCGACGCGCCGCAGGGAGATCGTCCTTGAGCTGCCAGGTGAGCCCGACGCCGGGGTCGTGGTGCGAGTGCTTGGGCCAGCGGGGCCGCGCGCGGCCGACGACGGCCTCCCAGAGGCATGGGACGCCCTCGCGGAAGCAATAGAAGGTCGAGCAGAAGCCGACGGCCTCGACGAAACGCAGGGCGGCGGTGGCGTTGCGCACTCGCAGCCCCGGATGGCGCCGGAAGGCGCGGTCACGCGCGGCCGCGAGATGGCGGGCCGTCAGCTGCGCTCTGCTAGGATGTCGACGGCGCATGACTCGACGCTCGCGCGCTCGATGGTGGTGCTACCTCCTGAAGTGCGCGGACGGCACGCTGTACGCCGGCATCACCAACGCGCTCGACCGCCGCCTCGCCCGGCACAACGCGGGCACGGCGTCGAAGTATACGCGGGCCCGACGCCCGGTGCGGCTCGTGTGGTGGGAGCCCGCACGCGATCGCCGCGCGGCGTCCCGTCGCGAGGCGGCGCTCAAGCGCCTGCGGCGCGGGGACAAGCAAGCGCTCGTGCGAGCAGCCTCAGCGCTCGGCGTGCTCGGTGACCCAGGCGCGCACGCCGGCGCCGAGTCGAGCGACGTCGTCGGCCGGTAAGCCGGCGGGATCGAAGCGATACCGGTAGTGCAGCGCGAGCAGCGTCGGCAGCTCGCGCGTATCGAGCCCCGGGAGATCCGCGGCCGCGACCCGGCGCAGCCAGATGGACAGCGGCTCGGTCGGCGCTCGTGGAAAGGCCAGGCGCGAGAGCGCCCGCTCGATCTCGTAAAACGCGGAGTCAGCGCCGGTGCGCACGGCACCGCCTCGGGCGGGGACGGCGGCGGCGCGGCGCACCCGGCGTCGCGAATAGAGGCGCCACACGAGCACGGCGAAGAGCGGGATGAGCAGCCAGCCGACGGAGCCGGTGAGCCGATCCTCCCGCTCGCTCCAGCGCCACCGCGCGAAGAGGTAACCGGCCCAGGACCAGAGATCACCGACGGCGAGCGTCGACACGGCGTCACGCTCGGTGGCGACCCACTCCGGCGGGGTCGTGTCGACCTCGCGCCAGGCGCCGTCGAGCCAGGCCAGCGCCCACGCGTGCGCGTCGTTGGCACGTACGATGAAGCGGCGCTCGAGCGGGCTCCACTCGTGGACGGCATAGCCGACCGCGTAGCGCGCCGGCACGCCGGCGGCGCGGAGCAGCAGCACGGTCGCTGTCGCGAAATACTCGCAGTGGCCGCGTCGGCTGCGTATAAAGAAGTCCTCGAGCGCGGTGGCGCCGACCGGGCGATCGGCGACGAACCGCGAGTACGCGAACCCGTCCCGGAAGTATCCGCGAACGCGGTCGACGGCCTCGGTCGGCGTGGCGCGCGTCAGCCGGAGATCCTCGGCCACCCGCGCGACGGCGGGCGCCTCCGTCCGGGGCACCGCGAGATCCATGCGCGTCGGTCGATCATCGGCGGCGCGCTCCGAATACCGGACGCCGTAGCGCACCAGGCCAAGACCTTCCTCGACACGGACGCCGCCCATGCGGTTTCTGGCCAGCTCCACGACGAGGAGGTTGTGCAGCTCGAGGGCGCCATTCGGCAGCGCCAGCATGCCCTTGCCACCCCGCAGATACGCGGAGACCGTGACCGGTCCCGTGTCCGCGGGTGCCGATCCCAGCCGCCACGTCGCCCCATCGCTCTCGGGCGTGATGCTGCGGAACGGCGCGTCGACGGCATACCAGGTGGGCGCGTTGTAGACGTTGTAGGCCGCCTCACGCAGGAGCGTCGGCGGTGGCGCCGAGGCCGGCGTCTCCACGCGGAGGACGATCCGGGACGACAGCTTGAGCTCGCCCACCTGACCCAGCGCCGTCGTGGAGCGATACGGGTCGGTCTCGCGGCGGAGGTAGTCGAGCAGCCATGCGGAGGCGGCCCGCTCGAGGGCGCGCTGCGCCTCCGCGAGGCCGAGCTGGCCGGCCCAGCCGAGGACGATCGCGAGCGCCATCATGCCGATCCACACGACCAGCGGATAGCGCCGCTGCCGCACACCCCACAGCGCCCACACCAGCGCGGCCGTGAACCCGACGAAGAAGATGCCCGAGCGTGCGTTGGCCGCGCTCGCGGACAGGAGGACCAGGGCCACGAACGGGTACGACAGGTCGACCGGCATGCCGGCATAGGCCGGCTGCTCGTTGGCGCGGCGGCGCAAGCTCCAGAAGAAGATCGACGCGTCCAGCACGCCGGCCGCGCTGTACAGCTGACAGGCGACGAGCGGGAAGACGATCAGGGGCAGCCATTGCAAGATCGCCAGGACCGCGCGCGCTGAATCATTGCCGAGCACCTGGTAGAGGGTGATGACGGCCAGGAGGACGGCGCTGGCGTCGGAGATCCGATTGAAGTCGGTGCGGCTGAGATCCCAGCGCACGTCCACGAAGCCGCGGGCCTCGAGCAGGGCGGCGATGATGATGGCGACGATCGCAAAGCCCGTCTGCCATCCCCAGAAGAGGACGGCCGCGCCCAGCATGCCGCGCGGCGGCGTCACAGGCGCGCCAGCCCCTCGGCAACGCGCCCGCGCACGAGGCGCCGCACACCGTCGGCCTCGAGCTCCTCGGGGGCCGGAGCGTCCGCGGTGTCCGCCACCAGCAGCGTGAGCGCCGGCACGCCGAGCGCGCGCAGGTGTCGCACCAGCGCGCGGCGCGCGTCGTCCCAGGCGACGAGGACGCAGATGACACCGCTCAGCGAATGATGCCGCTCGGCCACCAGTCGATGAAGCGCCGCAAACGGCCGGTCCAGGCACGGCTGCACGTCGGCGAGGATCTCCAGCATGCGCTCGAGATCACCGACGCCTCGCCCGGCGGTGAAGATGTACGCCTCGGGCCCCACGAACATCAGGTCGAGCAAGGAGTCCTGCGCGTGGACGCCGGTCGCGAAGGACGCGGCGACCGAGACGGCCTCCTCGAAGCGATCCTCGATGGCGACCGGCGCGAAGGTGTCGAGGATGAGCCCGTGACGGACGAAGAACTCGTCCTGGTGCTCGCGGACGACGGCGCGGCCGAGGCGGGCCGAGGAGCGCCAGTGGATGCGCTTCAGGGGATCGCCCGGGCGATACTCGCGGAGCGACACGAACTCCTC